>CAAGKR010527609.1_pt1 | contig 10545 bp, 7 predicted proteins | sample 2556971 | NCBI WGS metagenome assembly CAAGKR01 (sample SAMEA5207829, study PRJEB30636) | soil metagenome | biome: forest; feature: boreal; material: soil | place: USA | collected 2011-09 | depth 1 m
AGCCGGGCGTAGGCGGCCGCTTCCTCAATCGGCGAGAGGTCGGAGCGTTGGAGGTTCTCGACCAGGGCCAGCTCGAAGCGCTGCTGTTCCTCGACGCCGCGGACGATTACGGGGACGTTCGAAAGTCCGGCCAGCTTGGCGGCCCGCAATCGGCGTTCCCCGGCGATCAGCCGGTAGCCCTCACCGGCCGGACTGACCACCAGTGGTTGTAACAATCCATGTTGCCGGATCGAATGCGCCAACTCCGTCAGTTCGGTATCGGGGAATTTCCGGCGCGGTTGATCGGGAGCGGCTGTGATCGCGCCGACCGCTACCTCGGTGACGGCTTCATCGCTGTCCGGCAGGAGGGCGTCAAGCCCTCTGCCAAGCCCGCTGTTCGGTGCGGTCATGGACCTCCTTGGCTACTCGTTCATAGGCGGTGGCGCCGCGGCTGAGCCGGGCGAACACGTTGGCGGCCTGGCCGTGGCTCGGCGCTTCGGCCAAGCGGACGCTGCGTGGCACGACGGCTTCGAACGTCCGGTCCGGGAAGTGGTGCCGGACGTCGTCGGCCACCTGCCGCGACAGGTTGAGTCGTTTGTCGTACATCGTCAGCAGCACCCCGAGCAATTCCAGGTCAGGGTTCAGGCTGCGTTTCACCTTACGCAGGATGTCGGACAGCCGCGACAATCCCTCCAGGGCGTAGTATTCGCACTGCACCGGGATCACGACGTACTTAGCGGCCACCAGGGCGTTGATCGAGAGGAATCCCAGGGACGGCGGGCAATCGATTACCACGTACCGGTACGGGTGGTTAGCCAGTTTCCGGGCCAGCCGGACGTAGCGTCCCTCGGCGCCGGCCAGCTCCACCTCGGCGCCGGCCAGATCTTCCGTGGCCGGGAGCACGGCGAGTCCGCCGACCGCGGTCGGTTGGGTCAGGTCGGCCAGGGTACGGTCGCTCATCAACAGCTCGTACGCCCCGGCCGCGGCGCGGCGGACTCCCAGTCCGCTGCCAGCGTTGGCCTGCGGGTCGAGATCTACCAAGAGCGTCGGATGACCTTGCTGGGCCAGTTCCGAAGCCACATTGACGGCGGACGTCGTCTTACCGACTCCCCCTTTCTGGTTGGTGAACGCGATCACTGGCATGGTCAGGTCGTTGTTGGTTTTCCGCTTTCCCGTTTATTCTACCCGCCCGACCGCCTAGGCGGAAATCCGGTCGATCCGGATCTTGGTCAGGGCTTGCCGGTGACCGGTCTTCACCCGCGACTGTTGCTTCGGGCGCATCTTGAAGACGACCAACTTCGGGCCTTTGACGGTCTCGACGATGGTCGCGCTCACTTTCGGGCTTTTGGCCGGTACCAGCGCCCCGGCCTTGGTGACGGCCAGCGGCGTGAACGAAAGCGTCTTACCCTCCGGGAGCTTCTCGACGGCCAGTTCGTCGCCCTCGGCGACGAGGTACTGTTTGCCGCCGGTGGCGATGACGGCGGTGAGATCGGATTGGGTTCGGGTGACCATACCAATCCAGAGTACCGTACCTGACGGTTCCCGTCAGCCGACCGGGTTAGCCGCCCAGTACCAGCGTCGAGGCCAGGCGGCCCTGTTCCTTGCGCGAAGCCACGCTCTGCAGGATTCCTACCGCGAACAACAGCATCAGCACGGAGGTGCCGCCGTAACTGACGAACGGCAACGGGATGCCGGTCACCGGCATGATCCCGATGTTCATCCCGGCGTTGATCAGGGTCTGGAACAGGATCACGATCATGATTCCCATCGCCAACTGGTAGCCGAAGAAGTCCTTGGCCCCGCGGGCGATCAACAACGCGCGGTAGGCCACCGTCATCAGGAGGGCGATCAGTAGCAGGGCGCCGACAAAGCCGAGCTCCTCGGCCACGACCGCGAAGATGAAGTCGGTGTGCTGGACCGGCAGGAAATTGAGTTGCGACTGGGTCCCCTGGCCGAGCGTACTGCCCCACATCCCGCCGGAGCCGACGGCGATCTGGGCCTGCTTGACGTTGTAGCCGGTTCCCAGCGGGTCGCGCGCCGGGTCGACGAAGGTCAGGATGCGGTTCTTCTGGTAGTCGTGAAAGATGAAGAACCAGGCGATTGGCAGCGTCACCGCGGCCAGGCCGCCGATCCAGAGGAAGAAGCGTTTCGGGATGCCGGCGGCGATACTCATGCCGAGCCAGGTCGCGCCGATCACCATGGCGGTACCGAGGTCGGGTTGCGAGGCCACCAGTAGCATCGGCACGATCGTGTAGGCCAAGGACGTCAGGAAGGTCCGCGGGGTGTCGAGGGTCTTCTGGTGGTCGGCGAAGATCTTGGCCAGAACGATCACCATCACGATCTTGGTGAACTCGGACGGCTGGAACTGGAAGAACCCGAGGTTGATCCAGCGGGTGGCGCCGAGGGCGGTGGTGCCGATGACTTTTACCAACAAGAGCGATCCGATCGCGGCGGCGTAGAGGCTGCCGGCGACGCGGCGGAAGACCCGATAATCGCTGACCCCGAAGACGACGACCAGGCCGATCCCGACCACGGCGAAAACGGCTTGTTGGATGGCGTCGGCCGCGCCGCCGGAGCCGGAGAAGGTGGTGGCGTAGATCACCGCCACGCTGAACGTCAGCAACAGCGTGACCGCGGCCATCAGGATCCAGTCGAAATGTCGGAGGCGTTCGTTCATCGGAGGCGGGACAGGCCGATCGACAACGCGTGGCCGTCGACGGTGGCTGACTTGGTATTGTCGCCTGTGACGCTCCCCTGCTCAAGCGAGCGAGCCAGGATTTCCCCGGCGATCAAGTCACCGTGCCGGTCAAGGGAGCGCTCCAGGTCGGGGTCGTCGGTAGCGACGGTGGCGGTAATGCGGTCGGCCACGTCGAGCCCGGCGGATTTACGGAGTTCTTGGAACAGCCGGACGATCTCGCGGGCCCGTCCCTCGTCGGCCAAGGCTTGGTCGATCTTCGTCTCCAGCGAAACCGTGGCCCGGCTCGATCCCTCCACGACCTGGGTGCCGCCGCGGGCGTAGTGGACGTCGACGGCCTCCGCCGGCAGCTTCAGTTTAGCGACGGTATAGGTGCCGTCCCGATGCGATTCGTAGTCACCGGCCTTGATGGCCTGCAGCACGGCCTGGGTGTCGCTCCCGGCCAGCGGGGCGATGATCCGCGGCTTGGGGTGCGCGATCGTCTCGAAGGATCCGGAAACCCGGTCGAAATCACCGTACGATTTCACGTTCAGCTCGTCTTTGACAATCTGAACAATTTCTTTGTTTTTAATCGCCGGACCGAACGCTTCGGCCAACGGTTGGCGGACCTTGACCTTGGCGGTGGTACGGGCGGCCAGGCCCAACCGGACGACTTCGCGCGCCAACGCCATTTGTCGTTCGAGGTCCGGGTCGATCCGGGCCTGGCGGACGCCGGGCCAATCCGCCAGGTGGACGCTCTCCCCGGTCAGTTGGCGGTAGATATGGTCGGTCAGGAACGGCGTGACCGGGGCGGCCAGCCGGAGGTAGGTGGTCAGGACCTCATACAGCGTGGCGTAGGCCCGGGCCTGGTCCCGGTCGTTCTCCGACTTCCAGAAACGGCGTCGGGAGCGGCGGACGTACCAGTTCGAGAGCTCGTCCAGGAACCCGGTCAGGCCGCGTCCGGCCGTCATCAAATCGTTGCGCTCGAGCGCGTCGGTCACTTCCCGGGTCACCGACTGCAGCCGCGATTGGATCCAGCGGTCGAGGACGTTGGGAGCGGTCGGAGCGTGCTTGGCGCCCGGCTGCCAGCCATCCACGCTGGCGTAGGTCGCGAAGAACGCGTAGACGTTGTAGAGCGTCGAGGAGAAATTCCGCATCGTCTCCGCGACTCCCTGCTCCCGGAAACGCAGGTCGTCGCCGCGGACGATCGGTTCGGTCATCAGGTAGAGCCGGAGGGCGTCGGCGCCGTACTGTTCGAAAATGTGCTCCGGTTCGGGATAATTCTTCAGTCGTTTGCTCATCTTGCGGCCGTCCTCGGCCTGGATCAAGCCGGTGGTGATCACGCTCCGGAAGGCCGGCGAGTCGAACAGCGCCACGCCGAGCACGTGCAGGGTGTAGAACCAGCCGCGGGTCTGGTCGAGGGCTTCGGCGATGAAGTCGGCCGGGAACGACTTCCGGAAATCTTGCTGATGCTCGAATGGATAGTGCTCCTTGGCGTACGGCATGCTGCCCGATTCGAACCAGCAGTCCAGGACGTCCTCGATCCGCCGGGCCGTCCCGCTGCAGTCCGGACAGGGGAAGGTGATCGTATCGACGTACTGTTTGTGCAGATCCCGCGGGCGTTTCCCAGACAGCTTTTCCAACTCGTCCAGCGAGCCGACTACGGTCAGGTGTGCTCCGTCCGGGTGGTCACACCGCCAGATCGGCAACGGGTTGCCCCAGAACCGGTTCCGAGAGACGGACCAATCGCGAGCGCCTTCCAACCATTTGCCGAAGCGGCCGTCTTTGACATGCGCCGGAGTCCAGTCGATCGTTTGATTGGCATCGATCAGCGGCTGCTTGAAGCGGGTTACGGCCACGAACCAGGAGGTCGTGGCGAAGTTCAGCAGCGGCGTGTCGCAGCGCCAACAATGCGGATAGCTGTGCCGAACCATTTCTTTGCGCAATAACCGCCGGGATTTCTTCAAGTCGGCGATGATCGGCTCGTTGGCCTCCAGGGCCTGCAGGCCGCGGTAGCGCGGTGCTTCGGCCGTGATCGTCCCGGTGATGTCGATATGCTGGATGAAGGCGGCGTTCTCGCGCTTACCAATCTCCAGATCCTCTTCGCCGAACGCCGGAGCGACGTGCAGGATCCCGGTCCCTTCGTCCGCGGTAACAGCGTCCGCGGCCACGACCTCATAATTCGTTCCGGTCAGGTTCCGTTTCGGGAACGGGGGTTCGTACGACTTCCCGATCAATTCTTCGGCCCGCAGGGTGCGGCGGAGCGTGTAGTCATGGTCCGGGAAAACGGCTCCCAGACGCGACTCAGACAGCACGTAACGCCGTCCTTTGTATTCGACCTCTACGTACGTCAGATGCTTGTTAACGGCCGCCAGGACGTTCCCGGGTAGCGTCCACGGGGTCGTAGTCCAGACCAGCAGTTCCACCGCCGGGTCGTCCCGCAGCGGGAAGCCGACGTAGACGGACGGGTCGTCCCGGTCGGCGTAGCCCTGGGAGACCTCAAAGTTCGACAGCGGTGTGGCACAGCGCGGACAGATCTGCATCGCCCGGCGGCCTTCGTAGAGCAATCCCCGCTCCCAGAGCTGCTTAACCACCCACCAGATCGACTCCATGTAATCCGGGTCCATGGTCCGGTAATCGTGCTCGAAGTCGACCCAGCGTCCGAGCCGGATCGTACTCTTCCGCCACTCTTTGGCGTAGCGGAGGACGATCTTCCGACAGGCCCGGTTGAACTTCCCGACGCCCATCTCCAGGATCTCCTGGCGATTCTTGATACCGAGTTCTTTCTCCAGCTCGTATTCGACCGGCAGGCCGTGACAGTCCCAGCCGAAGCGGCGTTCGACGTACCGGCCCTGCATGGTCCGGAAGCGCGGAATGACGTCCTTGATCGTTCCCTGCAGCAAATGCCCGTAGTGCGGTAGCCCGGTCGCGAACGGCGGACCGTCGTAGAACGTGAACCGTTTCCCGCGCTTGGTCTGCTGCAGGGACCGTTCGAACGTGCCTTCGCGTTTCCAGGTGCGAAGCACGGCTTGCTCCAACTTCGGGAACGAGACGTCGGTCTGCGGTGGTTTGATCGTCGGTCGTTTGGGCATACGCGAAATCAAGTGTGGTTCGAGGACCCTCACGCGGGCGGTACCACCTCGATTCTCCATCTGGAGCCCTTGTCTGCGGCTGTATCGGGCCGTCCCGGCCGATTCTACTGGGATTTCAGGGAGTCTCCCCGTATCCGTTCCTTCGGCTTGCTTCCCCGGTGATGGCCGGAGTCTATCGCTTCTTCTTCAGCCTAACCGGAAGCCGCCGCCGCTTCAACGGCCGCGGCGGCCGCGGGGCCAGGATCACCCATTCGTTCTTGTCGATCAGCGAGTTCGGGATCACGTGCAGGATTCCTTTGGCGTCGCGGATCCGGGTCTTGCGGAGGTCCAACGATTCGACGACTCCCTCCGTCTGACGGTCCCCCGCCCGGACTTTCACGCCGGGCTGGAAACTCTGGTCGCTGGCCAGGGTCAGGCCGGCCAGGACGTCGATGATGATCGGCGCCACTCCGGTCGAGAGGAACACCGCCGCGATCACGCTGGAGCCGGTCACGGCCACCAGGACGTTGTCGAGACCGAGCGTCTGCAGCACCACCACCAGCAGGATGATCCAGAGGAACGTCCGGACCAGCGAGAAGATGATCCGTTTCAAGCCGTCCGGCAAGCGGGAGATTTGGACGGCGTAGCCGAGCACGGCGATCGCGACCTCGACCACGATCAACCCGACCACGATCGTCACCAGCACCTGCGGCGCGTGGTCGGTGGCCCGTCCGACGATCTGATTGACTTGGTCGAGGAATGGCTGCATGGAGAACTCTCCGTCCCATCCTACCGCAGGTAGTGCTGGGCCAGCGACTGCAGGATCTGGATCACGATCAGTGCCAGGATCGGCGAGAAGTCGAGTCCGGCCATCGGCGGCAGGATTTTCTGGAACGGCGCCAGAATCGGGTCGGTCACTTCGAGCAGGAAGCGCCCCACCGGACCGGTCGGCTGCGGCCGGACCCAACTCATGATCACCCGGATGACGATCAACAGCTGCAGGGCCAGGGCCAGCAGGTTGACGAACGTCAGTAACAGGTTAGGGCTCATGGCTTAGGCTTGCCGGAACCGTGCGCCTGGACGTCGACCTCGTAGTTGGTGTTCTGGGCCTCGAAGAAGTTGACCAGTTCGTGGACGTCGGTGGCCGTACTCATCCACTTGGCCGGGTTGGAGACGTTGTAGTGTTTATCCAGGCCGAGCTCTTCCAGGCGGCGGTCGGCCACATATTGGACGTACTGATTGACATAATCCGCATTGAGACCGAGGATCCCCTTCGGGAACAGGTCTCGGTTGTAGTTCACCTCGTGGTCGACCCCCTCGATGATGATGTTCCGGATCTCGTCCGCGAACTCTTCCGTCAGCAGGTCCGGGTTTTCCTCGAGGACGTTATGGATCAAGTTGATCCCGAACTTTAGGTGGAGACTCTCGTCGCGCAACACCCAGTCGACCATCGACCCGAAGTTCCGCAGCAAGTTCCGCTGCTTGAAGCTCAGCGCCACCATGAACCCCGAGTAGAACCAGATTCCCTCCATGACGATGTTGTAGGCGACCAGGTTGCGGACGAAGCTCTTCTTGCCCTCGGTCGATTCGATGTCGAGGCGCTCGTCGGTCATCCGCGAGAAGTGCTTGTCGACGAAGTTCTCCTTGGCCTGCATCGACGGCGTCTGGAGGTGGATGTCGAAGATCTTCTCCCGGTCGAACGGGAACGTCTGGAGGACGTACTCGAAGGCGATGCAGTGGTTGGCCTCCTCCCACATCTGTTTGGCCAGGTAGAGGTGGCACTCCGGCGACTTCAGGTACGGGTAGACGCCGAGCGCTAGCACCCGGTTGACGATCAGTTCGGCCGGATTGAAGAACGCCATCGTGAACTTCACGGCGTGGCGCTCGTCCTCGGTCATCGTCTCCCAGCTATCGAGGTCCTCTTTGAGAGTGATCTCGTGCGGGAACCAGGTGTTGCGGACGGCCTGCTGGTAGAGGTCATACGCCCACTGGTAACGGATCGGATGCAGGTTCATGTCCTCCGGGGTGGGTTTGCCAATCAGCATCGGGATAGCTCCTTATTCGGTCAGTCAGTTGATTATTGGCAGCTGTCGCACTGCAGACGTTCTTGGGGATCGATCGGACAGGCGTCGGCCAGCTGGTCGGCCGAGTTGGACGAAACATCTGGTGCAGCGCCCTGGGCAGGCGGATGCTCCTCGCGGCTGTTCGCGTCCGTCGGCCGGACTGGCGACACCGAAACGCTCGCGGGAGGCATCGTCGGCAGGGCCGGCTGGGCGGTCGGGCGGGTCGGTAAGGACGGCTGGGTCGGGGCCGGTTGGGCGCCCCGCAAGGCCCCGAATCCGACCTTGCCGGTCATCCGGGACTTGTTGACGTTGGTCGTGCTCTGCTCGGCGGTGTGACGCGGCTTCATGTGGAGGTAGTAGGTCGTCTTGACGCCCTTCCGCCACCCGGCCGCGTAGATCGCCAGGGTCTCGTCGATGTCCCGGGTTTCCAGGTACATGTTGCGCGACAGGGCCTGGTCAATCCACTTCTGGGCCCGGGCGGCCACTTCCATGAACGCGAACGGCGAGGTCGAGAACGAGGTCTTGTAGATCCGCTTGAGGTCGTCCGGGATCTCGGCGATCGGGGTCAGGTCGCCCTGATGCTCGACGATCCGCTCCCGGACGTCTTCCCAGAGACCGCGGCGCTTCAACTCGTCGACCAGGTTGTGGTTGATGTCGAGGTACTTGCCGGAGAACTTGCTGCGCGAGAAGATCTGGGCGAAGCGCGGGTCGATGCCCGGCGACGTCCCGGCCACCAGGCCGATGTTGGCGTTCGGGGCGACGGCCATCAGGGTGGCGTTACGGATGCCTTTCTTCACTTTGGCCCGCAGCTGGCCCCAATCCAGGTCGGTCTTCCCTTCCCAGCGGGTCCCCTTCGGGATCTCCAGTTCCAGGCCGCGCTCTGTCTCCAGCGTGGCGATGGTGTCCATCGGAACGCGGCCCTTCGACCATTCCGAACCCTTGAAGTTCGGGTAGGCTCCCCGCTTGGCCGCCAGCCGGGTGCTTTCGTCGATGGCGTGGTAGCTGATGAACTCGAACAGCCGGTCTGACAGTTCGTAGGTCTCGGAGCTGTCATAGGCGAAGCCGAGCCGTTCGACGGCGTCGGCCAGACCCATCACGCCCAGGCCGACGGCCCGGTTCTGCGTATCGGACTGGGTAGCTTCCGGTACCGGCAGCTCGTTGATGTCGATTAGGTTGTCGAGGTGGCGGACGCCCAGACGGACGGTCTCCTCGAGCCGTTCCCAGTCGAAGTCGCCGGTGCCCTCACCCTGGTCCAGGTGGGCGGCCAGGTTGATCGAGGCCAGGTTGCAGACGGCGATGTTGTCCTTGTCCTGCGGCAGGCAGATCTCGGTGCAAAGGTTGGACATGTGGATCGTCCCGGTGTTGTTGTTGAGGGCGCGCAGGTTGATCGGGTCCTTCCAGGTCAGCCAGGGATGCGAGGTCGTCTGCAGCGAGACCAGGATCTGGCGCATCTGTTCCTGGGCCGGGACCTTCTTGAAGTGGCGGAGCTGGCCGTCCTCGGCCAGTCGGATGTACTCGGCGTACCGCTTACTGAAAGCGTTCCCGTAGAGTTCCGGCAAATCCGGGGTTTCCTTCGGGTCAAACATGTACCAGCTGTCCCCGTTCTCGACGCGCTTCATGAATTCGTCGGAGATGAAGACAGCCGTATTGGCGGTGCGCATACGGAGGTAGTCGTCGCCGGCGTTGTGCTTCCAGTCGATGTAATCTGGGAAGTTGATGTGCCAGTTCTCCATGTAGAAGCAGAGCGCGCCCTTCTTCTTGCCGCCGCGGATGATCGCCTGGATCGAGGTGTCGATGATCTTGGCGAAGGGTGTCGGGCCACTGGAGACGGTATTGCTTTTCGAGAGGATCGAGCCGGAGGCGCGCAGCTTGGTGATCGAGGCGCCGATGCCGCCGGTGGCCTTGGAGAGCTTGAGGACGTCGGAGACCGACTTGGCGATGTGCTCGATGCTGTCCTGGACCTCCATCAGGAAGCAGTTCGAGAGGCTGGCGTTCGGCGTACCGGCCCCGACGTTGGTGGAACCGCCGGCGATGTATTCGAGCTTCGACATCTTGTCGTAGAAAGCGATCGCGGCCTTGGTCGGGTCGTCCTCGTTGAAAGAGAGGCCCATGGCGACGCGCATGAAGAAGTACTGCGGAGTCTCGGCCGATTTCTGCTGTCGGTTCTTGACGGCGTAGCGATCCAGCAGACCGGACAGTCCGGTATAGGTAAAGAGCTCGTCGCGTTCGAGGTCGAGGGTGGCGGAAAGTTTCTCGAGATCGAACTTTTTCGCCATCCGCTGGTCGAGGGAGCCCTGTTTGGCGCCATCGGTGATATACGCCGCGAATCCCTCGCGGTGCTTCACGACGAGCAGCTGCTCGTCGTGACCGTACTTGCCGACGACGCGGCGGTAGACCGTCTTCACCAGCAGTCGGGTGGCGATCTTGTCGTATTCCGGATCCTCAGCCACGTTCTGCAACGCGGCGTTGATCGTGGCCTGGTCCATTTCGTCAGTGGTGACGCCGTCGTAGACCGTCAGACGGGTCTCGGTGGCGACTTTCATGACCTTGCTGAGCGGGTCGGTCAGGCCGGTGGTGGCCCGTTCGATCGAGCGGTTGATCTTATCGGCGTTAAAGGATTCGGCGGAACCGTCCCGTTTGATGACCGTCAGGACCGGCTCGGTCGAGGGAGTGGCGGATGGGGGTGCGCCCGGAGTGGTCGGGAAAGTCGGGTTAGTGTGGCTGACGGACGGATCGGGCATGGGTTCCTTTCTGTTTA
>CAAGKR010049564.1_pt1 | contig 10544 bp, 8 predicted proteins | sample 2556971 | NCBI WGS metagenome assembly CAAGKR01 (sample SAMEA5207829, study PRJEB30636) | soil metagenome | biome: forest; feature: boreal; material: soil | place: USA | collected 2011-09 | depth 1 m
ACCACGAGCTGCACCTCGTCGGCGGCAGCCGCGATCGCGCGTTGCGCGCCGCGCACGTTGGGAACCAACGCCGAGTACACGACGCCGGGCGCGCGGGTGATCCGCGCCATCACCGCGTCGGCGCCGTCCATGGCCGGGATGGCGGTGGGCGCGACGAACGACGCGGCCTCGATGCGGTGCAGACCCGTCGCCGAGAGGGCGTCGATGAGCCGCACCCGATCGGCGACGGGCACCGGCGGCTCGTTCTGGAGGCCGTCGCGCGGCCCGACCTCACGAATCTCCGCGTGCGCGGGCCAGGAACGCATGGGCTCAGGCTACGGCTGCGGTGAGACCGCCGCGATCACTTGACGAGACGGACGGGCTCGCCCTCGATCTGCGCGGCCCACGAGGTGGTGTCGTTGACGATCCCGTTGAAGAGGTAGTTGATCCGGAACCAGCAACCGGTCGGGCTGCTGTCGGTGCATCCGTAGTCCGAGGGGATGGGAACCTTGATCTCGATCCACTGACCGTTGTAGTTGGAGCTACTGACTCCCGAGATCGAGCAGCCCGTCATCGCGCTGTCCGTACCCCAGGGCGGACCGGTCGAGGTTCCCGGTGGCGGGGTGTACGTGCACCCCGTGATCGCCGAACCCGTGGCGTCGGCGGGAGGCACGACCGTGAGAGTGCCGGTAACACCGGCCCCGGCGTCACCGATGTCGAACAGGAAGAGGTCGAGAGTGTGCCCTCGGTCGCTCGACGGAATACGAGTGAGGTAGAACTGCGTCAGGACGCCGGAACCCGCGTTGGCGTAGATCGCCATCTTCGCGTTGCCGTACACGCTCACCGCGCCGGCCGCGCCGCCTGACGCACGAATGGCGAAGCGGTTGTGGCCCTTGCCGGTGCTGTCGCCGTTGATCTGCAGGAAGTAGTCGCTGTTGGCGGCGCCGGTGATCGTGCAGATCGTGTACCACTGGCGGAAGTACGAAGCGAGATACTGGGCCGTCGGCGTCACCGGGATCTTTATGAGGCTCTGGAGCTGCTGGGCGATGGTGTTGCCCGGAGCGCCGCCGACCCCCGGGAACCTCTGCTGGCTGCAGCCGGCCGTGGGGCTCGCGGTCGAGGGCTGACCGGGCAGCGCCGAAGGCCCGAGCACCGTGTAGGTGGTCGATGGCATCGTGTCGGGTGTGTTGCTGGCGCCGACGCTGAACGGCGCATCACCGGTGCAGTAGCGCGCCCCGGAGTCGGCCGCGGCGGTGTCGGGCGTATCGGTCTTGTGGGCTTCGGGGGCGTAGCGCGCGCTGGCGTTGAAGGTGACGCCTGCGGGCCAGCCCTGCACCTGCGCCGACGTCAAGGTCTTCGCGGTGGCGAGGTCGGCGTTGAAGTCGGTCAAGCCGTCGGCGCCACAGTTGTCGCCGACCGCGACGAAACCGGGGTCGAAGACCTGCACCTTGACGGTCGCCGCCGAGTTGAAGTGCACGTCGTAGTAGTAGCCGTTGGGGTCGAGGTCGGCGTTCGAGCCGGAGCAGTTGTCGGGGGCCGGCGGGACCACCACGCCGCAGTTCCCGCTCGTATACGCGTCTCCGTTCTGCTTCGCGCTGCCCTGGGCGCTCACGTTGCCCCAGAGGTTCGGATACAGCGTGCACGCTGGGTCCGCCGGAGCGCAGTTCGACTCCGGGTCGTTCCCGTACTGCGGGTTTGGGCTCCCCATCGCGATCGGAGGGGCATAGTCGGCGGTGGCATTGCGCGAGACGTTCATCGTGTTGAAGCCGATCGCCTTCGCGAACCAGGTCTTCACCGACTGCGTCACGGTCACCTTGAGCTGCGACAGCTTCGGCTGCTGCTGCGCGATGACGGTGACCCCGCTGCTGCCGTTCGTGAACCCATTGGTGGCGGCGACGGATTGCGCGGCACTGTTCGCGCCCGCGGGGTCGCCGGGCAGGTAGATCGTCCCGGCGAGCGCGGCCGCGTCGGCCGTGTTCTGGGCGCGCTGGGCAACCTGGTACCCGTGCCCGATGTCGACCGCAATCGCCGCGAATCCCAGCAAGACCATCAGGAAGAGCGTCATCCAGACGAGGGCGAGCCCGCTCTCGTCGACGCGCACACGACGGCGCAACCGCGCTGCGACGCCGATCGGTTCGTCTGCGTTCTCGATCTCGTGAGAGATCGCGACTTCGACGCTCATGAGGTACCGCAGTTCGAGCCAACGTCGGGTTCGAGGCGCATCACCGTCTGCCCGGTCAGGGTGCGCCCGGAACCGAACATGTGCGTCACGGCAACGTGATTGGCCTTCACCCACACCGCGATCTGGTCGGGAGGCCCGAGTGGCCCGGTCGGGCATGCGATCTGCTTGCTGGCCGGCCACGGTGCGCTGCCGGCCAGTGGGCTCATCAAGAACCTCTTGTTCGCCGGGTCCCACCCGTAGCCAACCTTGTAGACGCAGCCGGTGAACAACGGAGGCCCGCACGCCGCGTTCAAGGGCTCGACCCTGTAGATCCAGACCGCTTGCGGGCCGGTGGAGCCGAGCGACTGCAACACCGAGGCGACCGCCGTCGCGGTGACTACTCCGCTGTCGGTCAATGCGGGCACGACGCCGAAATCGGTCTTCGAGAGGGCCGAGGCCACGCGCGCCCCGGCGCGTGAGGCGCTCGCGACCGTGGCGTCTTCGCGATAGGCACCGCCGTACTCGATGATGCCGAGGGTCATCATCATCAGGAGCGGGATCACGATGAGGGCCTCGATGAGCACCGCCCCGCGGTCGTCGGGCCCGCGCCGCGTCGGCCCGACTCGCCGCCCGAAGGCTGACCACACTCGTCCATTGCGCATGCTTGCCAGCATCCGTCGCCGGCGTCGCTTGCGATCCACTTCTCCATCGGCGGTTTCGGGCAACGGTTCAGGGTCTTGTCGTACCCGCGCCGAGGCTCCTCGTCCCGAAGCCGGCCCCACCCTTTGCATCGTCATCCCCACGCTCCGCGCGCACAATGGGCCGTTTGGCCCAGGCGGTGCGGTGGCGAGGTCAGGCGGTGCGGCGGCGGACGCGGAGCTTGATCGGGGTGGGACCGAGGTCGAACGACTCGCGGAGGCGGCGCTCGAGGTAGCGCAGGTAGGTGGGCGGCAGGGCCGCGTTGGTGAACAGGGTGATCGTCGGCGGGTCGGTCGCGCCCTGGGTCGCGTAGAGGATGCGCGGCCGCTTCCGGCGGTCGATGGGCGGCGGGTGGGCGGCCTGGGCGTCACGGAGCACCCGATTCAGCGCCCCGGTCGGGATCCGGCCGTGATAGGCGGCTTCCGCGGCCCGGAGCGCGGGGAGCAGGCTCGGCACCTTGCTCCCCGAGAGCGCCGAGATCGGCAGCACCGGCGCGTACGACAGGAACGCGAGATCGCGGGCCACCTGCAGGCGCAGCACGGCCCGGGCGTCGGTGTCGAGCAGGTCCCACTTGTTGATGACGACGACGATGGCGGTGCCCGAGGCGTCGACCCGCTCCGCGAGCCGCTGGTCCTGGTGGGTCACGCCGGCCTGCGCGTCGAGCACGAAGAGGCACGCGTCGGCCCGATCGACCGCTTGCAGCGCGCGCACGACGCTGTAGTACTCGCTCGGCTCGTCGACCCGGCTGCGCCGGCGCATCCCCGCGGTGTCGACGAACCGCAGCGGGCCGTCGTCGGTTTCGACGACGGTGTCGATCGAGTCGCGCGTCGTGCCGGGAAGGTCGTGCACGACGGCCCGTTCCTCGCCGACGAGCCGGTTGAAGAGCGTCGACTTGCCGACGTTGGGCCTACCCACGATCGCGATCGCGAAGATCTTGTCGGGCTCCCCACCCGCCGCGGCGCGGTCGGCGTCGTCGTCGGGCGGTTCCTCCGGCAACACCTCGACGAGCGCGTCGAGGAAGTCGCCGCTCTCGCGGCCGTGCAGGGCCGACAGGGGATGCGGGTCGCCGAGGGCGAGCTTGGCGAACTCCCACACCGCGCCGCTCCGCCGCTCGTCGTCGACCTTGTTGGCGACGACGAGCACCGGTACCGACGCCCCCCGCAGCACGCGCGCGACGCGCGCGTCCTCCTCGGTCACGCCGACCGTCACGTCGACCACGAGCACGATGACGTCGGCTTCGTCGATCGCGCGCTCGGCCTGCTTGCTCACCTTGGCCGCGAGCGCGGGATCCTCGTCGGTGAGGCCCGACTCCCCCGGCTTGATCCACCCGCCCGTGTCGATCAGGCGGAACCGCCGGCCCGCCCACTCGGCCACGAAGTCCTTGCGGTCGCGCGTGACGCCCGGCTTCTCCTGCACGATCGCGTCGCGCCGACCCACGATCCGGTTCACGAGCGTCGACTTCCCGACGTTCGGACGGCCGACGACCGCCACGACCGGCAGGGGCGCGCGCGCTCCCAGGTCGTTCATGTCGTTCACGAGGCGACGTTGATCGGGAGCCGGGCCTTGCGGAGCGCGCGCACCAGCGACTGACCGTCGGTGGGCACGGTCTCGACGACTCGGGGCAACTCCGCGAGCGACATCCCGTCGAGGAACCTGCCCTGCGAGAGGACGACGTCGGGCAGCAGGTAGCGGTCGTGCTCGGGCTCGTCGGCGAGCCGGGCCGACAGGTCGGCGCCGGTCAGCAGCCCGCTGACGCCGATGTTGCCGCCGAAGAACCGGTTGGCCACCGGCACGAGGCGCACCGGAGCCTGCGCGTGGTCGGCGAGATCATCGAGGAACGGCGCGAGCACCGGCGCGCCCATCTCGCCGGTGATGATCGCGATGGTGCGCCCGGGCGCCGAGCCGGTCGGACGGGACGGGTCGACGGTCACCGATCTCGCGCGGCCGGCGCGCTCCGCGCGGTACCCCTCGGCCGGCGCGCCGTCGACCCAGGCGAAGAAGCCCGATCGGGGCCGACGACCCACACCGTCGTCGCCGCCGAGCGCGGCGCGCACCTCGTCGGCGAACGCGCGCGCCATGCCGATGCCGTTCTCGTGCTGCGGGAAGCCCTCGTAGTGCTCGGTCCCGGGGAACGGTCGCCCGGCGAGCAGGTAGTACTCGTCGGACGCGAACACGAGGCGACGACCGAGGGCTCTGACGAAGCGTTGCTGCCAACGCTCGATCGTGTCGAGTGTGTGCGCGGCCTCCAGCTCGGTGTGCGGGCGCAGCTCGGGCTCGCGCGAATGCCCGCTCACACCGAGCGGAACCACACCGACCGACGCCAGCGCCGGGAACCGGTCGAGCACGCCGAGCATGGTGTCGTCGAGGATGGCGCCGTCGTTGAGCCCGGGGCACACGACGACCTGGCCGTGAACCTCGACTCCCGCATCGAGCAGCAACGCCAACCACCGCAGGCTCGTGGCGCCGCGCCGGTTCCGCAACAAGCGGGTGCGCACGTCCGGGTCGGTGGCGTGGATGCTTACGTAGAGCGGGCTCAACTTCTCGGTGACGACCCGTTCGAGGTCGGCCTCGGTGAACCGGGTCAGCGTCGTGAAGTTCCCGTAGAGGAACGACAGTCGGTAATCGTCGTCCTTCAGCGACAGGCTCTTCCGCATGCCTTTGGGCAGCTGGTAGATGAAGCAGAACGGGCAGTGGTTGTCGCACGTGCGCACGCGATCGAACACCGCGCTCGCCAGCTCGAGCCCCAGGGGCGCGCCGGCGGGCTTGTCGACCCGGATCGTGCGTTCGAGCCCGCCCCGCCTGACCTCGAGCTCCACCGTTTGCTCGTCGGCCTGCAACTGGTAGCGAATGACGTCGCGGAGATCTTCTCCGTTGACCGTGATGATCTCGTCGCCCGCGAGCAAACCCGCCTCCGCGGCGTGCGATTCGGGGGTGACGGCAACGACACGGGCGGGCGGCACGACCTATCAGTCTAGGGAGCGAAGGTGCGATTTCCCTCCTTCGGCCCGCGGCCGAGGCGACGCCTCGACCGGTCAGGTGGTACCGACGAGCGTGCCCTCGGGGTTGGTCACCGCGAAGGCGACGCCGTCGAAGGTCGCGATCCATCCGGGTCGGTGGACGACGTGATGGTGATACGAGCAGAGCAGCACGAGGTTCTCGAGCTTTGTCTCGCCGTCGGGGAGCCATGGGATCACGTGATGGGCGTTGCACCAGCTGGGTCTTCGGTCGCAACCCGGATACCGACAGCCGTTGTCACGCACTGCAATCGCGCGGCGCATGGGACGGGGCGGGTGGCGGTACTCGCGGCCGACGTCGAGCGGCTGACCCTCGGGACCGAGGATGATCCGGCTGATCTTGCAGTCGCAGAGGATCTCGCTCACCTGCGCCGCGCTCATCGACGGGCTGACCAGGCTCACGTTCGGCAGATGGTCGCGCACCGTCTCCCAACCGATGACGACACTGACGTGAGGCGCCTCGCCACCCTCCACGGGCAGGTCGGCATGGTCGAGGAAGAACCGACTGATCCGCACGAGCGCATCGGCGCGGCGCTTCGAGATCGACCGCGGGTCGTCGGCGGCGGGCCGATCCGTCGCCGCAGTGATCGCGGCCTCGACGGTTGCGCCCGCCAGATCGTCGAGATCGCCCGTGAGCATCCACCGATCCGCCGACTTCGACAGGTGCAAGCCGTTGCGGTCGGCGGGTTCCCGATCGTCGAGCGCGTCCGCGCACCGCCCGCAGTACGCGATGGCGGCCCGCAGCTCGCGCCAGTCGCGCGCCGCGGCAAACTCGACGAGCGTCTCCTCAATTTCCGCGTACGCCTCCTCGTGACCCTCGGGACGCCCCGCGCAGATCGCCCGCGCCGCACCGGCCGAGATCTCGCCCTGGGCCCAAGCCTTCGCGGTCAACGGCAACGTCTCGCATGCCAGGCCGGCGTCGAGCGAAGCCTTCGCTTCATTCGATCGCTGCCCGGTCTGGCGCTGCACCCACATCGGGGTCGAAGCCGCGCCGTCACCGTTCGGGATCCCGCGACGGTGTATCGCCGCGACCAACAACGCCCGACGGCAGTCGATCCGGTCAGCCTCACGGCTCAAGTCGACGTACTCGGCGTGCACCGCGGCATCCACCATCAGCTCGATGTCGTTCTCGACCATCCGGTCGACAACCGCCGTCAGAGTCTCCGCCACCTATTCATCATACACGAACATATGTTCGTATTGCAAGCAGAACAGCCAATGATTCCGGGCGCGATCACGCGATGCTCTTCCTCAACCGTTCGCACCCTACCGCCACGCCGATACCCTGTTCTCCGTGCCCGTCGAGCAGGTATTGCTGGCCGAACCACGCGGGTTCTGCGCCGGTGTCGAGATGGCGATCAAGGCGCTGGCGTGGATGGTCCGCGCCTTCGAGCCTCCGGTGTACTGCTACCACGAGATCGTCCACAACCGGATCGTCGTCGACCGCTTCCGTGATCTCGGCGTGGTGTTCGTCGACGATCTGTCCGAGGTACCCGCGGGCGCGCCGCTCATGCTCTCGGCGCACGGGTCGGCACCCGAGGTCGTGGCCGAAGCGCGGGCCGAGAACCGCTACGTCGTCAACGCGGTCTGCCCGCTCGTCACCAAGGTGCACCACGAAGCGAAGGTGCGCGCGCAGAAAGGCTACCGGATCCTTTACGTCGGCCACGTCGGCCACGACGAGGCGGTGGGCACCGTTGCCGTCGCACCCGACTCGATTCGCCTCGTCGACGGCGAGGCCGCGCTCGAAGAAGCGCTGCGCGACATCGACGCCGGCACCGAGGTCGCGATGCTCGCCCAGACCACCCTCTCGCACACCGAGTGGCAAGGCCTGCTCGAACGGACTCGCGAGCAGGTGCCGTCGCTGTGGACCGCGTCGCGCAACGACCTCTGCTTCGCGACGACGAATCGTCAGGCCGCGCTCGAGCGGATCGCACGCGACGCCGACGCGGTCGTGGTGATCGGGAGCGCGAACTCGTCGAACACGATCGCGCTCACGCGCGTCGCGGCCGATGCCGGGTGCCCGCTGGTGCTCCGCGTCGACGGGCCCGCGGAGCTCGATCTCGCGGTGCTCGGCAACGCGCGGATCGTCGGTGTCACCGCGGGCGCGAGCGCACCCGAGGAGCTCGTCGACGGTGTGATCGAGCTGCTCGATCCGAGCCAGGGCGTCACCCACGTGCGCGTGACCGACGAGGACGAGTACTTCCCGCCGCCGCGCGAGCTGCGCGAGCTGCTGCCCGCCCTCGACGCGGCGGCCGCGTTCGCCGTCGGCGGCGATCCGTCGGGCGCGCAGGCCTCCGGCGGACCCTTCGGCTCCGACCGCACGATCGACGCCTCACTCGTCCTCACCCAACTCGGCTCGTGATCTTTGGTCGCGTTCGCTGCGCTCGTGATCTTTGGTCGCACTCGCTGCGCTCGCCGCTCCTGACGCGGGATGGGAGTGAGATCGGTCGCTTGCTCGCTGCGCTCGCTGCTCGAGCTCAGGTGCGAAGGACGTAGGCCTCGTCGAGGAGCGCCTGGAGCCGAACGTGGAGCGTCGCCGACAGCTCGTCGACCTCGGACCGCTTGACCACCGAGCCCGAGCGCGCCGGCGGAAAGATCGGCTCACCGACCACCACCACGATGCGGCCGAACCCGGGCAGCCGTCCGGAACGCGAGCGGAACGTCTCCTCGGCCCCCGCGATACCGACCGGCACGATGGGTGCGGCGACCTTCACCGCGAGGTACGCCGCGCCGGATTGGAGCGCGGCGATCTCGCGGCCGCGTTGACGGGTCCCTTCGGGGTAGACCACGAGGGGCTCCCCAACTTTGAGGATCCGCAGCGACTCGCGCACCGGGCCGACATCGGAACCGTCACGCTCGACGGGGAAGCCGCCGAGCAGACGGAACACCGTGCCGAGCACCGGGACGCGGAACAACGGCGCCTTGCCCATGAAGTGGACCCGGCGGGTGCTGATCACGCCGACGACCGGGATGTCGAGCATCGAGCGGTGGGACGGAGCGAGGATGAACGCGCCGTCCGCCGGAACGTGCTCGCGTCCGACGACACGGACCCGATACACCAACCGCAGATACCCGGCGAGCAGGAGACGCACCCCGCGGTAGAAGGTCATTGCGGGCTCCCGGCGGCCTCGAACCGCGCGACGATCTCGGTCACGACGTCGTCGACGCTGCGATCGGTCGTGTCGACCACGAGGGCATCGGGTGCAGCCTGCAGCGGCGAGACCGGACGGCTCGAGTCGAGGGCGTCGCGCCGCGTGAGGTCGGCGTGCACCGAGTCGACCTCGACCGCGCGGTCGGCCGCATGCTCGTCGCGGTGCCGGCGGCGCGCCCGCTCCTCCTCACTCGCGGTGAGGAACACCTTGACGCTCGCGTCGGGGAACACGACCGTCCCGATGTCGCGGCCTTCCACGACCCCGCCGCCGTGCTCCGCGACCCAAGCCCGCTGGCGGCCGACGAGCACCGCGCGCACGCCGGCATGCGCCGACACGGTCGAGACGTGTGCGGTGACCTCCGGACCGCGGATCTCGGCGCTCACGTCGCGGCCGTCGAGCACGGTACGTTCGCCGACCTCGAGCGCCATGTCGGAAGCGAAGCGGGTGCTCGTCGCGGCATCGGCAGGGTCGACACTGCCCTCGAGCACTCGCAGCGTGACCGCTCGGTACATGGCGCCCGTGTCGAGCACTTCGAGGCCCAGCCGCGCCGCGACACCCCGGGCAACGGTCGACTTGCCCGAACCGGAAGGTCCGTCGATGGCGACGATCCGCTCCGTGCGCACGCCGACGGCGGGGTCGGCCGTCCGTTCAGCCGTCATCGCCGCCGCCGTCGCAGAGGCGCGTCAGGTCGGTGAGGAAGTCGGGGTAGGAGACCTCCACCGCCGACCAGCCCCGAACGGTCGATTCGCCCTCGATGGCATGCCCGGCGACGGCCGCGGCCATCGCGACGCGGTGGTCGCCGTGGCTCTTGAGCATCGCGGCCTGCGGGCGGCCGCCGCGGATCACGAGCCCGTCGGCTCGCGACTCCACACCGATGCCGAGCTGCATCAATTCCTGGTGCACGGTGCCGATGCGGTCGCTCTCCTTCACCCGCAGCTCGGCCGCGTCACGAATATCGGTCACACCCTCGGCGAACGCGGCGGCCACCGCCAACACCGGGATCTCATCCTGCACCGACGGCATCTCGTCACCCGCGATCGTCGTGCCGTGCAGCGGCGCGGCTCGTACCGTGATGTCGCCGACGGGCTCGCCGATCCGAACCTCTCGTTCCTCGACCTCGATGTCGGCGCCCATCCGCCGCAGCACCGAGACGAACGCGATCCGCGACGGGTTCAGCGCGATGTTCTCGAGGACGATCTCCGACCCCGGCGTGATGCACGCGGCGACGACGAAGAACGCGGCCGACGAGGGGTCGCCCGGTACCGCCAGCTCGAACGGCGCCGGAGCGCCGGCAACGACGCTCACGGTGCCGTCGCGGCCCGTTGTCACCGGCGCCCCGAGTGCCACGAGCATGCGCTCGGTGTGATCGCGGCTCGGTACGGGTTCGACGATCTCGGTTACCCCGCTTGCCTGCAGACCCGCGAGCACGAGCGCACTCTTCACCTGCGCGCTCGCCACGCTCGGAGTGTGCCGGCAACCGGTCAGCGCAGCGCCGCGGACGACGAGCGGAGCCAGCGTGCCGTCGGCGCGCGCATCGAT
>CAAGKR010477554.1_pt1 | contig 10544 bp, 10 predicted proteins | sample 2556971 | NCBI WGS metagenome assembly CAAGKR01 (sample SAMEA5207829, study PRJEB30636) | soil metagenome | biome: forest; feature: boreal; material: soil | place: USA | collected 2011-09 | depth 1 m
CTGTCCTCGACGAACCCGTGCGAGAGCATGATCGAGATCGTCCGCCACACCCAGCGCAACGTGAAGCGCTGGCAGGACGGCGACATGCGCAAGCGCTGGACTGCCGCGGGCATGCTCGTCGCCGAGCAGCAGTTCCGGCGGATCATCGGTTACCGCAACCTCGCCAAGCTCGTGATCGCGATCGAGCGTCACGCTCTCCTTGCCGCCCCCAAGAACCCCGACCGTCAGGAGACCGCCGAGCCCGTTACCGTCTGACCGTCAACCCCGAGGATCGCCGACGAAGTTCCACGACGATCCGGACATCCTCCCGACCTCGCCCTGAGCAAGCAGATGTTTAGACCGTCGGGTTGAGCATGTCGCGGAGCTGGAAATCGCCTGCCGCGATCTGATGTGCTGTTGCGCGCCCAGCGCCATCAATGCCCGGAAACATCGTGTCCTCGGTGATTCCCATCTGTTTGAGGGTGCGTAGAGCCTGCTCCCTCCAGGCACGGGGAAGCCGGATGCGCTTGATGAGCTGGTGTGGGTTCGTAAGAGGCGTCACCGGCGGCGGCGCACGTGTGCTCTCCCGGACCGGCTCAGTCCGCGGACTCGTGGGCAGCACTCAAGAAAGCTGAGGGTCACGGACGGGCGCTCTCACGGTCCAGGACCGATCCCAGCGCTGAGTCTGAGGCGATCCCCGCGCTCGGGGTTGGCTATGCCGAACTCCACCTCAAGAAGAGCCTGCACCAGATCACGAAGGCTCTCGACGTCCTGCTCCTCGACTTCGCGCTTGGTGTCGCCGTGGACCAGGCTGCTGCGCCGGCCAAAGTGCCTTCCAACGAAGTCCCGCCACTCGTTCGCGGACCCACCAAGGCGGCTGCGAGCCGCTCGCGCACCAACCGGACATCCGTGGTGTCAGGCATGGCGATGACCTCAACGACGAACCAAAGCTCCAGGTACTCAGTCACCGGGTCCGACGTCTGAGTTGATCGCCAGTACCAGTCGCAGGCCAGGCCGATGCGCTCCAGCTCCTCCTTGGGTCGTTGGAGATGATTCGCGAGCGTTGCTTTCGTCCACTCGCTGAACCGCTCGGGCGTCACCGCGGTGAGATCCATCTGCCACTCGTTGCCGAGGGCATCGGAGTGGACGCTCCTGTTGAAATGGCCATCGGGGAACGCCTCACCAAGCTCCTCGGTGACGAGCGCGCCCAGCACACGCGGGCCGAACGACATCTCGATGAGCGTCTTGAGCGAGGCGAGCCTGCTTCGACCCTCGGCCACGCGGCGGTCTGCGCTCTCCGCGGTGGTGTGCAGCACCAGCTCCACGAAGAACAGGCCATCGACCTCCTCTTCCCAGGCCTGGAACTCGAAGTTCTTGGTCTCAGATGGATGAAAGGTCATCGTGGTGCCCTCGATGACCGTCTCCCCGGGCTGGGGGAGCAGCCAGTGGCCTTCGCGCCGCAGCGGCAGCACGTCCTGAAGCCTCATGCCGCCGCGGTTCACGCTCCCGTGTCCGGCCCGCAGGACGAGGTTGGGCCCATAGCATGTTGACCTCCGGCAGGTAGGTCTTCAGAGTCCTATAGACGACGCGGTACGCCGGAGTCCCCTCTCCCGGCGGGTGGGCGTCATCCGCCTTCTGCCACCCGGACGCGGAGAGGAAGTCGGGCAGGTCGCCGGGCACCATCGAACCGTATCGCCGTGACGTGTGCCGGCGCCACCGACCGTCGCTCTGCGTCGCGCTGGGACCTCACCGTGACCGCGCGGGTAGCATCACGCGCAAATGAGCGGTGGGATCTACTTGCTGCGCGAGGACGACGAGCTGGTTGAGATGCTGGAGCGTCCGTACGACTCCGAGGCCGTCCTTCAGCAGCTCTTGGCGAAGCATCCGAGTCTGCTCGCGGGCGACCAGCTGGAAGCCGATGCGCCACGCCGTTGGCTGCTCGTCGCCCGCGAGGCATCACTGCCGTCGGAAGAGGACGGCGGTGGCCGCTGGTCGGTGGATCATCTCTTCCTGGACCAGGACGCTGTGCCGACGCTCGTCGAGGTCAAGCGCAGCAGCGACACGCGAATCCGTCGCGAGGTCGTCGGCCAGATGCTGGACTACGCGGCGAACGCGGTCGTGTACTGGCCAGTCGAGCGGCTCCGCGCCACGTTCGAAGCGAGCTGCGAGACGACTGGTCGCGATCCCAGGACGTGGTGCTGGAGCTTGTCGAGGACGGCGAGAGCGTCGACGGCTTCTGGGATCGCGTCAACACAAACCTCCGAGCAGGCAAGGTTCGGCTTGTCTTTGTGGCCGATGAGCTTCCGGCGGAGTTGCAGCGCGTGATCGAGTTCCTGAACGTCCAGATGAATCCCGCCGAGGTGATCGGGATCGAGGTGCGCCAATACGTCGGCCAGGGCCTGAAGACGCTCGTCCCCAGGGGTCCTCGGCCAAACAGCCGAGGCGCAACAGCGCAAGGGGCGCGCCGCGAGCACTCCGCGTCGCGAATGGAGCTGGGAGGCGTACAGGGACGAGCAGGGCATCCCGGCGGAGAAGCTGGACACGGCCAAAGCCTGCTTCGCAAGCATTCAGGAGGCGCTGTTGCAACGCGGCCTGGACTGGCAACCAGTGTTCCGGCAGGGCTATTTCGGCTTTCAGCGGCCAGGCGGCTACCACGTGGTCATCGTGGACCTGAGACCGCGCGTGCCGTGGGTCTCCATAAAGCTGCCCGACCCTCCTGACCAGCTCGATCTGACGAACCCGTACCCCAGCCTGGAGCAGACTTGGGACCCGGATCACCGCCAATGGGGCTGGTCAGTGCCCAGTGTGGACTCCGTTCCCGATCTCGGATTAGCCATCGACTTCAGCAGCCCGCACCAACCTGAGTCTGGCCCCATGCGCCCGCCGGCCAACAGCGCTTAAGCGGCGCGCGCTCCACGAGCGATGCTGTGGTCGGGCCATCAGGAGCGGTTGGACGCTTGGACCTGGCCCCAGAGCGTCGCGTGGTCGGGGTTCCCGAGATCCAGGTACTGGAAGCCGTGGGCACCCTTCACCTTCTTGCCATTGGCGGTGTCGCCCAAGGTGAGACTAGGGACGAAGGCGCGGGGCTCACAGATATCGACGGCCCAGCCACGAGGCAGGTGCTTGAAGATCTCCTCCAGCCATTCCTCGTTGATCTCGTCCTCGCCGAATCTCGCCATCTCCGAGCGATGGACGCCCTCTTTCAGCGCGGCGAGGCTCCGATACTCGAAGACCGTCCCGGCTGTGTAGGCGCCGACCACGGCGCGCACCTCGCCCGAGGCGCACATCAGGACCTGGGTGCCGGTCTCGTGCCCTGACCTCCTCCTGCGGAACTCCCAGGGGATTATCTCGGCGAGGATGCGCCGCGCGCCCCAGTAATCGAAGCTGACGAGCACCGGGCGCGGCGCGACGTGCTGGTCGGACGGTGCCATGAGGTGATCGTAAAAAGCGCACGCCAGGACGCTGGGGTTTCACTTCACCGCTCCGCTCGCAGTCACGGGGCAAACCCCTGCCCGCTCGATCATTCGTCTACTCGGCTTCGCCATCGACGGTCGGGCCCTTGCTTCCCCCTATCCGTATCGCACCTCGCCAGCAGGCGGGTGCAACCGAAAGGGAAGAAAGCAATGAAACCGACTAACACAAGGAGGCCTGCCAGCAACAAGCCAAACCTCTCAAACAAGGCCAAGAAGGCCAAGTCCAAGCAGACAGCAGTCAAATCAAGACAGTCACAGTGTAGGCGCAGTTCCGCCTACGACCGCCTGAGGGAGCCTCTTGCCGAAGCTGGCGCGACGCTCATCCAGGGCGACAGCCGCCTCAAGATGGCCGAGATGGAGGAGAACTCGATTGACGCCATTGTCACTGACCCGCCTTACGGCCTGACAGAGGGCCCGCTCGACATCGAGGCGCTCCTCACGGAGTGGATGGCAGGCGGCGAGCACAAGAGTGCTGGCAGTGGCTTCATGGGCAGGAAGTGGGATTCCACAGTGCCATCACCGGCACTCTGGCGAGAGGCCCTGCGCGTGCTGAAGCCGGGAGGGCACTGCCTGGCCTTCGCTGGCACACGCACCGTTCACCTCACCACCCTGGCCCTGCAATTGGCTGGGTTCGAGATTCGCGACGTGCTCGTCTGGCACTACGGCCAGGGCATGCCGAAGTCACGGAACATCGGCCACCAGCTCGGGCACAGCTCGGGGACGGCGGTCGGCTCGGGCCTCAAGCCGTCTTATGAGCCCATCATCGTCGCCAGGAAGCCGCTTCAGACCGGCCTCACCCTGACTGCGAACGCTCGGCAGTGGGGAACAGGTGGCATCAACATTGACGCCACTCGCATCGGCACGACACAGACCAGCTCACGTGGGCCATCTGGCCGCTGGCCGGCGAACACCCTCTTGTCCCACACTGAGGAGTGCCGCCTGCTCGGATGCGAGGAAGTTGTCTCGGGCGCTCACGCTCCAGGGCAGAGGATGTCTGGCTTTGGCCGCTTCGGCGGGGGCAAGGTCATCGCGTGCGGCGACGGCTTCGCGCCTGGACGTGAGACGGCGGAGAAGTGGGACTGCGCGCCTGGCTGTCCCGTGGCCGCATTGGACGGACAGCAAGGCAACAAGCCGTCTCGCTACTTCCAGACCTTCCCTGCGCTTGACGAGGTGCTCAGCGGGGGGAAGCCGGCGTTCCTGTACACACCAAAGCCGACGAAGGCAGAGCGTGAGGCCGGCCTCACGAGTGGCGAGTTCGAGGCGCGGTGCGGTGAGCGCCTCGCTTACGGAGTGAGAGACGAGGTGGCCACGACTCGCCTCAATGTCCACCCGACGGTCAAGCCAATCGCTGTGATGCGCTGGCTGATTGAACTCGCGTGCCCGGAGGGCGGCACCGTCTTGGACCCGTTCATGGGCTCTGGCTCGACCGGGTGCGCGGCTGCTCTCTGCGGGCGGCACTTCGTCGGCATCGAGCTCGATGAGGAGGAGGGCTACCGGGACATCGCCGCCGGGCGCATCATTCACTGGGCGGGCGAGGCTGAGGAGGCGAGCGAAGCAGCGGGAGCGGGAGCGCGCATCATTCCCTTCCCGAGTCCGCGCGGCGCCACGCGCCGTCGCGCAGCGTAAGCCCTTCGCGGACATCGCCTGGAGCGGCGAGCCCGCGGGCAAGCAGGCCGCAGCGCCCTCTCCCAGGGCGCTGCGGCCTTTAAGTCTTGGCCTCGACGGGCGCGTCGAGCAGCTCGTCTGAGAGGTCGATGCTGCTGACCTCGGGGTGGTCAAGCAGTTCTTCGTCACGGTGATGACGCGACCGGCGACGTGCTCGCGCCAGGCGAAGAGTTCGTTGACGACCGGCTGTGGGATGCGGATCGCCTGCTCGACGCGCAAGTCCTCGGTGAAGATGACGACGATGACCGCGTCATAGCCATCCGAGCGCACGGGCGAGAGGTTGCGGCGGGTCTTCGCTCCGGTCCGGCGCAGGGCCTTGACCTGGAGCAGCTCGCCCTTCGGCGTCTTCACGTCCCACGATGCCTGGGAGAACGAGCCACGCTCGCCGCCATAGTGCAGGGCCACAAGGGCCTCGGCGATGTCGCCGATGGGATTGTTGAAGGTCCGCACCACTTCGCGGTCGCGAAGCTCGCGAAGCGCCTGCGCCCAGAGGGCGAGCAGTTCCCGTGTGGTCAGCTTGGAGAGGTCAATCGTCGGCGCCACCGGCTGGATCTTCCCCGATCATCTGCCGCAGCCCCTCGATGAGCGCCACGCGCAGTCCAGGCCGCGTCGCCTTGTGCCCGTCGCTCGCCGCCTGGAAGAGCGCGTCGATGGCGTAGGTCTGAAGCGTTTTGATCCGCCCGAAGTGGAGCACGAGGGGCTCGGCGGTCTCGCGGAGCGTCTGCTTCGGGACGCCGAGGCGCACGGTCAGGATGTAGCGCGTCCGGCGCGGGAGGGCTTCATAGGCCTCGCGGACGCGCAGCGCCTCCTCCCCAGTCAGCGGCAAGCCCTCGGGCAAGTCGGCAGGAAGCACGGCGACTGGCAGGTCATCGGGCAGGTAGGGGTCGGCGCTGCTGTTGAGGACCTGCCCCTGCTGCTCCAGGCGACGAGCCACCTCCTCCGGCGTGTACCCGTAGTGGAGCAACGCGGCCTCCCAGCCCTTCCAGCGGCGCCGATAGACGCTGTCCACGGGGAGGTGCACGTGGTCTTCGCCTTGGGCTCGGGCGAGTTCGAGCTGGCGATCCCGCCACCACGCGAACTCTTCGCTGGTCGGGGGGCGGCCATAGTGCTCGACGGCTCGCGCGAGGGTGTCGCGGAGGACGTCTTCTGAGTAGCTGACCACCTTGGCGAGACGACGATGGCGGAAGCGCGCTTCGATGGCCCGCGTCGTCGTCTCGCCCGAGAGCTGCAGCGCCTCCCGCGCCCGCGGCCACGACCAGTCAAAGAACTTGTAGAGGCGCCGGAAGGGCTGCACATCCTCGCCCTCATCGATCAGGACGCGCGAGATGGCCTTGTAGTCATCAACCCCAGGCTCGCGCCCCAAGACCTCGGCGACCCGGCGCAGCGAGCGGACGTGCATGGCCAGCTCCGTCTCGGCGACCTTCTGCTCACGCAGCCGCGCCTCGTAGATGCGCTCGTAGGCTGCGTCCTGTTCATCAGGCGGGAGCGCCTCGTACAGCGCCACGAGGGCATCTGCTCCGCTGGCTGGGCTCATCGCTAGACCTCTGCTCTGTGACCTGTGGCCCTGGCGCCCATCAGTGGAAGTAGCGCCAGAACTCTTTGACCTCTAGCTCCTGCGCCCACTCCCAGTCGGCGAGCAGGCGCCATGGGAACTCCTCGCGGCGGTCGATGACCAAGACCTCGCCCGGTAAGTGCAGGTACCACAGCGCCTCGTCCTCGTCCTCGCCGTCCTGGGCGAACTCGACCTCGCCCCAAACGCCGAGCATCCTCGCCACCGCCTCGACGTCGACCTCGTGTGGTGGAGTCAGGGTCGCGCGGACGTGCCATTGCTTGAAGAGCTGCCCGAGCGCGTAGAGGAGCCGCTCGCCCGGGGTCGGCTCGCCTGGCTCATCGGTCGTCGGCCAGTCACACACGCCCGCAAGGTAGGGCTCGGCCTGGGGCTGACCGGACGGCACCGGCGCGGTGCCGTATTAGCTACCGATGCCGGAGAACGGCCCGCCATCCGCCGGCTGCGAGCTAGACCTTCGTCAGCGGCGGCTTGTGCTCAGCCTTCATCGCCGTCTCCAGGTCTTTGGCGGCGCCGTGATCGGCGCACTCGCGCCAGGCGATCTCGCACCCGTCAAGCCATTTCCGCACGCGCTTGGCCTGCTCCTCGGTGATGCGATGGTGGCCCTCCTTGATGTCTTTGGCCTTGGCGATGCCGAGGTGCTCGGCGACATTGCGGCGCAAGGCTGACGTACCCATCCCAAGGCCCCGTCCCGAGTGGTTCTTCCAGACGCGTTCTTGCAGGCATTTGGCCTTGCCGACGTACATGCGCTTGCCGCGTCGGTACACGGCATAGACGCCGGGCGAGAGCGGGATGTCCGCTTTCTGCAAGCTGGCCATGGAGCGCCTCTTGCAGCGGTGCATGCGCGACCAGAGGGGACCCATCGGCAAGGGGCCGGTTAGTAGTTAGCGCGCCAGTGAGCCGAGAGCTGCTCGCCGAGCATGTGGCCCAAGACCTCGTGCGCTGGGACATCCATCACAGCGTCAAGCCAGCCTGCGACGGCGACCACGAGGAAGAGGGCGCGGTGCTTCCCATCGAGGCCCAGCTCCCCATGGCGGACCACGTTGCCGGAGCCGCCGAAGACCCGGTGGATGACGAAGGTGGAGAACCCCTCGCCTGTCGGAAGCTCGCGGATGACCGGCTCGATGCTCCGCGCCCGCGGCATCCGCGGCTTATTGACCAGCCGGCGCCTCTCATCTATGACCGAGAGAGCGCGGGCGGTGCTCCAGAGGGCGCCCTCCATTCCATACATCAGCGGCGGAATGGCCCTCTCGAACTCGCCCCGCTGGGCGTGCTCCAGGCCATGCTGGAGGTGATCGCGCTGGACGCCGGTGAGGTAGGGCGCTTTGTCGAGAGCCGAGCTGAGCGCCTGGGCGTAGTCGCCACCTGCCACGATGGCCTCCAGCGCCCGGAGAAGGTCATGCTCGACCTCAGCTGGCTCCATGTCGGCCATGTGATGGATGTGCCCGATGGAGAGCGAGGAGAGCATGAACCAGAGAGCGCTCTGCTCCCAGCGCTTGGAGAAGCGGTCGATGGTGGCGAACCAGCGACGTGACTCCTCGAAAGCCTCCGTGGCCAACTTGGGCAGCGCAAGAGACGACAGTGCCTGAGCGCCGAGCGCCGAGAGGCCCAGGCTGCGGCCAGAGTAGGAAGTAAGGTTGCCCGCGAGTGAGCGAGTCAGCGCCGTCACGTCGTAGCTTCCGGTCAGGCGCTCACTGAGCGAGGAGGCGTGCAGACCGACGCGGCTCATCTCCGCCAGGAGACGCTTGTTCTGAGCCTCGGTGATCCCGGCCAGCGAGGCGCGGCTGTATCGCGAGGCCTGCTGCGTCGCCTTCACTTGCGCGGCAAGGCCCATGCTCGCGAGGCCGCCGACGCCGAGGACCTTGGTCAACTCAGGCATCTGGAGAGCCTTGATCTGCCGCGCGAGGCCAGCAGTCGGGAACAGCTTCTCCATAGAGGCGCGGCTGTAGGGCGAGGCCTGCTGCGTCGCCTTCGCTTGCGCGGCAAGGCCCATGCTCGCGACGCCGCCCACACCAAGCACCTTCGTCATGTCGGGCGTGTGCAGAGCTGTGAGCTGCCGCGAGAGTTCGGCGGTCGGGAACATCTTCTCCATGGAAGCGCCAAGGAGTGGCTTGGTGAGCTGAGCCATGGCCTTCTGCACCTCGGCATGTGCCCCAACGGAGCGCCACAGGGCGTCACGCGGCATGTTCGCGCCAACCGCAGCCGTGAGCCCACGCGCCTCATAGATGCCCTTCGGCTTCTTGGCATTCGTGGCGCTCGGCATAGATGCCCAATTGTATTTGCCCCGCGGATGGCCTCTCGCGCGAGGCACGACCCCTCAGCAGTCGTCGGCGGGGAGGTGAGCATCCGCTGCCCGCCGCAGAATGAGGGCGTGGCCCTGCTCGGCATAACCGATATCGACCTGGCCGCCCTCGGCGGACTGGGCACCCTCATCCTCGCTGGCGTGGCTGTCGCCCAGATCCGCGAGAGCCGCCGGCAGACAGGGGCCATGGAGAGCCAGGTCACCGCGATAAGAGACGTGGCCGAGAAGGAGCTGGCCGCCATGCGCGAGGACATCCAAGCCTCCATCGAGCAGGGCCGTGCAGTCAGGGAGGCGGCGCGCGCTCAGCTCCAGCCCATCGTCTTTGCGCACGCCTACGGCGGTCGCATCAAAGGCCCTGATGAGGGAGCTGACCTCAGCGCCGGGCAGGTTGGCTTTCGCTACCGGCTCGCCAACGAAGGCACCGGCGTGGCGCTGAACATCCGCCACGGCGTCGAGATCGATGGCATCGAGCGCGAGTACGGCGACGGGATGGAGGTGCGCTCAATGCGCCCCGGCGAGGAGCTGCCGCCGGCGGGGCGCGCGACGGCCCTCGCCTACACCGTCGTCTTCGCCGAGCACGAGCTGCCGGAGGGCTGGGAGAGCGCTGCGCGCACCTACTGGGCTCGATGCGAGAACGTCTTCGGCGAACGCTTCGAGACCCGCAACCCGCACGACCCTCAGCAGTCAGCGGCGTTCATGCGCATCGAGGATCTGCCGAGCCCGGAGATTACCTAGCGCGGCGCGGCGGGGATGGCCCTGGAGTGCCTGGAGCTTCCTTGATCCCATCGTAGTGGCGCGCACGAGCCTCAAGCTGCGAGACATCAGCGTCTGCGCCGGCTCCTCCGCAGCGTCCCGGTCAGGCGAATCTTTCCCCCTACGGTGCACGCCGTCCATGCGACGGCTTGACCTGAAGAGACCCTTTGTCACCAGTGGTGGGCTGCCGCATGGCGTCCGGCAACCACTCCGATTACGACGGGCCGCGTGCCACTCCATATGGCAGCGCGTCCCAGCATCGGGGTCTTCATGGAGAGGAAACCATGGCCCAATTATTCGAGGTCGTCCGCGCCCACCTTCAAGCAGAGCCCCGGCGAGCGCGCCCCTCGGTCCGCCTCAAACCGCTCCTCGTCGCCGCATCCGCGGGGGCCTTGTTTCTCAAAGCGCCGCCGCGCGCGGATGCGGCGCCTGTGAACACCTCGCCGCCGGCCATCAGCGGCGTGCTCGAACCCGAACATACCCTGACCGCCACCCCAGGAACCTGGAAGGACGCGAAGTCCCCCATCGTGGCCTACGAGTACCAGTGGCTGCGGTGCATCGGGGACCAATGCACTGACATCGACTACGAGAACAGCAGCGCCTTCACGCTGGCCTGGGGAATGGTCGGCACGCAAACCGAGGTGACCGTGACGGCCATCGACGCAAAAGGCGAATTCAGCGTCGCCACCTCCGAAGAGACGGACGTCATCTGCGACAACGGCCCCCACTACACCTTGAGCGAGGTCGTAGGGGGCAGCGGCTCCGTGACGGGCACGGCGGGGGGGACCCCCGGCCCCCCCCCCGC
>CAAGKR010169988.1_pt1 | contig 10540 bp, 8 predicted proteins | sample 2556971 | NCBI WGS metagenome assembly CAAGKR01 (sample SAMEA5207829, study PRJEB30636) | soil metagenome | biome: forest; feature: boreal; material: soil | place: USA | collected 2011-09 | depth 1 m
AAGGGAGTCATCTGGCCGACTTCGCGCTTGCCGCTGAGGCGAACACCGAGCAGCACCACGAGGTAGATGACCAGCGTGCGAAGGACGATTTGAACGAGGACGGCGCCGCCTGGATACATTTGCGAGTTCCGCGTTGCGAGTTGCGAGTTTACGTCGGAGAAGCCGGAACATTAAACCGCAAAGAGCGCAAAGGCCGCCAAGGAATTCTTCTGGGCGTTTCTTCGCGTTCTTTGCGGTTCAGTATTTCCGCTACGGGTTGTCCGTTCCCTACTACTGGACGGCTGGAGCCGGCGCGCCTTTGGGCGCGCTCAGGTAGCCGGAGATCTTGTTCTTGTCGGCCGACATGACGACGACCTCGTAAAGGAAGCGGTCGCGTCCGGTGTAGAACTGCAGCGGCTCATACAGCGTGCGGTCTTTCTTCTCAATCGTGCGGTCGTCGGCCATCACATTGAGCGTGTACTTGCCCTTCTTGCCGTCCACCTTTTTGAGTTGCAGGCTCACCGTGGAAACCGGCGTGGGCCGCGCGCCTTTCTGCAGCGAGAACTCGTAGATGTTGCGATCGCCGCGGTGCTTGAGGGTTTCCAGGTCGTCGCGGGTATGAGCGATCAGGCCGCTCTGCACGTTGAGGTCGCCCATGACGCGCTCCAGCTTGGACTTGGTCGCCTCCAGATCGGACCTGGTGGTGGCGATGTCGCTCTTGGCGCCGCCGAGCTCGGTCTTGACCCCGGCGACTTCCCCGCTGACCGCGCCCACCTGCTGCTTGGTTTGCTCGCTGAGCCGATGTTCGGCCTCTCTCTGCTGGCGCTGAAGAGCGGCAGAACGCGAGGCGATTTCCTTCTGCGTCATGCCGACTTTTTCCGCCAGTACCTGGTTCTCCGCCTTGAGACTGGTTTCGGCGATGCCGAGGCGCTTCAGAAGCTGCGCATTCTCCGCCTTGGCGGCGGTTTGAGCAGCTTCGAGCTTATCGATGCGGCCGCGCGAATCGAAAATGAAGTAGAGCGAGACCGCTACGTAAACGATGGCAACTCCCAAAATCACATTGCGCAGCAGGTTGCCAGTGGAGCCTGGATCCACACTTTTGTCTTCATGTTCGTCGGGCATAACTCTCCTGAACTCACTCGAAGGATGCTCAATTGTTGAGCAGAAGCTCTGTACTGTCAATGAACCCGTAACCGAGTTGCGAGTTGCGACACGGAGCCGCGAGCATGGCGCCGCGTTTTGCAGAGAGGTTCGCGGCGTGCCCCACTCGACGATGGGCGTGCCAAAAAAGACGCGCTCGAGGGCGAGCGCGCTCCAACTTCTTTCGCGAAATCGCTAAATAAACATCTCATCTTGCGGCTGGCCGGCGTGGTTGCGAGTACGGCGGCCGAGCAGCGTGCCGAGACCGGCGGTCAGGCCCTGGACCAGGCCGGCGACCTGGCGTACGGGCGAGATGACGGTGTGATGGACGAGGTCGGTGGTTTCTTCGACGCGGTCCATGGTGCGAGTCACCAGTTCGTCGGCGCGGATGACGTGCAAGCGCGTGCGGTCAATGACGTCGCTGACCGTGGCATCCAGCCGCTCGACCTGGCTCTTGATGGTCGCGGAAGTGGCAGCGGCATTCGCGATCAACTCCTCAATCTTGGGCTTGGTGGTGGTCAGCAGCGACTGCGCTGCGTCGAGTGTGGGTAGGGCACGGCGCTGGACCTCTTCGGCCAGCGCCAGCATGCGCGCGGAGCTCTTCTGCACGGTAAGCAAGATGGCGAGCAGGATACCGATCTGCAACGCCAGAGCCACGCCGATTTCAATGAGCAGAACTGTAAAGCGCGTCTCCATAATCGTCGGCGGGCGCGCTAGACGCTCTTCCCTTCGCCCTCGGTGGCCTCGCGATATGCCTGCCGGCCAGCGTCGTAGGCGGACTTGAACTGCTCTTTCTGCTGGCTGACGACGTCGCGGCCTTTTTCCACCCACTCATTGGCCTGTTCGCGGGCGCGCTGGGCTTGCTCAACCACACGGTGCCGTCCCTCTTCCGCCTTGCTGGCGAGAGTTTCGCGGGTTTCGCGGCCGGAGGCCGGAGCATAAAGAACACCGATCGCGGCGCCGATCCCCAAACCGGTTAAGAACCAGAGAAAGCTGTTTCCGTCTCTATCGGACATAAAATCCTCCCAAACATTTGCCTGAAACTGGCGATGTTAGCACCCGTGGCAGTCAGCGGCAAGCGGCAAGGCATGACAAGTGGTCAGTGGCTAGTGGTCAGGGTTTCTGCGTGGGGCGCAGGACGACTTCGCTGGCGAAGGACTGCGGCGCCTGTGTAACCAGCATCGCCACCACGTGAGCGACGTCGGCGGGACGCAACATTTTGAGCGTGTCCTTGCCGGCGTGCGGGCCGAGTTCAGATTGCGTGCTGCCGGGACAAACCACGCTGACACGGATGTTATAGCGGCGAAGCTCTTCGGCGACGGAGTAGCTCAGGCCGTTCAATCCCCACTTCGAAGCCGCGTAGGCGGCGCCGTTGGGCAGCGGGTTTTTGCCGGCGATGGAGGAGATGTTGACGATGTCGCCGCGGCCGGCGTTGATCATCATGGGCGCAAAGCAGCGGATGGCGTAAAAAACGCCGCGCAGATTGGTGTTGAGGATGCGCTCCCAGTCGTCGGGCGGAAGCTGATGCAGAGGGCGGCTGAAATCGCCGACGCCGGCGTTGTTGACCAGGATGTCGGTGCGGCCGAAGCTTTGTTGCATGCGCGCGGCGAGCGCTTCAACCGAGGCGAGTTGGGCGACGTCGCAGACGATGGCCTCGCACTGTCCGCCGGCGGAGCGAATCTGCCGTGCGGCGGCATCGAGTGTCTGCTGCGAGCGCCCACAGATGACGGTGGTCGCGCCCATTTCCGCCAGGCGGGCCGCGATGGCGTATCCGATGCCGCGGCCACCGCCTGTGACCACGGCTACTTTGTCGTGCAGAGGTTTCGTGCCGTCGTTCATTGTGCCAAGCTCCTCGAAGCCGCACCGGAGGCCGATTCAGCAGGCCGGCGCGGCCTGCCATGCATCCAGCACCTCGGAAACCCGCATCAAACCAGGCGGGAAGAGGCGTAATCGTAACGTAACTTGCCTTTGTACGAGGTACATTCTTATAATCCCTTGCCGCTGAGCACCCTGCTCTCTTAGAAGCGGAATCGGGGCAGGCGGTAGTAAGAATTTGCCGTTTCCGGGCCCGGGCGCGCGCAGGCCTTCCAAACTGCGCGTGTCGTCTTCGCGTGCCGGCTGGCGTGCGGGGGCGACGTCGCTGTTTTTCCCGGGAATCGAAGTAAGGAGCCATCGCATGAAGAAGTCGCTCATTATCCTTGTGCTGGTATTCGCCGCCGTGGCCATGGCACAGACCGGCGCCGACCCGCAGGCACAGGGTGGACAAGCCGCGCCAACCGGGCCCACGATCAAGGACCCGGCCGAGTACAACGCTTACGTCACCGCCCTGAACCAAGCCGATGCCGCGGCCAAGGCGCAGGCGCTGGAGACGTTTCTGCAGCAATACCCGAACAGCGTGGTCAAGGTGGGCGGGTTGGAATTGCTGATGGCCACTTACCAGCAGCTTGGCAATTTGCAGAAGGTGCTGGACACGGCCAATCGTGTGCTTCAGGCCGATCCCGTCAATCTGCGGGCTCTGGCGCTGATGACCTACATCTACCGGCAGCAAGCGGAAGCGGGCGGGCCCAATGCCGCCCAGGCTCTGCAGCAGGCGGCCCAGTACGCGCAGCAGGGCATGCAGGCAAACCAGACCGCGCCCAAACCGGCTGAGTTGACCGCGGCGGATTGGGAAAAACTGAAGTCACAAACCCAGGTGATCTTCGCCGGAGCGGCGGGCATGGCGGCGCTGCAGCAGAAGGATTTCCCCAATGCGCAGAAGTATCTGACCATCGCCGTGCAGGGGCAGCCGAATGATTTGCGCAACGTGTACCCGCTGGCGCTGGCGTACCTGCAGCAGAAGCCGCAGGACGTCCGCGGACTGTGGTACATCGCGCGCGCGGCGAATCTGGCTGCCGGAACACCTGCCCAGGCGCAGATTACGGCATACGGCAAGCGCGCGTACACGATCTATCACGCCGGCGACGATGGTTGGGACCAGTTAATGGCGCAGACCAAGACCGCGACCGAACCTCCACCTGGATTCACCGTCAAACCGGCGCCAACGCCGGCCGAGCAAGCCGCCAACCTGGCGAATTCCAAAGCGGTGGATCAGATGTCGTTCGATGAATTTCAGCTCATCCTCACCTCGGGCAATCAACAAGCCGCCGACAAGGTGTGGAGTGCCATCAAGGGAAAGCCGATTGCGTTCGAGGGCAAAGTGATCAGCACGACCAGGAACTCGGTGATGCTGGCCGCCACGGTGGACGATATCCAGAACAACAGGGCGGACGTGGAATTGACGTTCGAGGCGCCGATTGCCGCAGCGTTAGTCCCGAAGCAGGGCGCTATGTCAAAGGTGCAAGGCACGCCGGCTACCTACGATGTGAACCCGTTCGTGATTCACATGACCAGTGGCGCATTCATCGGTGCGCCGCCCAAGCCGCCGGCGCACAAGCCGCCAGTGCGCAAGAAGCAATAAGTTTGGCCAGGTCCAGCGAGACGTAGGCACGGCGAAATGCCGTGCCTTTCTTGTCTCCGCAGCAGGTTGCGGCGACCGAGGGCGGGGGCCGCATCACAGGACTTCGCGAGAAGGACGCGCGGCTGTCTCGCCAAATGCGCCTATTCGCAGGCTCCCGCGCCACGCGGGGGCTGCTGCCAGCCATATCAGCGCAAGCTGTGTAGCCGATGACTATCGCGCCGCTTTCTTCTCCATGGCGAGAGGGCGGGCACTGCGCGGGGGGCGCCGGGCACCGTCGCGCAGGCTGCGAACGTCAACCTTGAGTTCGGCGATAGTGCGGGACAGCGTATTGCGGTGCATGCCCAACTGGCGGGCGGCTTTGCACTGGTTTCCCTGGTTCTCCTGAAGGACCGTGAGAATAAAGCGCTTCTTGAATTCGCGGACGGCTTCGGAATAAAGAATGCCGCTCTTATACATCTGCATGACCAGGGATTCCAGTTGGTCTTTCACGGGACTTCTCCTTTTATGACCGTCCGTTCGTTTTACTTAGCCGGGACCGCGGGCGGTCCGGGCGCGGCACTATGATTCGCCGCCGGAGGCACGCCCTCGCGAATGTTTGCGATGGCGGCCATGCCGGCATGAAACTGTTGCCGTACCTGCGACGGTGCGACCCAGACGGCGGCCCGCGCCAGCACCAGCAGATACGGCGCCGTGCGCGATCGCGCCAGCAGGGTTGCCCCGGGGGAGAACGAAGCCAGCGCCAGCAGCGAGATCATCACGATCAGGACGCCGCGCAACAGCCCGAACATCCCGCCCAAAACGCGGTCGAACCAGCGCAGCCCGGCTTCCTTCATGCCGAAACGCGCGATGCGGCCGATACCTCCCGCCAGCAGGACGACAACAAAAAAAATCGTCAGAAACCCGCACAGGTCGGCCACCCAGGCCGTCTTCACATAGGGCGCGTACCAGGACGCCACCTGGCGGTATCCCCAGGCCGCGAGCAGATAACCTGCCACCACCCCGGCCAGGGAAAATACTTCGTGCATGAACCCTTGCGAGGCCGCGACCAGCACAGAAAATAGAACGATGGCGACGATCAGCCAGTCCAGTCCGGTCATGCAGGCCCTCGCGACAACGCTTGCTCTCACCTCAACCGCAGATATCTTGCAATCGAACCAGCCCGCGAACCATCAGGCCGCCTGCACCTGCAAGTCCCGCCCGGTAAGCCGGCGAAAGGCTTCCATGTATTTCGCGCTGGTGTTGTCGGCCACCTCGGGCGGAAGCGCCGGAGCCGGCGGCTGCTTGTTCCAGCGAATCTTCTCCAGGTAATCGCGCACATACTGTTTGTCGAACGATTCCTGGCCGCGGCCGGGCGAATACGAATCGCCGGGCCAGAAGCGCGACGAATCGGGCGTGAGCACTTCGTCGGCAAGCACCAGGCCGGCGGCGGTGCGTCCGAACTCGAACTTGGTATCGGCGATGAGGATGCCGCGGGCGGCGGCGTAGTCGGCGGCCGCCTGATACATGCGCAGGCTCAGGTCGCGCAGTTGCTCGCTCAGCGCGGACCCGGCGATCTTCTTCATCTCGGCGAAGGAAATGTTTTCGTCATGGCCGGTGTTGGCCTTGGTCGCCGGCGTAAAGATTGGCTGCGGCAGTTTGTCGGATTCGCGCAAGCCGTAGGGCAAGGTGATGCCGCAAACCGAGCCCTTTTTCTGGTATTCCTTCCACGCCGAACCGGCGATGTAGCCGCGCACCACGCACTCGACCGGGACCATGTCGGCATGGACCACCAGCATAGAGCGGCCGCGGAGATGAGCCTGGTACTTGCGAAGGTGCTGCGGATAGCGGTCCTCGTCGGCGGTGACCAGGTGGTTGGGGACGATGTCCTTGAGGAAGTCGAACCAGAAAAGAGAAAGCTGGGTCAGGACGCTGCCCTTGTTGGGAATGCCGGTGGCGAGCACGTAATCGAAAGCGGAAATGCGGTCGGTCGCGACCAACAGCAGGTGCTCGTTGTCCACGCGGTAGAGGTCCCGCACCTTCCCGCTGGCATAAAGCTCCAAGTCCGGAAAGTCGGTGTGCAGCAGGACGTCTTGTTGGAGGTGAGACACGACGGATAATTCTTCTCAAGAGAACGTCGCGTATTCTAGCCGTCCACGTTTTTTTGTCAACGCCTCGCGTCACAATGGCGAGCGCAGCGAGTTCCTCGGCGAAGAATAAATATTGACAGGAGAGCCGTTCCCGCGAAATAGGCTCTGGGCAAGGGGTTTGGCGGACCACGATGTGGAAAATCGGGAGGGACTCCCCCGCTCGCGTGATCCTGCCGCAATCTTGTGGTCGCGCCAAGTTCCGCCGCGCGATCTCCGCATCGCAATACGAAGCCTCTACGCGGTCGCCGCCTGCGCGTGCTCGTGGAAGCGCACCGAGACCAGCTTGGAAACTCCGGGCTCCTGCATGGTAACGCCGTACATGACCGGCGCGATGCTCATGGTCTTCTTGCTGTGCGTGATGAGGATGAACTGGGTGGTATCGCTCATCTCGCGCACCAGTTCGGTAAACCGCCCGATGTTGCTTTCGTCGAGCGGAGCGTCCACTTCGTCGAGAATACAGAACGGGCTCGGCTGGTACTGGAAGATGCCGACCAGCAGTGCCAAGGCCGTGAGCGCTTTTTCTCCCCCGGAGAGCAGCAGCACGTTCTGCAGCTTCTTGCCCGGAGGCGATGCCACCACGTCAATGCCGCTGTCGGCAGCGTTCTCTTCGTCGGTGAGCCGCATGAAGCCGTTGCCGCCGCCGAACAATTTGCGGAATGCCGCCTGGAAATTGATGTTGATGGCGGCAAACGCTTCCTGGAATTTCTGGCGCGAGACGGTGTCGATCTCACGGATGGCGTTCTGCGTATTTTCGATGGAGTCCATCAAATCTTTGCGTTGCGTTTCCAGGAATCCGTGGCGCTGCGCGGCCTCCTGATACTCCTCCAGGGCCATCATGTTCACCGGGCCCATGTTGTCGAGTCTCGAGCGCAGCTCGCGATATGCGGTCTCCTCCAAGGCGAGCAGTTCCGGGCCGAGCTGGGCAACGGACTCGTCACCGAGCAGCGTGCCGGCGGTCACACCGAGCTCGTTCAGGCAGGTTTCCGCCATGTGCTGCTGATCGGACTGCAGCTTCGCGGCCTGCGCGGACAGTTCTCCGCGGCGGTCGCGCACCGAGTCCATTTCCAGGCGCGCGCCACGGAGCTGGTGTTCGATTTCGACCAGCCGGCCGCGCACCTGTTCGGATTCGGCCTGCAGTTCGGTTTCGCGCGCCTCGGCCTGCTCTTTCTGCGCGCCCAGCGAAACCAGTTGCTCGGAAATCTGCAGGTTCTCGATCTCGCGCTGCGCCTGTTCGGCGGCGGCCATCTGCTGCTGCGACTCCAGCGACTCCACGCGCGAAGCGATCTCGGCGAACATGGTTGCAACCCGGGACAGCGCAGCCGATGCGGCACGGCGCCGCTCTTCCACGGCCGCGGCCTGCGCCTTCATCTCGGAGGCAACGTGTGCGGCGGCATCGCGCGCGGCACGCAGCCCGGCAAGACTTTCCTGCGCCGCGGCGGATTCGCCCTCCAGCGCGGCGCGGCGGGCATCGCGCGCGGCAAGTTCGGCCTGTTGTTCGGCAATCAGCGCCTCGTTCGCCGCTCGTTCGGCGGTGATGTGCAGCGCTTCGCGCTCCGCCAGGGCCACCCGCTCGGCGATGCGCGTCACCTCGCTCTCCAGTTGGCGCAGGTTATGACCGGTGGTGAGCGCGGCCCTGTCGGCCTCGCGCTTCTCCGTCTCCAGCCGCTCCAGCAGCGAGGAGAGGTCGGCGATCTCGCGCGCCAGGATCAACGCCTTGCGCTCTCCGTCGCCGAGCGCCCGTTCCATTTCGGCGAGCACGCGCAGCACGTCGCGCAACTCGCGCTTCATGGATAGCGGGCCCTCGCTGCGCTGCTTGCCGCCGGTCACGGTGACATTGTGGAAACACTCGCCCGATTCGGAGAGAAAGAATGCGTCGGGGTTCTCCAGCGCCAACTCGCGCGCGACGCCCGGGTCGGGCACGATGTAGCCGTCGCGCAGCTTGGGCAGGATGACTTCCAGCGACTTGCCGAAGCCGTTGAGCACGCGGATGGCCTGCTTCAGCGGCCGAACCTGTTGCGCGTGCGACGGCGCCTGATGCGCGGCCTCGTCGAGCACGAACGAGAAGCGCGCCTGCGAGTCATTGGGATGCACCAGGAAGGTGGCGCGGCCCTCGACGTCGGTGCGCAGCAGGCGCATGCCTTCGTCGGCGGCGTCCCAGGATTTCACCACGATGTAGTTGAGCTCGTCGCGCAGAAAATCCTCGACGACGTGCTCCACGCGGTCTTCGACTTCGAGGAAATCGGCGAGCACCCCGACCGGCGCAAAACCACTGTTGAGCGCGCCTGACTGGAAAAGCCGGCGAACCGATTCCGTGGAATAGCCGTGCTCGGCAATCACCGCTTGCAGCGAACCCTTCTTGCCCAGCGCGGTGGCGTACTCGGCGCGCAAGGTATCGAGGCAGCGCTTGGACTCGGTCTCCGCCATGCGCTTCTCGCCGATCGCGGCGCGTGTCTGCTCGATGTCCTCGGCAAGCGCCTGCACGCGTTCGGAGGCATTTTCGAACTCGAAGGCGATCTGCCCGCGCTGGTCGCCGAAGGTCTCGACCTGCACCCGCCCGGATTCGATTTCGTTATTCAGGCGGCGCAGTTCGCGTTCCAGGCCGGAGATGTGCTCCTGCGCGCGCGTAAGCTGCTCGCGAACCGCGGAGGCGGCGGCAACCGCTTCCATGATCGCGGCCCGGCGTGATTCCTGGCGGCACTCGATGTCGGCAAGCACGGTGGCGGCGGCGGTGGCTTCCTGCTGCGCCGTGGCGGCTTGTTGCTGCGCGGCGGCCACCTCGCCCTCGGCCGCTTGCAAGACCCGGCGATGCGATTCACGTTCCGCCTCGATGCCCACCAGGCGCAGGCGCGTCTGCGTGAGTTCAGCGGCGGCGGATTCGGCGCGGCGTGTCAGCTCGGCGCAGCGCTCCTCGTTGGTGCGCTGGCGCGAGAATGCGCGATCAATCTCGCGCGTGATCGCCGACAAGCGCTCGCGATTGTTGCGCACGTCGGTTTCTATGGCATAGCCGCGCTGCGTGCCCTCGGCCTGCTCCAGTTCCAGCTCGCCGACCACCTGCGTTTTCGCGCGGAGTTCTTCCCCGAGGCCGTTGAGGGTCACTTCCAGTTCCTCGGTCTCGCGGCGGAGTTGAGCGAACCTGCCGGCCAGCACCAGGCGCAGCTTGCCGCGCATTTCGTCGCGCAGGCGCGCGTAGCGCTCGGCTTTGGAAGCCTGGCGCTTGAGCGAGTTCATCTGGCGCGTGACTTCCTCGAAGATATCGTTGACCCGCGCCAGGTTCTGCTTGGCTTCCTCGAGCCGCGCTTCGGCGAGGCGCTTGCGCGTCTTGAACTTGGTAATCCCGGCCGCCTCCTCGATGATGGCGCGCCGGTCCGTGGGCTTGCTGGAGAGAATCTGGCCGATTCTTCCCTGCTCGATGATGGCGTACGACTCCGGGCCGAGCCCGGTCCCCATGAAGATGTCCTGGATATCGCGCAGGCGGCAGAGCTTGCCGTTGAGCAGGTACTCGCTGTCGCCGGAGCGGAACAAGCGGCGCGTGACCACGATCTCGCCGGCCTTGAAGCTGGGCCTGAATTTGCGGCGGCGGATTTTCAAAATCACGGTCGATAGCCGATGGTCGATAGCCGATGGCGACTGGCCTTCGGCTGTCGGCGACTCGGCTCCATCGCTGATCTGAGCAGCGGCGTCCTGCACCGGCGAAGGCGCTTGCGCCGCGCCATCCGGGGCCATCGACAATCGACCATCGACCATCGACGGCATCTCGTCCACCTGGCCCGGCTGCACTTCTGAAAGGTATTCGTCCGTCTCGACGGCTGCTTTTTCGCGCGACGCGGCTTCGTCCCAG
>CAAGKR010193297.1_pt1 | contig 10540 bp, 11 predicted proteins | sample 2556971 | NCBI WGS metagenome assembly CAAGKR01 (sample SAMEA5207829, study PRJEB30636) | soil metagenome | biome: forest; feature: boreal; material: soil | place: USA | collected 2011-09 | depth 1 m
CCGACCACGTGAAAATTGCAGGCGTGAGTGGGCCCGGCATTCGCAACGTAGAATCGCACGCGCTCCCCCACTCTTGCCTTGAGCGGCGCGGTCATGTATTGACTCGGACGCCCGTTGAAGACGACAAAGTCGGGCAGTAAGGCGAGCATCTTCGTGTAGTCGAACGGCATCGCACCGGCGACCACTGTGCCGAGGTAGTACTCGCTCTCCACGAGGACGAACTCTTTCGCGGGTGGCAGCGGAGGGGTTGGATCGACTACCACCGCTCCGACCATTCCCGAGCCGATGTGCATGAGGACAGGGGAAGTTCCGCAGTGATACAAGTACACCCCCGGATACCGCGCCTTGAACGTATACGACACAGATTGTCCGGGAGCGATTGAGCGGAACGCGACCTTCGGGTCGATCTGCGCTGCATGAAAATCCATCGAGTGCGGAATCGAACCGTGGTTGACGAGAGTGAATTCGACGGTGTCACCTTGCTTCACGTGTACTATCGGTCCCGGAATGTCGCCGCCGAATGTCCACGCGGAGATGACGGTGTCGTCCGAAATGCGGATCGGGACTTCCTGAGCGGTGAACTGAAGCCGGGTAGTGCGCTCGCCTGCAACCGGAGGGAGGGTGGGATCGAACCGGCGAAAGGCTACGTTCTGTCCTTTGACAGGCGAGGCTGTCGACTGATGGATGTTGGCATGTCCGCCGGTGTCGAGCTTGCTGTCGGGATTGCGCACGGCCGTCCCGGGGCCGGCCTGCGGAGGGATGGGAATGTTCGAGCCAGTGGTCTCTCTGGCTTTGTTCCCCGGCTCGTCCGGGCCGCAGGCGACGAGAGCGAGTGGCGCGAGCGCGCCCAGTACTGATGACTTGATGAGAAATTCTCGGCGTGTTGCCCGGCGGTCAGCAAGTTCTGATAACGTCGGAAGCGTGGTAGCCATTGCAATCTCTCCGGATTGAGTTTAGAACTTCTCGCCCTTCGCTTCTCGAATGTGGCTTCCAGCGGAGCGGATTCGGGGCCACATCGTAAAAAAGAAGAGCGCAATTCCAGCGAACTGCGCGAGACCACCAGTCACGACGGCCAAGCGAAGCCATAGAGCAGGGGAGTACGCGCGCGCCAGCTCACTCGCGACACGACCGGCCGTTCCGATGGTGAGAAGCCAGTAAGCAGCAGCGGCCAACCTCGGGTCATACTGCTGCTCACCGCGTTCAGCGCGCGGAAAGAGCCAGAGCGCCACGCCCAGAATCATCATCATCACGAAGCCAACCAGGATCGCATGGGTATGCGCGCTTACTTCGTACAGGTCTGGAGGCCGCAGAAATATCTCGCGTCGAACCAGTATCCTGGTTCCTATCGCGAGCCCGAGGACCAGAAACGCGATCGCGGTCTTGATGTAACGACGCACGAGTGAGTGCACGACCTAATCTGTGACGGACGAGCAGGGTGGGGAAGTGAACTGACTGGGCCGCCGACTCAGGGAAAACACGCAGACAAAATCAGGAGATCAAACGAGCGATCGCGAATGCGGCCGCGGCCGCGAGGCCTCCGGTCACCGTCGTCTGCATTGCGCTCCGCACCACCGGAACGCCCGTGAACTTTCCCTTCACCCCGCCAAAGACGGCCAGCGCGATGAGTGTTACGATCACCGAAAGCCGTAACGCTGTCCGCGCGTCCGGCAATAACAGGTAGGCGCTGAGTGGAATCATTCCGCCCACTGCGTATGCGAGTGCGATCGTGAGAGCGCTCTTCCATGCGCGACTCGGCTGCGGCTCTTCCAGGCCGAGCTCGAAGCGCATCATGAAAGCAACCCAATCCTTTGGTCGCTTCCGCAGAGACTGAACGACGGAGGAGCTCTCGCCCTCCGAGAGTCCGTAGGTCTGGAATATGTCGGCGACCTCCTTCGCTTCGGCTTCCGGAATTCGCGCGATTTCATCCTGCTCGCGCGCCTGCTCGTGCACGTAGTGCAAGGCGTCACCCCGGGCGGCGAGGTAGCCTCCGAGCCCCATTGCGATCGATCCTGCCGCTATTTCCGCGAACCCGGCCGTGATGATGAGGCGGGACTGCGCAATCGCTCCGGTGAGTCCGGCCGCCAGCGCGAACGGGACGGTCAACCCATCGGACATCCCGATTACGATGTCGCGGACCGTATCGCTCGAGGTGAAATGCTTTTCGATGTGCGGAGTCAACGGCACCCGTGGTCCCTGGCTGAAGAAACCCCTCGCGCTCAGGCCGGCATCAGATCAGCGCTGATCCGTTCCTCGGAAGCCGACTTCTCGTGCTCCACGACGCCATCCGGCTTCAGAACCAGCATGGATATCTTCGCCGAGTGCATTACCGCGTCGGCGACGCTGCCACGAAGCATTCTGGTGAGACCGCCGCGTCCGTGCGTCGCGATCGCAATGAGATCTGCCTTCTGCCGGCTCGCAAAATCGACGATCGCGCTGGGGACGTTCTCGCCGATGACAATGTCGCTGGTAACCGCCACGCCATTCCGGCGGAGCCTGTCGGCTACGCATAAAAGGGCGGCCTGCGCGAGGGAGACGTCCTTGTCCCACCATGGCAGGTTTGGATCGACGATCTCATTCTGCGAGTACGACTGGGCAACGAGAACATGGAGAAGCGTGATCTCGGCCTCTTCCAGCGTGGCCAGGCTCAACACGCGGGGCAGAATCTGCTCTGCGAGCGTCGATCCATCGAGCGGAACCACTATACGCCTGAATGCCGCGCTGACGTGCGGATTCAGATAGCTCGTTGGAGGTTTCACGACCAGGACAGGGATCGTCGTGTGGCGGATCAGCGAGTCGGTTACGCTGCCCAAGGAGAGCCGTGAAATCCCGCTTCGTCCGTGAGTGCTCATGACGATCAGATCAACGTCGTGGCGCCGCGCGTACCCCTTGAGAACATCGGAAACGGGCCCAGCGTGCAGATCGACACTGATGTCCGCCTTTGACGTGTTTCTGCACTCGGCCGCGAGCGCATAGAGCTCGCCCAATGCCTTGTCGCGCTCGCTATGCACGAGCTCGTCGGCGCCGTTGGCGCCTCCAGCTGCTGCCTCTATTCCAAAGAAGGTCCCGTTTGCGAGAACGCGCACCAGGCGGACCTTCGCATCGCACCGATCCGCTATTCGGAGCGCTACCCGGATCGCCTCGCGGTCGAATCCAGAGCCGTCGGTCGGGACCATGATAACCCTGTACATACGAGCCTCCTCGTAACTGCACGCGCGTGATTTGCGGCGCGATCGCGCCCCAGTGCGATCAATCTCGGCAATTCGGCGGGGGAGCTTAGTCAGTCTAAGGCTGATTTCTTGTGGGAGTTTCCCTGTATTCGCGCGGTTGTTTGCCTACCGCCACGTCGAAGGACCCTGATTTCGTGGCACTGGGGGGGTACTGCGTCAGGTCGAAAGGCGCTACGGCTTCGCCTTACCCTGGCCGACCGACCAGACGTAGGACGCTACAGCCATTGCTTCCGTTGGCGAAATTCCGCCGGGGAATGCGACCATGAGGGTTGATGGCACGCCGTGCGTCGCCACGCGGTAGATCTGGGCGAATTCGCCGTTCTTGGCATCTCTCCAGGCATGCGACTTCAAAGTCGGAGCGATCTGCGACCCCTCGAGCTTTTGTCCGTGACATGCAAAGCACGTCCCTTTGCCGTGAAAGATCGCCCGACCGAGATCCACCATCGCCGGAGTGATCGCGCTCGTGTCCGGCTGTGCCGTGCCTTGCTCATGGAGCGCGAGCGCGCTGGCACCAGCGAACATCACCATGGCGACCGCCAGCAGCAACGCTCTCACAGCTGTGGGGAAGCGCCGCATCGAAATCGCCGGCGTCAAACCGTCGGAGGTCGGTGCCATATCTCATCGAGAGACATTCTGCCCGGTCCATTCAGCGCGAAAGTAAGACATGCGCCGAGAAGCGTGAGCTCGAACTCGTAGCCGTATGGCGCGAAGAAGCCACCATGCACACGCGCAACGATTATGGCCACCACCATCTCAAAGGCGAGCAGAGCACCAGCCAGTCGCGCAAACGCCCCGAGAAGGATTGCCAATCCTCCGAGTAATTCGACAGCGATGACGATGACGGCGCACATGAGTGGCAACGGAAGCCCGAGTTTCCCCATGATGTCCCCGGTCCCGTCGAGGCCGAAGACGAAGAGCTTCTGTGCGCCATGCATCAGGAACACGAGGCCCACCACAATCCGGAGTGGCAGCATCCCCCATTTGGCGAATCGAGCGCCAGTTTGAATCATTTCACCTCTCCGCGTTGTGACATGCCTGATCGCTCATCGAATAGACAGAAGCCTCTGCTAAAACGCCACCCACAAATAGGCGAAGAGGGTGTTGTTGTCCGCGGCCTTGCGACCGGCGGCGTCGTAATCGTTTGATGCGCCATTGAACAGGTTGTATATGACGTACTGAAGCCCGAATCGCGTATTCTGCCACGGATTGATCGCCAGCTCTCCGATCTCCCCTCTCGAGTTGGGGCTTCCGGTGCGACTCCCCGTGACGGATGCAGGAGCAAAGATGATCGCGTCGCTCGTGCCCGTAGTCTGGAAGTAACCAGCGGTCAGCGCGTACCGCAGGCTCGGCTCGAGCGTGAGATTGGTCCGAAACGTCGAAAGCGTCTCGTGCAGGTTTGCGGCTTCGGGGGGCCCCGCAGCCACGAACGCGGAAAGCGTCTGACTCTCGTGGATGAATGCCGCTCGCCCAATCCACATGCCGATCTTGGCCTTGTGCTCGATCTGCGCATCGATCGCAGCGTCGGTGTAGTTGTTTGTTGGCCCGCTCACGCCCTGCGGAAATATGCGCGCCGCGAAGCCGTACGTTCCGATCATCCCGTACGTGGAAGGCCACACGTGCTGGAGCGCCACCCGCCAATATGGGATGACACCCTTCGTCACGTTTGTCGCCGTTCCGTCGAGCGGCTCCGTTGCGCCCTGTGGCGCGGATCTGTAGGCGGTGACCTCAGTGTACAATGTGCTGTTGTACAACGAATAGGCGCCGAGACCCGCTACCTGTTGCCCAAGTCCGCCATCGATCAGCGTGCTCGCAGCGGGAGACGGAGCGACATCCGAGCTCATGAACGGGAAGGTCCACGCGGGCGCGGTATTCCACACGTCCTGAACGGTCGGATTGTTGTGCAGGGTGAAACCGAAAAGCAGGTCGCGGTTTGCCACCGTCGCATGCTTCGCCCAGCGCAAGTCGATGTTGTCGATGCTGATCGCCGCGTCCGCCGCCGCATAGGTGAACTGCGTGAATATCCCAACGTGGGGAGTAATCTGGCCGGCGACGAAAAGACTCAATTGCTGCGGAAAGCTGACGGTCCCGTTCTGCGTTCCCGGTTGTGCCTTCGCGGTTTGCGTCAGGCCTGTGACGACCATTGCCGCCAACGGAGGAATCGAAGCCAGCTTGAGCGATTCGCGGCCGGCGACCGTGTCGCCAGGTTGACCGATCGTTGACAGTGAGGTGAGTGTGTAGCCATTGAGCTTGAACATCCGCCCGAATGGAGTGAGCTGCGGGAACTGGTAATGGCAGGCGCTGCACGCGAGCCCCGTTTGGCGGGAAAAGCTTGGAACGAACATCTTCGCGAGGGCTGCGTATAGCGAAGCCGGAGCGATTGCGTGCTCGGCAGAAATCCCAAGGATTGCATCGGCCGGACCTACTGTCTTTGTCAAACCCGGTGGTCGGCCTCGATTTGTCGGAAGGGCGCTCAGACTGTTTGAGACGAAACCCAATGCGAGCACGGCGGAAACTACGCTGATCCTGACGCTGCACTGCAGCTGCTTGATGCACATGGAGCCATCCGTTGTCGAGGAAGAAACGACCTGACTCGCAAAGCGCACTCGCGCCAAGCGCGCCTAAACATTGTTCAGGGGCAGACGTTTAGGATGTAAGGAAAACCCTTATTTGCAAATTCTGATCCTCGAATGATCGGAGATCTTCAAGAGACTAGTGGTTCTTGCAACGGCTGTTTTGAGAAGCGATCGTCAGTATTGCGGTTCCCACCACCGGCATTGTGCTCTCGATTCTCGCCGGCAGCCTGCAGTCATCATCGGTCAGATGAATCCGGATTACGCCCTCTCCCTTGAAGTGTCGAGGATCACGCACCCGCATCTCGACCAGGATCACCTGCAGCTCTCCCATCGGAGTCGGAATTACTTCGCGTCGGATCACGCTCACGGTAATCGGGTTTCGGGCGGGATCGAAATGGCGGTCGAACCGGTACGTCGCTCCCGGCGTCATTGGAAGCGTGCGGATGAAATACATGAATGACAGCTCGTCCAGTGGCGTGTCGCTCGGACTCTGGCCGACTTCCCCGTTCGCGGATTTCCATTCTTTCCGATCGGGATAGAGGTCGACAGACTCGTTGCTGTGTGTCAAAGGATTCCGCTCGCGCTTGAGGAAACGGAGCGACGAGCCTCGGAGCGGATCGAACCACGACGAGCTGCTGCTGACCGCGCTGAGAAACGCGATGTGAATCTTGGAATCGAAGCGCAGTAGGTACGTGCTGGTCCCACGGATATCGACGGGGCCCTCGATCCACATTGTCGCCGTTCCAACTTTGCCGCCTTTGGCGATGGTCACATCATATGAGAGCTTCTCTCCAATCGAGAAGGGCAGGGCGGCGGTTTCGACGTGCGCCCGACTGCTGGCGGCCACGCCGAAAGCGGCGAGGGCAACGAGATAGCACTGTGTCATCCCCCAAGATGCGGCAAGCCGGTGCGACTGACTGTCGGGGAGCACGATCGAACTCTTGAGTAGATGGGCCGCGCCCCGGTGAGGGAAACCCCTACACCCCCTGCTAGTGAGGAAAACTCTCACAAAAAAACAGCAGATCTCCGACGGACAGGCACTTTGGGTTGTTGCAGCTTTCGATTCATGGGATTTTACGAAGAGCAGCCACCGCGTCATGGGCACCGCACTCCCTCCGAGCTGGCGGAAGACGAGATCCTTTCCGCCGTCCACGGAGATTTTTGCAGTATGCCCGCAACATTCGATGAAGCGGGCCCCACCTCCGACGCCGAGTGCAAGCGTTCGACGCGAGTCGCAGTCGTGCCATGGGCTGACGCACATCCCCCCACCAGGAGCAAACCATGATCGCGCACACCGCTGAAAGTGCAGTCAGGGGGCCGGGTGCTCCCTCGGTCGAGAGACGCTTTCGCTCTCTCTTCCTTCCGAATGAGCCTTTCAATCTCCTGCTTGCGATTCAAAACGACGACAACGCTCCCGCCGCGATTCGGCTAACCGAGGCTCTGACTACACGCGGAGCGGTACCAAACGTTGTCAGCGCCGTCCAACTTATGATGCCAACTGTTGGTACCCCCGATTCGATGATGTTCTACGCCGAGGCGGCCCTCGACGAGAACTTCCACGCCGAGCGGCGACGCTCGCTGCTCGCTTTGATCGCGGCGACGACGGGCAAGACTCGTGACTGGCCGGTCAGGAGCCTGGTCCGAGACTCCGCACTTGCCATCGTCGACGAAGTCGAGGCGCGAAACTCCCAGCTGGTGGTGATGGGTATCCATCAACATGGCACGTTCGAGCAGGCAATCGGAGAGAACACTGCCACTCGAGTCATGGCGAGAGCGATGGTACCAGTGCTTGGTGTGCGTCCGCCGCTATCGGGACTGCCGCGCCGAATCATGGTCGCCACCGATTTTGGAAACGCCAGCCGAGAGGCGGCCCACCTCGCCGCAAATCTGGCTCACCCCGATGGGTGTGTGATACTCGTTCACGCCAGCTTTCCCGCGCCGATCGTTGAACAGGGCGACGAGGGCGCGGCTCTCATACAGCGTGAGGGAATCGAACATGCATTCCTCGACCTTGCGGCCGAGATCTCTGAAGGCAAGTCGATTCGGGTGGAAACTGTCGGCCGCACTGGCGATGCTGGCGCAGAGCTGATGGCTGTGGCCGCGCTGATCCGGCCCGATCTGATCGCGATCGCGACCCAGCGTCATCATCTCATCACGCGCCTGATGCTCGGAAGTGTGACTCGTAAGCTCGTACGGGAAGGGCGGTGGCCAATGCTCGTGACGCCCCCGATACGCGACAATTAGCGCATTGGGTGCAGACTGTCCAACAGCTTCCGACCCTGCGCGACATCGCCTTGAGCTTTCAGGTAGTTCTCCACCATCGGCGTCCAGACATAGCCCGGGTGCACCGAGTTGACCCGAATGTTGTAACCGGCTTTCGCGCAATAGAGAGCCGCTGATTTGGTGAGAAGGCGCACGCCCCCTTTGCTCGCATTGTACGCGGCCAGGTTCGGATCACCGACCAGGCCTTCGATCGAGGACAGATTCACTATCGAGCCGCTTCTGGCTGTCTTCATTGTCTGGATTGGGTGCTTGGTTCCCAGAAAGACGCCATCGAGATTGATGCTCATGAGCCGCCGCCACTCGATGGCCAAGAAAGACTGGAGTCCCCGTTGAGTGGTGAGTTGCCCCTCAGCGCTGGGCGATACCCCCGCTAGTACTCCAAACAACAGCCGTCCCTCGATCCTCCCTCTGTCCGACGGATCGCGCCACGGTTCCGAATGTCCTGGGCTTCCTCTTCCGGCTTCCTATCCTCGCGATCACTGCGTAGATCACGACCACGAGATCGAACACCAGCGCTGACAACAGAAATAAGATCGGAATTCCCAGTCCCACGAGCACGATAAGGCCAAACGTCGCGAAGACTTCCATGTGACACTCCCGCCAGCTCACCCTGCGAGGCAGCCGCCGGAAACTCCTGCGACGTTTCTTGGAGCTCGGCCAGCAAAACTGAGGACATGCTGCCAACCGCACCGACAAGATGAGGGAGTGCTCCCGCCAGACGCAGCGGGGGAAACCTTGAATTACCGTAGGGGAAAACCGGCGTCATCACGCGATGACGGGCATTCGGATCAAAAGCGCTGAATCCTGTAAGGGTTTCCCTCAATTATGGATAGGCATTCCGCGTCGAAAGTCCAGTCACATTCCCACCAAAGTTGAGGTGAAGTCCGACAGTTGTGCTCTCCCGGAATTCGTATCCTGAGTGCGTAACGAAGCAACCGCATCTCACGAACAGAGGATACGAAGATGAGAAAGACCTTTATTACGCTTTCAACTTTCATGGCAGTGGCGACTACCGCCGGCGCACAAAGCGCGAGCGCGATCCGGCTCCGGCTCGATCCGGGCAGTGAGGTGACCGTCGAGGGCACCTCTTCACTCCACGCCTTTCATTGCAAGACCAACAAGATCATGGCCTATGTGGATGTGGATCCCGGCTACACGAAGGATCTCACCAAGATCGCGCGCCCGATCGTGAGCGTGAAGATCAACATCGTCGTGCGCACGCTTTCCTGCGGCAATGGGCAGATGGACAAGAACATGTACAGCACGCTCGACGCCGACAAGAATCCGATCATCAAGTACACGCTGTCAGGATATGACATCCTCGACGGCAGCAAGTCACCCACCGCGTTCGCCGCAAAGACGACCGGCACCCTGACGATTTCCGGGCAGGAGAAGACCATCGCCATGAAGATCAACGCCGAGCGACTGGCCGATGGAAAGGCGACCGCGCAGGGAGAGCAGGATGTTCTCATGAGCGACTTCGGCATCAAGCCGCCGAGCTTCATGTTCGGGAGGCTCAAGGTCGGCAACGAGATCAAGGTGAAGTTCAATCTGAAAGCAGGACCGGAGCTACTCGCTCAGCTCGCAGCGGTAACCAATCGCGGCGGACAGTAGGAACGCTTCCGACAAACCGAGTACAGACCACACCGAATTCATATCAATAAAGGATACGACCATGAAACGCACTGTTTTAGTTCTCTCTGCCGCTCTCGCGATGGTTGCCGTAGCGCCTCGCTCGAGGGCTCAGGCAACCAGCAAGATGACCGTCGCCGTCGCCGTCCGGGCGCCGGCCACGACGGACACGATGTCCGTCGACATCGCGTTACCGGACTCAGCCGCCGTTGACACTGTCAAAAAGATTGCGGGCGCAAAGGACGCCCAGAAGATGTCGAGCTTCCTTTCCACCGCGCCCGGGATCGAGATGCAGAACTACCGTCCCGAGGACAAGCGCGGAATCAACGTGTTTGAAGCGCCCAAGGACGAGTCAGTCGCGTACGAGGGATTCAAGCTTCAGTGGGGCGCTGCTTTCACGCAGCAGTTCCAGGGACTCGATCACAGCAACACCGCGTCTCCTAACCTGGTCACCACGGCTGGCGTCACTACCGATGCGAATCAGCTGATCCGTATCGGACACGGCCCCAATAATGCGACAGCCAATCTTTACCTGAACGGTCAGCTCGCCCGCGGAATCCGCGTTGCGATGACCACCTACTCCTCGGCTCGGCACCACAACGAGACGTGGGTGAAGGACGGCTACCTGCTCGTCGATGCGTCACCGATCGACTGGACGCCGCTCAACGACATCATGAAATACGTCACCATTCGCGCCGGCCACTTCGAGATCAACTACGGAGATGCGCACTTCCGTCGCAGTGACAACGGTAATGCTATCCGCAACCCGCTCGTCGGCAACTATATAATGGATGCCTTCACGACCGAGGTCGGTGGTGAAGTCTA
>CAAGKR010373935.1_pt1 | contig 10540 bp, 9 predicted proteins | sample 2556971 | NCBI WGS metagenome assembly CAAGKR01 (sample SAMEA5207829, study PRJEB30636) | soil metagenome | biome: forest; feature: boreal; material: soil | place: USA | collected 2011-09 | depth 1 m
ATTTGCAAAGGCTTCATCTGTTGTATTTCCAATTACTTCGATAAACGCATCTGTCATATGATCCAAATATCGATATGCCATGGATTAGTTGGTCTAGATACACTATTAATTTATTCTAACCATGATTTTTTGCAATCAGAAAGTCTAAATGCATTGGAAAAAGAATGAGTTTTGAAATTGGAACTACCACGCGGTATGCGAGATATAGAACCAAAGGAATCTTCTGAAATTGAATATGTACGTCAGAAATTTATTGAGACATCAAATTTGTTTGGTTTTCAGTTTATGGAATCTTCTCCAATTGAATTACTGTCAGTAATAGAAACAAAGAGTGGCCCATCAATAAAAAATGAAATTTATTACTTTACTGACAAAGGAAATCGTGAGGTAGCACTACGTTTTGATTTTACAATAGGTCTAACACGTTATGCTGCATCTCAAAAATCAATGCGATTACCTGCTAAGATTTCAACATTTGGTGGCGTATGGCGTTATGATGAACCACAAAAGGGCAGATACAGATTCTTTCATCAGTGGGATATAGAGATCTATGGAGAACCAAACATAGAATCAGATGCTGAAATAATTGATTTTACATCTAAATTTCTAACAAAATTGGGACTTGAAAATGTTGTAATTGATATCTGTGATAGAGAACTTATTGAATCGTATGTTAGAAGTATTTTCAAATCTGACTCATCTGACGTAATTGGTGATATTCTAAGAGCTGTTGATAAAATCCAAAAAAAGAGAAGACAGGATATAATTAATGAATACAAAGAAAAGGGCTATTCAGTACCTGCACTAGAACAAATTCTGAAATTTTCTGAAATTAAGGGCTTGCCTGAAGAAATAGAAAAAGAGGTTGATGTCAGTCAACTAAAAAATTGGGACAAGATCTTGCAATTGTTTGATACTTTAAAAAATCGTGGTGTTAATAATGTTAGAATAAACTTTGGAATAGTTCGAGGCCTTGACTATTATTCCGGAATAGTTTTTGAGGTATTTGAAAACAATGATGTAGGTGCTCTTGTAGGGGGTGGAAGATATGATACACTGACTAAAGCCTTTGGAAGAAATGATCTTGGTGCTACAGGTGCAGCTGGAGGAGTAGAGCGAATTGTTCTATTATTGGAGAAACAGAAGGTAAATACACAATCTAAAGAAGATCGAGTATCTGTAGTTTTTATCAATGATGATATGAAAAAAATTGCAATTAATGTTGCATCACAACTTCGTCTAAAAGGCATTCCAACTGATGTAGATCTATTAGGAAAATCACTAAAAAAACAGATGGAAATTGCCTCCAACTCGAAATATGTTATAATAGTTGCTCCAAAGGAATATGCTGATAATTCTGTTATAATTCGAAATATGAGAGATGGTTCTGAAAAACAGGTAAAGATGGATGTTATGTTAAATGATCTAAAATCTAGTCTTCCACTCTGAAGGCCTTTGTAAGCATCATAAGCTCAGGACCATTTGTAAGACCACCCACAACTAATGAATTATTATTTGCAAGAGTGCCTGAAGAAAGATATGGTGATCCCCCGTTAACTGTAGCAGGCTCTAATTCTACACCTAATACTTGTGATATTGTTTTGATATCTTCTTCTTCTGCAGAAGGATGAATGATTCCACCTTTAGAATTTGCCACTGTCATTGCACCAGTCTGATGATAGCCTGCAACTCTTTTTCTTATAACCTCTACTCCTAATACATCTTCAATTTGCTTGACATATTCTGTTGGAATGAGTGGAGATATGACTGCTCCTTTATCGTTTGTACAAATTAAATTTCCTAATGCGGTATGTTTTGTATCTAGTACACCAACATTAAGTCCAGTTGATTTTTTTAAATGAGATATCTCTTCTTGATAACAATTATGTGGAAGCAAAAGTCCTTTGTTATTTACAACCATTAATGGTCCTAATAATCTTGTATTTGCAACTGACGTAAAGATATAATCAGTTTTCAAAAATTCTGCAAGGTTCTTTGCTTTTGTAGGTGCAAATCCATTTGGTATGAAAACAAACTTGTCGTTACACTTGGCATAAATTCCTACATTAGGATTACGATATACATCATACTTGAAAATTCCCAATAAATTAGAGCGATTTGTGAAAGATATGAATTTATCTTGTACACACTTTAAATAACAAACAAGAACTTCTGATAATATGCCTATAGATCCAAACTTTCCAGCAAATCACAAAGTGATTGAAAAATTCAAAGATCCATTAAGTGAAAATTATCATCTGGTTTGGGGTCCTGGACGTCTTGCAGAAGCTGCATCGGATCCTAAAGTAAAATCTGACTCGGAAGCTTCAGGTGAAGAGATAAGACCAATGGGAGTACATGGTACATTTGTAGCTGTAGACTGGGATTCATGTGTTGCTGATGGCATCTGTTTGTTAAGTTGTCCCGTTAAGGTTTTTGAATGGTACAAAAATCCTGGCGAAACAGGTAGAAATGACAGAAAAGACTACACTGACAAAGCAATTCCAGTAAAAGAGGCAGATTGTATTTGGTGCATGGCTTGTGTTGAAGTTTGTCCGACCAAGGCAATCAAGGTTGATCAGTTAAATCAAGATATTCACGAAAAAGAGATTGCAAAACTTGCTTAGTTTTGTCTAGGTTTAAATAACATAGCCTGCGACAAAAAACTATGCCGATAGCAGAAGACTTTCCAAAAGGTTTCAAACCAACTGGAAAAATAAATCACTCCGATGGTGAGCATTTTCACTTTAGATGGGGCCCTGGTAAATTAGCAGAAGCCTCAAAAGATGAAAATTGCATCGAGTCCTTCAAGGCTCGAGGAGAAAAAATCGAACCAGTAGGTGTAAGTGGTACAATGGTAGCTGTAGACTGGGATTCATGTGTTGCAGACGGTGCATGCATTGAAGCATGCCCAGTACAAGTTTTCCAATGGTATAGAACAGAACAAGACATTCCTGCAAATAAGACAATAAATGCAACATTTGCTGGAACTGGTGAATCTGAAAAAGAACACAGAAAGGACTACACTGACAAGGCTGATCCAATTAGAGAACATGACTGTATATGGTGCATGGCATGCGTTTCAGTTTGTCCTCCACAAGCCATTAAGGTAGACCAATCTAACTTAGAACACCATGAGAAAGCAGCCGGAACCTTTGTAAAAATGGAATCTGGTTCTGAAAATCCACACGCACACCACTAGAATTTTTCGTCCCTTTTCTTTTTCTTATTGATAATCTCTACGGATGTCTAGAAAACATGTAATCTTAAACAAATTTTAACAAGTCCTTACAAAAAAAACTTGCAGAGGTCGCCTAGCCCGGCATGGCGTGGGCCTTGAGAGCCTATGTGCGCAAGCACGCGGGGGTTCAAATCCCTCTCTCTGCGTTATTATTTTTCTATATTTCCAATTTCTGCAAGTAAAGCTGAAAGCTGAATCTCTGGATTAGCTCCTATGATTAATCTATAATCATATTTTGCTATGGCTTCTAAAATCTCTGACAAGTGAGGCGTCTTAATTCTGTAACATTCTTCATTGAGATATTTTAGAAAGTCTGATTCAGACATTCCGTATACTTTGATGAGTTCAATCATCTTGCTCCTAGCTTCTGAAAGTTTTCCATCAAGTGCAAGTTTTAGAATAACACTAACGTCACTTGTTTTAGCAAGTCCAGCAGAGGATTTTACATTCTCTTCGTTTATAGTTCCAACACTTGCAGTTGCTTGTAACATGTTTATGGAATGACGCATATCACCTTCTGAATACAAATACAATGTTTTTAGACCATTTTCATTATACTTTATCTTCTCTTTTTTACAAATTTCTTCTAAATGGCTTACTACATCTTCCTCTGATATCCTTGTAAACTTGAAAACAGCGCATCTACTTTGAAGCGGTTCTATAATTTTTGATATGTTATTTGCAATCATAATGAATCTACAATGTTTTGACGTATCCTCAATAATTCTTCTCAAGGCAGTCTGAGCATCTGAAGTCATTTCATCAGCTTCATCCAAAATTACGAGTTTAAATGGAATATTAGTATCCAAACCCGAGAACCTTGCAAATTTCTTTACTCTCTCCCTTACCATGTTGATACCACGTTCATCTGATGCATTCAACTCTAAAGTATATTCACGCCATGTATCACCTAAAATTTCTCTTGCAAGGCATAATGCAGTAGTTGTCTTACCGACTCCAGCTGAGCCAGAAAATAATAGATGTGGCATTTCTGATGTGTTTTTTAGAAGCGATCGTAAACTACCAATTATCTCTTTCTGATTTATTATTGATGAGATCTTTGTTGGACGATATTTTTCTACCCACATCGAAGATTCTATCATAGGGACATACGTCTTTCACTTACTAATAAAATTAAGTCTAAGAAATTGAATTGTAAATTATTCATATCGATCTAAATCAGGCACTTGGGTATTCCTCTATGACCTATTGTTATTATGTTTGAAAAAGACTTACATTGCAAGGATGATAACTCAGATTCTAATGATGAATGAGAAAAAAGATATTTCAGTTATGAAGAGGCATGGATTTGTACAAACAGAATTTAGATCAAATGATCAAAGTAAATGGTTAACAGAATTGATCGATCGATCCCTTTAGAGGCCTGAAGTAGGATCGAGTAAATTGAACATATCAGAACTCATACAGGTACATAGTATAGGATATAGATTACAGGATGTTAAAGTCAACTTTGTATATGATCTCAAAATAGAGGCACCCACAGTATCAGTAGAATCTAAACAAGGTGAAATAATGAGCGTCTCTAGATGGGTAGCCGAAGTATTATCAGCAGAAAAACTTGTCCAAGTACAAGACACCGATATGGTAGTAGCTTTGAAACAAGCAGTTATGAAAGAAAATGTCCAGGGAGATTTTGATCTTTCTACACTGGAATTGGACTTTTACATCAAAGTGAATTCATTCACACAAAGACTTCCACAGGAAGATCGTGATAAAATAGAAAGCATGTTGAACTCTCTTATTCGTAAAAGACAGGGAAAAATAATTCGATTAGCGGATTCATCCAAGATGACATCTGACTTAGCAAAGAAATTGACAATTGAAGAACGTACATTATTTGATTATATTCATAATAATAGCACTGAATTCAAAAAACAAATACTGGGTGATAAAAATTGACTGTGCAATCTGAATCTATTTCAAAAAGTAAACTTCAAGATCAAGTAAAAGAATTTTTAAGTCAATTCAAAGACAAATCTGGTTCTTACAAATATGTTGATGAAATAGATCAAATGATGGCAAAGAAAACACAATACATTGTAGCTGATTATAATGATCTAGTATCAAATCCTGAAATTGAATCAGTGTTTAATGTTGATCCTGATGAAATTCTTCGAGCCTTTGGTGGTGCAATAAAAGATATTCTTAAAGAAAGATTTCCACAATATGCAGAAAAAATTCGTCATGATATTAGAGCCAGAATCTCAAATTATCCATCTCAACGTAGTCTACGTGAAGTAAATGCAGAAGTCATTGGAAAAATGATAAGTGTATCTGGAATGGTTGTTAGATCTTCTGAAATTAAACCTCTTGCAAAAGAACTAGTCTACTTTTGTCCAGATAATCATAAGACTGTAAGAGTTCAGGAAAAAGGTCTGGAATTTAAGGAACCGCTCAAATGTGATAATGGAAAATGTACTCATAGAGATCTTGAGATAAGTCCTGAGCAAAGCAAGTTTATTGATTTCCAAATGGTGAGACTACAAGAATTACCAGAGGATTTGCCTCCAGGACAATTGCCACATTACCTTGATGTGACAGTCTTGCAAGATTTGGTTGACAACGCAAGACCTGGAGATCGTATTATCCTAACAGGAATTGTAAGAATTGAACAGGAACATATCCCTACTATGAGAGGGAAGAGTGGGATTTACAGATTAAGAATTCAGGGAAATAATATTGAATTTCATCGTGGACGTGGAAATAAGGCTTCTAGAAGTACTGAGCGAGAGGAAATTTCTCCTGATGAAGAAAGAATAATCAAATCACTTGTCCAAAATGCTGATATTTATGATAGGCTTATAGCTTCGTTTGCGCCTCATGTAAAAGGACATGATATAATCAAAGAAGCCATTTTATTGTTAATTGTAGGGTCTACTCAAAGACTTCTTGCTGATGGTGCTAAAATTCGTGGTGATATCAACATCTTTTTGGTGGGTGACCCTGGTACGGCAAAAAGTGAGATGTTAAAATTCTGTGCAAGAATTGCCCCTAGGGGACTTTACACATCTGGAAGAGGTTCAACTGCTGCAGGACTCACAGCGGCAGTTGTAAGGGATAAAATTGGTATAATGATGCTTGAGGCAGGTGCCGTAGTCTTGGGTGATCAAGGTCTTGTCTGTATAGATGAATTTGATAAAATGAGACCAGAAGATAGAAGTGCATTACATGAAACTATGGAACAACAGTCTGTAAGTATAGCAAAAGGTGGAATCGTTGCAACATTGAATGCAAGGACATCAATTTTGGCTGCTGCAAACCCCATGTATGGAAAATATGATCCTTTCAAGAACATTACAGAGAACGTTAACCTTCCAGTTCCACTTCTAACACGTTTTGATCTTATCTTTGTTGTAAGAGATATTCCATCAAAAGAAAAAGATACGATAATAGCACGACACATATTGAATTTACACAGGGCTTCAGGAACTGATACAAAATCGCTAATTGATGTTGATATTCTTACAAAATATCTGTCATATGCAAAAAGATCTGATCCAAATCTTACTCCCGAGGCAGAAGATAAAATTCTGAATTACTATATGACAATGAGAAATGTGGAATCTGAAGGAATGATAACAGTTACACCTAGACAACTAGAAGGACTTGTAAGATTAGCCACAGCAAGAGCTAGACTATTAATGAAAACACAAGTTGATGGCGAAGATGCAGAAAGAGCCATCTTTCTCATACAAAGTATGTTACAAGATGCAGGAGTAGATGTGAATACTGGAAAAGTTGATCTTGGTGTACTTCAGGGCCGTCCTCACAGTGAAGTCTCAAAGATGCAATTATTCATGGATGTAATGAAATCACTTGAGGGAGATGAAAAGAGACCTGTTGAAGAAAAAACATTTGTCAAAGAATTGGTCAAGACTGGCAAGTTCACAGAAGAAGAAGCAAGAAAATATATGAAAAAATTACAAAGAGAGTCAGCTATTTATGAATCAAAACCTGGTCATTATAACCGGGTATGAAAATAGAGCAGTTAGACATTCCTTCCTCTGCAATTGAATTTCTCCAAAAAAATGGATATGTAAATCTGTACCCTCCTCAAGAAAAAACAATCAAAGCTGGATTACTTGAAGGAAAAAGTATTTTGGTTTCTGCTCCAACCGCAAGTGGTAAAACATTACTTGCAATGCTTGCAATAATAAAACATCTATCTGAAAAAAAAGGCAAGATGGTATATCTTAGTCCTCTAAAAGCACTTGCATCAGAAAAATTTAATGAATTTAAAAAACTTGAATCTATTGACCTTGGAAAAAATTTGAAAATTCAAATATCAACTGGTGATTTTGACATTTCTGACAAAAACCTAGGTCAGAATGATATTCTTGTGTTAACTAATGAAAAAATGGATTCTATCATTAGACAAGGTGCGGAATGGATAGATGAAATAAGTCTTGTAATTGCTGACGAAGTTCATTTGTTAGGTGATGATGATAGGGGTCCTACTCTTGAAATTGTACTTACAAAACTAAAATTATTACCGCAAAAACCACAGATATTAGCTCTTAGTGCTACTGTTACTAACGCTGACGAAATTTCTGATTGGTTAGAATGTAAACTAGTACATAGTGAATGGAGACCTGTCCCCTTGTCAGAAGGAGTTTATGATCAAGGTGTAGTAACCATGCAAGACAGAAAAAAATTCGAAATTGAAACAAGTGTTAGAGGTCCTCCAGTTGACTTGGGGTTGGATTCGCTAAAGAATGGAGGTCAAGCCATCTTATTTGCAGAAACAAGAACTCGTTCAGTATCTCTTGCTACAAAGGCATCAGAAGCAGTATACCGGACTCTAAATACTGATGAAAAAGAAGCATTAGAAAAAATCTCACAAAAAATTCTAAATGAAAATGAGCAAACTGAACTTGTTAAAACCCTAGCAACTCTAGTTAAAAACGGAGTAGCATTTCATCATGCTGGGCTTAATCAGAACTGCCGAGATCTAATCGAGTCCGGATTTAGAAATAAGAGGATTAAGATTCTAGCATCCACTCCAACCCTTGCTGCAGGAGTAAATCTTCCTGCAAGAAGAGTAGTTATTTCTAATGTGAATAGATTTGATGCAAAGTATGGAGCTAACAAGCCAATTAGCATACTAGAGTACAAACAGCTATGTGGTCGTGCAGGTAGACCACAATATGACGAATATGGGGAAGCAATCATCGTTGCTAACTCAAATAGTGAAGAAATTTTTGATTATTATATTAGTGGAATCCCGGAACCAATTTCTTCAAAGCTTACTGGAGACAAGGCATTAAGGATTCATCTTCTTAGCTTTGTATCTACAAGTCCTGGTATCAAAGGGGAAGATATAGTAGAATTTTTTTCAAAGACACTTTCAGGCTCTCAAGAAAGAAAATCTGCAATAAAATTTCTTATTCAAATAGCTCTAAGATATCTTGAATCTGAAGAACTTGTAAAACAAAAAGGAAATAGGTATATTGCAACAGAATTTGGTAAAAAAACCTCTACATTGTATATAGATCCTCTAACGGCCGTTCTATTTAGAAAATCATTAGAAAAAATTTCAACAAAAGGACATACTCTTGGTTTGTTACATGTTATTACAAGCTCTGACGATTTTTTCCCAAAGTTTTCACTAAGAAATAAAGATTATGAACTTGTGGGTACTTTGATTGAAAATTATGCTGATCAACTAATTGAAAATATATCAGAATATGATTGTAATCGAAGTCTTCTTGCAATACATGCTTGGATTAATGAGTCTAGTGAAATATTTCTCTCTGATAACTTTGGTATTGAGTCTGGGGACATGCATAGAATGGTCGAATCTGCAGATTGGCTTGTCCATGCACTTTATGAGATTGCAAAACTAGAGAAAAAAGATGAAATCATGAATGAGATTGATACTTTGAGGTCCAGAATAACATATGGAATCAAAAAAGAGCTTGTTGATTTGGTACGTGTAAAAGGAATTGGTAGAGTCAGAGCCAGAGTACTCTTCAAAAATGGCATAAAAACTACAGAGGAACTAAATGAAATACCTACTGAAACACTCGCAAAAATAGACAAGATAGGGCCTGTTATCGCGGAAAACATAAAGACGTATCTGAAAAAGATAAGATAATGCTGGATAAAACAATCGTAGGAATACTGATCTCAGCAATAGCATTTGTTACTGTTTATGCAATTACTCCTGGTCTGATTAATGCACTAACAAAGAGAAACATGGTTGTAAAAGACTACAATAAAGAGGTTCCAACAATGGTCGCTCGCCCTGGGGGACCATCTATTCTTGCAGGAATTTTGGCTTCTGAATTTACACTCTATGTTTTTTCCCCTTCTGCTGCAATATTGGCAATCATAATTACTACCTCACTTGCTTTTCTTGTAGGTTTTGCTGATGACAGAAAAGTACTTGGTGGATGGTTCAAACCTTTAGCCCTTGCAGGTTCTGCAGTACCTATTATTTTACTTGGAGTGTATCTACCACATCTTGCATTTCCATTGTTTGGTTCAGTACGTATTCCGGAACTCTATTTGGCATTGATAATTTTTATGATTCCTGTAATGGGAAATGCAATAAACTCTATTGATGTACTCAATGGTGTTGCAAGTGGATTTATGACCATTGCAAGTTTTGCACTTACAATTTGTCTTGTAATTGTACATAATTATGATATTGCATTAGCAAGTTTACCTCTAGGATTTGTCTCACTTGCATTTTACAAATATCATAAAGTTCCAAGTAAGATATTTCCTGGAGATTCTGGAGCTCTAACTATGGGAGCAATGTATGGTACATTAGCTATTGTAGGTCATGTTGAAGTTATTGCAGCAATTGCATTACTTCCTGCAGTGATAAACTCTTTTCTCTTTCTCTCTAGTGTGAAAAGAATAATTGAACATAGACAGATTAAAGCAAAGCCTGTAGTTCATACCGAAGACTTTAGGCTAATGGCAAGTGATGATAAATCAGCTCCAGTAACTCTTGTTAGATTGATTTTAGCCAATGGACCTATGACTGAAAAGCAAGTGGGATTTGTAATTTTTAGACTAGCCTTGTTTTCTGCAGCATTGGCAATCATTACAGCCTTTATGATGGAGATCAAAATATGAAAGGAAAACCCATCTTCTTCTACATTTTTGTAATGTGGGCATTGATTATTGGTGGTGGAGGATTGCTTGTCTCAATTATAGCACCACTCTCAATACGTGGATTTGGAGCATTTGATCATATACTGGATTCTATTGTAAAAGCAGCCATTGCAATGATTCTAGTGGTCCTTTGGGTTTTACTAATGTCAA
>CAAGKR010126528.1_pt1 | contig 10536 bp, 10 predicted proteins | sample 2556971 | NCBI WGS metagenome assembly CAAGKR01 (sample SAMEA5207829, study PRJEB30636) | soil metagenome | biome: forest; feature: boreal; material: soil | place: USA | collected 2011-09 | depth 1 m
CAACGCTTCACGAATCTGGTTGAGCCGATCACCGGCCACCTGATCCCAATTGACGTGGTGGTCGTGGACGCCGGTAATAAGCGCCCCACGGACTGCCTCGTATCGGGCGTGGGCTTCCGCCCCACCGTGGCCAAGCTGTTGGCACACCAGCGCAGCCGTCCGCAGATGGTTCAGGACTTCCTCGAAGTTGGTCGTGTCAAGAGCGGCGAACAGCTCCCGATCGCTCCCGTCGAGAGGGGCAACTTCGGAGAGCGATGTGTATGCAAACTTGTCCGAGACGGCCCTACTCACACCATTTCCCGTTAGAAGCACGCGCCAGGCCTGCTCTTGCTGGACCTGCTCCCAGTCATCCAATCCAAAGTCGCCCACCCACCCAGTCTGTCTGGCGCTAACTGCCCACAAAGGCACCGAACGGCAGTTTGCATTCCAAGCCCCCATCTCCAGCCAGGCCAGGCGAACAGCCCGACCAACGAGCACCTTGGGTCCGACTGACCCAGCTACCAGGATGAATGCGCCCGTGCAGTCCCGACTCGTCCTGCGCTTGACCATCGCCCTGCAAGAGCGGGCGGACGTGCAGCAGATATGCGCGGGAGTTGCGGATCCGGCCCTCCCCGAGGGTTGGGTTACTGGTTGTCGGGCCCGGCCGGTGATCGAGTCGTGCACGGATCCCGCCGTGATCCTCCTGGCTGGCCAGGCTGATCGGTCGCCTATTTCGGGATGGTGAGGAACGCGGTGCCGCGCCACGGGGTAGGGAGGGTTCGGGACCTGTTGTCGGCTGGGTGGTAGATCCCGATCGTGCCGGCGTCGTTCTCGAAGAACACTTGTTTTCCGTCGGGGCTCCACGCGGCAGGTGAGTAAGCCTGGGCTTGGGAATGGGGCACGAGCGTGGCGGCACCGGTGGTGCGCTCGAGCAGATAGAGACGACTGGCGAAGGTCCTGTTGGGTATACCGGGGGTGAGCGCGGCACGCAGGGCCAGGCTCCCACCATTGGGCGACAGTGCGTCGCGCGAACCGCCGCCTCCGGTGGCGATCCACCCTGCGGTGCCCGGCGGTGCCGGGTAGATGCGAGAGCGGGCGTTGGCCAGGTCGAACACCTGAACCGATGCGCATACATCAAAGGGTGAACAGTCAAGACCCCACGCCAGCAGCGCGCCTCGGGCATCGACCAGAAAGGATCCCGAGCCGGGCACGGAGGGTCCGGTGTGGTTGGTGGCGGGGTACCAGACGAAGGACTGGTTCTGGTCGACCACGACGAGGCCACCGTTGACGGCGGCGATCGCACCGGGGGAGGTGCCGGGCAGCTGGTAGACGGGTCCCCGGTAGTGACCGTCGACACTGACCTCTTGGGCGCGCACCGGCACGCCGACCCCGTTGTCGTTGGGGATGATGAGCCAGATCCGACCGGGGGTGCTGGACGGGATGTCGTAGCGGGCCTGCCCCAAGACCCGCGGCGGCTCATTGAAGCTGGTCGGGACCGCGGACACGCCCTGGACGGCCGGGTACACGAACCGCCCGCCGGTCACAAACAGTTGGTATGGCGCATCTCCGCCTCCCTTGCCTGGGAACGTCACCGTGCGGGAAGCACCCGTGGCGACATCGACCAACGTCGCCGTGCTGGGTCCGTTGTCGAGCACGAGGTAGCTGTCCGCGCCGCGAGCCGTCCCAATGCTGACCGTCGCCTGGTGCCCGCGACTCACCACCAGGAGGGCCACGCCCGCGCCCACGACCACCAGCGCCATTGCCAACGCGGCTGGTCGCAACCAGCGTGCGGAACGGCGGGAGGGAGGCGGCGGCAACGCCGGAGGTGGCGGGCTCGCATCCACGAGCTCCCGCACCAACGATCCCAGCTTGAGGTCGATCCGATCATTCATCCAGCAGCTCCCGAAGACGGCTTCGCGCCCGCGCCAGATGTCGACGCACGGACCCCTCGGAGATCCCCAATAGCGACGCCACGCCGGCGGGATCCAAGTCAGCCCAATAGGTGAGCACCACGACGCCCCGCTGACGCAAACTCAAGCGAGCCACGGCATCCAGCACCTCCGGATGAACCTCGGGAGCAACTGCCGATCGGCTGACCGCGAACCGCGCCTCCCGGGCGGCTCGACGCATCGAACTTCGATGCGCTCGCCGCGCTTCGTTCAGCACCGCGCGAAACAGATACGCCCGCTGGTCCTGCACCGACGGCCAACGTCGCGACCACAAACAGTGCAGCATCGCCGACGACACGACATCACCAGCCTCAACTGGACCGACAAGCCCCGTGGCGAAGCGCACCAGATCAGCGGAGTGCTTGACGTACGCCTCCTCACGAGCAGTAATCCCCCCCACACTCACTACGATCCCGCCGAACCCTCTCCCGGGTGACACCCAACCCTCCACACCAACTCCTGGCCTCGACGAGCGTCCACCGGCGCCCCCGGAACCCGTGGCCGTCGCCCGCCCTGACGTCGGATCACAGCCTGTCACCAGCCAGCGGGCCGGCTCACGCCACACCGGGACCCGTTGGGATCCGCGGCCAGCACTTTCGTCACATGGGCGGCACGCAACGCAGGCCATCCCTCTGCAAGCGGGGAAGGAACCGTCGCAGATAGCAGCGGGTGTCTATTCGTCGATGTCTGTTGGTGACGGAGGGTGGTTGCCAACTTTCCAGGCGACGATGTCGAGGGCTCGGAGCGTCGACAAGGCGGGTTCGGCGAGCCGGGCAAGTGCCTTCCAGGTGTCTGCGGCGGCCGTGAGGTCGTCGCGCATCGCTTGTGCGAGGAGCGGAGCGAACGCCGACCACGACCTTCTGCGCATTGGCGGAACGCGTGATTCTGACGCGCTGGGTTGGTGCTGGTAGCACCACAGGACATTGATGTCCATGATGGGGATGAATGCCGGTCGTTTGCGGTGCAGCACCTTGGTGAACTTCACTGCACCGACTCCGGTGCCCCGGAGCTCGTCGAGCACGCCAAATAGTGGGGTGAGCGCTTCGAGGTCAGAGTCTTGGGCATCCGCTAGATCGGCGTCGATGGGGATCGCGGTCAGGAGTGCTGCGAGGCGATCCCTGACTCCGTTCAAGGCGGCAAATTCCCGAAGCCTGACTGGTGCGTTCAGGATGTTCGGAGCAAGGAGGTCAGCTTCGACAATCGTCTGCGGGTCAGCGCTGGTCTCGAAGTGGTCGTAGTAGGGAAATCCGCTGATGACGCCGGGTTGTGGGTGCACGTAGTCCGAGACGATGCGTGCCGCGTGGTCCTCTTCGACCTGGTACCCCCCGACCTGGGGCATCAGCTAGTCCTCAATCTCATGATGGTCTCGGAGGACGGTTAGGCCTGCCTCGCGGAGCCGAGCGATGGTCGTCTCGACCAGTGAGTGGCCGGTTTCATCGACGCCGTAGTTACCCGCCCGGGCCGCGGTGAGCGTGAGCGGCACCACGATAGGTCTCGGCCTTGTGGCGATGTGTCTCATGGATGAGATCGCGGTCGCAGCGACGCAGGTGGGCAGTGTGAATCCCGTGATGATGACCATGTCGGTCGTCGACATGAGGTCGTCGAAGGCGGCGACATAGTCCGGCGACGAGGTCGCGTCAGGCTCGTGTTTGGTCACGATCACCGCCTCCGGAGGCGGTACGAGGTGCGGATCCCACTCACAGTCCAGCCCATCGGGGCTCGTGCACAGCTCGGCAAGCGGGTGCTCGCGAGACACAAACTGTCCGGGGCTATAGAGGGAGCGCACCCAGATCGACGGTCCCGCGTGTTTCGCCGCGAATGTCCCGAGACGCCGCGCTGTCTCGGCGATGGGTTGGAGTTCATCGAACCCGTGGGTCTTGGCGTAGGAGCCGAGTCGGTCCGTGAACCCGCGCTGTGGATCGATAACGACGAGTCCGACTGCGCCAGTCATCGTGTCGGGCTCCCTCGACTCAACTGGGCGTGACACCTGTCAGCAGGCCCTCATCCTCGACGTTGAGGGTCATGCGCCGAAGGCGCTGCTCGATCATCGACATCGCCCTATCGTCCCACAAGCGCAACCGACGCCAGCAGGCTTGCGGATCGCTTGACCGCATCGTCGGCGCCGTCGCGCCGCCGGCTAGCGGCGCGATCCACTACGGGCTCGATACCTGCTGGCATGCTGCAGAGGTGGAGCCCATCTCGGCGTCCGAAGTCTGCGAGCACGCCCTACGCCACACCAAAGGGCCACTCAGCCCGTGGTGGTACGAGGAGCGATGGTCCGCCGGGATCGTCGAGCCACGCCAGCTGCGAACCGGGCACACCGACTTTCGTCTTCACCCGCTCACGAGGAACGAGCGAATGACGTCGATTCTCGATCGTGCCCGAGAGGCAATCGTGGACGGTTCATTCCCAGAAGCCGAGTACATCACGTCGGCCGCCACAGAGTTAGCGACGATCGCCGTGCGCCGCGATGAGGCCGGTGAGCTATTCGTCGTCGACGGGCAATGCCGGTCGCTCACGGCCCTGTGGCAGGGTCGCGACCAACTTGATGCCTTCGTCTGGCAAGAGACGGGCACCAGGACCCTGCCCGACTAGCGCCCAGACGCTCGCGGTCGCTCCTCTGCCCCAGTGGTCACACCAGCCCCTTACAGTGACCTGCTGAACTATGTGCAGGCCTCAGTCGATGCACGCGGAAGGTGAGTGGTGGCGGACCGAAGCTCGATCGAATGGACCGAGGCGACCTGGAACCCGACGACCGGCTGTGACCGCACGTCACCCGGTTGTGATCACTGCTACGCACTGACACTGGCTCGGCGCCTAAAAGCGATGGGCAACGCCAAATATCAGGTCGACGGTGGTAGCAAATCGGGTCCCGGATTCGGCCTGACCTTGCACCCGGGCCAGCTCGACCTGCCTCGCCAGTGGGCGTCCCCACGAGTGATCTTTGTCAACTCGATGTCCGATCTGTTCCATCCGAAGGTCCCGGTCAGCTTTATCCGGGAGGTGTTCGAGGTCATGGCCGAAACGCCTCGGCACACCTACCAGTTGCTGACCAAGCGCTCGCAGCGCCTCGCAAAGACCGCCGACACCTTGCCGTGGCCCAACAACATCTGGATGGGTGTCACCGTTGAGTCAGACCGCTACGCCTTCCGGGCCGACCACCTGCGGGACGTGCCCGCCCGCGTGCGCTTCGTCTCCGCCGAGCCGCTGCTCGGCCCGCTCCCGTCACTCGATCTCACTGAGATCGACTGGGTGATCGCTGGCGGTGAGAGCGGTCGGGGCGCCCGTCCCATGCACCCGGCCTGGGTCCGCGAGCTACGCGACCGCTGCCAGGACACAGCCGTGTCGTTCTTCTTCAAGCAGTGGGGCGCGTGGCGGCCCGAGAGCCGGAGTACCACCTTCGTCGCCACCGACGGCAGCCGCCTCGATCGCTCGGCTGCACTGGCTGCTGTTCCGGGCGCCCCCGTCGCGATGCGACGCATGGCCAAACATGCTGCCGGCCGACGCCTGGACGGCCGCTTCTGGAACCAGATGCCACCGCTGGCTCATCTCACAACCCGCTGAGCTCCACCCATTCGGGAAGTTCGAACGGTAAGTCGTCCCGCCATCCTCGCCACGGCGTCTCGTACTGCGGCCGTTCCTCTGGCATCTCGAACAGTTTCAGGTCCCGCCTGATGACCCGCTTCTTCTGCTGGACCGATTCCATGATGCGGTGACCGACCGGATGGTCGGTGGCGAAGACCATCACGTACAGCTCGTTCTTGCTGTTGTGGATGGGCCGAGCCAACAGGTAGCGGTAGCCGAGACTGGCGAGCCGGTCCATGTAGAGGTAGGCGTAGCAGCGACGCGCAGTCGCATCGTCGATCTCATTCGTGCGCTTGGCTTGCCAGATCCGTTCCCACGGCCCCCAAGCTCCGTAAAGCTTCGCCACGCGCTCTGCGCGCCCGGCCTTGACCGCTCGTTGCATGTCGGCGCCGAGGTTGCGCACCATGCCTGATGTCGAGAACAGGACCCACATCTCGACCTTCGTTCGTTTCGGCTGCTGCTTGGCCCAAGCCCGCTTGTGGTCGGCGAGCGCGCACACGGTGGCCCAGTCGATCTCCATGCCGTCCGGGTCGAGGAACGCGAACGTGGGGGCCCATTTAGGGAGACCTTGCAGAGCAGCCGGGATGTTGACGTTGGCATCCCCGGGACAGACCTTGGCGTCCACCACTTCGCTGCTTGCCTGCAACAGTTCCTCAAGTTGATGGACACGGGTTGGGCTCTTCTCGAAGAGCCGCACGCTCGTAAACGGCGGCCGCACCCCGAGGGCGACTTCAGCCGAGCCGGGGAAGTGCTCTCCGGTCGTCTTGAGAACGTTGACCGTGTCGCCGGCGAACGCGTCGAGGTATACCCGCTCGCTGACGCCTTTGGCCGCTATGACAAAGCCCTGGACGTACTCGGTAAAAATCTCAAGCTTCTCGTACGACTGTGGACCCCATTCCCGCATCGGCCGTGTCCACCAGTCACGAGGCTCTTCGGGCCCGGGTAGGCGGCGTGGCCATGCCGAGCTGCACCAGTCTCGGGACCAGCATCTCCTCGGTGATCCTGCTTCGGTCCCGGCTGATGAAGTGGCTGGCCGCGTCGGCGACGACCTCTGGGGCCCACTGCGTGATCAAGGCCAGCAGCAGGAAGGCCGTGGCGGCGGTCACTCGACGCACCGACCGGGCGAACCGGACGACATCGGCGTCACCGAGCTGACCCATGTAGTACATACCGGGGTCGCCGTAACTCGAGCGCGTCCGGGCTCGCAGCAGGAAGTCGAACACGGTTGTCGCCAGCAGGTCGGCATCAATGCGGGATCGCTCACCCCGACGAGCGCGCTGGCGGCGTTCCCGTCGCTTGGCCTCGTCGAGAGACCGTTCCAGCGTGCGCCGCCGCGTCGTGTGCAGGCACTGAGCTACGCGGTCGAGCGGTGGCGCGTCGATCGACAGATTCGAGCACGGCTGCGGGCCCGTTCGGAAGCCGTCATAGCGCCGTTCGCCCTCGACGCCGGTGCAGCGCAGGTTCCACGGCGGCGGGTACCTACCGGGTGACGCGTTGACCTGCTGGGCGATTCCTCGCAGCACGGCCCGGTGACCGTTGGGCTCCGTGTTGGTGCGCACCACCGACCACGCGCACAAGCACTGGGCCACCGAGTAGTAGGCGGGTACTGGCGCGCCGTGGTTCACGACGCGCAGCAGATCCGGGTTGTCATGGTCGATGACGTACAGCTGCTGCTCGTGTGCCCACGAGTTGACGAGGCGCGCTCGCAGCGTTGCCACATCGCCACTGAACCGTCTAATGGCAAGGCGCTGGAACGAGCGGTCGCCCTGGAGTGCCCTGTGGATCCTAGCGATGGGCGCGTCGCCGTACGTCTCGACGATCAGATCGTCGAGCGCGTTCCAGTAGCCGAGGTAGGTGCGGAACGTTCGGGCTTCGTCCGTGTCCGAATCGACGAAGCCCCAGACGTCGACATTGCCGAGACCAATGATCGGTGACACGTGCCGTCCTTCTTGGTAGCGCATTCTGTTGAGGCGCGCGATCGTACTGGCGGGTGTGTCACGTCGTTCACCGATTCGTTCATCGCTCGCCGCCAGCTCGTCGAGGGTCGATGGTGTCGGCAGCACGTCGACGCCGGTGAGCGGCGCCCAGGAGCAGGTGTCTTCCGGGCGGGCGACGGCTTGACCGCACCGGATCACACGGCTCGAAAGCGCTGCAAGTTGAGGCGCGTGTGGGCGGCGCGCCACTCGCCCTGCAAGGGCGAAGTCACCGATGCCCAGTTGCGGGCAAGAGTCTCAGAATGGAAGCCGGTAGCGTCTCGGCGTGATTCGTGACCAGTGGGGGCTTGATTGGTCCGCCTCTCTACTTCAAACCTTGACCGAAGAGGTCCAGCGCCAGTTTCCGGGCGACGCCCATCGGTGGCCTCTGTCGCGGGGCCGCGCGGCCACGGTCTACCGATGGACAAATGGATATCGCCTCATCGCCTTCCGCGAAGCACCCCTGCTCACGACGATGACGGTTGCCGGCTCCCCGACGCCCCGGGACTGTCCAGTGGCGCAACCCGTGGACCCAGCGATCGCCAACATCGCATCGCTTCTACTCCTTGTCGATGGTGCTCTCGGACTTGGTCCGAGCGACTGCTCGTTCTTGGTGCCGGTGTTCGAGGGGACGACATCTCTTCAGAATGACGTCGATCGATGGTCCGATGAACAGACCGAACTCTGGCGCGCGCAGTTGTCCATTACCCTGACTCGACACTGGTACTTCGTACAGGGATTCGACATGAGCGGCGGCTTCTTGATCCCACCTGGCTACGCCGGACTTGGGGACGCGTGTCGGGCCTTCTTCGACGACCACCCCACCTACCTCAACAACGTCTTTCTCATGACCCGCTTCGATGACGGTTCTTCGTATCTACGCGAACTCGATAGTCAACTGCGAACAGCCTTAAGGAGCAAAGGATTCGATCCAGTCCGTGCTGATGATAAGACCTATGTGTCGGATCGAAATCTCTGGAACAACGTGTGCGTATACATGATCTGCTGCAGCAAGGGAATCGCGATTCTCGAGGATCGGGGCGTCGACGAGTTCAATCCCAACGTAGGGATTGAATATGGCTTCATGCGCGCGCTGAACAAGCAGACTGTCCTCCTCGCTGATGTCGGGTTCCGCAACCTCCGAGCGGACATCATCGGAACGCTACGCGGTCAGTTCGATCTATTGGACATTGAGGGCAGTATCCCCCCAGCGATCGACCGATGGCTCAACGACCTCGGTCGGTAGGCACCAAGTCCTACTGGTAGGTGGGCGGCGTGTCGCGCCGCTTCAGCGGTTCGACATCGGGCCGCACAGGATGCTGAGAGTCGACCACTCACCGCGCTCAGCTCAATCGGGCAACTGGATTAGTTCACGCCACTGGACGTAGGGAGCGATGGCGTCGAAGGACCGAAGGTCGGCACTCCGCCCTGGGAGAGGTCCATCAGAGCGCGTGAGGCCAAGTAGCTCTGCGCGGAGCCGTCGGTAGATCTCGGTATCGGACGCATTCGCAGCGAGCCAAACCTCGAGAACCTTGTTGATCGGGTACCCAAGGCCGAACGGATACGGTCGAAAGCCTCTCCGATACCGCTCTCTCCCAACGCGCGACAGGTATCCCTTGATCACAGGCCCCGGACCGTCCCACAGGAGTCGAACCCATCCCACGACTTCGTTGTACTGCCAAGGATGTGGGCGCTCGATCTGCTCTGCGAGGATCATCTGGCGCGGTCGCTCAGCTTCTGGATCCGGATACGCCGCAAGCGCCGCCGCAACTCGTGTCGATACCCGCCTCGTCACGTCGTCGAGCCATGCTTCATGCGTGATGCGATAGAACGCGATCTCGAAGAACTCGGCCTCGAACATGCGCCAACCTCCGGGATCGGCCGTGCACGCGCCAAGCGCGCCAAGCTGTGGCTCCATCGCACCGCGAAACCGGCCGGTCGGCCGGATTATCGGTCCGGTGCTAACTCCGATTCGTACCAGGCTCACCTCAGCAACTGAGACAAGTCCATCACTCAGCCGACCATCAGGCGAACACATCAGCCGCCCGAACCAGCTCAAGTGTCGACCAACCCGACTACCAGGCAGATACACGGTTGCGGGGTCCTCGAGCTGGGACCCTGCCGTGACCATCGCCCTGCAAGGGGAGATAGGAATGGTCAGCACGTATACGCACTAGTCGCGCTATGAACTGGAGTTCTGTGGGCGGTCGAGGATTTGAACCTCTGACCCCTCCCGCGTCAATCCGATCGGGGTTGTCCACCGAGTACTGCGCAGTGGGCTGACCTGCTGTCTTCGGTCCATCCGATACTGCCAGATCTACAGAGTGCTGTGAAGATTCTTGATTGGATTCTTGACTGGACGCCGTTCTGCGACGTCATCACAGGTGGTCTCGGTTGAGCCGCCGCCCCCTTCGCAACGCAGTCGAGACGCCACTGGAAGAAGGTCCAGCCTTGCTAAAACACGGTCGGCGTTCGTGACTTCATCAGTCGTCAGACTCGCCGTGCGAGTCTGCAGCAATCACGAGCAGGGCGTCTCAGCTGTCGTTACCTGGCCGGGGACGACGTTCTTGATGTGACCTACGAAGTCATCCCGTAGGGCCTGCGGTATCACTCCTTCGCGGGGGACGCCGGCGAAGACCGCCAACAACTTGCCGCTGACAGCGGCGCTGTACGCGGGGCCTGACCCGAGCACATCGCAGAAGGCCCTGAGTTGGGCCCTGAGGTACGGCGAGTCGACGGGAACGGAGCCCTTGGAGACATTCACGATCACGAAGACCTGTACGTCGGGCACCTCTACCGTCGGGGGCTGGCCCAACCCCCCGCTGACGGTGTTGAAGCCCCGAGCGCATGAGTCGAAGAAGGCCCGCCGTTTATGGAAGAAGCCAGCGGAAGTCTGTCGGTCACAAGTGCTGAACGCGACGCCACCACCGAGGTTGCTCGGCCGAATGTAAGAGGCGATCAGCTCTGTCGCTGTTGCCTTCGCTTGATCTTCAGGACCGCGCTTGGCGTTCGCGACTCTGGGCAACAGGACCGACCCGAAGACCGCGATG
>CAAGKR010081652.1_pt1 | contig 10534 bp, 6 predicted proteins | sample 2556971 | NCBI WGS metagenome assembly CAAGKR01 (sample SAMEA5207829, study PRJEB30636) | soil metagenome | biome: forest; feature: boreal; material: soil | place: USA | collected 2011-09 | depth 1 m
AAGCGCCCCAAAATGCCCCCAAAACACCCCTGAGGTTGGATTCCAGCGCGCTTCGGAGGCGAACGACAATGACTGAACGGCACCGGCAGATCGCAGAATACGTCGCAGGACATCGAGTGCTCGGACGCTACGTACGGCCGATCTCTGCGGAGGAGCTGAATTTCTGGTCATACGACCCCTATCCACAGCTGCCTGGTGTCGAGGAGCTCTGTGAAGAGCTGCTCGAAGACGCCGAGTTTCGGGCGCTGCAGCTCGGCGGCATTCTCGGCACCACCGAAGGTCAGATGATCGCCGAGGCCGTGAGCATGGTCATCCCGCCGGGGTACACGGCCGCATTCAACCTCGCGGTAGACGGGCTGACTCTCGCGGCGCAGCGCCAAGCCGAGGCGGGGAGGCGGACAGCGGGCGGGGTGGCGCTGCTGGTGATCGTGGCCGCGGTGGTGATCGCGGTCCTGGGGCGAGAGACGACCTGAGGCCCGCGAAGCGTCAAGCTGCGTGTGATGCGCCCGGCAACGCCCGTCTTTGCGCACGGCGGAGATCTACCCCGCCACCTTTGGGATCTGCGTAGCCAGCTCGCGAGCGGCGGCGGTCAGGCACCGCCCGACGCCATGGGTCTCCCGACGGCGCTTGAGGAGCTTTTATATGTTTGCGCCTCGGCCGCCGGCGGTCGGTTCCTAAACGACGAGGACCGAGGGTCGTTGATCGCCGATCTGGGGCGATCGCTGGGCGGCGTGGGGCCGCACGCAGCCCGGGCGGCGCAGCCGGAGCTCGGCGACTTCCGTCGAGAGCTGGGTCGGCTGCGGGTACGTCTGCGCAGCGCGGAGGGCGCTCGAGCTGGCGAGTTGGCGCTGCGCTCGCTGAGGGCAGCGCTCGGCCGCTCGGAGGTCACGGTCGGCGCCTGGCGGGACACGATCGAGTCGTTTCGGGACCGGGACTGCAGCCCGGAGACGTGTGAGGCAATGATGCGGAATCTGCGCGAGCTGGCCGAGTTGCGCGGGCATCTGTGGGAGCCACTCGGGTTGGCCAGCCGACTGCAGACCGCGCTCGGTGACGACGCCGCCCAAGGGGCCGGCGAGCCGGCCACTCCGATCGAGGAGCGTCTCGCGCGCTGTGAGGAGCTGATCGCCGCCGCACCAGTTGTGGGCGACTGCGCCGTCTGGTTTGTTCTCGTCGGCGCCGCGCTACGCAGCACGCATCTGCCGCTCGGGCCGGTGCTGTTCGTTCCCCGCGACTTCGTTCCCGATGGGCTGCTGCCCGGCGGCACGCTCTACGACGCCGTAGGTGCGCTTCCTGAGATCGAGCATTGGGAGCAGGCCGAGAGCTGGCTGACACAGCTTCCTGGCGAGCACGTGCTGCTCGCCAGGGTGTGGCTGCCGAACACGTTCGCGGAGCAGGCGCCTCGGAGGGCCCGAGCGGTGCTCGAGTCGCTGCTTGAGATCGCCAGGCCGACCTCCAACTGGAAACTTTATGAGGGTCACATGGTCTGGAGCGGCGGCCTCTCGTTTTGGGGGGCGTCGTTTCTGGATGCAGAGCAGTGGGCGCGGGAGTCGCCGCAGGTCAGCCCGTTTTGGGAGGGAACCGACCGTGCGCTCGGCGAGTTCAAGGCGGAGTTCGTGCAGCGACTCACCGACGAGGATGCAATCGCGTTGGAAGCCGTCGAGGACGCACGCTGGACGATCGCGCTCGCGCGCGCCGCGGACGCGTCCCAGCGCGTCGCGCTCGGTACCCGCGCGTTGGAGAGAACGCTCGGGATCGCGAGAGCCAACGACGAGTCGTGGCTAGATGTGACCGGGCGATTCCTGAGGGGGCCGTGGGTGCTGCGAGAGCTCGCAAACGAGATGTTCGATGCCGCGCTCGCGGCCACCGAGGGTCTGCCCAGACGCCACACGCGCAACGCCGCCGCCTACAGCGAGATCAATGACCTCGTGTTGCCCGAGAGCGAGCCGGGCCATCGCGAAGTGGACTTCTCGGGTCTCGCACAGGTCGACGTGGCCTACGGAGCGCTGTGGGAGACGGACGCGTTCTCGGGGCGGATCGTACGCGAGGCGTGCGCGGTGCTGAGCGACGCGGCCACTGCTCTCGCCGCGGTCGTGCGGCTGGAGGCGCGCTTCGATCGGCTGCTGGCGCGCACCGAGCGTCAGCGCAACGCGCTGATCCACGGGACGCGTCCGACACCAGGCGTACTCGCAACGATCGATGAGTTCGTCAGCACGCTCAATGCCTACATGGCGCAGGAGAGCATTCGTACGGCCGAGACCGGCCAGGCTCCGCTCGAGCAACTCGAGCAGTGGCGTGTTGATGCCCTGCTGCGACGCGAACAGCTCGAACGACGCGAGGACCCGGTCGAGGTGCTCTTCCCAGACAGATAGACGCGCAGACTTTCCGACTCGTTTTACAGGGGATCGCGTTGACCTCGCCCGTCCGGGGCTAGCCTGGAGTAGTGGCCGGCAAACGCCTACTCGTCCGTTTCGGCCAGCACGAGCTGGGGCTGCTCGTGCCGGTCTCTGCTTCAGCTGCACTGGAGGGCCTGAGCGCGGGCGTCTACCCCACCTACCGCGAGTTGACCGGAGGTCCGGCGATAGGGGAGGCGGACGTCGTGGAGCGTCTGCGCAAGCTCTCGGCCGCGGACTGTCTGTGGGCGATCGCCCACCTGAACACCCGGCTGGCCGCAGCGGGACGGCCACAGGAAAGCGCAGAGCTGCAGCGCCGGCTCATCGAAGAGATTGTGGGGGACGTAGAGCTCGGGCGGCTGCTGATGCGGACGCTCGAGGGCGGCGCCGTCACGAGCGTTTTCTGCGAGCAGCAGCTGGTGCATCTCGCGCGGCTGGTGATCCTTCACGCCGACCGCAGGCCGCACGATGACTTCGGCGGCGGCAGCCTGCGCGAGGAGTGGCTGACGTGTCTAGTCGGCGTCAGCGACCTGCTCGACCCCGGTCTGGACGTGCGCGACGAACACCAGCGGTTGGCGTGGGAGCTTCGCCAGTGCGCGCTGAACTACCACGAGGATCAGCTGCCCGTCACCGCGCTGCATCACGAGATCTACCGGGTGCTGTGGCCGGAAATGAAGGATGCGCGCTCAGCAGAAGTGGAGGAGGCGTTCAGACGCCACACGGGGATGACGATCGCCGAGTACTTCACGGTCGGCGGGGCAGTTCTCGCTCGGCTGGTGCTGCGCAGCCCAACCGGGGATGGTCCGCCGAGCATCACGCCGGCACGGTACTTCGCCTCGGCGCAGATGGACGAGTCGACGTGGCAGGCGTTCTTTGCGCTCGTGGCGTGCGACCCGGACGGTCTGCGTGCAGCGCTCGTGAACGAGACGGAGGTGTACGGGGAGAACACGTATAGCTCGCTGACTTTCGAGCGCTTCCCGCTGGTCGAGGTCGAACCCGGGACGTTTCTTCCGCTGTCGATGGCGAGCCTGCAGCGGCGCGTATCGCAGGGCGTGTTCCATTTGCTGAGCGAGGCGGCCGAGAGCAACGGCTTTGACCGCCGTCGCTACAGCTCCAACTTCGGTCATGTCTTTCAGCAGTCGGTCGAGGGCACGCTGCGGCGAGGCGTCGCTTTCGACGCCTCGCAGGTCACGATCACGGCCGACGTGCCGTATGCCGCGCGGGGACAGCGGCGGCGCTCATCGGATGTGATCGTCGGCTATGAACGCAACCCCGTGTTCGTCGAGGTCGTCTCAGGGCCGCTGCAGGCCGGCACGATCACGCAGGGAGATCTGGACTGCTTCAACGCCGACGCGAACCGGTTGGTAGTGAAAAAGGCGAAGCAGCTCGACGACTCGATCCGGGACTTCTTTGCTGGCGATCTCCAGCTCCCGCGCATCGACCCAAAGATGGTCGCCCACGTGTGGCCGGTGATCGTGACCTCACACGCGTTTCCCCACATGGAACTCATCGTCGAGGTGTTAGAGCGGCGGCTGCGGGACGAGGGGTATCTGCAGCAAGAACGGGTTGGGCGGCTTGGGATCGTGTCCGCCGAGGAGCTGTTCTTCTGCGAGGGGTTCATGGAGCAGGGCAAGTCGTTTCTCGCGCTGATCCGAGGGTGGAAGTCTGGGAGCAGGTCGAATCTGCCGCTGAAGAACTACCTGATCGAACTGGGTGGTGGCCGGGCACCGGGGAGCAAGCATTTCGAGCTGCGGTTCGCGCAGGCCAACGCGGAGAACATGAGGCGGATGCTGGGCAAAGAGGTGAGTTCGGAGAGCATTCTTGATGGCTTGCGTCGCTCGGATTCGGCCCGGTGAGCACTGGGGGTGCGCACGAGCCGGTTCGCCTGGGCACGCATGCCGGCAAGCCGATCTTCGGACAGGCGCAGGGCCTGCACGAGGAGCTGACGGGGCTCGCCGTAGTCGGTGACACTGGCAGCGAGGACCCGGAAGTGATCTTCGAAGAGCACGCCACCGGCGGGGTCTGCCGGTACTTCGAGGTGCTGGGCGAGACTGAGTTTGATGAGACGCTCGGACCGGCAGTGGCTAGCCCGGAGGGCCGCGCGCGCATCGAGGACAGCGACCACAGAATTGCCTGGCACGCGGTGCGCTCCGCATTCATGGCGGAGGAACCGGCGTTCGTAAACCAGATGATCCGCGAGCTGAGAGGCACCCTCGAGCCGCGGGGCGGGACGGCCACGATGATCCGCGTGGCCAGGCGCCTGCAGCGCCGCAGCGCGATCATCCGCATGATCCACACTGCGCAGGCACAGGCGGAGCGGCCGTTCGCGGACATCGCGGGCGGCCCCTATCCGCTGCAGCACCACGCGGCGGGCGCCGAGGTGTTCCCGACCCACCTCTACACACCGCTCGTGTTGCTGGGCTCGCCGTTCACCCGTGGATTCGTCGCCGGGCGCGCGATCCCCGAGGCGACGCTGACCGTTGCACTGGTGGTCCTCATGGGCGGCGCGGGACCCCCGCTGCGCGACGGCGATGTCACCTGGGCGCGGCTGTTCGAGGATGGCCTACCGGAGTTGCGAAAGCTCGACGGGCAGGGGACGACGTGGCTTCGGCAGACAAACCATCACGCCTTGGACCTCGACGCCCACCCGCTGATCGAATGGTGGACCGGGCAGCTGAACGCCCTGTACACGGAGGCGACGGATCTCGGGCGATTCCGGAGAGTGGACGGGATCCTCGACGCTGGGAACGCGTACCGTGAGCTCAGGTCACTGGATCGGATCGTCGGCAACTGCGTGCGGATCCAGACGCGCCCCGACGAGCACGCGATCCGCGTCTCGAGCGCGTTCGAGTTCTTCGATCTGCTGCCGAACATCCTCGACAAGACGGTGTCGCCGGCACACGTGTGGGGAACGCTCGCGAACCCGAGCAGCGCGAAGAAGATTCTCGACGCGGCGCTCGGCAACGCACCGCCTCAGATTGCGGCTGTTCTCCGGAAGCGAGCTCAGGAGGTGCTTGAGGTATTCCGGTCAGAGACGCTCGAGCACGTGATGCCGGGACGCCTTGACGGCAGCAAGGTGCGGATCGGTGCGGAGCAGGGCTCAACGCTTCAAACAGACACGTTCATCGGCAAGCTGTTTCATCAGCTGCGTAACACCCACCATGGCTACGAGCTTGATGCGAGCGGCAAGCGAGAGTTGCTGAACCTGCACACCGGCCATATCAGCCAGGCGTTCCCCGAGTTGGTGGTGCTGTACGTACTGGCGATCCTCGCCGACCCGAAGGTCGCGCTTGCGGGCGGCTGGTTCTAACCGGCATCGAACGTTGCGCGACCGCGCACCGCCGCGGTCTCCTTGTGAAGCTCGCCGGTCGCTAAATCCCGGATTCGGGTTTATGCGGCCCGCTACGTTCGAGCCCTGACCTCCCGCTTGGCGTTGGCCTAACCTGGTCGACGATGGCCGAGAAGAAGATGAGCGAGCCAAAGGCGGACAGGGATTACGAGGCGCGGTTGGATCCCGACGGCTCGCACCGGCGGCTGACCGACGGAATGGCGCTGCTAGCGAGCGGGCCTGGAGGGTGGCTGATGAAGAAGCTCGGGGTCGACGCCGAGACGATCGAGAGCGCTCGAGCTGCACCACAGCAGTTCGAGGACCTTGTTGGCGGGCTTGAGACGGTGGCGGATACGCTGGCACCGCTCGGCTGGATCGCGTTTGGAGCGATGCCAACCGAGGAGTACGTGCGGGCGGGGCGGCTCGTTGCGGACGGAGACAGCGACGCGGCCGAGGAGCTATTGGTGAGCGCCTGGGATGAGCGGTTGGAGCTGGCTCTGCAGCCGCTTAAGTTGCTGTATGAGGATCAGTCGCGGCGGGCGATTGGGCACGGCCGGCTCGTGATCATGCGAGAGGCCCTTGAGGACTACGCCGAGGAGCGGTATTCGAGCGCTGTGATGCTGACGCTCAGCCAGATCGACGGGATCGTTTACGACATGACAGGTAAGGACGCCAGATCGTTCTTCGCCTCGGGCGCCAAGGCGACGCATCTGACAGATCAGGACACGCTCGCGGGGCATCCAAGCGGCCTTGCGGTCCTTGCGAGGCTCTTCAACAAGGACCGCCGGCAGACCAGCGTTGATGGTGATCTGCGACGCCACGGGATCATCCACGGGCGAGAGCTTGAATTCGGCACCAAGCGCAATGCGATCAAGACCTTCGTGGCGTTGTTCTCGGTGATCGAATGGGCCCGCCCGATCGCGGCGGCCGAAAGGACACGGTTGCGCTCGGAGCGGGAGGATCGCTACGCCGGCAGCGAGGAGACAGACAAGGACGGCCGGCGGCTTGATCGTCGAGGGTTTGACCCGGTCCAAGGGGCGCTGACGACGATCGAGCTCTACCAGCAGGCGCGCTTTGGTCGGGCCGGGTATGCACGCGACGTGCGAGAGCTCGAGGCCAACGATGAGTTTTCAAGCATTCGGGGCATCCAGATGATGTGTTCGGTGGACGGGCGTTCCTTTCGCGCATGGGCTCCGACGGAGGGCGGCATCGTCTTCGGGATCGCAGGAGAGCTCGGAGAGCAGATCGGATGGCGTTATCAGGGGACCTCGTCGCCGCCAAAGGACGTCCGAGGGCATCCCGAATGGAGACACCTGCTTGAGGACGAGCCTCACCCGGATTGGTAGTCGATAGGCGACTCATCACTACGACCTATCTCGATGCCTGCCATCCGCGGCGGAACGCCGAGAGAGGCCGAGGGCCCTAACCCTTTTCTACGGAACCGAAGGTCAGAGGTTCGAATTTTCTCGGGCGCGTTCACGACCTCGCCGCTTCTCGCTGCAAATCCTCAGCAACGGGGCTGTGCGAGCTATCCCGAGCTGTGGGCGGCGGTCGAGGCCGGCGCGTAGCCCGCTGGCGCGCTCAGCCTTTCGGGCCCGGTGCGAGGAGCCCGATGAGCGCGCTGCCCGACGCGGAGGCGAGCGCGATCACCGCGGCTGTGATGTTCTTGACCGATTCGGCGAATTCGTGACCGGTGTCGATCACGCCGAGCGACAGTACTACCGCGAGCGCGACGAGCAGCGGGAGCGCGACGAGCAGCGCGATCACGGCGAGTTTCGTTTCGGGCGTCGTCATCGCCGCCGCTTTGTGGTCCGCTGCTTCTTCCCGGGCCTTCTGGGCCTTTTCGGCGAGTTCTTTCGCCTCGTCGTCGGGCAGGCCTCCCGGGGCCGCAGCTTTGTCCGTGGCAGCTTTGTCCGCGTTGGCGGCGCGTTCGGTGGCGCGTTCGGCGGCGGCTTCGTGCCGGCCCTTGGCCCCCGGCGCCGGCGCGAGCAGCCCCACGAGCGCGCCAGTCACGGCGGCACCCGCCGCCCACATCGCGCTGGGTGGCATGTGCCCGGCTACGACGGCGGCGCTCACGCCGGCGAAGAACACGATGAGCGCGGCGCCCAGGCCGACGACCACGAGGTTTTCCGTCTTCAAATCCTTCATCGCAACAGCGAAGCTAACACGGCGAGCGCGCGCCGACAGTCCAATTCTAGATGCTGCGGCGCGGGCCGAGACAGGAGGGCGCCGCGCCAGCAGCGCAGACGCCGCTGCGAGCGCCGCGGCGCCCGCCGCGAGCAGCACGACCGCCGGGGCCGCGTGATCGACGAGCTCGACACCGAGGTCGAGCAGGGCCGCGCCGATCAGTGCGAGCAGCACGATCGGGGCGAGCTCGGCTGCCCGTGCGCGGCTACGCGCCAGCGCGAGCGACGACAGCGCGAGCGCCGCCACGATGCCAAGGCCGATCAGGATCCACAGCGGCGCGCTCAGGCCGCCGGTGCGCACTTGCGGCTGCAGCGGCAACGCGATCGCCTGCGGCGTCAGGCATGGTGGGGCAGAGGCCGCGACGGCGCCAGGCGGGTCGCCCGGAGGCGGGTCGGCCGCGGCTGTGGCGGACGTCCGCGCTTCCAGTGCACACGCGGGCTGCGCCGCGAGTTCGAGTGCCGCGTCGATCTTCGCCGCGATCGCTTCGTGGCCCCGCTTGTTGGGGTGGAGCAGGCCCTGCGCGGATTCGATCGGGTGCAGAAGCGACCCCTGCCGTTCGAGCGTTTCGCGTTCGTTCGTGATCCACCGCTGCTGGTCATCGGTGCAGACGCCGTGCCGTCGGAACGCATCAGCCATGCCTGTCACCTCTCGCCAGCGAGAGTCTCCGAACGCGCGAAAACGCGCGACGGCGGCGGCGATGCTTCCGTTCAGCGGCGCGAGCAGCTTGTCGTAAGCGTCCCGCAGGTCTCGTTCGTTGAACCTGAACCCGAGCTTCCCCAGTCGGATGGCCTGCTTGCACGGCTCACCGTTGGCGTTGCCGGTCGGATCGAAGTATTCGGTCAGGTAGATCGGCGCGCCCACGTCGATCTTCGTGCGAAGGAGGTCGTACTGGCCGGGAAGTCGCGCGAGGCGTCGCCGCAAGACGAAGCCGGCGGGGCCGCCGAAGCAGCTGAGGCGTCCGTGTGGCACCGCGATGCAGGCCTTCACGAAGTCGGAGAAGCCCACGTCGTTGGCGCCGATGCTGATGAGCACAACCGTCGGTTCCCGCTTGAGGCGATTGAGCTCGGCGACCTGCGCGGGCAGTTCGGGTGGACGCTTGTCGACGATGCCCGCGTAGCCGCCGATCAGGCCTCTTGCGATCGTCGCTCCCGAGCATGCGAGGTGCACGAACGTGACCTGCACGTGTGGGTGTTCGCGAGCGAGCCGTTCTGCCGCCAGCGCGGGACCCGCGTAGGCGCTGCGATGACAGCGCAGGTTCTGCCAGCGCGCGCGTTCGCGGTCGTGGGCGTTGCGCTCCGGGACGCCCTCGCCGGAGGCGACGGAGTCACCGAGCGAGACGATCAGCCAATCCTCGACTGCGATCTTCTCGCGGCCCTCGTATTGCTGGCCGGCGATCGTCGTCCTCACCTCGACCGTGTACCTTCCGAGCGTCGGGAACGCGTAGGCCGAGAACGCGCACCCGCGCCGTTTCGGTGCGATCGGCCGGCCGTCGACCGACCAGGAGTAACTCGCTGCGGGGTCGCAGCCGGGCACTTCGAGGTCGACGTGCCAGGGGCCGTTGCCGACCTCGCTCGGCGGCGTCGCTTCGGGTAGACCTTGCGCGTCGCGCAGTTCCGCGCTGCCGTAGGTGTCGGGCATCCTCCAGTCGACCTGCAGCGGCCGCAGCGAGGAGTCGGCGGCCGCGACCGCGGGGCGCAAGCCGGTCACGGCGCACGCGAGCAGCCACGCGGCCGCCGTTGTCACGGCCAGCCGGTATGTCCAGCGCACGCGGCCGAGCGCACTCACAGCGCAAAAGCTAGGTCACCGCGATCTGCGCGACAATCCAATCGTGGACATGGCAGGTGCTCACCCAGCACCGCGCCGCCCGGACGTAGAGGTCGGCGACCAGAATGCTGTCTTGCGCGTCCGCTGTTCCCTCGCAGATGACGGCGCGCTCGCCCGTGCGGCAAGCGCCTTACCGTGCTGTCGGGCAGAGTCCGCTTGTCGATCGACGGACGCCGCGAGATCTGCGGGGGGCTACGACTCCGGCCCAGGTCGATTACGGCGCCAGCGAGTGCTTTCAGGCGAAACTGCGGGCGCTGATTGGTAAGGCCGGCACGATTGCTGCTCGTTGGAATGCGGTCGTCTGACCATCGAGCACCAACGCGCACGCGAAACTCCAGGACGCGCTCGCCATCACCGTCGATCGGCTCGTCGCGTTTGGCTACAGCGACGAGCTGTTACGCGCCAGCGCCGACCATCCGTCGGCATATCAGGGTTGAGCCCGGAATATGTCGATCATCACGACCGCTCACCGTCCGACCTCCCGACGTTTCGGGACAGGTCATTCCGATTGGGAGGTGAGCCAGGCTGAACATTGCGATCTCCGTCTTTGATGGACAGCGCTTTGGATGCCGGCGCGCTCGTCTTCCCCGGCCACTCTGGCGCCCGTGTCTGGTCCGCCCGCCGTCACGAACAGAAGCATCCTTCCGGCGCGATTCCGGCTGTGCGAATCGAGCGTATAATGATCGTCTGTGGATCTCGTCAAAGGTCTCCGTTCGGCGCGCACCCAAGTCCTTCGCTCGGCGTTCGGTCTCGCGGCGGTGTTGGTGCTTGTTCTGCTCGTCCTCGGAGTCGTAGGTGCGGCTGG
>CAAGKR010146652.1_pt1 | contig 10534 bp, 6 predicted proteins | sample 2556971 | NCBI WGS metagenome assembly CAAGKR01 (sample SAMEA5207829, study PRJEB30636) | soil metagenome | biome: forest; feature: boreal; material: soil | place: USA | collected 2011-09 | depth 1 m
CTCAGGACGACGAGACTCGGCTCGTCGCGCCCCGTGCCTTTGTTCTTTGGGTCGGAATGAGCGGTGGCCAGCACCGTCATATTTTCGCCGGGACCGCGAAGCGTGGCATAAAGTTCATCGGAGTTGTGCATCCAGACTGCCGGCAATCCTTTCATAATCGGATGTTGCGGCGCGCGCGTCTCCACCCGGAAAGGAAGCCGATTCCCGTGGGAACCGGCGGGCCCTGGCGAATTGTCCGAGACCAACTTGCCGTCCTTGAAATACCAGTAGGGGCCTGCAGTCTCGTTGCGATTTCTCCAACCGCCGAGCCCAGTTATCTGATTAAACGCCGGCCAGCCAGGAAACGCGTTATCGGCAGCATGGACAATGACAAGTCCTCCGCCATTTTTTACAAACTGCTCGAACTCCGCACGCAAGTCCGCCGGCCAGTCAGGGGCATCGTAATTCAAAACGATCGCCTGATACTTGCTGAAATCAGGTTTGAAGTTGCTGAAGTCTTCACCAAAGCGGGGCGCGGTTACCACGGTGACGCCGAATATCCCAGTGTCCTCAAGTTCCTTCTTCATTACGGCAGAAGTCAGTGGCCAGACGTGATACGGGCCTCCGCTCTGCCCATCAAGAAGAAGTATGCGTATCGGGTTGGCTCTTGAGGGCGGTGGGGCAGCGTGAAGAGCTGCACCTCCTATAAGTACCCAAAAAGTTATGAGAGCAATTCTTTTCATTGTCAGTCCCTTCCGATGAAACATACTTCAGCAGGAAATCGGACAGAAGGCGATGAAAAACTAATATCATTCGTGTTTTGTGAATCCTTCAGCGCTCATCCATTCCAGAAATAGCTGAGGCCAGTTGGAAACCGGGGGTTTGTTGGTCGCGCGCAAGCCAAAACCGTGCCCAACGCCTGCGTACACGTGCAGCTCTGCTGAAACCCCAGCGCGCTTGAGAGCCAAGAACAATTCCGGAAGGCCTTGCGAAATATCCGGCCGATCATTTTCGCCGCACGCAAGAAAGGCTGGCGGCGTCTGGTCGGAAAGCTTCATCTCCTTCGGAATAGCCGGATAGAGGAGCGCCTGGAAAGCGGGCTTCGAGTTTTCGCGTTCTATAGGATCGGTCGCTCCCGCGAGGCCGGAATCATAATGCGTGCCGGCCAGCGCTGCCAGTTCGCCTCCCGCAGAAAATCCCATCACCCCGACTCTGCGAGGGTCCACGCCCCACTCTGCAGCGCGACTTCGAACCAGTCGGATAGCCCGCTTTACGTCGTCCAATGCGTTTCCCTCGATGGAGTAAGTCGAACCTGGTTCTCTCGCCAGGCGATATTTCAAAACGAAGGCGTTGACACCGCGCTCGCTTAAGAATTTCGCTACGTTGTAGCCTTCGTGATCCATCCACAATTCGCGGTGACCTCCACCGGGAATGATGACGACCGCCGCACCACTGGATTTCCCCTTTGCCGCAAGATAAGGAGTGATGGACGATTGATGGACACTTGAGACGATGTGCTCGCCATTTTCATTCACCCTCACCGTTTCTGCCGCGCTCTTACCTTCTGAGCCGGGCGCACCATTTGGCCACAGAAGAATCGATTGAGGCGCGGAAGCCGCAATGCAGCCGGAAAATGCGAATAGGAGTGCTGCAAAAGCGATTCGAGACCTGACCATGGCTACGTGCAATTTTCACGACTCCTGTTCACTTGAGACGGTTCAGGCCGTTAAAGGCGGCGGCTTTGTAGCATTCGGCGAGGGTCGGATAGTTGAAGACGGTCTGGATGAAATAGGTCATTTTACCTTTGAGCAGCAGGACGGCTTGGCCGATGTGCAGAAGTTCGGCGGCGTCTTCGCCATAAATATGGACGCCGAGGAGTTCGAGAGTCTGGCGATGGAATAGCAGCTTCAAACGACCCTCGGTGTGGCCAGTGATCTGGCCGCGGGCAATTTCGCGATAATAGGCTACGCCCACTTCATAGGGAACGTCTTCTTCGGTCAGTTGTTCTTCGGTCTTGCCGATGAAAGAAATCTGCGGAATGGTGTAGATGCCGTAGGGATAGCCAGCGGGATCGGATTCAGCAGGAAGGCCAAATGCTCGGGCCGAGGCGATGCGGCCTTGCTCCATGGAGACAGAAGCGAGGCTGGGGAAACCGATAACGTCGCCGACGGCGAAAATATGCGGCTGCGAGGTGCGATATTCGGCGTCTACCTTTATACGGCCGCGCTCGTCGGCTTCAATTCCTGCTGCGGCCAGATCCAGCCGCTCGATATTCCCTTTACGGCCCACGGCGTACAGCAAGGCGTCGCCGATAATGCGTTTCTTGCTGACCAGATTGGCCGCGACCTTGCCATCTTCTAATTCTTCGACGCTGTCGACTTCTTCGCTCAAGCGCATGGTGGCGCGGCGATCGCGCATGTTGTAGCTGAGCGCCTCGACCATTTCCGCGTCGGCAAATTCCAGCAGGCGTGGACGCTTCTCCACGATGATCACGCGCACACCCAACGTTGCAAACATACAGGCATATTCCACGCCGATAACGCCACCGCCCACCACGATAAGCGTTTTGGGGACGGTGGGCATGCTCAGAATTTGATCGGTATTAATGATGTTGCGGCCGTTAATGGCGACCTTCGGGTTCGTAGCGGGCTTGGTGCCAGTGGCAATAACGACGAACGCTCCTTCTAGTTCGCTGTAACCGGTGGAGTTTTCGACACGGATGTGATGGGGGTCGGTAAATTTGCCGATGCCGTGAAAAAGATCGATGCCATTGCGCCGTAGTTGATCGCCCAGGACGGCGGCTTCATTTTCGATGACGCGATTCACGCGAAAGCTGAGGTCGCTCATTGTGATGTTTTCTTTGGCGTGATAATTTGCGCCGTAGAAGGCTTGATCGTAAAAACCGGAAAGATGCAGGACCGCTTCGCGCATGGTCTTGCTGGGAATAGTGCCGGTGTTGATGCACACGCCGCCAACCATGGCGGCTTTTTCGACCACGGCGACGCGCTTGCCCGCCTTTGCCGCCTGAATTGCGGCTCGCAGGCCCCCTGGGCCGGAGCCGATGACAATCAGATCATACGGTTGCATTCGAGGAGTCCTGTATTTCTTTTTCTGGGGTTTCCGCGGAATCCAGGTGGGGGGGCATTTCCTGCTTTTTAGTATAGAGCACATTAGGCGCGAGTTGATGAGACTTTCCGGAGCCGTTAACGTTGGGGTGCGCCAGCCTCATCAAATGATCTTGAACGGAAAAGCCCTTTCCCCGTGCGCCTCGAGGCGCCCTCGTGTACAGCCCGTCGGAGCCGAGGATTCTAGCCTTTCGATTATCCGCCAGGTACGCGGGAAGGATTTCTTCGCAAATGCGTTCCTTCAATCGGGGGTCAAGAAGAGGAAATAAGACCTCGACGCGCTCATAAAGATTGCGGGGCATCCAGTCCGCACTGCCAAGATAAACCTCCGATTTCCCGCCATTCTCGAAATAGAACATGCGGCTGTGTTCCAGAAAGCGGCCGACGATACTGCGTACCCTGATGCGGCTGCTGATACCGCGAAGTCCGGGAACGAGAGTACACTGCCCGCGCACAATGAGGTCAATTTCCACACCGGCCTGGGAGGCGCGATAGAGAGCACGAATAATGGGCGGATCTACCACCGCGTTACATTTGGCGATAATCCGCGCTGGGCGGCCGCGCCGGGCATGGCGCGCTTCGCGGTCAATGAGCGCGAGGCAGCCTTTGGCCATGTCACGGGGAGCCACCAGCAGCGGTTTGTAATGAGCCTTTTCCGCGTAGGCGGTCAGGTAATTAAAAACATCGTTCACAGCCGAGGTAATCGATTCATTGCAGGTGAACAGGCTCAGGTCGCTGTAAAAGCGGGCCGTCGACGGATTGTAATTGCCGGTGCCGAGATGCGCGTAGCGGCGGATTTTTCCGTCGGGATCGTTACGCACAATTAGCGCGAGTTTGGCATGGGTCTTCAAGCCCACAAGGCCGTGGAATACCTGCACACCGGCGTCCTCAAGACTTCGCGCCCAACGAATGTTGGAAGTCTCGTCGAAACTTGCCTTCAACTCCACAACTACGGTTGCTTCTTTCTTGCCGGCCGCTTCCAGGAGCGACAACGCAATCGGAGAATCCGAGTTGGTGCGATAGAGCGTTTGCTTCATCGCCAGCACGCGCGGATCATGCGCTGCGGTCTGTATAAGGTTCACCACGGGATCGTAGGAATCGTACGGGTGATGGAGAAGCACGTCTTTGCGGCGTAGGGTCTCGAAAAGGGAGTCCGCGTCATGGCCGATTGGCATCTGGCGAGGCCCAAACGCGGAAAATTTGAGGTCCAGTCGAGGAGTTTCCTCGTAAAGCTGAAAGAGCCTTTGCAAATTGACGACGCCAGGAACGCGGAAGACCAGCGATTCATCCAGCTCAAACGTGGAAACCAGGTGCTCAATGATCTCGCGGTGCGCGCCGGCTTCAATTTCCAGACGGACAGCATTGCCCTTGCGGCGCTGCGCAACCTGAGAGTCGACGGCCTCCAGGAGCGTACGCGCTTCTTCTTCTTCGAGGTAAAGATTGCTGTTGCGAGTGATGCGGAACGGCGTGGAGGCGAGAATCTCGTAGCCCCGATAGAGTTTCTCGGCGTAGGCGGAAATTATGTCTTGAAGAAAAACATAGTGGATGCTGCCATCTCCGTTGGGAACGCGCAAAAGACGCGGAAGCGCGCGCGGAACGGTGAGTACGCCGAAGAAAGGCTTTTCGCTGGAGTGCCTGCGGCGGCGAAGCAGAAACGCGATGCACAGCGCTTTGTTCAAAACATGCGGAAACGGATGCGAGGGATCGACGGTGACCGGAGTGAGCATGGGATAGACGCGGCGGTCGTAAAAAGTCTTGGCCACGTGCGCCGCTTTGCTGTGCAGTTGATCGAGAGAGAGCACACGAATGCCGTGACGCGAAAGCAAGGGAACCAGTTCGTCGTTCCAACATTTGTATTGATCGCCCACGAACACGTGCATTGCCGCAGAGAGGTGTTCCAGCTCCTCGACGGCAGTAAGTCCGTCCGGACTGATATCCCGTGAACCATGCTCGATCTTCTGAAGGAAACCGGAGACACGGACTTCGACAAACTCGTCCAGGTTGTTGGCGGTGATGGCCAGGAATTTTACGCGTTCGAGCAGAGGATTACTGGCGTCACTGGCTTCTTCCAGCACGCGCCGGTTGAAGGCCATCCATTGCAGATGACGGTTGAGGTAAAACCGCGGGTTGTCGAGCGCGATACGAGACATGGCTTCCCTAGCTGAATGGAGAGAATGCCTGCAAACATGTTACGGCCAGATAAATACGGGAGACCGATGATATCCCCATTTTCGCCTGAGGTGAACCCGACGAAGCATCGGGATTCGACAACTGCGGAATACCGGCCGTCTACTTCATGACCGCATCGGATTTTCAGATTGTGGGAAGGCGAGGCCCCAACAGCGGCAGTAGAACTGCCCTTCGTAACTCAGGACGAGCCGCACTCCGAATTAGCCCATGCCAGCTAGCTTGCCCAAACCCTTCATTTTGGAGCGGGCCGCCATCGCGCCATATTGCTTCATCATCGTGCGCATCTGCAGATATTGTTTTACGACCTGATTGACGTCTTGCACAGTGGTGCCGCTGCCCTTGGCGATGCGCTTCCTGCGCTTGCCGTCGATTACGTTATGATCGCGGCGCTCTTCGTTGGTCATGGAGTTAATGATGGCTTCGACCTGCTTCAGCTTCCCCTCGTCCACCTGCGCATCTTTCGGCAGATTTTGCAACGGGCCAACCTTCGGCAGCATGTCCACGAGCTGTTCCAGAGGACCCATCTTGCGAATCTGTTTGAGTTGATCGCGGAAATCCTCCAAGGTGAATTCTTCTTTGCGCAGCCGGCGTTCGAGTTCCAGAGCGGTCTTTTTGTCGAATGCGCCTTCCGCCCGCTCGATGAGCGAAAGAATGTCCCCCATGCCGAGAACGCGTGAAACAATGCGCTCCGGATAAAAACCTTCGAGAGCGTCGTATTTTTCACCGAGGCCGACAAATTTTACCGGCGCACCCGTAACTTTGCCGATAGACAGCGCTGCGCCACCGCGTGCATCGCCATCGAGCTTCGTGAGAATTACTCCGGTGAGGCCGAGGCGCTTGTGAAATTCGCCGGCGGAGCGGACCGCGTCTTGCCCGACCATCGCGTCGGCGATGAACAGCATTTCGCTTGGCTGCAATTCCTTTTTTAGCGTGGAAAGTTCATTCATCAACGCGTCGTCGATGTGCAAGCGGCCGGCGGTGTCCACCAGAACAACATCGCTAGCGGAAAGTTTCGCTTCCTTTATGGCGCCTCGAACAATTTCCAATGGCTTGTCCGTGCCGGTAGCGGGCCAAACGGAAATGCCGATGGATTTGGCGACTTGCGAAAGTTGCTCGCGCGCAGCTGGGCGGTACACGTCGGTGGAAACAACAATCGGACGGTGCCCGTGCTGCGTAAGCCACTTTGCCAGCTTGCCGGTGGTGGTGGTCTTACCAGAACCTTGCAGGCCAACGATCATCCAGACGGACGGAGGCTTTGAAGCAAAGAGCGGCTTGGCGTGTTTCCCGAGCAGCGCCAGAAGTTCGTCGCGAACAATTTTGATGACCTGTTGATCGGGCGAAAGTTGCAGCATCACTTCCGAGCCGAGACCCTTGGCGCGGATGTTGGCGAGCAATTCATCCGCGACGCCGACATTGACGTCGCCTTCGAGCAAGGCTTCGCGAATCTCGCCGAGTGCGAGGTCCAGGTGCTCTTCGGTGAGCTTGCCCTGTCCGCGGAGATTCTTAAATGTCCGTTGCAGCCGATCTGTCAGGTTCTCAAACATGAGTGAGTAGGTGCCCAACTACTTCGCTACTGCTATCGTACCTTTTCATTGTACTAGAGGGTCGAAGCGGGTCAAACGCGGTCGCGACGGCGAGCGCAGCGAGAGTAACCATTTGCAGCGACCTTCTCATCACTATAACGAGACGCGATTCAAATTCCAGGAGCCACTCTTGCTGCTTCCGTTCCGCTAGGCCTACCGTTACCATTTGATTGCGATTGAATTCCTGGATTGAGAAAGAATGAACGTTCGCGACTTGCTTCCAAAACTCTCCGGACCAAGGTCAATTGGGCGATTAATCGTGTTGACGCTGGTATTTCTTGCAGCGCGTTGTTGCTTTGCGCAGGACAATTACACGCGAATTGAGCTGGGTGCAGAGTTTTCCACGATCCGGCAAACGCCTGTCGGCGGAGGCGGGGAAAATTTTCCGGGATTTGGCGGGCGATTGGACTGGAATTTCAGCCGACGGCTGGCACTTGAGGGCCAGGTCGATTTTTTCCCGGAGCACTCGGCGCCGCTGTTCCTGACCCAAGGTGGCCAGACGCTGCAAGTCGCGCTTGGGTTGCGGGCCAAGGTGATTCAAACGAGGCGCTTCTCGGTATTCGGTTTGATCCGGCCCGGATTATTTCATTTTAACGATGTGCTGAGCTACAACAGCAATCCAGATGGAAGCGTTGCGACGAAATCGCCCACTTATTTTGAACTGAACCTTGGCGGCGGGCTCGAATATTACATTTCACCTAGCTGGGTGCTGCGCGCGGATATCAGTGGCAATCCGTACCGCGTAACGAATGAAAGCTACTCCGGGCCTGGCGGCACTGGCTTTGCTGTTGGAAAAATCGAAGACACTACGCGGTTGAGCTTTGGCGTGGCCTATCGGCCGGGAGTGCTGATCGATAATGAATCGGAGCGGGCGGTTTCGGGGAACTGGGAGATTGGGCCGCTGTTTAGTACGGTGGTGAGCCTGCGTGAGGGCCTGCAAAATGGCGTGCGCACGGATTTGGGGCTGGGCGGTTTCGCTTCACACCATATCTTCAGTGTGTTTTATCTGGACGGCGACGTTTTGTATTTTCCGGCGAACCGGGCGCCGGGCGGCGCGCACGATGGCGGAGAAATTTTGCAAGGTCTAGTCGGCGTGAAGGGCGGAATACGCCGCAATCACATTGGATTCTTCGGCAAGGTGCGGCCAGGCTTTAACAGTTACTCGCAGGCCGTGACCAGCTTTACCGCTGCGCCACCAGGCCAAGTGAATACGTACACGTTTGGCCGGTCGACCAATTTTGTTCTGGACTTGGGCGGCATCGTGGAACTTTACCCAACGGAGCACAGTACGTTGAGGCTGGAAGCCGGTGACACGCACATTTTCTATGGTGCGAACACTGTGGACATAAACGGCATCCCCACCAGTTTTCCCGGCGATGGTCTGAAGCACAGCATTCAATTCATCGTCGGCTACGGTTGGAGATTCTAGGAAGTGGCTGAACAGGCCAACGCATTGTCATCCCGCGCCTTTTGCGAGTGATGGATCTGCTTTGGAAAAGGTGTGGCGGGCGGCATAAAGCCGCCCCTACGAAAGAGTCCGTATGACGCAAGAATTGTGGACCGCAGTGGATTCCTACATTTGCAATTTGCTGCTCCCGCCCGATGCGGCGTTGACCGCAGCTCTGCAAGCCGCAGAGGCGGCCGGCTTACCACCGATTGCAGTTTCGCCCGCACAAGGAAAACTGCTGCACCTGCTGGCGCGCGTGCAGGGTGCACGCAATATTTTGGAGATTGGAACGCTCGGCGGATACAGCACCATCTGGCTGGCGCGAGCGTTGCCTGCCAACGGAAGATTGATCTCGCTGGAGATGGACGCAAAACACGCCGAGGTAGCGCGCACGAACATCGCCTTCGCGGGCCTGGGTGGCATGGTTGAGGTGCGATTGGGCAAGGCGCTCGACACTCTGCCACAGATCGCTGCAGAGTCACGCGGCCCGTTTGATTTAATTTTCATCGATGCCGACAAAACAAATATCCCAGCTTACTTCGACTGGGCGCTGAAACTTTCGCGTCCAGGCGCGCTCGTCATCGTCGACAATATCGTGCGCGACGGCAAGGTCATCGACGCAGCCGGCACCGATCCTAATATTCAAGGCGTTCGCCGCTTCAACGAACAGCTCGCCGCCGAACCCCGTGTAAGCGCAACAGAAATCCAGACCGTCGGCGCCAAGGGCTACGACGGCTTCGCTCTTGTGCTGGTTGACCCTTCCTAAGCCATAAGACCAGAGGCCCGGCTCAAGGCGACGCTTTGGCCCGAAGGCCGACGAGAACGAGTACCGATGCGGCGATTATTGTGATGCCGACAGCAACGAATCCAGCCGTCATAACACTTTCCTGCCATGGCTGGCCGCTATGGCCTGCTCCGGTGATTGGAGAAAGGGCCGCGGTGCCAAAAATTGCCGCGAACGTCGTTACGAGCCAATTCCCGTACGTGCCGCAAAGCACGGTCCAATGCGCGACGGCTTTCGTCCGCGACGACAGCCGTACCTCGGTCCAAACGGCTCCCAGGGCAAGAAGGAATATGCCGTTCATTACACCTTCCAAATGTGCGGCAAGTCCCATCCGTATGTTGGCGAAATGCTGCTCGGCGAAACCAGTTAACAGTCCAATCAGAAACAAAAACATGCCATGCCACATGAGACGTCGGTTGGTCCATTCCATTTCGATTCTCTTTTCGTATAAACGTGTGAGACGGTGCTTCTGATTAACATTAACCGCTAAGCGGTAAATTGCGTTATGGTACGCCACCAGCAAGACCAGCGAGAATTAGCGTGTTCGCGCTGTGGCTATGGCGGCAGATTCGTAGATTCTGTTTCTGCCCTCAATTTGAGGTGGCTTAAATCCCCGCCCTCTTCATGCGGAATGGCCCCAAACGCTCTTCCACTCTCCGCCTGTCCGATACTCACAATTGAAACTCCACGATAGCCAGCCCTTTCGCTGGACAATGCGGGTTTCGTGAGTCAACAAAAACTCCAATGCTTCACAGAACTTATTTACTAAATCATTCTCAGACCCTCTAAATTCAGCCAATTCAAAAGCTCTAACCCAAAAAAGATGTCATCGTTTCGATGCTGAATCGGTTCGGCCCCCATTTTCCGCTCGCCATCCTCATAAGCCATAGTCTAAAAAAATATTCCGCGCCGGGTGCATTGGGAAGGTCAAATCGTGCGATATTCTCCCCGGAAGTATCTTGTGGTTTTACTTGCTGGTGATCAGTGGATTTACAGATGGTGAGTCCGTGTGGCTTCATGAATTCAAAAGTTCCACGAAGAGGCCTCGCGGCACGTATGAAATCTCGATCCACGAGGGGCCCTTCCGCTTGAAGTGGTGGCCCTCCTTCCAGGAGAAATAGCTCCAAATTCCCAATCGTCTTGCCTAAACTATCGAGCTGCAAGACCTCAGGTCCCGAAGCCACCCAAAGCGTTTTCGTCTCGGTGTCAAAACGCTCCAGCGGCCAACACCTGATTCCCCTCCGGGGACTCCCTTGTTTTTGTTCGACCGCAAAGTCCTTTGGGCCGCGCAGGTCGGTGGGCTCAGATCCACCCCCGAGAATCATGCGCATGGACGAGCCGGAGTCGTCCGATAGCCGACCACACCGGCGGGATGTCTTGGCGCCAATAGTGCACAATAGGTAGGCGGTGGTAATGATGCGTAACC
>CAAGKR010268745.1_pt1 | contig 10532 bp, 5 predicted proteins | sample 2556971 | NCBI WGS metagenome assembly CAAGKR01 (sample SAMEA5207829, study PRJEB30636) | soil metagenome | biome: forest; feature: boreal; material: soil | place: USA | collected 2011-09 | depth 1 m
CCGCCGCGGCGCGGGTCGTGCGGCGTGTCGGCTGGAAGGCGATCATGGCCTGAGTATACGGCGTGCTCACGCTGAAGTCAGACAGCCGCCAGAACCTATGCGTTGGTCGAACATCTTGCTCGAGCGAGGGTCGGTGCCCTGGCGGCGAGCTTCGCTCGAGCGACGACGCCGACGCGTGAGCCTAAACTGACTGAACGCACTCGACCGAGATCCCGGTGTCCCGACAACGGATGACGTTGTACGAAGGACCAGCCACTCCCCGGAGGCGGTTCGAGCACGTCGTTCCGGCCGTCGTGACCGTGAGTCCGTTCAGATTCCAGGCGTGAGGCACGTGCTTGTGACCGGACAGCACGAGGTCGACGCCACTGCGCAGCAACAACTTGATGACGTCGCCTGCGTCGTAGCAGACGTTTCGCTCGCGTCCGGTATCCGGCACCGGGAGGATGTGGTGGTGGAGGACGAACACGCGAAGCCCCGAGACGGCGGTCAGATTCTGCTCGATCCAGCCGTAGAGTGACCGGCCGACGCGGCCGTCATCGAGGTCGGGCTGAGTCGAGTCGACGCCGACGACGACGATGTCGTCGTCGGAGAAGACGCCCTGGCGCGGACCGATGACGTCGGTGAAGTGCATGTAGCCGGCGTTCATTGAGTCGTGGTTGCCCGGGATGATGAGCTTGTTCCTGCAGGAGATCTGGTCGATTTGCTCTTTGGCGTCGACGAACTCCTTGCGGTATCCACTCATGGTGAGGTCGCCCGAGACTACCAGCAGATCGGGCTCGAGCTCGTTGATCTGCCCGACGATGCTTTCCATAAGATCCGGCACGAAGGGAGCCGACCCGTAGTGGAGGTCTGAGATCTGCGCGATGGTGAACGGTCGTGGAATCGCGTGGGCGCACCGCGTTGTCACAAGCGTCTCAGTCCGCGTGTCCTTCTGGGTGTCGGCCATCGTTTCTCCCTCTCTCGCTCTGTGATCCAACGGATCGCAGCGCTTGGCGTGATCTTGGAGCGTCGCAAGTATATCGGTGCGGGCGGGCAGCGCAGCGCGCGAGGTGCAGAGGTGTCCCAGCGGACCGGTTGGAGGTGCTACCATGGCCGGGCGTTCATGCGGGACCCCGTCTGCCATTCGTCCACGCGACGGGACTTGGCCTCGTTTGGCAAGTCCTCGAGCTGCGCCGATGCGTTCCATCTCCTAGCGAGCAGGAGTGACCGTTGGACATACGTCCTACTCCGTGAGCAACTCGCAGGTCGAGTCGCGCGCCCCGACCGGAGGTCAGCTCGACCTCGGCCCGGTCAAGCGGCTGTTGGCGGATCACACGGCGCCGAATGCGGTCCGCAGCGCGGTCCTCGATGATCTTGCTCTCGAGATCCACGCGGGCGTGTTCTCCCCTCTGCTGACAAAGACCTCGAGGTTCTTCGCGTCCTTCGTCGCGCCGCAGGCCGGTGACGACGTACTGGATATCTTCACCGGTACCGGCTATCTAGGCCTCGTGGCTGCGCGCCGCTGCCGGCACGTCGTCTGCGTCGACCACTCTCCCGCTGCGGCGGAATGCGCGCGCTTCAACGCGAAGAAGAATGGGGTTGCCGAGATCGTCGAGGTCCGTTGCGGCGACGTATTCGAAGTCGTGAAGAGCGACGAGCGTTTCGACCTCGTCATCACCAATCCGCCGCTTCTGCCATGCCTTGCGGTTTCCACGCTCGAGACTGCCGTGTTCGACGAGGGCTTCGGCGCCACCTTCCGCTTTCTCGATGGGCTCTCCGGCCATCTGATGCCGGGGGGGCGGGGTCTCGTCCTTCTCTCGGACGTGTTTGCGCGGTGCGGGCACCAGATGGGTGTCGTCTGCAGAGAGCGCGGCCTCGCTGCCGAACCTCTCGGCGGCTTCGACGCGGGCTACGAGGTCTACATTGTGTTCGAGATGCGCCATAGCGCCGAGGGATAAGCGTGAGTGACCCGGGTGAGTTTCGCCGCCGCGCTCTGGAGTCGATATCCGCCGCGGTGCAGGGCCTGCCCGAGTCGCCTACTGTCGCGTACGTGTGGCCTACCGAGTGTTGCTCCATCGCCTGCGCGCACTGTAGCTGCTCCTCCCGGCCAGCGGCCTCGCCTCAGCGGCGGCGTGTGGCACTGTCGGTAGACCGTCTTGTCCAGTTCGTCGTCTCGGCGGGATGCCGGCAGCTCGTCGTGTGCGGTGGCGGAGAGCCGCTCGACGAGCCGGAGTTCACTGAGCGTGTGATGGCCGCGGCGCCCGACGCCGGAATCCGGCTCGCGGTGTACACGAGTGGCGTCTCGCCACTGCACCCCTTCGCCCCGACGCTGATCGTCCGGCGCTGGCTGGCGGCGCTCGACGAGTCGCGGCGGCGCGAGGGCGAGTTCCACGTGCGTCTCAGTTTGGACCCGTTCTACGAGGAACGCCTGGGACTGCAGCCGATCATCGAGTGGATCGCCGCAATCGAGTCTCTCGCCCAGTGGTGGTATGTCTCGCTTCGGGGACTCCAGCTCGACGGTTTCAGTGGGCCCGCCCGGCTCGCGGCGGAACTGGGCGGCCACTACGTCGAGCTCGGCGTCCGCTCGGGCGTGGTGGTAACCGGTTCTGGCCGCGAGATCCCGGTCGACCTCAAGGGCTTCGTGTTCGACGGGCGGGGCAGCGCCGAACTGCTCGCGGAGCGAGGCTTGGCGCTGCCCGCGGCGCAACGGCTGCGGTTTGAGTCGCTGTTAGAAACATTCGGTCGCGGCGACGGTCTCGGCCGGCCGTTCTCCGATCGGCTCACCGTCACTCGTCAGCAGGTCGACCTGGAGATCCACGCTGACGCGTCGGTCCACATTCTTGAGGCCCAACCTCCGGACACGGTCGGCAGCTACTTCGACTCGGACTGGACGACCCTGCGCGCGCGCTACTACGCCGATCCGCTCGTGCACCTGATCGTCGCTGGGGGGCTCCCGAGGGTTGCCGACGTGCTGATCGACCTCGTCGGTCGAGGACTGGCGCCGCGCTCGACAGTCCCGTTCTCGCTCGACTGCCTCGCCGACTCGCAGACTCTCGACCTGGCTACCGCGTGGGCGATTCTTCTGCTCGAGGACCGCTTCACGTATCCCGATTTCGTCCGCGCCGAGGCGAGGTCGATACTCGGCGAGGTTGGCCTGTCGCAGTAGGTAGGTCGAAGTCCCATTCCGCGGCCCGATATCGAGCCCCTGTTGAGAGGACAGTGAACGCGAACTGCCGGTGAAGCTGTATCGAGGAGTTCGCTTCCGCGGTCCTCTATGGACCCGCACTGGGGCGACCTATATGCTACGTGCGCGTCCCGGGGTACCCCGGGACGGTTGGGACACCGGATTCTCGGGGGGAGGGTGTTGATGCTCGCGTCCAGGCTTCGGGGTAGCCACCCCGCGACTGTATCCAAGCTCATCGTGCTTGCGGCGGCCATCGTGTCATCCGTCGGTGCGCTCCTCTTTGCGGCGCCGGCCGCGCCCGCGGTCACCAAGCCCGTCGCATACGACTACGTCGTGCTCATCGACACGTCGAAGTCGATGGTGGGCTATCGTGGAACGAAGGATATCTTCCCCAAGGTCAAGCATGCCGTGAACGACTTCGTCGGAGCGCTCGACCTTGGTCCCAGCGTCGTCTATCTGTACTCGTTCGATAGCGGACTCAAGACGCGGCCCCCGGTGCGGCTCGTGACCGCGAGCGACAAGGCCGAAGTGAAGCGGACCGTCGACGGTCTGGTCGCCAATGGCATGACGACCGCCATTTACACTTCGCTCGGCAAGACCCTCAGAACGATGGGGCAGGTCAGGCGGGCGAGTCCCGGCAAGACCCACGTGCAGACGATCCTGTTGTTCACCGACGGACGCGACAATCAAAGTGGCGCCTCCTTCGACCAGATCAGCAGGCAGTTCCGATTGGCCAAGGCGGAAAACCCGTATCTCTCCCTCATGTACGTGACCCTGGGCACGACCGCCGACCCCAGATGGAGGAGCATCGAGGGTGTCGACGTGGTCGCCAATCCACCGGGCTCGCTGCCCCAGCTGCAGTCGGTGCGCGTCCAGCCGGTCGTACTTGATTTCGGAAGCCTCCAAGCTTCCGATACGTCGGAGAGGGTCATGGAGATCTCCTTCGACAAGGGGCTTGCCGGAGCGCCCCTCGGCCTTTCCGTGGTGAGCCGAGCCGCCGAGAACGCAGGCGGCTTGGTTTCACTCGAGCCCAGCAAGATCGAACTTCAGGGCACTGCAGATGCATCAGGGGCCCTCGTGATGAAGCAGACGGTCAGACTGCGAGTCGACAACCGGGAGTCTCTCGATCAGAGCGCCCGTTATTCGGGGCGCATCGACCTTGCGGTGGCCGGCGCGAGGCTGGTCACTCTGAGCCCTCCTTCCATGCAGATGGCGTTCACGATGGCCGCGGAGCCGCAGATCACGATCGCGGCGGCTCAGGGCGACCTCAATGGCGACCTCGGCCTTCTCGACCCTTACGTCGACGATGCAACCGTAAACGAGACGCGGTCGATCCGCGCCACTTTCTCCAACTCCGCCGAGACGGTGGGCACCTACGTCACGGCGCGGCTGGTCAGACGATCAGGGCCAAATGACGGGTCGGTGGTGCTCAAGGGCGGCGGCGGCCAACCGGCAAGCGAGATCAAGCTCACACCGGACCAGCCCCTGTGTACGGTGGTCGCCTCTGCCGCCAAGGGTCAAGCGCCCGGCGTGTACGTCTACGCCCTGACGTTCGAGCCGAGCGGGGCCAGCTTGTCGGGGGTGGCCATAGACCCCAAGACTCAACAGGGCGTGCTGCCGATCCGCTTCTCGGTCCCCGCTGCGCCTCCTCCGCCCACTCCCGTGTGGAAGACCGCGCTGCGCTGGTTCGCCATCGGACTCGTCGGACTCGTCGGTCTCCTGGTGGTCGGCTTCTTCGCCCTCTGCCTGATCACAGGCTCGGGGCCGGCTGTAGTCGCCGCTCTGTTGCTGCGCAAGCTGAAGCCGAGACTGCAGGACGCACGCGTCGAAGTCACGCTACCGGTCGATTCTGCGAAACAGTACGAGCTTTCGGGTGAGAAGCTCTTCGACATCGGACCGGAGCAGATTCCCACGATGCCGTTCGTCTTGCGCTTTGCCCCGCACATCTCCATCTCGGATGCGAGTGATGAGGTTCTCGTGAGCGTGCAACCTGCAGGCGGCGACCAGTATCTGAGGATCCTGCGAACCGGCGCAGACGCCGACGAGGTGACTATGAGCGCGCCGGTGGTCAACGGGGACGTCTTGCGAGTCGACGGCTCCGATGGCGAACGCTGCGAGATGATCTTCAAGAGCTTCAGCTACATCAACGTCTAGCCGGGCGAGAGCCGGGCTGTCAAAGAGGAGGACGCACGTGGCCGCAACAAAGGTCAATCAGACGATGTTGATCGGGCTCGGTGGCCAAGGCCAGAACGCACTTGCGGCCGTCAAACGTCGCGTACTCGACGCCTATGGTGAGGTCCCCCCACTGATCAAGTTCCTGTCACTTGACACCGCCGAGCTCGACAAGGACTACGTGAGTCTCTTCGACACTGAGGAGTTCCGCTCGATCAGCGAGACTGCAGCGCGCCAGTACATCGACGACCATCTCGGCAGCGTGCGCGAGTGGATGGACTACGACCGGATACGTCCATCGAGCCTTGACAACTGCGACAAGGGCGCTGGGCAGGTCCCTCAGATCGGCCGTTTCCTGCTGCAGTTCTTCATGAAGGACGTAGTCGAGCTGGTCGTATCGAAGCTTGGGGACATCGAGACCTACAAGGTCACCAAGGACACGAGGTGGGAGTCTGCGCCGGCGAAGCCCGCGATCGTCTTCTTCGGCTCGATCGCCGGCGGCACCGGGGCCGGCACGCTTCTGGACCTGGCCTGTGCCTTGCGGACACGCACTGCGGGTCGCTGGGATCACCAAGCGTTTCTGATGCTCCCGGGGGTCTTCCGCAACTTCCAGCTCACGCACTTCGTGGAAGAGAACGGCTACGCGTTCCTCAAGCAGCTCGACTTCTTCATGTCGGAGAGGAATGCCATCAACGAAGGTACGTACGGCGACCTCTTCAAAGTGCGCACAGATAGCGGGGTCGCCTACACGCTCGCACATCCTTTCGATGGGATCACGCTCATTGGCAACAGGACCCAGGAAGCGTCTGAGAGCAAGAAGTCTCTCCTGTTCAAGGACCCCAGGGAGCTGTCTGCGGCCGTGGGCGCGGTCCTCTTCGGCACGATGGGTGACATGGGTCTCGGCACGACTGCGACCGAGAGACTTGTCAACATGAGCAACTTCGAGATGTTCTGGGAAGGGGGCAAACGAGCGCTCTACAGGGGCGTGGGTATCGCCGCGCTGCGCTTCCCCAAGAACAAGATCGAAGACTTCGCCAAGTGCAGCTTCACCGCGCGTCTGGTCGACGCGATGGGATCGGGTGAGGCCTCGAGCGATGCGGACGCCTCCAAAGTCGTAGAGCAGACCGAGTCTTTCAAGAGCGATGTGGCGATCCACGAGCTTGGCCCCGAGCAGAATCAGATACTCGAAGGCATCCTGCCGGTGGGCAGATTCAACGCCTACGCCGCCAACGTTCCCAGCAAGATCACCAAGTCCGACGAGGTCGACGGGGTCTGGCAGGTGAGCGCGGCTGAGCTGAACCGCAAGGTGGACGACTGGGTGGCTGAGGCGGCGCTGAAAGCCACCGGCGACAACGGCCTGCTCGGCAGGGTGACCGTCGCTCTCGACAAGAAGACAGACGAGCTGCTGACGACCTACGGCGCCGATCTGGCGGCTCGCTTCCTTGATACCCTGGCCGGCTACTTTGAGAGTGTCAAGGGAGAGATGGCGGCAGAGAACAAGGCCGCCTCGGGTGCCATCGCCGGTCGCCAGACGAGCATCCAGGGGCAGAAGCAGAAGTGCGCGGAGGCGACCAAGAAGCTGATTGGCAAGAAGGAAGCGATCGAGAAGGCGCTGAGGGACTATCGCTTCATGCTCGGGGAGCTGGCAAAAGCCAATGGCGAGCGCATCCGCACCGCCCAGGCGATCGAATTCTGCGTGACGATGGGGGCCACTCTCGCCGACGCATCTGCCCGGCTGGGCAAGCGAGGCGGGCTGGTCGACGAGCTGGAGATCAAGAGCAGCTGTGCGCTGCAGGACGCCAAGCGTGAGATCGACAAGGCCGAATCCTATGAGTTCGTGGTGAAGCCCGACCTCGCCACGCTGCCGCTTTGCGCCCCAGACCCCGCCGACTTCTTCGGCTGGTACCGGGAGAAGACCGGTAAGTCCTCAACGGAGTTCTGGGGCATCGACATGAAGGACGCCTGGGAGAGCCTGATCGCCTATGTCGCAACCGTGGAGGTCTCGCCCGCACTGGCCGGCATGACCCTGGCATCGGTGGTGGCAAGCAAGAGCGCGGATGAGCAGAAGGACCTGCTTCAGAGGGTCAATCAGATGGCCACGCCGCTCCTCGCAGTCCAGCCGGGCAAGGTGGCGGGCAGACCAGCGCTTGAGCAGACTGCGTCGATCTACGTCGTTGCGGCCCCGGACGACTTCTTCTCGGCCTTCCCGAACCTCGAAGCTCAGCTCAAGAGCTTTGCGGTGAAGGATGTGACGCAGTCGAAGATCCCCGACCCGAACGCGGCGTACTTCTTCCGTAACTGGGGCTGCGTGCCCGCCTACGCGCTCGAGGAGTTCGATCTGCTGCGTGACGAGTACCTCGAGATGGGTGCAAACCCCAATCTGTGGTCGCCTCACCTCGACAAGCGTTGGGGCGACGTGCTACCCGATCTCGATCCGTCGGGCGGCAAAGAAGCCGACCTGTACGTCTGGGCCTTGGCGGTGTCTGACATCGACTACCTGCAGCGGGTCAGAAAGTCGGTCAACTACTACACCTTCACCGACGAGACGGTCCTTCCAGACGGCAGCGTCCACCGCGAAGACGTCAAGCTCGGCAATGGCCTGGCGACTGCCCGGGCGGAATTCTTCTCCAAGTCGGAGTACGTCGACCAGTGCCGGCAGTACATCGGTGACGCGATCAAGCAGCAGGGCAACACCAAGGCCATCCAGGACCTGCAGGCCTACAGAGCCCGCCTCGACGCCGAGCTGGCGACCGCCGATGACAGCCGCAAACCCCTGCTCATGAAAGATCTCATGGCCGTCAGCGCCTACATCAAGTCGCTGCAGCAATGACCGAAGCGATCCGCCTGTCCACATCGGACTCGCTCCTCCACGCGCTTCCGCAGGGCTATGTGACGTGTGGATCCCTGTTCGGCGAAGGGCAGCCTGACGCTTCCACTCAGGCTGCGTCTGGCGAGCACGAGTCGGGGGCCGCCGGGGATTCGCCAGCCACTTCCATTGGACGTCTCGTCGACGCGCGGCTGAGCGCGGTCGTCGTCGACGCGGGGGCGAGGGCCAAGGTTCGCATCCAAGTGGCGAGCAAGACTTTCGTGTCCTCGGAATCCGAGCAAGTTCTGGCGACGCTCAAAGCCGTGGGTAAGGTCTTCTCGCTGCGGCAGACGGCGGCTTGCGACCTCGACGTCATCCTGTTTATCCACAATCTCTTCCCGGAAATGCGCGCCGATGAGGCCGCTCGAGACGCGACGCGCGAGTTCCTTGAGAGCCTTCAGGCAGAGCTCGAGAAGCTCAGCACCGTCTCCCCGAGGCTCTGGCTCCTCGACGGTCAAGCCAGCGACGGCACATCGTTCACCATCGACGACATTTCCGGGGTGGTGAGCCAATTCGATCCGCAGTGGCTTCCCGACGCCCTGGCGACGCAGAGCGACACGAGCGCACTGTTCTCCTTCGGCGCCAGGATGGTGTGGTTCCCCCGCTCTCGAGTACTCGACTATCTCGGGAAGCGCTTCGCTCTCCGTGTCTTCGAAAACGAGACCTGGATCGACGGCGCACGCTTGCCCTACGTGAGCGTCGCGCACGAGTGCACCAGGTTCATCGAGGAGGACCTTGGTCCCGTCGTCGCAGAGATGGAGCTTGACGAGCAACATAGGCCGCTCATCCCGCAGAGCCAGTGCCCACCGGTCGACGCGGACGTCCCCATTGCCGTGAGTCTGGAGAGGATCGAGAAGACGGTCACCGACCTGAAGGCGAACCAGTGGGATCGCGTACAGAACACGTTCGGAGCCAACACCAAGCGCGCGGTCGTCGACCTCAAGGGAGCCCTGAACGGCTTTGTCCGCCGCCAGGTCGATGAGAACGAGGAACACGTCGTCATGGCACAGGCCTTCCTCGATGTGCTGCGGACGTCCTCGAGCGCGCTGGTCGAAGGCGATCAGATCGAGACCGGCAAACCGAGGACCCTCAGACAGGCGTTCGGCGACGCGTACGGGTTCTTCGACCGGCTGACGTCGTTCGACTCCGGCGTCAGGACGCAGGTGACGGAACTCAAGGAGCGGCTCGACGAGCAGCGACACAGCATCCAGGTCATGGACCGGGAGATCCGGCTCGTCCAGAAACGCGTCACCGCAGGTGAAGACGGGGCGACGGCCGAGCTGCAGGCGCTCAACACCGAGAGAGAGCGAGTCGAGGCGGAGCTGGGTCAGGCGAAGGAGCAGCATGACGAAGCCGTTGCGACCGCCCGCACGCAGGACCTGAAGATCGAGCACTCCAGAGACGAGCTCCAGAGACACATGACGGAGGAGATCGACACAGAGGTCGCCGCTCGCAAGGAGGCAGTAGAGAAGCTGGAGCTCGACGTCGACGCAGCCCGGGAGAGCCTACGCAAGGCCGAGAGTGCGTTCCGGGACGCGGCCCTCGCCATCATCCTTCGTGTCGCCGGCCTCGTCTTCGGCATCCTCCTCCTGGGCTTTCTCGGACTGCTTCTGCTGCCGATCATCATCGGCGCGGCGCCAGTCGTGGGTGCGCCGCTCTTTGGGTTCATCGGCACTGTCGTGGGCGTCGCGTTCATGAAGATCTGGGGGATCGGCGCGCTCGTCGCGATCTTCGGGTACGGGGTCGCCCAAGCACGCAAGTACATCAAGCTGAAGCAGGAGATCGACTTGCTGACGAGTCAGCTCGCCGCACGCAAGACCGCGCTCGAGATCGCCCTGCGCGAGTATTGGGAGGCATACAGGAAGTACTTCTACTCCCTGTGCGACTGGGCCCGCTTCTCCAACGTGTTCACGCTCAATCTGGAGCTCGAGGAGGAGGCCGACAAGCTTCGCGGTCACCTGGACGCGTTTCTGGAGGGGTTGCGCGCGTCCCGCTCAGCGGTCGAGCAGGAGACTCAAGCGTTCTCACTCGAGAGCACGCGTACGGAACTTGTGGTGGTCGACCGTGCCTACGTCGACGCGCTGCTCGAGAGCGCGTCCGCAAGCGTGGAGCGACACGCCGGGGTCTTCTTCCAGAGCAAGGATCGACGGCTGTCGAAGTACTTCGACGTGGGCGTCGATGAACTGGTCGCGGCGCTGGGCGCCTACTGCAGGGACGAGATGGCCGAGACCTTCGGCGCGATCCGGGGCGGGAGCGTCGTCAGCGTCATCGACGAGACCGGCTACGATCTGAAGAAGGACATCGCCGCGGTCCCCATCTTCCTGCCGCTGA
>CAAGKR010303651.1_pt1 | contig 10531 bp, 9 predicted proteins | sample 2556971 | NCBI WGS metagenome assembly CAAGKR01 (sample SAMEA5207829, study PRJEB30636) | soil metagenome | biome: forest; feature: boreal; material: soil | place: USA | collected 2011-09 | depth 1 m
CTCGCTGCGTTCGCCCTACGGGCTCACTCCGCGAGACGGCGACACCCCTACCCTGCGACAGAACAACACCTACCGACTCTCACAACAGGTGGACCCATGAACGGGGTCCGGTCAGCTTGTGTTGTCCAGTTTGACACGGCTACGGCAACGTCCAGGTCGAAGGTGGCCGGACCAATCGGCTCGCACGAGGCCTGCGCGATGTCAGATACGCGACTCAAACCGCCTCACGAACGGTATCGTTCGCGCCGTGTGTGGCATCGTTGGAAAGATATCGGCGAATGGCGCCGTTGACCAGGAGTTGCTTGAGAGGATGTGCGCGCTGGTTGAGCACCGCGGGCCCGATGCGCGGGGCACCTTTGTGGACGGCAGTGCCGGCTTGGGCATTCAGCGACTGGCCATAATCGACCTCGAGGCTGGTAATCAGCCGATCTTCAACGAGCGCAGATCAATCGTCGTAGTCCTCAACGGTGAGATCTACAACTATGTCGAGCTGCGCGAGGAATTGCTGCAGCGTGGCCACACACTGGCCACACACTCTGACACGGAGGTCATCGTCCACCTCTACGAGGACCACGGCGCGGACTGCGTGAGCTTCCTTCGGGGTATGTTCGCCTTTGCGGTCTGGGACCGCCCCCGCCGACGACTGCTCCTAGCCCGCGACCGCGTCGGCAAGAAGCCGCTCTTCTACAGCCAGCGAGGCGACACGATCTGGTTCGCCTCAGAGCCGCGGGCAATCCTCGCCGACCCGGAGATCCCGCGGGACGTGAACTTCGGCGCGGTTGACAGCTTCCTCCAGCTCTCCTACGTGCCTCATCCCGAGAGTGCTTTCGCCGCGCTTCGCAAGTTGCCGCCCGCCCACACACTCACCTGGCAGGACGGTAGGGTTGAAACACGAAGGTTCTGGAAGCTCTCGTACGCTTCGAGCCTGGCTGCCAGTTCTGCGGCGGAGCGCGAGCAGATGTTGCGCGAGCTTCTCTTGGAGGCCACCCGGCTGCGACTGCGGAGCGATGTACCGCTGGGGGCGTTTCTATCCGGTGGCGTGGACTCGAGCGCGATTGTGGCAGCGATGGCAATGACCGCGCCCGGACGGGTGAAGACATTCTCGATCGGCTTCGACGTCGAAGAGTTCGACGAGACGGCCTACGCACGTGAGGTCGCGGAGTTGTTCGACACAGACCACTACGAACTGCGCGTGGAGCCCAAAGCCATGGAGATCCTGCCCCGTCTCGTCTGGCACTACGGCGAGCCGTTCGCCGATCACTCTGCGATCCCAAGCTTCTATCTCGCCGCGCTTACGCGCCGGCATGTGACCGTTGCGCTCAGCGGCGACGGGGGTGACGAGAGCTTCGCTGGCTACCGGCGCTATGTCGCCTACCGACTGATGGAGCGCTTGGACCACCTGCCTCGGCCACTGTGGAGCATCGTAGCCAAGTTGTCCGGCAGGCTCGCGTCGGGAGCGCGAATCGACGGAGCGCGTGCAAGAGCAACCCGTCTCACACAGGCGATGGCAATGCGTCCAGTCGATCGCCATCGTATGTGGATGAGTTACCTGAGCCGTAATGAACTCAACCAGCTGTACACGCCGGAGTTTGCCGCCAGCCTCGACACAAGCGTTGCCACGCGCGCGCTCGAGCAGGCATACGCGGACTCCGATGCCGACAACGAGCTTGAGCGACTACTCGACACAGACGTCAACAGCTACCTTCCCGGGCAGCTGCTCGTCAAGGCGGATATCGCGACCATGGCAAGCTCGCTAGAGGTGCGCTCGCCGCTGCTCGACCATCATCTGATGGAGTTCGCAGCGGCGCTCCCCTGCTCAGACAAGGTGCACGCTCTCACAACCAAGCGCATCTTGAAGGATGCGCTGCGTCCCTGGCTGCCCGACCACATCCTCGACCGCAGGAAGACCGGCTTCGGCGTTCCGCTGGCGTCGTGGTTTCGAGGCGAGCTGCGGGAGCTTCCGCGGGACGTGCTGCTCGACGATCGCTCTACGGGTAGAGGCATCTTCCGCACCGAGGCGCTCACAGCGCTCATCGATGAGCACCTCGCTGGCCGGCGGGACAACTCGAACCGGCTATGGTCGCTCATCCAACTTGAGCTCTGGCTGCAGACCTACGTCGACCGCACGACGGTCGCGGAGCCTCTGTCGCTGTCGCTGCATGCTCGATGAGCGAGGCTCCGCACACTCATGTCGCAGCCCAATCTGGCCGTCGCTACAGGCTTGCGCTGGTTCTGTGGAACGGTGACGTGGGTGGCGCGGAGCTCCTCAACGCGGCGCTTGCTGAGCACCTGCGGCGACTTGGAGCGAACGTCACCATCGTCTTTATTGGAACTGCACGCCCTCTCGCTGACCGCCTTTCCCGCGCGGATATCTTGTATCGCAGTCTCAACCTGGAACGGGGCCGCAACATAATCCGACATCATCGGCGGTATGCCAACGAGATTGCCCGCACCGGTCCAGACGGAGCGCTGCTTGTCGGACGCGGTTTGATGGGTGCAGCCCTACGCTCAGGCGGCTACCGCGGGCCGATCGTCGCAGTCGAGCACGGCCCCCTTCTTTTTGAGCAACAAGATCTAACCAGGCCTCAACGGCTGCTTGCGCGCATCGGCCGTGTCGGTGGAGCATGGGCAGCCGATGCGGAGGTCGCTGTGTCCGACTTCATGCTGGAGAAGATGCGCCAGCACAAGCACGCCCGTCGGATTCAGCGCATCTACAATGGTATCGACCCTGGTTTCCATCGCCCACTCGCGGGGGCACGTACGGATTGTGGCCCCGAGCTGGTTGTGGGATTCGCGGGCCGCCTGGTTCCGGGCAAGGGCGCGGATCGCCTCATCCAAGCGCTCGCGCAGGTAAGTGGGCAGCTCCCCGCCAAGCTGTTGATCGCCGGCGATGGACCGGAGCGCTCGCGCCTTTCGTCGCTCGCACAGACATTGGAAATAGGCTCAGCGATCCAGTTCCTCGGCATGGTCGACGACATGCCGGCTTTCTGGCAGCGTTGCGATGTGGCAGTGGTTCCCTCCTCGACGTTCGTCGAGTCCTTCTCGATGGTGACCTTGGAGGCTATGGCCTGTGGCAAGCCGATCGTCGCCACTCGTAACGGCGCGATCCCTGAGCTCATTGTCGATGGCGTCACCGGCACACTCGTAACCCCCGGCGACGTGAGGGGGCTGGCCCGAGCCCTTGTCGCCTACGCCGAACAGGCTGACCTGCGGCGCGCCCACGGCGTCTCAGCTCGCGCGCGGGCGGTCGAGCGATTCCACATCACTACCTGCGCGCAGGCTTATCTAGACCTGTTCGGCGAACTGGCTCAAACCGATCTGCATAGCCGTCGCGCCGGCCGGACGATGGAAGGCGGTCGCAACGACCGGTCGGACGGGTAGTACACGGGCGCCACGTGCCAGAACACGAGACTGGGCCTGCAGACAATCGCATTGGCTATGATTTCGCTGTGTCTGACTCGTTGACTGCCTGGGCGTGTCCCGATCACGGCACGCCGTTGCACTCAAACGGCGCAGCGCTGACGTGCGAGCATAACCACGCATTCTTTATTACCAACGGCATTCCACGCTTCGTCCAAACCGGCTCCTACGCCGCCAGCTTCGGCTCACAATGGTTGAAATATCGTCAGACCCAGCTCGACTCCTTCACCGGCGAGAGGCTCAGCACCGATCGAGCTCGGCGCTGCCTCGGGGAGCAAACCTGGAGCCGTCTTCAGGGTGCCCATGTCCTCGAGTGTGGTTGCGGTGCCGGTCGTTTCACCGAGGTTCTGCTGGCGCAGGGTGCAACAGTAATGTCGATCGACATGACCGAGGCAGTAGAGGCCGACCAGGCGAACTTCCCTCAGAACGATCAACACCGCATTGCTCAGGCCGACATACTCAAGCTTCCTTTCGTCGGCAGAGGCTTTGATGTCGTCTTCTGTCTGGGCGTTATACAGCACACTCCGGTTCCCGAGCAGACGATGGCCGCGCTATTCGAGCAGGTCCGACCTGGAGGTCTCTTGGCCATCGATCACTACACGTATCGTCTGGGGTACTTCCTGAGCACACAGCCAATCGTCAGAGCGGTGCTCCGGCGTCTTTCCGCCGAGAGAGGGCTGAAGGCAACCGACAGGATGGTGAGGACTCTTTGGCCGATACATTCGCGGCTGCGCAAGTACCGTAAGCTGCTGAATCGTGTGTCGCCAGTCTACACCTACTTCGATCAGTTTCCTGAGCTGTCCGATGAGCATCAGCGGGCGTGGGCATTCCTCGATACCCATGACGCGCTTACCGACCACTACAAGTGGTTTCGCTCACGACGACAGATAGAATGTGCGCTCTCCGACCTTGGAGCGGTCGAAGTGGAAGCTTGGAAGGGGGGCAACGGCGTGGAGGCGCGTTGTCGGCGACCGGCGACACGGCGCTCGGCCTGCGCCCCAGACGATGAGCAGAGCGCCGTCACGAGGACCTCGACAGAAGCGTAAAGCGAGCCATCGCGCGCCCGCCCCAGCGTGACTGAGTGCACGCCGTGGTTCGGGATAGGGCGCACGGGCGATACCCGCGCTAGGCCGTGGTGTTGGAAGAAGTCCAGATGCCGCAGGTCTTCTCCGAGGTCTCGTGGGCCTCGCAGCCTGCACGCCTGTGGCCAGGGCAGGTGCATTGAGCACCGTTGGCGAAGGCGAGTGCGGCCTTACGGCGTGCGTGCTTCTCGAGGATGCTGTGGATTAAGGCGGTCCAGATCACTCAGCCCGCTGCAATCCCCAGCAGCGCCGCGAGCTCGCTAGCGAACACGCGCTCGTTGAAGCGCGTCTCGTACGTGCGTCTTCCAGCGAGTCCGAGTTCGGAGCGTAGCTCGCGATCACCGAACAGCCTGGCGAGCTCAGCCTTCATCTGATCAACGTCGTGAGCCGCTACGAGCACTCCGTCTGTGCCGTCCGTCACGTACTCGTCGATGCCGGCGGTTCGTGTGACGATAACAGGCTTGGCGCTCCGCATAGCTCGGTTGAGGACGACTTGGCCGCTCGAGACCTCAGGATGGTCGAGCGCGATGACCACGATCCGGGCACCTTCAAGCAAACGCTGAAATTCCTCGGGTGGTGTGTCTCGGCAGATGATGACGTTATCCGATGAGCCCGAAGGGAAATGTACGTCCCGGCCAACGACGAAGACTGCAGGAAGCCGAAGATCCGTCACCGCCTGGTACACGGTGCGAAAGTCGCGATTGGTGCGCCCGCCGGCGAAGACGTAGCCGAGATCCTGTGGCGCCGCTTGATCAAGCGCGTCTGTTCCGCCCCAACGCGCGTACGCGAACCGATCGGCGACCTTCGGGTACCGCCGCCTGCTTGCCTCTATTGTCGGCAGTGTATTGCAGACGACAACGTCGAAACCCAACAAAGCACGATAGGTGATGATCTCGCGCAGACAGCCAATCACACCTGCCCTCGGCGGGTTGGGGGCGAAGCCAACCCAGGCAAACGTCGTAGCTGCGTCTATACGGCGTAGGCTCCTAAGTATCCCAAGCCAGTACCCGTTTCGACTGTAATAGTTCACGACAAGCCGATAGCTCCAGACCCGACTTCCGAGTCGAATCATCGTGGCGAGAGGCTCGAGCCATTCGGCTTGTAGAATCTTGCCTAGTGTTCTTTGTGACATTGCGTCGACGGTGTTGGGGCAGTAAACGTCAAGCCTGCCGTCAGCGAGCGCTTCGAGTGCGAAGAGCACGTGATCCGTGCGCGGCGTGACAACGAGCATGCCCGTCGGATCTGTCTCGACTTTCGCGCTTTTTGGACGCTTGACTGAAGTCTTCATCCCTCGGTCCTCGGTCCTCATCTCTCGCTCGTGGGCGCGCGCTCGCCGTTCAACCTACGCGGCCATCGCGTTTCGTCGAAGACTCGGTGCTCGTTAGGAGTCACTTCTATCTTACTGAAGGAGTGATGGTGTAGTTCCACTCGGGGTGGAACTCCTTGCCGTTGAGCTGGAAGGCGCGCATCTGGTCGTCGTTGACGTTGATCTTTGTGGTAGGCGTTGGGGTCCAGGCGCGCGTAGACCTTCAGGCCGGTTGAGGTCGTGGTCGAGGCGATGAGGTCGATCACGGTCTGGCGGCTGACCAGGGGCTTGGCGCGCCAGTTGATCGAGATGTAGCCGAACAAGCGGTGCTCAACCTTGTTCCACTTGCTTGTCCCGGGCGGGTAGTGCATGACCCAGGTCCGCAGGCCGGTCTGGTCGGCCAGGCGCTGCAGCTCGATCTTCCACAGTCGCGTGCGGTAGCTGTTGGAGCCGCCGCAGTCGGCGGTGATGGTCAGTGTCCCGGCGTCGGGATAGCGCTTGCGCCCGAGGTGCTGCCACCATGCTTTGATCGCAGCGACCGCGAACTGGGCAGTGTCAGCGGAGATCCCGACGCTGACCCAGCCCTCATCGCGACCGACGTCATAGATCCCGTACGGGATCGCCTTGCCCAGCTTCTCGTCGATGAAGTCGTGCGCGTTGACAAGGATCGGCTTGCCCGTCGGGGCGAGCTCTCGCCCGGCGTTCTTATAGTTACCGATCAGCTCCTTCTTCTTGGTGCCCACGCTGATCAGTGGCTCCTTGGCCGCCAACACCGCGGCCGAGGTCGTGGCGATGTGCTGAAACTGCGCGTCACGGTCAGGATGATCGCTCCCCTCATGCGTCTTGCGGTTGGACTGGAGGCTGTACCCCAGCCCCTGAAGCTGCCGGCGCACCATGCTTTCTGCCACCCCAAACCCCTGCTCTCGCAGCGCGACCGTCAGGTTCTGAACGCTGCGGCTGGTCCACCAAAGCGGAGACTCCGGATTCCCGCGCGTAGCGCCGTCGCGCCTCCCGCAGCCCCGGCTCCTGCTCACCGATCGAGGGACGACCCGCCCCCAGCCGACGCACCCGGCCCTCCTCGAGCGCCTCGCCCGACTCAAGCTCGCGCACCCCACGACGGATCGTGTTTTCGTGCAGACCAGTTGTCCGCGCCACCGCCGAGATCCCACCCCAACCCTGCGAGCGAGCCTCGGCCGCCGCCCACAACCGCCGAGTACGCTCATTCAGCGCGCCCGCATCGCTCAAAAGCCTGTAGCGCTCGACGATCGCCGCCTCATCGACCAGACCAACACATTCAACACACCCCAACCAATCTCCTGCACTAATTCAGGAGCGAGTCCTAAGCTCCCCGGGTTTCATTGTGTCGCTCGCGGTGCCACTTGATCTGACGCTTGATTCCCTCGGGCACCGCAATCTTTGGGTCATAGCCGATCGCATCGTGTGCGTGTCTGATGTCGGCGCCGGTGTTGCGAACGTCGCCACACCCGACATCCAGACGCTCGATCTTCAGGGTCGGAAACTCCTCACGCACCAAAGCGATGACCTCGTTCATCGAGATGCGTGAGCCACCGCCCAAATTCAGCACGCTGCCAGCCTCGGCGTCGCGCGCCGCGAGCGTACCATCAACGATGTCATCGACGTATGTGAAGTCGCGCGTCTGCTCGCCATCACCGTAGAGCGGAAAGGCGGCCCCTGACAGACCGGCCTCGATGAGGCGATGGAACCCCATATCGGGACGTTGCCGCGGCCCGTAGACGCTGAAGAAACGCAGCGCGACGGTGGACAGACCGAAAGTCCGAAAATACAAGTAGCAGAGGTGCTCGCCTAACGCCTTGGTCGCGCCATAGGGAGAGATCGGCCGAAGGATCTGCTCCTCGGATGTCGGCAGCGTCTCCGCGTCGCCGTACACCGATGAGGACGATGCGAAAACGAACGTCTGCAGATCCTTGGCGTTGCGTGCCGATTCCAGCAGTCGTTGCAGTACAGTCACGTTGAGGTGTACGTAGCTATCGAATCCCTGGCCCCAGCTCGCCCTCACCCCTGCCTGGGCCGCTAGGTGAAAGACCACCTGCGCCTCGCTCACGAGGAGATTCAGGTCGACGTCGAGCAAATCCTGCTCCAGGTACAGGCAATTTGGGTGGCGCGAAAACCGCTCGGCATTACGCACCTTGTCGGCGGGCGAGTAGTAGGTGGTCAGCGAGTCGATCGCCGTGACCGTCCACCCGCGCTCAAGGCAGGCTTCCGTCACGTGAGAGCCAATGAAGCCAGCGGCACCAGTTATCAGCACGTTCATTGAGGGCTGGAGTTTAGCTGCTCTCGCTCTCTGGCACAGTTCGCGAGGGCGCGAGTCCCGATCACCCGCTACTGCAGGAGAGTGACCGATATAGGGCCACAAGTCGCTCCGCAACCTTGTCGATACTCAAGTCGGCGATGGCCGCGCGCGCCCTAGGCGCGCGCTCGTGTGCCAGAGCGACTTCGACCGCGTCCGCCATGAGCCTTGGGTCTCGCTCAGAGATGAAGGTGCCCTCAACGCCCCTAAAACGCTCCGGCACATCGCCGACCTGCGCGCTGACAATCGGCAGTTCCATCGCCATGGCCTCCTTAACTGCGTTGGGTGAGCCCTCGAAGAGCGAAGGAAACAGCAGCACGTCGGAGGCAGCCATCCACACAGTCATTGCCTTTGGGTCTACCTGCCACGCGATGCGTAGCTCCGCTGGGACACCGCGTCGCAGCAGCTCGTCGCGGACAGCCTCAGCAAGTCGCACATTCTTCCTGGGAAGCGCAGGGTTTCCCACAAACAGGACATTCCTACGTGCGTCACTCCAACCGAGCCGAGCTCGGGCCACGTGCTTGGCCATTGGTTGAAACTGCAATAGGTCAACGCCATTCGGTACAACGCTATTACGCTTTCGGGAGCTGAGAGGAAGCCGTAGCTCCATCTCCTCTGACTTGGTTATAGTGGCCGAAAGCACGCGAGAAAGTTGCGCAAAACCTTGAGCAAGGGCGATACTTCGGCGGGCTAGGCCTACGCCGTCGGGTCTTGGGGTTCCCAAGAGATCGTCGCCGCAGTACGACAGAAGCACCGGAGCGCTGGTCTGTAGACGGGCCAGAACGCCGGAGTGGCCATAGTGGGCATGCACCAGATCATATTGCCCGCGTTTGCTTCTTCGAATCACCTCCACTGCTCCCCGGGCATACTCCCGTGAGGAGCGGTAGCCGGGTACATACAGCACATCGAGGTTCACACCGATACGTTCGAGGCTACGGGCCTGGCTGTATACGAACGAGCCGTACCAGGGGCGCTCGCGATCCGGCCACATGTTGGTTAGCCACAAGACGTCCATCTGCTTAACTCAACGCCCGATACGGTCCGCTTGCCCGACGCCTCGCCTCGGCGACCAGGCGCGGCCCCGCGCCGTCCGAGTCCACGAAGTGCCGGTGCCACAGCTCGAGGAGTAAGACGGCCAGCAGCGGCTCGCCCGCTCGGCCTGAACCCCGTGACTCGGCGATTAGGCGATCGACGGCTCCAGGCGCGAAGATACCCCGGCCACGGCCACGCTCGTCAAGCAGGGTTTCCCGGACGATGCCATCACGGTTGGCGTTCAGCCAGGCCGAGGACGCGGCGCGGAAGAAGCCGCGCTTCTTCTTGTCGATCGTGGCGTCGTCGAGCAGTCCGCGGCTGACGCGTCGGAGGATCTCCTTGCGCCGACCACGCAGTATCCGCCGGTCGTCGGGGAGACCTATGCAGAAGGAGACGACATCGTGGTCGGCGAAGGGAACGCGGACCTCCAGCGACGCAGCCATCGACATCTTGTCGAAGTAGAGGAACATGAGATCCACCAGCGCGAGCTTCGTGTCGAGAAACAGCGTCTCGCTCAGCACACTGCCGGACCGGCCGCTGGCGCGCGAGCGGATGACCTGGCGGAGCTGGCGGTCCGCATCGGCGGTGCGGAACGCGGGACTCAGCAGCGCTCGGCGCTGGCCCTCGAGTACCACCCGGCTCATCTGCAGCAGCCGCTCAGCGTCATCCTTGGTCGTCATGGCACGCAGGCCCCGGCCCAGGCGGGAGTCCTCCGACAACCTGGCGCCGACGGCCGCCACCGCACGCCGCCCGGGCGCGGGCACTCGTGCGAGATGGTCGGCTGCGCGGGCAACGGCGTGCTTGGGGTAGCCGCCCAGCAGCTCGTCGGCCGCCTGACCGCAGAGCGCCACCGTCACATGCTCCCGGGCCAGCCGGCTGAGCAGGAGGAAGCCGAGGAACGACAGGTCCACGATCGGCTCCTCCAGGTGCCACAGGGCCTCCTCGATCAGCGAGGGGTGCTCCACGGCGCTTGTGAGCAACTCATGGTGATCGGTGCCAAAGCGCTGGGCGACGCGGCGCGCATCGGCTAGCTCGTTGGCCTGCGCGTCCTCCGTGAACCCGACCGAGAATGTCTTGACGGGCTTGGTGCTGACCTCGGACATCAGCGCCGTCACGAGGCTCGAGTCAAGGCCTCCGCTCAACATCACCCCCAGCGGCACGTCGCTGACCATGCGGGCGCGCACCGAGTCCCGCAGGAGCGCCAGCAGGGTCTCCTGGTCCTCCTCCCACGAGGCGCCGGAGGGCTCGGCGCCTTCCCAGGGCGTCCAGTACACCGACTCCCCCGCGAGCTCTCCGCCCTCCCACACAAGCGTGGTGGCGGGCGCCAGCTTGCGGACGCCCTCGAACAGCGTTCGCGGCCCC
>CAAGKR010371791.1_pt1 | contig 10530 bp, 10 predicted proteins | sample 2556971 | NCBI WGS metagenome assembly CAAGKR01 (sample SAMEA5207829, study PRJEB30636) | soil metagenome | biome: forest; feature: boreal; material: soil | place: USA | collected 2011-09 | depth 1 m
GGAAAATGGGTGGCGTACGCGTCCAACGAGACTGGAAAGTGGGAGATTTACGTGACCTCGTTTCCGGATGCGCGAGGCAAGTGGCAAGTCTCAACAGGCGGAGGAGAGCAGCCCCGGTGGCGGGGCGACGGCAAAGAGTTGTTTTACCTTTCTGCGGACGGGAAGATGATGGCAGCACCGGTCACGATGGGGACTAATTTCGATGCCGGCACGCCCGTCGCACTTTTCCAGACTACGCCCCGGCAGCCCGTCTTAGTGTTTGACTTGTTCGTCTATGACGTGAGCCGGGACGGTCAGCGATTTCTGATTAACACGGAAGTGAAGCAGACTGAGAGCACGCCCATGTCCGTGGTTCTGAACTGGCCCGCGCAGCTGGACAAATGACGCTGGCAAGCGGCTCACGCCAGTCGATACTGATGCTACTCGATTCAATTTTCGCACCTCGGCACAACGCTAGATCACTATGGATAACCAGTAGAAAGGCCATCGATCCCGAACCGACTCATGCTCGCCCGACAAACTCCCGGTTCTCCGTCGACACTTTCACCCTTTCCCCCTCTTTGATGAAGAGGGGAACGCGGATCTCCAAGCCCGTCTCTAACCTGGCTGACTTGGTCACGCTGCCGCTCGACGAGTCGCCCCGCACCCCGGGTTCGGTGTGGGCAACGTTCAGCTCAACGAATATTGGCAGCTGTAAACCGATGGGATTGCCGTTGTACTTGCGTAGCTGAATCAATGCGCCTTCGATCAGGAAGTCCAACGCATCCCCGACCATGTCATCGGCAAGGGTGAGAGTCTCGTAGCTTTCCTGGTCCAGAAAGTGAGAACCGTTGCTATCGCTATAGAGATAGGAGGCCGGGACCGACTGTAGGTCCGGCTCCTTGAACTTGTCATTCGCCTTGAATGTCTTCTCAAAGACCGCGTTCGTGAGAAGGTTGCGCATTTTCAGGCGCACCAGGGTCTGACCGCCGCGGGCGGTCGGGGTGTTCACCTCGGCTTCCAGGCAGTAGAATGGAGTGTTTTCAAGCTCAAATAATGTCTTGCGTTTGACATTAATAGCATCAATTAGGGCGGCCATGAACTCCTCAAAGCCAGGTCGGCGCCGAAAGCGAATGCAAACCTGATCTCAATTTCTCCTCCAGTATAAGGTGAAGGGCTCATCGGATGGGAGATTGGCAAAAGCGGCTTCGGGTGAAGCACATCCCCAGCACACTCGCTCTGGAACCCGTTTCCCTTCTGCGGAAGGAACCAGCGGGGACTCCCACATGAAAGCCGCTGTCTGCAGCAGGTACGGAGCCCCGGCGGAGGTCGTTCACATCGAGGACGTCGAAAAGCCGATTCCCAAAGACGACGAAGTCTTGATAGAGGTTCGCGCGGCTTCGGTCAATCCACTGGACGGGGCTTTAATGAAAGGCAGGCCGTACATCGCTCGCCTATTGACCGGTCTGCGCAAGCCAAAGATTACGCGACTCGGCGTTGATGTGGCCGGCCAGGTCGAAGCGGTTGGCAGGAACGTAACGCAGTTTAAACCGGGCGACGAGGTGTTCGGCTCGTGTATCCGTGACCCGCAAGCTTCTGGGGTTAGAGTCTGGGACTGCCAGGGGGCCTTTGCCGAGTATGTGTGTGCTCCCGAGTCGACCTTGGTCATGAAGCCAGATTGCGTGACGTTTGAGCAAGCAGCTTCTGCCCCGGTGCCGGCCTTCACCGCATTGCAGGGTCTTCGCGACAAGGGACACATTCAGACGGGACAGAAGGTCTTGATTAATGGTGCGGCCGGAGGCGTGGGTACGTTCGCTGTGCAGATCGCAAAGTCATTCGGCGCAGGGGTTACTGGCGTATGCAGCACGAGGAATGTGGACATGGTGCGATCACTCGGCGCAGATCAGCTCATTGACTACACGCAAGAAGATTTCACCAAAAGTGGGCAACGTTATGACCTCTTTTTCGACTGCATTGGAAACCATTCGTTGTCAGCATCTGTGCGCGTTTTAAACCCTAACGGGATATTCGTCATGGTCGGAGAGCGCACCGGTCGGGGAATGATCGGTCTTTTGGCCCGTTTGATCGCAGCGCTTGCGTTGTCATGGTTCGTGAGCCAGCAGCTGGTCACGTTCCTGGCCAGACCGAACAAACAGGACCTGACCATCATGCGAGACCTCATGGCGACCGGAAAGCTCACACCGGTCATCGACAAGCGTTACAGCTTGAGTGAAGTTCCTGAGGCGATTCGATATCTGGGAGAGGGACACGCTCGAGGGAAAGTAGTAATAACTTTGGAATAGAACAACCAGACCTAACAACGCGCTGACCCGCCTTTGCTCCGCTGCGCTTCGCCGCGGCCGATGGACGGGCGATTCGTAATGGCCGACAAGGCCAGGTTATTCACGCTCGGCGCGCCGGGCTTCAGATAGACTGTCCGTTGCATCGAGCTGAACCTCGAAGTACCTAAGGAAGGATGGTCGCATGGCAAAGCCAGCAGCCGGAGCCATACCGTTAGAAAAGCTTGAGTTGTACGAAAAGTTGCGTTCGTTTTCAAGACCGTGGCCGACCCCACGCAATTTGCCCAAACAATCTCGGGGGTCACGAAAATTGAGTTCCTCTCCTCGACGAAATGTGGGCTCGGTACCCGCTTCCGTCAATCTCGCGTGTTGAACGGCAAAGAAATGACGTTGGACTTCGATGTCATCGACTATGCAGAGAACGAACGGGTTCGCATCGTCAACGAGGTCCACGGAACAAGATGGGATTCGGTGATCACGCTCACTCCTTCGAGCGCGTCCACGAAACTGACGATGCGTATGGATACAAAAACGCGCCCGCTGGTTCCGCGGCTGATTATGCCACTGATGCTACGCCTGTTCATCAGGAAGGCCGTCGAGAAGGACTTTGACGCCGTAAAGGCGTTTTGCGAGAAGGGATCGACCCGTTAACCCAAAAACCCGGGTGACGCCAAAGCGTTTGCGAACCCACTTGGACGTGTAGCGCTGCACTGAGAAGGGATGACTCGAAGGCCGTCCCAAGCGTGCACTCACCAATCAACACTCTAACCCGCTGAGGACGGGACCTCAGGGTTCGCAGTGCGGCCAGACTTTGGAACGAAGATTATTCGTAGCGTAGCGCTTCGACTGGATCCATGCGCGCAGCCTTCAGGGCGGGGAAGAAGCCAGAGACTATTCCCACGAGAGAGAGGATCCCGAACGAAATCATCATCACTGTAGGGGAGGCATGCAAAAAGATATCGCCTTCATGGTTGGCGGTCTTGTATAAGGCGCTGTAAAGGGGCATGGGGGGGATTGCCCACGTGAGTAAGACGGCCACTCCCATCCCGATCACTCCGCCGGCGAAAGTCAGCACCAACGCCTCGAGTAGGAACTGAACCAGCACATGCCGTCGCCGTGCCCCGAGCGCTTTGCGCAGGCCGATTTCTCGGGTGCGTTCCGTCACCGACACCAGCATGATGTTCATGACTCCGACGCCTCCGACTCCGAGCGTCACCGCACCAATCAAGCCCAGCACCACCTGCAATCCGACGGAAAATCCGTTGAGCATGGCGCGATCCTCAATCGTGTCCCATACTGGCGTCGCCTTTTCGTCTTTCGGGTCAAAATGATGGCGCCTTGCGACCACTTCGCGCACCGCGGCCAGCGCTTTCTTCTCTAGTTCCGGCGCTGCGGGCTGAATGATGATCATCGCGGGATCGCGCACGTCCACCAGATCGCGAAAAAGCGCAAAAGGAATAAATCCGTCTTCATTGTCAGGCCCCTGATACATCGAATCCTGGATCTTGTTCCGCAGCACGCCGATGACTTCGAAATCCATGCCTCCGATGCCGACCGACTGCCCGACCGAGGGTGCGCCCTGGAAAATCCGTTTATTCGCATTGAAGCCAAGGATCACCACGCGCCGATTTTCTGTAAAGTCGCCCTCATTGAAATATCGCCCATCTTCCAGATCGAGCTTGCGCATTTGCCCGTAGGGAAGTTCCACACCGCGCACGTTCAACGAGACCACGCGGGTTCCGCGCTTGAATCCGAAGTCGCGGTCGATTTCGGGGCTGACCGCGCGCACTATGGGCACTTCCTCGCGGATCGCCTCGACATCTTCGTACTCGTAGTGAACGGGCCTCCCGGCTCGTTGCCCGCCCGCCTGCAGGCTGGTTTGCCCGGGCCACATCACAATGACATGGTTCCCCATGTTCAGGAATGCATGGAGAACGCTGCCTCCGAGACCTTGGCCATAGGCCAGCAGAATCACCACCGAGGCCAGTCCCCACACGATGCCCAGCATGGTCAGCAACGAGCGCAGACGGTTGCGCATCAGCGCTTGCCAGCTTTGCGAGATGAGCTCTTTGAGGAACACAGTCTTCAGTCTTCGGTGCTCAGTCGGCCGGCAAGTGAAATCGCCCTATATCGGCCGACTCTCTCAGGACCTACTCGATATCAATGCTGCCCGACCCGGTCTCGGCTTCGACCGACACTCCGCCGCCGTGGACTTTGCCGCGGATTTCCTTGTGGCTCTGCGAGCCTTGCTCGGTGATCGGGGGGCCGACTGAAAGCGATCCGGAGCCGGTATGGGCATAGAGGTCAAACGCGGCATCGGAGGGGAACTTCAGATGGATGCCGCCCGATCCGGTGTGCAGAGTCCAGGCTCCTGTCGGGGAGCCCTCCGCGCGAATGGATCCGCTGCCGGTTTGCGCCTCGAGCGAGCCGCGCACGCCCCGAAGTTCGACGCTCCCCGAACCGGTATCCACGTGCACCGACCCAGGTGCTGTCTGTTCGAGCGTCACTTGCCCACTGCCGGTATACCCTTCAAACCCACCCGCAACGTCGCTGGCGTGGATCGAACCGCTGCCTGCCTTGGCGCGCACGTTGCCCTTGACGTGATCCAGGTTGATGGTTCCTGAGCCCGTATCGGCTCGCACCGCGCTGCTGATATCGGAGACCTGCACGCCGCCTGACCCCGCTCCAGCCTCAACCGGGCCTTCGATGCCTTCCACTTGCAAACTCCCGGAGCCGGTGTGGGCTTGCAGACGAGTCTCGACCGGGACGATGACTTCATAGCTAATCGAGATATTGCGTCGCAGCTCAGGATCATCGAGGTGACCGATGCGAACGTCGTTGCCACTCTGTTGGATCGGCGGGTTGGCCTCGATGCGCCTGATCCTCGCTTCTACATCGCCACTGTCGCCAAACCAGTTCATGGAGGCCCGAATCCGTGCCGTCACCTGGATCCGATTGGAAGACCCGGTGCGGATGTCGATACCGCCAGAGCCCGTCGTAATCTCGAGGTTGACCGGCCCGGTCACGCTCAGAGACCGCTCAAACGATCCCTCATCGACCGCTGCCGCAGGCAGCGCCAGAAAACCCACCATGACCAAAGCAGCACCCGTCAGCAGGATCTGCCGGGAGATTCGTGACGATTTCATTGTTTTCTCCTCACTCATAGTGCAAGGCCTCCACCGGCTGCATCTCCGCCGCGCGTTGTGCCGGATACACCCCAGCCGTAACCGTGATGACCGAAAGCGTGAGCACGGAGGCGAGAATGGAAATGGAGGAAATGATTGGATGAGGCACGAAATCAGGCAAAGGAATGGTGTTGAGCGCCACGCACAGGCCTACTCCAAAAGTCAGTCCTAAAACCCCGCTGGCCGCGGTCAGAATGGCCGACTCGGCAAAAAACTGACGCAGGATATCCTGCCGCGTGGCTCCGATTGCCTTGCGCATACCGATTTCGCGGGTACGCTCCGTCACCGACACCAGCATGATGTTCATCACTCCAATGCCTCCCAGGCACAGCGTGATGATGGCAACGCAGGCGAAAAATATGGTCACCACGTTGAAGATGTTCTCCACCAGCTTGGCGCCGTCCATGGTGTCCCAGACGAAAAGCGCATCTTTGTCCGTGGGGTCGAAGTGGTGCAGTCGTCCAAGAGTTTGGCGCACCTGCTCGACCGCCGCTTCATGTTGCTCGGAGCTCCCTACCTCGAAGACGATGTCATTCAAGTAGCCGCGCACGATGCCGGGCTTGTCCGGGGGCGGGAAATCGCGGGCGACCGCGGAATAGGGCGCGTACAGATAGTCGTTATCCGGGCCGCTGTAGCTGGAGTTCTGCTTCTTTTCCTGCAAGACGCCAATCACGGTATAGGGGACGCGCTGGATCAAAATCGACGCGCCCACGGCAGGTTGCCCGCTGAAAAGCTGTTTCCGCGCGGCATCGCCCAACACCACCACGCGGCGGGCCTCGCTCTCGTCTTCATCGCTGACGGGGCGGCCTTCCGCCACGGTCAGCGAACGAAAGTCCTGGTATGACGGCCACATGCCCACCACCTCGCGGTTGGCGGAGTTGAACTGGCTGACCTCGGGAACCCCGCGGCGCAACTCCGGGCTCACGGTCTTTACCAAATAACACTCGCTGCGAATCATGCGGGCATCGTCGATCACTAAACGGATCTCGCGCCCCGCCGCCAGCCCTCCGGCTTGCGCGCTGGTTCGCCCTCCCCAGACAATGACCAGGTCTTTGCCCAGGGTCTTCATCCGTTTCTGATTGTCGGCGCTGAAGCCGCGGCCCAGACCGACCAGCAGGATCACCGACGAAATGCCCCAGACGATGCCAAACATGGTCAGGAACATGCGCATCTTGTGCGCCCGAAACATGGCGAAAGTCTGACGCAGGATTTCGGTGAAGTTCATGGCGGTTCCCAAATACCCAGGGGCACGAATCATTCACCCAAAGGATCATGATCCGTGCCCCTCGACGAGCCCATACCGCGGAGCTGGACCGGGTGCCAGTCCGCAGCTCCTACTGCAATACCACCTGATCGCCTTCCTTCAGCCCGGAGAGAACTTCCGTCTTGGCCCCGTTCGAAATGCCGATGTTGACCGCCACCTTCCGCATGCCGTCTTTCGCGCTGGGGTCGGGCACATCCACCGAAGCCTTCTTATCCTTGTCGTACATGATTGCGCCTTCTGGAATCTGCAGCACCTTCGGGTGTTCTTCCAGAACGATTTCCGCGTTCGCGGTCATCTCCGCCTTCAACTCGCCGCCCGGATTGTTGATCGAAACCCGTACCTCGAAGGTGGTGACGTTGTCCTTCTCCACGCCCATCGGAGAAATCTTGGTGACCACGCCATTGAAAGTCTTGTCCTTGAACGACTCCACCTTGATGCGGGCGGCCTGGCCGAGATAGACCTTGCCGATATCGCTCTCATCCACCTTGCCCTTGACGTAAACCTGGCTGGTGTCTCCGAGGGTCATGACCAGCGTGGCGGAGGAGCCCAACACCAGAATGGAGCTGACCGCGTCTCCCATCTCCACGTCGCGGGACAGGATGACGCCGTCAATCGGCGACTCAATGTCGGTGTAGCCGAGCTGCTCCTCGAGCTGCTGCAAGTTGGCGCGGTCCTCGGCCACCTGGGCCTGCGCCTGTTCGATCTTGGCTTGCAGGACGGTCACTTGCGCTTTGGCCACGTTCTGCTTGTTGAGCGCCATTTTGTAATCCTTGTCCGCATCATCGAGAGCGGATTGGGAGACCACTCCATCTTTGGCCATCCCCAGGGCTCGGTCGTAGCCGCGCTTCAGCAAGGGCACGTCCGGACCTTCGGCGTCGACTTTGGCGCGCTGGGAGTCGGCCTCGGCACTGGTCCGGTTGGCATCCGCCGCCTGCAATGCCGCACGCGACTGCTCTACCTGAGCTTCGATTTCCACCTTGTCCAGCTGCGCCAGCAGTTGACCCTTCTTCACCTTGTCGCCCGTGTCCACAAAGAGCTTGGTCACGATTCCGCTGGCTTTGGACTTCACCTCAACCTTAGTGATGGGCTCGACCTTGCCGGTGGCGACCACGCTTTTGGCCAGGTCGCCCCTTTCCACTTTGGCTAGTTTGGTGGGATCAATCTTGGTGCCGCCACGGGTGGCGGCGATCACCCCGATCGCGATCAGCAGGACGAGTCCCAATCCGATGCCACCGTAAATCAGTCCCTTGCGGCGCTTTTTCTTTCCATTGCCGTTCACATCTGCCCCCTGCTCGAGAAAGAGCTGGCGATTCCACTCACCTTACTACCTACGAAAGTGGCTTGCATTTTGTTCCTGAGATCGGTCGCCGGGTGCTCGGTGCCACAGGCGCGGCCTGACCCGTACCTTCCATTGCATTCGACCTTTGCATTAGACCGGGCAACCCGGAAAATGGAAGCAGGAAATCATGGCCTTCGAGGGTCCGGGAGAAGACCTCGAATCCCCCCCGGGCGACGCCACCTGCTCCGGAAATCTGATTCTACAGCCCTGTGGCTGGGGAATGCGGTCCTCCCTTTGGAATGTTAGAATTAGCCTTCCATGATCGCTTTTGTGCTGCTCCGGGTCTTTCTGATCCTGCTCCTGGTGGCGGCCAATGCTTTCTTTGCCGCCGCCGAATTCGCGCTGGTGAGCATACGCGACACGCGGATCCAGCAGCTCATCGAGGCCCGCCGTATCGGTGCCCGCACCGTGCAGCGGCTCCACCGCAACCTGGACGAGGTGGTCAACGGCGTCCAGCTAGGCATCACGGTGGTCAGTCTGACCTTGGGCTGGGTCGGGGAGCCGTTGCTCGCCCAGATCATGCAGGGTTGGGTGGGCGATGTGCCCCACGTGATGATCTATGCTCACGGCGCCGCCATCCTCATTGCCTTCAGCCTGATTACCTGCCTGCACGTGATTCTGGGCGAGCTGGTTCCGAAGTCCCTGGCCCTGCAGCGAGCCGAGCAAGTCGCCCTCGCGGTGGCCGCCCCCATGGACGTTTTTCTCACCCTGACGCGGCCCCTGATTTTCATGATGAGCGGGGCGGCTAGCTCGGTGCTGAAGGTATTTGGCTCGCGGAAGTTGCGCCAGGGGCCGGTGCACTCTCCCGACGAATTGAAACTGATCGTGAGCGCCAGCCGCCAGCTGGGTCAGATTCCGCCCTTCCAGGAAGAAATGGTTCACCGCGCGCTCGAATTGGATAACATCAACGTGCGCCAGGTGATGGTGCCCCGCCCTGACATCTTTTCCTTGCCCGGCGATCTGTCACTGCACGAAGCCCTGGCGCGCGTGGTCGAGGAACAGCATTCGCGTATTCCCGTCTTCGACCCGCAGCGCGGCCCCGAACACATCATCGGCGTGCTCTACGCCAAGGACCTGATGCGCTGGACCCGGCTGCGACTCACCGCCAGCCCCGGCGAGCCGGTCGCGGCCCGCATTGCCGCCATGAAAATCAGCCAGATCATGCACGACGTCCTGGTGGTTCCAGAAACCAAGGTCCTGACCGAATTGCTGCAGGAGTTCAAGGAGCGCAAGCGGCACCTGGCGGTGGTGGTCGATGAATTCGGTTCGACCGCCGGGGTCATTACCGTCGAGGATGTTCTCGAACAACTGGTGGGTGAGATCGAAGACGAATTCGATGTTCCGCCCCCGGAGCAACCTGTCCTCGAAGGCAGAATCGCCCTGCAACTCGAAGGTGCGGTGGGCATCCGCGACCTGGAGTCGCAATATCAGCTGACCCTGCCGCGCGATGGAACCTTCGAAACCCTGGCGGGATTCGTGCTGGCTCGCCTACAAAGAATTCCGCGAGTCGGCGAGAGTTTCGACTATGAGGGCCACCGTTTTACCGTCGATGAGTTGGAAGGCCACCGCATCGCCAAGGTGAGGATCGAGAAATTGCATCCCTCGGCAGTCGGACAGGCGGCCAGCTAGCCGGACCGCGAATCGACGGACCGGGCACGACTCGAGCCGGCCGAATGCATTTCATCCGAGGACGGGCTGATGGCCCTTGAGGCAGAATGAAGACCACTCTATTGCTGCACCGACTCCTTGAGGAAGTCCCCCCGCGCCTCGAGAACCTTCAACAAGAGGCCGTTGCCCGCAAGCCTTCTCCCGTCAAGTGGTCCCCGAAAGAGCAGTTGGGGCATTTGCTCGATTCCGCCGCCAACAACCACCAACGATTGGTCCGGACTCAGCTCGAAGACAATCCGGCCATGCCCGACTACGACGGCGACCGCTGGGTCGAGCTGCACCGGTATCAGCAAACCGACTGGCGCGACCTGATCGAGCGCTGGCGGAGGCTCAACGGGCAACTGCTCGCCGCCGTCGAATCCAGTTCCGAGGCCGCCTGGCAGCGCACCTGCACCGTCGGCCGGTCGGCGCCCCTGACTCTCAGATTTGTGTTCGAGGACTACGTCGACCACATGCTGCATCATCTGCAGCACATTGGCATCGAGGTCGGAGACTTTAGAAAAAGTTTCACCGAGAACTGACAACCAGACCCGATGCTCCGCTATCTCACGCTCCGCGTGCTGTACACGCTGCCGGTGATTTGGCTCGTCGTCTCGCTGGTTTTCCTCCTGATTCACCTGGTCCCGGGCGACCCCATTCTGCAAATGCTCGGCGAGGGAGCACCGGCGTCCGATATCCAGGCCACCCGGCACGCCTACGGACTCGATGCCCCCCTCGGTCAGCAATATATTCATTATTGGAAGGGCGTGCTGCACGCCGATCTCGGCCCTTCGCTGCGTTTCCACCAGAGTGTGA
>CAAGKR010403628.1_pt1 | contig 10528 bp, 3 predicted proteins | sample 2556971 | NCBI WGS metagenome assembly CAAGKR01 (sample SAMEA5207829, study PRJEB30636) | soil metagenome | biome: forest; feature: boreal; material: soil | place: USA | collected 2011-09 | depth 1 m
CCAACCTGACCGGCCAGGTTCGCAACATCGCCGAGGTCACGACGGCCGTGGCGAAGGGCGACCTGTCGCGCAAGATCACGGTCGACGTCAAGGGCGAGATCCTGGAGCTCAAGAACACGATCAATACGATGGTCGATCAGCTCAACGGCTTTGCGTCGGAGGTCTCGCGTGTTGCTCGCGAAGTCGGCACCGAGGGCAAACTGGGGGGCCAGGCGCAGGTGCCGGGCGTCGCGGGCACGTGGAAGGATCTCACGGACAACGTCAACGCGATGGCGTCCAACCTCACGGGCCAGGTCCGCAACATCGCAGACGTCGCGACCGCCATCGCCAACGGCGATCTGTCGCGCAAAATTACGGTGGATGTCAAAGGCGAGATCCTCGAGCTCAAGAACACGATCAATCGGATGGTCGATCAGCTGAACGCATTCGCATCCGAGGTCACGCGTGTCGCGAAAGAAGTCGGCACCGAGGGCAAGCTCGGAGGCCAAGCCGAGGTCGAGGGCGTGGCCGGCGTCTGGAAGAACCTAACGGAGAACGTCAATTCGATGGCCTCGAACCTGACGGGGCAGGTTCGAAACATCGCCGAGGTCGCGACGGCGGTCGCCCGGGGTGACCTGTCACGCAAGATCACGGTCGACGTGAAAGGGGAAATCCTCGCCCTCAAGAACACGATCAATACGATGGTCGATCAACTGAACGCGTTCGCATCGGAGGTTTCCCGCGTCGCGCGTGAAGTGGGCACCGAGGGAAAGCTCGGCGGGCAGGCTCAGGTCGGTGGCGTCGCGGGAACATGGAAGGACCTGACCGACAACGTCAACTCCATGGCGTCCAACCTGACCGACCAGGTGCGCAACATCGCGGAAGTAACCACCGCGGTCGCCAGGGGCGACCTCTCCCGCAAAATCACCGTCGACGTGAAAGGGGAGATCCTCGAGCTCAAAAATACCATCAATACGATGGTGGACCAGCTGAACGGCTTCGCGTCGGAAGTCTCCCGCGTCGCGCGTGAGGTGGGCACCGAAGGCAAGCTCGGAGGCCAAGCGCAAGTCCCGGGCGTCGCCGGCACGTGGAAGGATCTGACCGACAACGTCAACTCGATGGCGAGTAACCTGACCAACCAGGTGCGTAACATCGCCGACGTGACCATCGCGGTCGCGAAGGGCGATCTCTCCAAGAAGATCACGGTGGATGTCCGGGGCGAAATTCTCCAGCTCAAGGACACCATCAACACGATGGTCGATCAGCTCAACGGCTTCGCCTCCGAGGTATCACGCGTCGCGCGCGAAGTCGGGACCGAGGGAAAGCTCGGCGGCCAGGCCCAGGTACCCGGCGTTGCCGGCACGTGGAAGGATCTGACCGATAACGTGAACGCGATGGCGTCCAACCTGACCGGGCAGGTTCGAAACATCGCCGACGTGGCGACCGCGATTGCGCGAGGCGACCTGTCCCGCAAGATCACGGTCGATGTCAAGGGTGAGATCCTCGAGCTGAAGAACACGCTCAATACGATGGTCGATCAGCTCAACGCCTTTGCGTCGGAGGTCTCTCGCGTGGCGCGCGAGGTTGGCACCGAAGGAAAGCTCGGCGGTCAGGCCCTGGTTCCGGGGGTCGCCGGGACCTGGAAGGACCTGACGGACAACGTGAACTCGATGGCGAGTAACCTCACCAACCAGGTGCGCAACATCGCTGACGTCACCATCGCCGTCGCCAATGGGGATCTCTCGCGCAAGATCACGGTCGACGTTCGCGGCGAGATCTTGCAGCTCAAGGAGGCCATCAACACGATGGTCGAGCAGCTTCGCTCCTTCGCCTCGGAAGTCACGCGCGTGGCGCGCGAGGTCGGCACCGAAGGCCGCCTCGGCGTGCAAGCGGTCGTCCCCGGCGTCGCCGGCACGTGGAAGGATCTCACCGACTCGGTGAATGCCATGGGGACGAACCTCACGGCGCAGGTGCGCAACATTGCCGAGGTGACCACGGCCGTCGCCCGCGGCGACCTGTCGCGCAAAATCACCGTCGACGTGAAGGGCGAGATCCTCGAGCTGAAGAACACGATCAACACGATGGTCGATCAGCTACGGTCGTTCGCCTCGGAGGTTACACGCGTGGCGCGCGAGGTCGGCACCGAAGGAAAGCTGGGCGGCCAGGCGGACGTGCCCGGGGTCGCCGGCACGTGGAAAGATCTCACCGATTCCGTGAATTTCATGGCCGCGAACCTCACCAACCAGGTGCGGGGGATCGTGAGGGTCGTCACCGCGGTGGCCAACGGCAACCTCCGCCAGAAGCTGACCGTGGAGGCGAAGGGCGAGGTCGCGGCCCTTGCCGAGACGATCAACAACATGACCGACACGCTCGCAACGTTCGCCGAGCAAGTGACCAACGTGGCGCGCGAGGTGGGTGTCGAAGGCCGACTCGGCGGCCAGGCGAACGTGCCCGGTGCCGCCGGAACGTGGAAGGACCTCACCGGCAACGTAAACCTCCTGGCGGCCAACTTGACGAACCAGGTGCGGGCGATTGCCGACGTCGCCACCGCGGTGACGAAGGGCGACCTGACCCGGTCCATCCGGGTGGAGGCCCGCGGCGAGGTCGCGGAGCTCAAAGACAACATCAATACGATGATCGACAACCTGCGCGGCACCACCGATCGCAACCAAGAGCAGGATTGGCTAAAGACGAACCTCGCCAAGTTCACCCGGATGCTCCAGGGACAGCGCGATCTCGTCACCGTGGGCAGGACGCTGCTGTCGGAGCTCGCCCCCCTCGTCGACGCGCAGCAGGGCACGATTTACCAGATGGAGCGAAGCGACTCCGGGGAGACGCTCGATCCGTCGGCGAAGACCGTTCGTCTCCTCGCGGGTTATGCGCAGCGCGTGGATCAGCCGGTTCGCATTCCGCTCGGCGTCGGTCTCGTCGGTCAGGCCGCCGCGGAGAAGCAGCGCATCCTGCTCAACGACGTGCCGCCGAACTACACGACCATTCAATCGAGTCTCGGGTCGGCGGCGCCCACCAACGTGATCGTGCTTCCCGTGCTTTTCGAGGGCGAGACGATGGCGGTGATCGAACTGGCCGCCCTGCGGCCATTCACCAATACCCATCTTCAGTTCCTCGACCAGCTCACCCAATCGATCGGTGTCGTACTCAACACCATCGAAGCCACGATGCGCACGGAAAACTTGCTGCAGCAGTCGCAGCAGCTGACCACCGAGCTGCAGACGCGCCAGATCGAGCTCCAGCAAACGAACGAGGAGCTGGCCTCGAAGGCCAAGCAGCTGGCGGAACAAAACGCGGAGGTCGAGCGCAAGAACAAGGAGGTCGAGCAAGCCCGCCGGGCGCTCGAGGAAAAGGCCGCCGAGCTGGCGCTCACCTCCAAGTACAAATCGGAGTTTCTCGCGAACATGTCGCACGAGCTTCGCACTCCGTTGAATTCGATACTCATCCTCGGCCAGCAATTGGCGGAAAACTTCGGCGGCAATCTCACGGGCAAGCAGATCGATTTCGCCAAGAATATCCACTCCGCGGGTACCGACCTGCTCACGCTCATCAATGACATCCTCGATCTGTCCAAGATCGAGTCGGGCACGGTCACCGTCGAACCGGAAGAGATCACGTTCGCGAACGTGCGCGAAACGGTCCAACGGATGTTTCATCACATGGCCGAGACGAAGGGGATTTCCTTCGTCGTGGACATCGATCCATCGCTGCCTGGTTCTCTCGTGAGCGACTCGAAGCGCTTGCAGCAGATCCTGAAGAACCTGCTCTCGAACGCGTTCAAGTTCACGGCGCATGGCTCGGTGGCCATGTCGGTCCGTTTGATGACGTCCGGCTGGAATGCGGACCATCCGGTCCTCGGTACGGCCCCCTCGGCCATCGCGTTCGTCGTCACCGACACGGGGATCGGCATCGCCACCGAGAAACAGAAGTTGATCTTCGAGGCATTCCAGCAAGCCGACGCAGGCACGAGTCGCAAGTACGGCGGCACCGGCCTCGGCCTCGCGATCAGCCGGGAGCTCGCCAACCTGCTCGGTGGCGAGATTCGGCTTCAGAGCAAGCCCGGAACCGGCAGCACCTTCACGCTGTATTTGCCCCTGTCGTACGTCGGGCCGACCCACGGTCCCCTCCCGACGGCTCGATTGGCAACCGCGAGCGCGGTGCCGGCCTTATCGATTGCCAAGAATGAGGAGACCGTCAGAGACGATCGCGAGGACATTCGCGAGGGCGACACGGTTCTCTTGCTCATCGAAGACGACCCTCACTACGCACACATTCTTCTCGGGATCGCGCGCACCAAGGGATTCAAGGTGATCGTCGCAAACCGCGGCCAACAGGCGCTCTCGCTCGCCAGCGAATACCTGCCGGCCGCGATCACCCTGGATGTGTTCTTGCCGGACATGCTCGGCTGGACCGTGCTCAACAATCTCAAACTCGATCCGCGAACCCGCCACATCCCCGTGCAGATGCTCTCCGTCGAACAAGAGCGCCAGCATGGCCTCTCGCACGGCGCGTTCACCTACCTGGTCAAGCCGGCGACGACGGGCGAGCTCGAGAACGCCTTCGACAAGCTCAAGGCCTACGTTGAACCACACACGAAGCGGCTCCTCGTCATCGAAGACAACGGCATCGAGCGTGCGAGCATCGTCGAGCTTCTCGGCCACGATGACATCGAGATCGCCGCGGCGGGCACGGGCAGCGACGCCCTCGAGGTCCTCCGTCAACGCCGCTACGATTGTTGCGTCGTGGATCTGCGGCTGCCGGACATGAGCGGCTTCGAGCTGCTCGACACGCTGCGGGCCGAGCCCGAGCTTCGGGACATTCCCATCGTGGTGTTCACGGGCAAGGAGCTCTCCGAGCAGGAAGAGGCGCGGCTTCACACGATAGCCAAGAGCGTCGTGCTAAAAGACGTGCAGTCGCCCGAACGGCTCCTCGACGAGACCGCGCTGTTCCTGCATCGCGTCGTTTCGGCCCTCCCCGAAGGCAAGAGGAAGATGATTGAGCGGCTCCACGGCTCCGCAGACGCGCTCCGGGGTCGCAAAGTCCTCATCGTCGACGATGACGCGCGCAACATCTTCGCGCTCACGACCGTTCTCGAGAATCAGGAGATGGAGGTGGTCAGCGCGACGAATGGGCGGCAAGCGATAGCGTTGATCGAAACGACGATGGACCTCAGCGTCGTTCTGATGGACATCATGATGCCCGAAATGGACGGATACGAAACGATGCGCCAAATCCGCAAGGACGCGCGGTTCCGCACGCTCCCGATCCTCGCACTCACCGCCAAGGCGATGAAGGGTGACCGAGAAAAGTGCCTTCAGGCCGGCGCCTCGGACTATATCGCCAAACCCGTCAACACGGATCAACTCCTCTCCTTGCTGCGCGTGTGGCTGTACCGTTAGGAACTCGATGCCGGACACCATCAACATTCTCCTCGTTGACGATGAGTCACGAAACCTCGACGCGTTGCAGGCGATTCTCGAGAGTCCCACGTATCGCCTTCTTCGCGCGGACGACGCCGAAAAGGCGCTGCGCCTCCTGCTCGAGAATGACGTCGCGGCCATCGTTCTCGACATCAAGATGCCCGGGGTCAGCGGCTTCGAGCTGGCGCAACTCATCAAGGGGACCAAGAAGTTTCGTCAGGTTCCGATTCTCTTCCTGACCGCGTATCTGATCGACGACCAAGATGTCCTCACGGGTTATGGAGCCGGCGCAGTCGACTACCTGACGAAGCCGGTGAACCCCGAGATTCTACGGCACAAGGTGGCCGTTTTTGCCGACCTATTCCGAAAGACGCGCGCTCTCGCAGAGCTCAACGAGCATCTCGAGGCGCGGGTGCGCGAGCGCACCTCGAAGCTCGAACAATCGGAAGCCGCACTCCGTGCGGCGAGCGAGCAAAAGGACCAGTTTCTCGCGACGCTCGCCCACGAACTCCGGAATCCGCTCGCTCCGTTGCGCACGGGTCTCGACGTCCTTTTGCACCAAGCGGAGCCAACGCCGCTGGCGACGCGCACGCTCTCGGCGATGAACCGGCAGGTGGATCACCTGGTTCGTCTCGTCGACGACCTGCTCGATGTGTCGCGCATTACCCGTGGAACACTCGAAATGCGCAAGGAGGCGGCGGAGATCTCGTCCGTCATCGAGCACGCACTGGAGATGACGCGTCCCTTTTTTGTGCGGCGCAATCAGTCGATCCGGGTGGAACATGACACCCCGGTGTGGGCCTTCGTTGATGCCACGCGCGTCGCGCAAATCATCGGCAACCTACTCAACAACGCGTCGAAGCATTCCCCTTCGGGCACCCAAGTCCGCGTCGATCTCAGACGCGAACACGAGATGGTCATTGTCCGTGTCATCGATGACGGTGCGGGAATTCCTCCGGGTCAGCTCGAACGGGTTTTCGAAATGTTCGCGACGATTGCCCGTTCGACGCAGGTTCGCAGTGATGGACTCGGGATCGGGCTCGCGCTGTCGCGGCAGCTCGCCGAGCTTCACGGCGGGACGCTCACCGCGGAGAGCGCAGGGGAAGGTAAGGGGGCGACGTTCATTCTGTCGGTGCCCGCGGGAAACCCACGAAGCGACGCGGTGACCGCGAAGCAAGAGTCCTTGAGACCTGTGTCCGCCGCGGGTCCGCTCAGCGTCGTGGTGGTTGAGGACAACGCGGATTCGGCGGACATGATGTCCACATGGCTCGAGCACCTCGGCCACACGGTGCAGGTCGCGCGCACGGGCCCGGACGGGGTAGCGCTCGTGCTCGCGGCACGGCCCGACGTCGTTTTATGCGATTTGGGTCTGCCGGAAATGGATGGGGTGGACGTATGCCGCCAGATCATTCGGAAGATGCCATCGCCCCCGGTCATGATCGCTCTCACGGGATGGGGGATGGATCAAGACCGCAGCCGCACCGTCGAGGCCGGTTTTTGCCACCATCTCGTGAAACCGGTCGAGCCCGACAAGCTCCGCACCGTCCTCGAATCGATCCGCCGTAGCGGCCAAAGCGCTTGATGCGTTCGGGACCGATGACGATGCGAACCGCGAACGGTGGAGGGCCCAACGCTTATAGCCAGCCGTTGTCGCGGTACCAGCGTACGGCCCGGGCGACGCCATCGGGCCAGCTGACCTTTGGCTCCCATGCGAGTTCCCGGCGCGTGTCTTGTGACGAGCAAACCCAGTGAAGAAGCAGACTGGCTGCCTTCTCACGAGTGAGCATTACGGGTTGATTCGCCACTCGTCCGAACACTTCCATTCCACGCGCCACCGCCATCAAGACCGGAACGGGCAGACTGAAACGAATTCGTGCGCGACGGCCGAGGGCTGTCTCGATGTCGGCCAACATTTGGCGCTGTTCGATCGGACCGTGTCCGTCGTCGACGAAATACGCCCGCCCGCTCGGAACATCCGACTCGATGGCGCGGATGCACGCATCGGCGCAGTCGGTCGCGTAGATCCACACGCCCTTCGCGCGGCCCCCGTCGATGAGGGGAAGGAGGCCGCGCTGGATCGATTTGAATGCCTCGAAGATCTCGACGTCGCGCGGCCCGTAGATGGCGCCGGGACGCAGAATGGTGACGGGGAACTCGTCTTTCGCCGCGAGCACGACCTTCTCGGCCGAGAGCTTGCTTCGACCATACGTGTCCACGGGGCTCTCCTGATCGGCAGGGACCGCGAGCCCATCGTGCGAAGGACCGCACGCCATGAGGCTCGAGACGTAGACGAAGCGTTTGAGGGCGCCGTCGCGTGCGCGGCCGCGGGCGGCTTGAACCAAATTCGAGGTGCCACCCACGTTCACGGCGAAAAACTCGTCGATGCTCCGCGCCTTGACCAGACCGGCGCAGTGCACGATGGCGTCCACGCCGTCCACAGCTTCGCGCACGCGGTCGACCTGTTCGATGCTTGCCTCGAAGAGCTCGATGTTGGGGAGCTTCTCGAGGTGGCGCCGGTTGGACGTCGCCCGAACGAGAGCGCGGACATGATCCCCCCGGTCGCTCAGACGCTCCGCCACGTGACCGCCCAGTAGTCCGCTCGCTCCTGTGACAAGGACGTTCATGCCGCCGCGCCGTTCGTTAGGAGTTTCTCGTAGACGCGGTAACGCTTGTAAATCGTCGCGCCCATCAGTCGGATGCCCGCGTTGATGGCACCGTTGTCCTCCAGAGTCCACCCGAGTTCTCCGTCGCGGATGCCCAGCTTTCGACCGCCCTCGTTCATCTTCGCGTACATGAACGCGCTCAAGCCCGCGTACTTTCGCACGTTGCGCCACTTTTTCCGGATGCCAAGGAGGATCAAGCGCGCCGAGCGTGGGCCGCGAACCCGCAAGCGCCAGAGCAGCTTGGGCAGACCCACCGGCAGAAGTCTGCCGTGCAAGTCCGCTATCATCTCGTTCAAGTTGGGCAGAGCCAGGGCCACGGCCGCGGGCTCACCGTCAATCGACACGATGCAGGTGATTTCCGGCATGAGAAGCAGCCGGAAGTCAGACGCCATCTTTTGCACTTCCTTGCGACTGAGGGGCACCGATCCCCAATTTTGCGCGAGGACGTCGTTGTAGACGTCCGCGAAGAGCTCCACGTCTTGCTGCAGGTTCTTGAGCGAAACGCCGCGATGGGACACCTCGGGCAGAGACTTGATCTCATCGTGACCCCGCATGACGCGCGCGTTGGGTTCGCCAATCTTGTAGCGCCATGCGTAAAGGTCTTTCACTTTCTGGTAGCCCGCCTTCTCGATGAGACGGCCCTGGTACGGCCTGTGGTGGGGCATCAGCAAATAGGGCGGCGTGTCGAAGCCGTCCACGAGACAGCCCATCTCTTCGTTGATGTTGAGCGAGAGGGGCCCCCGCACCCGCGTCATCCCTCGTCCCCGCAGCCAGCTCTCCGCCCGGCGCAAGAGCGCGTGCGCCACTTGGCCGTCTTCGATCGTATCGATGAAGCCGAAAAAACCCACCCCGTCATCGTGGCGTTCAAGGTGCGCACGGTCTATTTGGGCCGTGACGCGACCGACGCAGCACCCGCTGACGTACGCGCAAAAGACAACCCCCTCGCCGTGCTCGAAAAACGGATTTTTGCGGGGGTTGAGGCGATCTTTGAGCTCGACGTCGAGCGGGCGAACGTACGCGGGGTCGCCACGGTAGACGAGGTCGACGACGTTCAGAAAGTCGTCGACTGGACGGCCCATGGGGATTTGCCGGATGACGACCATAGCGAAGACCCGTTAGCCGATCCGGCGGGTCCATCCAAGCACCATCACCGCGCCGCCTACTTCTTGATCGCCGCATAGAAGTAGGCGTCGCCGCGCTTTACCCGCAAAAGGAGGGCTCCGGTGCGTGCGACGTCGGCGACTTGCGCGGACGTCGGCTCGGAAACGCCGTTCGCCTCCACGATGACGTCCCCGACGCGCAATCCCGCCCGATCGGAAGGTGACCCCAGCGCCACTTGCGTGAGGACGGGAAGCGGTTTGGCGGTCAGGTTCATCTCCGCCGCTTGCTGCGGAGTGAGATCGCGCACGACGAGGCCCATTCCCTGGTGGCGCGAGGGCGGCTCCTGCGCGGGCACCGGCGCGACGGGCGCCTCGGGACGTTCGGAGAGCGTCGCCGTCGCCGCATAGTGGCGTCCGGCCCGCACGATCTCGAGCGCAACCGGCTGGCCTACCTCGTGCGCGATCGTTTCGCGGATAAGGTCGTGCGCGTCGCGGACGGGATGCGCGGCGACGGAGGCGATGACGTCGCCCGGGCGAAGATTGGCCTTGTACGCGGGCCCGTCGCTCGCCACGTTGTTGACGAGTGCACCCGAGCCGGACGGCACTTGCATCGCGGCCGCCAACTCCGGAGTGACGTCTTGCACGGACACGCCGAGCCATGCTCGCGAAACGTGACCGGTGGCGAGAATCTGTTCGGCCACGCGCTGGGCCATGTTGCTCGGAACCGCGAAGCCGATGCCCTGACCGCGACCGACGATCATCGTATTGATACCCAACACTTCGCCCTGCAAGTTGCAGAGAGGGCCGCCCGAATTGCCCGGGTTGATGCTCGCGTCGGTCTGCAGGTAGTCCTCGATCGCGTTCATCCCTAGGCCCCCACGGCCCTTGGCCGACAGCACGCCGGCCGTGACGGAATACCCGAGGCCGAAAGGGGAACCGATCGCCACCACGGACTCACCGACTCGCGCGGCGTCCGAATCGGCGAACTTCGCCGGCGCAAGTCCGGTTGCATCGACTTTTACGACCGCGAGGTCCGTGGCGGGATCGCGACCGATGAGGCGTGCCGGCAGCGTGCGGCCATCGCGCATGCGAACGTTGATCGTCAGCGCAGATTCCACCACGTGGTTGTTGGTCAATACAGCCCCATCCGGGGTGAAGACGACGCCCGATCCCGTGCCGCGGGCGATGGGCTCGTCACTCGCCGAATGCCCGAAGAACCGCGACAAGAGGTCTGCCTTGTCATCGCGGGCGGTAATGTCAATTTGGACGACGCTTGGACTCGCGCGTTCCGCGACCGCGACGAATCCTTCCGACATACGCTTGGCTTCGGCGGTCGACGCCTGGACCTGCGCTGGGG
>CAAGKR010304565.1_pt1 | contig 10527 bp, 12 predicted proteins | sample 2556971 | NCBI WGS metagenome assembly CAAGKR01 (sample SAMEA5207829, study PRJEB30636) | soil metagenome | biome: forest; feature: boreal; material: soil | place: USA | collected 2011-09 | depth 1 m
CGAGGTTTACCGCGGCCGCGAATACACCGTGGATTTGATTCCGAAGATCAAGATCGAAATGGTGCTCGACGATGCCATGGTGGAGAAGGTGACGCAGGCAATCATCACGTCAGCCCAGACCGGAAAGATCGGCGACGGCAAGATTTTCCTCTCCCGCATCGATGAAGCCATTCGCATTCGCAACGACGAGCGCGGAGACAACGCCCTGTGAGGCAGTTGTCAGATTGGCGCAGCCGGTCTGAGATGCCAGTCCGTTGGAAGCTATTAGCTAAGAGCCAAGAGCTAAGAACCAAGAGCTGAGAGCCAAGAGCTGATTTTCATGTCCCGCCTCCGCATTTCCGCAATCTCCTACCTCAACACCGCGCCCCTGATGTGGGACTTCGAGCACGGCACCGCCGGCGCATCCTTCGACATCGCCTATACCTTGCCCTCGCAGTGCGCCGCTGAACTGGAACGCGGCACCGCCGACATCGGCATCATCCCCGCCGCCGCCTACGCTACCATTCCCAATCTCTCGATCTTGCCCGGAGTTTGCATCGCATCCAGAAAAGCCGTGCGCTCCATTCTCTTGGTCAGCCGCAAGCCGCTCCACGCCATCAACACCGTCGCCCTCGACAGTTCTTCGCTCACCTCTGTAGCACTGACTCGCGTTTTATTCGCGAAATGCTGGGGCGGGGGCCGGCAGTTCAGTTCTCTGCCCCCCGATCTCGATACCATGCTGGGAACTCACGATGCCGCCCTATTGATCGGCGACCCCGCGCTGAAAGTGGATCGCTCGCAATACCAGACCTGGGACCTCGCCGAAGAATGGGTAAGCTTCACCGGCAAGCCGTTCGTGTTCGCCTTCTGGGCCGTCGAGCAAAACGCAGCCCAAGAATCCGGTCTGGCTCTGGCGGCCATTTTCCAGCAATCCCGCAATCGTGGCCTGATGCCCGCGAGCGTGGCCGAGATCACCAGGGCTTGGGCGCCAAAGCTCGGCCTAAGCGAACAGGCCTTGCGCCAATACCTCACCACCAGCATTCATTATTATCTGGATGAGGCCTGTCTTGACGGCCTGCGGCTTTTTTATCGCTACGCGCACGAATGCGGCGTTCTGCCCGGCGTTCCGGACCTGCATTTTGCCGATCCCAAGCCAGCGTTCACTTAATCTAATAAAAACAGTTCCGTCATTCCGAAAATGAAGGGCGATGAGTCAGAGATGTTGAAGTAAAATGGCTGTGACCCACATGTCCCTGACCAAAGCCCAGGCCCTCGACCTTTACGCCTCTGACGATCTCATCGGCATCGGCATGGAAGCCGACGCCGTGCGCCGCAAGCTGCATCCCGAAGGCGTCGCCACTTACATCATCGATCGCAACATTAACTACACGAATTTCTGCACCGAGTACTGCACCTTCTGCGCGTTTTATCGTCCGCTGAAAGGTCCGCAGGCCAAAGAAGGATACATTCTCGAATTCGACACCATCTACGAAAAGATTCGCGAGACCGTAGAACTCGGCGGCACCGGAGTGCTGATGCAAGGCGGCCTGCATCCCGACCTGAAGATTGACTGGCACGAGCGCATGTTGAGCGGTATCAAAGACCGCTTCCCGAAAATTCATCTGCACTGCTATTCCGCGTCCGAGATTATCGCCATCGCCGAATACAGCGACCTTTCGATTCGCGACACCATTTCGAAACTGCGCGACGCCGGACTGGATTCCATCCCCGGCGGCGGCGCTGAAATTCTCGACGACGAAGTCCGCCACCGTATCGCGCGCCTGAAGTGCCTCACCGCTGACTGGCTCAACGTGCACCGCACTGCGCACCAGCTCGGTATGCGCACCACCGCCACCATGATGTTCGGCGTCGGCGAAAAACACGAGCACCGAGTCAACCATCTGCAGGCGATTTACGATCTTCAGGAAGAAACCGGCGGCTTCACCGCATTCATCCCCTGGACGTTCCAGCCGCAAAACACCGCTCTCGGCGGCCGCAAATGGGACGAAGCCACCGCAGTCGAATACCTCAAAAACCTCGCCATCTCACGCCTGTTCCTCACGAATTTTAAGAACGTCCAGTCCAGTTGGGTGACGCAAGGACTGAAAGTCTGCCAGCTCGGCCTGCGCTTCGGCGGCAACGACGTCGGTTCCGTGATGCTGGAAGAAAACGTAGTCCGCGCCGCCGGCGTGACCAACTGCACCACCGAAGAAGAGCTCCGCCGCATCATCCGCGACGCGGGATTCAAGCCCGTGCAGCGCGACACCCTCTACCGGACCTACTTCCTCAACTAAGCCGCCCTTTCGACCCAGCCTACTTCCCCTTGACAATAGTCGTTGTAACGACTATTGTGACTTCAGTGAAGATTGAACCCCAATCCGGAGCCAAGCGGATCGTATACCCTGAGGAAAACGCGTCTGTCGATCTGTTCCGCACCGCCGATTTGCTCTCCCGCGCCCCGGCCCAGTTGCTGAAGAGCGAAGACCTCTCGGCTACCCAATACAACGTGCTTCGTATCCTGCGCGGCGCGCTGACCGGCCTTCCCTGCGGCGAAATCGCCGGACGCATGATTACGCGCGACCCTGACATTACGCGCCTGCTTGACCGCCTCTCGAAGCGCGGCCTGATCGCCCGCCGCCGCGAAACCAAAGACCGACGGGTCGTCCTGACGCGCATCACGCCCGAGGGCCTAGAGTTACTGGCCCGTCTCGACGCCCCCATGCAGAAGCTGCATTGTAAGCAGTTGGGGCATCTCGGCCGTAACCGCCTGAAAGCATTGGCGGAACTGCTGGAGGCAGTCCGCAGCGAGATGGTCTAATTTTTTGGTCTATATATTTGGTGCAACAACTATCGTGATGTCGAATCAAACATTCAGCAGGAAAGGACAAACACCATGAGCACATTAGCTACTCCCGAAGTCACCGCCACTACCACCACCTGGAAGATCGACCCGGTCCACTCCGTCGCCGAATTCAAGGTCAAGCACCTGATGATCGCCAACGTAAAAGGCCAGTTCACTGGAGTCTCCGGCGCCCTGTCCCTGGACGAGAACGACCTCATCCATTCCCGCGTCGAGGCCACCATCGACGCCGCCTCCATCAACACTCGCGAATCGCAGCGCGACGCGCACTTGAAGAGCCCCGACTTTTTCGACGTGGAGAAGTTCCCCACGCTTTCTTTCCACTCCACCCACGTCAGCCGCAACGCTGATGGCGAACTGCAAGTTGCCGGCGACCTCACCATCCACGGCGTAACCCGCAACGTGACCTTCGAAGTCGAGGGTCCGACCCCGCCGACGAAAGACCCCTGGGGCAACACGCGCGTTGGCTTGTCGGCGACGACCAAGATCAGTCGCAAAGATTTCGGCCTGACATGGAACACCGCCCTCGAAACCGGCGGCATCCTCATCGGCGACGAGGTGACCATCACCCTCGACGTGGAATTCGTCAAAGGCTGAACCCGTCGCCTGAAGATCATGACACCGGGTGCCCCATTTCTCGCGCACTTTGCGAGAAGTGGGGCCTTTTGTCTGGACTGGGTGGTCAGAATTCGTTTGGCTCTGCTTCGGCATTCTCCGCAACCCGCCCGGCGAAGAACTTGTATTCTTGGTTCCTCAGACCGTCCCGCTACCGAACCCCGAACCTTAACGAAGCAGGCTCTTAACGAAGCAGGCTCTAGGAAAACCCTTCCCCCCAGTGCTACCATCCCTACCGATGTTCAAACTAACGAAGCCCGAAATCACCCTAACCGCAGCCCTCCTCTGTCTCGTCCTAACTGCCTCCGCCGCCGACCTTCCCAGCAAGAAGTACCTGAACTTGGCCGCCATCAAAACCATGGTCGCCGGAGCCGAGGCCGAGGCGCAACGCCAGCACGTCGACGTCACCATCTGCATCGTGGACGAAAGCGGCAACCTGCTCTTCCTCGAAAAAGCCGACAACGCCCCCCTGAACACAATCCAGTGGGCGCAGAAAAAAGCCCGCGACGCCGCCTTCTACAAAAGCCCGTCGAAAAATGCCGAAGACACGGTCAAGAAGGGCAACGTCGCCGCCCTCGCCTATCCTGACTTTTTCCCCAATCAGGGCGGCCTTCCCATCCTCGCCGACGGACAAATCCTAGGCGGCATCGCCGCCAGCGGCGCCAAGTCTGAAATCGACGAGGCCATCGCCCAAGCCGGGTTGGACGCGCTGTTTAAGAAATAGGCCGGGATCGGCAAGTTCGCTCACCTTTCGCGCCAACCTAAAACCGAGGCTGCCCCACCCTTTGCGGTTTTCAAAAGGGGGGCGCCCCGGGACCGCACCCGCGATGTTCATCCGTCACAGCATTTCCCGTGGGATCCTGCTTAACATGGCCTTATCCCAGACGTTTACATCGCCGCTACGGCAGCGGACACGTCCACTTCATCACCTCCAGCTGCTACCATCAGCGCCCGCTGCTAGGTACTGCGGCCAGAGGGAATCTGTTTCTCGCTGTCATGGAGCAAGTCCGCGTGCGTTACCGTTTCGTCGTTGTCGGATACGTGGTCATGCCCGAGCACATTCATCTGCTGAGCCGCGAGCATGATCGCGGGACTCCCTCCACCGTCATGCAGGTGCTGAAGCAGCGCTTTGCGCGCCGAGTGCTGTCTGAGTTGCGGCGAAAGGACTGTCCCGGCCAAAGTCGTCTGTGGCAGGAAACCCTGGAAGCGGGCCACGTTTGGCAGCGCCGTTTCTACGATTTTGTAGTTCGCAGCGAGGAAAAGAAGATTGAGAAGCTAAAATATATTCATCGCAATCCGGTGAAACGCGGATTGGCGCTCGAATCCGATCAGTGGGCCTGGAGCAGTTTTCGGTGGTATGCTCACGGCGAGCGGGGAGCTGTGCCGGTGAACGAGCAGCGTCCTGCGGAGATGAAGCGGGGCACGCGGCAAACCTTTACAGCGCAAGCAGTGGGGCAGCCAAGGTTTGGGCTGTGTAAAGGGTGGGCGAGCACGCCGTTGCTAAAATAAGTACGAAACATGCGCCTCACCCGCGTGGGCCTTTGCAACAACTCCGAGGTCACCCGATGTGCCGAAACATCAAAACGCTTTTCAACTTCGATCCGCCGGTCACAGAGGAAGAGGTTCGCGCGGCTTCGCTGCAGTTTGTGAGGAAGATCAGCGGGTTCACCAAGCCGTCGAAGGCCAATGAAGCCGTGTTCCTGGCGGCCGTGGACGAAGTAGCCGGCATCTCGACGCGGCTTCTCCGCGCGCTCGAAACCACCGCCCCGCCGAAGAACCGCGAAGAAGAAGCCGCCAAAGCCAAAGCCCGCGCCGCCGAGAGATTCGGGACTTAAATTCAGCTCTTGGCTCTTAGTTCTCGGCTCTTGAGGCGGGTGCCCCACGTCTCGCAAAGGACGCGAGAAATGGGGACCCTCAACTTGTGATCACCCTGTCGGGATCTACTTCTCTTTTTCAATCCCCCGGCCGACGCGAAACACATGCCCATCGGGATGGCGCAGGTGCATCTCGCGGACGTTCCACGGCATGTCGGTCGGCGGAAACGTGACCTCCAGCCCGGCGGCGGCGCAGTGTTTGTGCATCGCGTCCACGTCGTCCACCCAGACCGACATCCAGACGCCCCTGTCGCCCTCTTCGTCTCCGTCCTGCTGAAACGTGGTGGTGTTCGCGCCGCGGCCGTGGCCTCCCTGCGCTCCCTGACAAAGAAAGATGCACGTTTCCTTGCCCGACCCAACCGCGCCAAACGTCGGAGGCGTTCCCCAATCCCACAACTTCTTCCATCCCCACTTCTCAAACCACGCGAACGTGGCGCCGATGTCGGACACGTTCAAGATCGGAGTCAAACCTTTGACTTCCATCGCCGCAGGATAACATCGGTGGACGATCGTCTGTCTGTAAAATTTGACTTGTAAATCGATGGCCGCACGGCTGGAAGTTTTTGGCTCCGGGGAGTACGATCAGGGCGTTTTCCCTTCGAAAGGAAGCCAGCCCATGAACTCCACGGAAACAATCCTCGGCCTGCCCGCCGCCACCTACCTTCTTATCCACGTACTGATCAGCCTAGTCGGGATCGCCTCGGGCCTCGTCGTGCTGTTCGGACTGATCGGCGGCAAGCGACTCGACGGAATGACTGCGCTCTTTCTCACCACCACGGTGCTGACCAGCGTGACCGGCTTCTTCTTCCCCTTCCACGGTGTCACGCCCGCAATCAAACTTGGCGTCCTATCGCTGGTGGTGCTCGCGATTGCGATCGTCGCACGCTACGCCCTGAACCTCGCCGGCCCCTGGCGGACGACCTACGTCATCAGCGCCATGATCGCGCTGTATTTTAACTGCTTTGTTTTAGTGGTGCAGTCGTTCGAAAAAGTTTCTGCCCTCAAAGCGCTGGCCCCCACGCAAAAAGAGCCGCCCTTCGCGATCGCGCAAGGACTCGTTCTCGTGGCTTTTATCGTGCTGATAATTTTCGCGGTGAAGGGATTCCGCAGCGCGCCAGCGTCGACCGTCTCATCGACCGGGAAAGCAGCATAGACTAGGACGGTGCGCTTTCCCTCCACATGATATAGTCCCGCCGTGAACGGGAGGACTATCCCATGTCAAAACCACCGTACCGGGGGTTGTCGTTCGGATTGCGTTTAGTGTCGGCGCTGATCGCCGTGTTAGGCATGTTCGCGATCTTCAGCAGCAAGCCGCTGGTCGTGCAATTGTTTATGCATCCCCCCGCGTCCGAGGTCTCCAACCTGCTGCTCGCGATACTGAAGAGTCTGGGCGGGGTGATGCTCATGGTCAGCGTGATGCTGTTTTTCGCCGCCCGCGACCCGGTGCGCAACGTCGCCATCATAGACGCATTCATTTTGGGTCTCTGCGTTCTCAGCCTTGCGGCGTTGCTTTCCGTAAATTTGCTCGACGGCTTCTATCCAGCGTATTTGGTCTGGGGGACCGCCCTGGCTCGGCTAGCGGTGGCGGCGGTGCTGTTTTACGCGCGCCCGCGGGCAACCGTGGCGCCGCTATAGCTCGTGCAATTTATCGATGGACAATCATGCCGAACGTATCTCAGCGCAGTCTCGCGGAAGGCCGGTATCTGGATCGTGATGGAACCTTGCTGAGTATTGTGATCAACACAGACACGAACGGGAAACTATTTGAACCGGATTTCTGGAAAGTCGACTTCTCGCCGCTAAAACGCTATCCGAGGCCTTCAGATCTCTCCGCTATATCCCCTACGCCACTACCGCCTGATACTCCTCGTACACGCCCTTGAAGTCCGTGATCTTATGATCGCCCTCGAAGTGCCAGATCCGCGTCGCCACTTCGTCGATCAGATCTTCGTCATGAGTCACTAGAAAAACCGTCCCCTGATAACGCTGCAGCGCGATGTTGAGCGCATTGATGGATTCGAGATCAAGGTGATTGGTAGGTTCGTCGAACACCAGCACGTTCGGCTTTTGCAGCATGAGCTTGCAGAACAGCAGCCGGCTGGCTTCTCCGCCGGAAAGAATTTCGGTGCGCTTGTCGGCGTCTTCGCGGGGGAAAAGCATTTGGCCGAGCAGGCCGCGAATCTCTTCAGTGGATGCCCCCGGGTCCCACTGATGCAGCCATTCGAACGCCGTCGTCCCCGGCTCAATCAGCGCTTTGTGGTCCTGAGCAAAGTATCCAACCGAGGCTTCGTGTCCCCAGCTCACTTTTCCGTCGTCCACAAAATCGCCATCGTAGCCGCTGGTCTTGCGCAGTTCAGCATTCGAGATGGTTGGAGCATTCGCCAGCAGTGCGTTCACCAAAGTGGTTTTGCCCGCGCCATTCCGGCCCATCAGCCCGATTTTTTCGCCGCGAGTCACGCTGGCGGTGAAGTTGCGGACTACAGGAGTCTCGCCATAAGACTTGCTGATCGCTTCCACTTCCAGAATGTGCTTTCCCGACGGCCGCTTCTGGTCAAACTTCAAATACGGACGTTGAATGTTCGACCGCGCCAGCTCCGTCACCTGTAGCCGCTCAACTTCCTTGCGCCGCGACTGCACCTGACTCGATCGCGTTCCTGCCGAGAAGCGCGCGATGAAGTCATTCAACTGCGAAATTTTCTTTTCCCGCTGCGCATTCTGGCTTTCAATCTGCGAGCGCACCTGCGTCTTGGCGACAACCATGTCATCGTAAGTGCCGGTATAAGTGATGATGGTTTCGTAGTCTATATCAGCGATGTGGGTGCACACGCGATTCAAAAAATGGCGATCGTGCGAAATCACAATCAGCACGCCTTCAAATTGATTCAGAAACCCCTGCAGCCAGTGAATTGAATCCAAATCCAAATGGTTGGTAGGCTCGTCGAGCAGCAGCGCTTGCGGATGTCCGAAAAGCGCCTGCGCCAGCAGCACGCGAACTTTGTGTCCGCCCGGCAGCTCGCCCATTTTCCGCTCGTGGAATTCATCTGGAATATCTAGGCCCTGCAAAAGCACGGCGGCATCGGTCTCGGCGGTGTAGCCGTCTTCCTCGCCCACAACGCCTTCGAGTTCGCCCAGCCGCATGCCATCGGCATCGGTCATCTCAGGTTTCGCGTAAAGCTTGTCGCGCTCTTCGAGGGCCGTCCACAGACGTTTGTTGCCCATGATCACAGTATCAATCACGCGATAGCGGTCAAACGCGAACTGGTCCTGGCTTAATACGCCCAGCTTTTTCGGACGCACGACCGTCCCCTTCTGCGGATCAAGCTCCCCGGATAGAAGCTTCATAAACGTAGACTTCCCAGCGCCATTCGGCCCGGTCAGGCCATAGCGTTTCCCGGGCGTAAAGCCTGTGGATACTTCATCAAACAGAATTTTTGCGCCGTAGCGCATGGACACATTGCCGACTGAAATCATGTTCTTTGCTTCTCTTCTTTGCTCTAGGAAACCGCTTAATTTCTCTAGGGAACTGCGGAGGAATTGCCCAAAAGGACGAACGCAGCTACTGTATTCAGGATATCATGGCACCCCCATGGAATCGGCCTGTTGCCGGTTACGCGGGTCATCCGGATCGTGTCGCCCGGACCTTAGGGAACCATTGAGCCGATTCCAGCGTCCAATCTAATATGCGCCTCGCGTTTGTGGGTTTTTGCTACCTGCTGCTGGCCGGGGTTTCGGCCGCGCAGGTGACCCCTCCCGCAAGACAGGCCCGGTGCACCGTCTCGGGCCAAGTCGTGCAAGATTCCGGTGGCATGCCACTGAGAAAAGTAGTGGTGACACTGACGCGGGCCGGCGAAAACATTTCTCTAGACGGCAGCGATTTTCGCACCGCAACCGACCGTATCCCATCCTCCGCTGTCACCGATGCCGAAGGCCACTTCCAGATCGATGGCATACGAGCCGGAGACTATCGCGTCACCTTGTGGCGCAACGGCTTCGTCGCCTCCAATCGCAGGTCTCACTCCTATTCCTCAGCATCGCTTTCCATTGTCGCGGGGCAGAGCGTTACCGGGTTGCTGTTTAGCATGTTGCCAGCAGGGGTAATCCAAGGAAAAATCGTCGATGAAGACGGCGATCCGGTTCCGGGTGTGATCGTTAGTGCGACCTCAACGGGCCGAAATTTCGGTACCGCAACCACGAACGACCTAGGGGAATACCGGGTCGGCGGCCTTGCCGCTGGTCACTATCTCGTTCAAGCAACTGTCGTGGAGACCGTAACCATTGGCGCCAATTCCGCCGAACAAAGAGTTTATGCCCAAACGTTCTACCCAGGCACGATGGAAAGCCGCCAGGCCACAAAAGTAGAAGTTCATTCCGGCGAGGAGGCCAGCGCCAGCTTCAACTTGATCTCAATTCGAACCTTTGGCGTGCGTGGCAGTGTTTCCGGCGTCACCCTTCCTCCACAATCCGGCAGCAGCGTAGCCCTGGTGCCAGTGGATCCAGTGCAGCAGCCGCAGCCTCAAGGGATCGTCCTTCCGAATGGGACCTTCGAAATCACTGGCGTGCTAACGGGATCATACCGGGCCCAGGTGACTGCTCAGGGGACTAGTGGGTTGCGCGTGTTTCCAACCGGAGAGACTGTCGAAGTCCGAGCCGACGTGAATGGCCTCCAACTCACCCCCGAGCCACCCAGCCAGATTCGAGGCCGTTTTCGCATGGACGCAAACGATCGCCCGAACCCCAACTGGAACCAATTAAACGTCCAGATCGACCTCGACGACCGAGATGGCTCAACCAATCAGGTAATCGGCGTGGTCGCGAAAGACGGATCGTTCACCATCGAAGACATCCCCGCCGGGAACTACCACGTGGTCGTCATCACCAACTCCAACGGGGAATCGTGGCGAGACTTTATCGTGAAAGAAGTACTCCTGAACGGAAAAGACGTCGGAGATTCCGGCTTCTCACTGGCCGGTGGATTGACCTCTCTTGAAATCGTAGCCAGCGCCCAGGGCAGCACAATCGAAGGCAACGTCGTGGACGAAGACGGCAAGCCGGTCCCCAATATCCCGGTCATCTGCATCCCCGACGCCAGCCGTCGCCAGCGCCGCGACATTTACCAGCAAGTCCAGACCGACAGTCAAGGCCACTTCGCCCTGCGCGGGTTAAACCCCGGCAAGTACCAAGTCTTCACTCTCGACGACG
>CAAGKR010325456.1_pt1 | contig 10527 bp, 11 predicted proteins | sample 2556971 | NCBI WGS metagenome assembly CAAGKR01 (sample SAMEA5207829, study PRJEB30636) | soil metagenome | biome: forest; feature: boreal; material: soil | place: USA | collected 2011-09 | depth 1 m
ATTGCTAAAAATGAGAAGGATAATATAAAAAATTTATTAAATAACAAATTTCGAATGGATTACAAAGATTTTTTTGTTAAACTCTACAAACGGAATAAAATATCTTTAATTGTTTCACTAGCCATATTTTTGGCATCTATGATTATAGGAAGTGTTGGCCCCTTTTTGTCGAGCTCATTTCACGAATTTATGATAAATTTAACTTTAAATTATTTCACTAACATAAAGGGAATTAGTCCAACTACCTTTTCTTTATTCCTAAACAATAGTACCCTTGCCTTTTTATATCTGTACATAGGTGGATTTGGATTTGGAATAATCAGTACATTAGAACTAATAAAAATAGGACTTCTCACCTCATTTATTTCTGTTGAATATCCCATTAGTATACTTTACACGTTACCTCATGGTATTTTTGAACTTTCAGGCTACGTTATAGCAACTGCTGCTGGATACAAACTTTTAAGCATAGCAATTAGTATGATAAAAGATTTTATTGGTATAGAAAATGATATTCCCATCAATGAACAAGTTAATAGGATATTAGAAGAGAATTATTTGAGATTTAAAGATTCTGTAATTTTGATTGTAATTGCAATATTCATCCTGTTAATTGCAGCAATTATTGAAGCCAATATTACTATTCCATTAGCACACTATATCCTGAGCCTAACACATTAAACTTCATTGGACAGATTTTATTCGAGCCGATTGTAATTGACGGAAATTTAATATATATTTTAGAAAAGATTTGTTTTATGTAAATTATTACATTTTTATTTAAAAGTGGGATTTTTGGTGTTAGAAATATATATACATCGATTTTAATCATAATCTGCTTTTTTTGGACCATCTTAAAACAAAAATTATATATACAAATTAATTCAAGTTTATTTGATAACAATTAAAGTAAACTTTGAGTTGGTCATGATTATACAAAAATTTGGAGAGTTCATCAAATGCATATAATGGAAGGATTTTTACCGTGGTACTGGTGTGTTTTTTGGTATGCACTTGCAATACCTTTTATAGCCCATGGTGTGGTCCGTATGAAAAAAATAACCGCAGAAAATCCTGAAATGAAACCTTTATTGGCTGTTTGTGGAGCATTTATTTTTATAATGTCATCATTACATGTGCCTTCAGTTACTGGAAGTTCTTCCCATCCTACAGGTAATGGTTTAGGTGCAGTATTCTTTGGAGCTACAGTTATTAGTGCCATATGTGTACCCATATTAATTTTCCAAGCTTTACTCATGGCACATGGTGGAATAACCACATTAGGGGCAAATGTCTTTTCCATGGGTGTTGTAGGCCCATTCTGTGCGGTATTTGTATGGAAATTTGGTCGGAAGATGGGTTTAGGATATTCAGCTGCAATATTTTTAGCTGCATTTGTTGGAGACTGGATGACCTATGTAGCCGCTGCAACCGAACTTGGTCTGGCATTTCCAATACCAACCTTTGAATCTGCTTGGATTAAAATGATGCTCATATATTCCTATACCCAGATACCAATTTCAATTGCTGAAAGTTTCTTAACCGTCATAATATTTGAATATATCCAAAAACTGAGACCAGACCTTTTGCGAAGGTTAAATGTTTTAAAAACTGAAGAGCCGAAAGAACCTTCTATAAAAATGCCAGAGGCGAATTAAATATGGTATCAAGAAGAACGGTAATAATGATGTTGATTATCATAGGTCTAGTGGCCTTTCCACTGCTATTTGAAAGTAAAGCAGTTTCTGCACCTTCTTCAGACGATCAGGGGCCTGCATGGATTTTATCAACAGGTTACATTCCATGGGTTCATCCACTATGGGAACCGCCTAATAGTGATATGGAAGCAGGTTTATTCGCACTTCAAGCAGCATTTGGTGCCGGTATAATGGGTTATATATTCGGAATGTGGCATGCACAAGCAAGGATGCGGAAGAAAGAAGAAAATAAAGAAAAATGAATTGTTGATATAAATTGTTAATATGATAACGGTTGGGAATGGAATTAAGCTATAATATTCATCCCTTCTTATTTATGATAGTTGATCTGTGGGGTATTGTATGTTTGAAAATTTTCTAGATAGTTATGCACATTCTAATGCTATTAGAAATGTAAATACATATTTTAAAGTGTTATTCGGCATTATAACACTGATTGTTAGTTTAGTATCCACATCCCCAGTTATACCACTAATCATATTCATGTGTGTATCTTTAATAATTGTGTTTAAAGCTGAAATTCCAGTTAAATTCTATTTGAAGTTCCTAACAGTGCCACTAACCTTTGCTTTGATCACATTTATTTTTATGGCCCTATTCTTTGGCATGGGTCAAAATATTTTCAACCTGGGTTTGTTTAACCTTTCAATATCTGCCGACGGATTTAACCTCGGATTTCTAGTATTTTCAAGAATAATGGGCGGATTCGCATGTATGGCATTTTTAGGCCTAACAACTCCCATGACAGAACTTTTTAAGGTCATGGAAAATTTGAAGTTTCCTAAGATATTACTCGAAATTTCAATGTTGATGTATCGTTATATATTTGTGTCCATGGATGAAGCAGTTACAATGTACCATTCCCAAGAAACCAGGCTTGGTTATTCAAGCATTAAAAAGTCTTATAAATCCATGGGAATATTGATAGCTAATATTTTTATTAAAACATGGATAACAGGTGAGAAATCATTTGTTGCTATGGAATCACGAGGTTATGATGGTTCTTTTAGAACAATGAATGACTTGGGCAATATAAGAAGTGTTGGCTTTAAAAATTTATCCTACCTGTTACTATTCGAGGTCATCCTAACCTATGGAGTGTATCTTACATCTACCTACAAGATATTTTAACTGCATAAAAAAAAATTAATATAATTAATCAACTGTATATCGGGGATTATTACTGAAACATATTTTTGGATAGTAACAGCCTATTGGTTCTTTATTTTTTAATAAAACCCATACTAACTGTTACAATATATTAGATATTTGGCTGTAATATCCATTATTATTAATTTTCAAGTAATTTGTTAACGTCTACTAGTATCAGTAGGAGATTGAATCCTTTTTTGGTAATCATATAATCACCCCTATCGTGTCTTTGTATGATCAGATCATTCTCAAGAAGTTTTTGGAGATGAAATAATAAGTTACCTCCTCTAAGTCCTGTTAATTCTGAAAGAGATGAAAATGTTCTGGTTTCCGATGCCATGGATTTGATTATTTGAAGTCTTTGCTTATTGGATAATGGTTCGAGCACAGTTTTTACAATAAGTTCATCTGGTATTTCTGAAATTTCAGTTCTCTTTCCATCGTCAGTACTGTATATTTTAATAGAACTAATAAGTCCTAATTGTTTGTTAAAAAGGGATTTAACTTCAGAAAAGCAATCATCACAATCTTCAAATGGTGCTACCTTTTTTATTTGGGCCAGTTCAGCCCTCTTTTCATCAATAGTATTAGATGGAACATTGTCCCCAAGGATAAGTTCTTCGTTGTTTAGAAGATAATCAGTAAACTTTGATTTACAGGTTTCTCGCATCTTACAGTTCTCAACCATACCCTTTTCAAGGCCTGTTTCAACATCATCTGAAATATACGAATTAATTGAATTTAAAAATTCTTTTTTTAAATTAGCTAACATCAGATCAAGATACTCTTGATTGGATCTCTCCATTAAACGTTTAAGATCCTTGTGTATTGAATCTAATTTAGCATCTATACCCAATTTATTATCGCTGTAAATTTCTTCCATCTTTTCCATGATAATCTTCTCTTTTATTAAAATTATTATACAACCCATAATAGGATTTTTTTTAAGTAATTATAATATATTAAGTATATTTTACTAACCATCAACTATATTATTATCGCTTATCAATTATTATTAAGTATAAAAAAAGGATGGTGGTTGTATGGTTTTGACTGCAGAAATGATGGAAACTATAGAAAAAAGTAATGTTGTGTTTTTAGCGACTGCAAATAAACATAAGAATCCTAATGTAGTACCAATAGGACTTGCAAGACCTTTAGATGATAAAACTATATTATTAGTGGCCAATTTTATGAATAAAACATATAAAAACCTGAAAGAAAATCCTAAAGCAGCAATTGTAGTTGCAGATGTAACAAAGTGTCCTTATCAGTTTAAAGGTACAGTTGAGATACATGAATCGGGTAAATATTTTGATGATGCAGTGGAATGGGCTAAAAGTGTAATGACACAACTTGAGCCCAAAGGTGCGGTTTTACTGAAAGTTGAAGAGATATATTCTGTCCAACCCGGTCCAGATGCTGGTAAAAAAATAGATTAAATTATCATCAAGTTGAATGAATTGATGATTATTATCATGTTTTTGGGACTTTTGGACCTGTCCCCACAAATATTTTTTTAAAAATTATTAAACAATATAATAGATGTTAAGAGATGTTGAAACTAATTTATCATATTTTATAGGTTAAAGATTCTTTAATAACGTTCTAAACAATTTAGTATTATATAATAATATAATTGGTCTACAAAAAAAAGGAAAATTATTTGGATTAATCTCTAATTTTATTAATTGGAGTATGGAGATTCAACTATTATTCCAGTAACCCCAATCTTTGCTAATTTTAGGAGATATGCTTCCTTAGATAATTTATAACTCAATACTTGATCGTTTACACATATCATAAAAATGTCCACTCCACAAATTCATGGGAGTATTTACCTGAACTGTGCACTATTGTAACTATACTGATATTTTATGCCCCATTTTCCTCTAGATACGCTGCAAATAACTCTGATTTATTTTTACAATTCATTGATTTTTCATTGTAGGGTATATCCCTAATTTTCATAAACTCTTTATCTACAGAATTTACATCAGGACCTACAACAATATTATTTACGTTTTGATTTGATGAAGCTGTTAATGAGTTATCAATCGATGTTGAACATAAAATAATCTTAAAAAATCCAAAAAAAATAATAATAATTAAAATCAGTAAAAACTTGTTTTTCTTTAACATTATCGGTTAAAAATGTCTTATACAATTTAGTATTATAATAATAAATAATCACAAAGATTTATATTTTTAAAATTTTTTAGTGATTATTTGACGTGAAAAAAGAGAAATTTAATCAATTTCTATGTTTTAAAACAAGTTTAGCTGATAATAATGGGTATATTTTTAAATAGAAATAATAACTTTTTATTATAAATTAGTGGAAATAACCAATAACTAATTATTGGAACTTCTATGTAAGATTTAATCATCTTCTACATAAAATGGATTTATTTATATACAATTCATCCCCTGAGGTAGTACGATATCCCAAATGCTGTTGCCAGAACCATTACAATAGTAGCACCTGAAGCTAGATTAAAAATATACGATAGTATCAAACCTACCGTTGTGAGCACAATGCCTAGGATAGTTGCTAGAACCATTAAATTTTTTAAATTATAGGTATATTGTTTACTTATAGCAGCTGGAATTGTAAATAAAGCAATAAGAAGGATTACCCCCACGACTTTAATTAGTACAACCACACTTAAAGCCACTAAAGCTAAAAGAAGCATATATACAAGTAAAGCCGGAAGTCCCACAACTTCAGAGAATTCTTCGTCAAATGATACAGCTAAAAACTCTCTTCGGAACAAATAAACTGTAGAAATGATAATTAAATCAAGAACAAGCATTATATAAAGATCGGTATTGTTAACTGTTAGTATACTTCCAAAAAGGTAGCTGAAGAGGTCTGGTGCATATCCCGGAGTTAAATTAATAAATATTACCCCTATGGCCATACCCACACTCCATAAAATTCCAATACTTGTGTCTTCGCTTATATCAGTTATCTGTTTAACACCACCTATAGCAATTGCAGATATTATACTAAAGGGTATAGCAGCCAATACAGGGTTTACACCTAAAAAATATCCTATGCCCACGCCTCCAAAGGCAGCATGGGAAATAGCCCCACTAAGTGAAACAATTCTTTTGATAACAACATAGCTACCAACAACCCCACAGGCTACGCTAACTAACACAGCAGCTATTAAAGCCCTTTGCATGAATTGGTACTGGAATATTTCTAACATCTTAACAGATTCCCCTAATTATAAAATTAATTCTTTTAATGACCCCTTAAAACTCTATGAGGAATTCCATGACTGATAAGTTCTATTGGGCAATGATAAATCTCTTCTAACCCATTTGCAGCATTTTCAACAGGACCATGGTAGAATAGTTCCTGATTGAGACAAGCTATCTTATCAACATGGGTTGATACAGCCCCCACATCGTGACTAACAAGAACTATGGCCATATTATTTTTTAAACGGGACATGAGCTCATAGAAAGAATGTTGCATCTCAGGGTCTATACTGGCCATGGGTTCATCCATGATAAGAAGTTTAGGCTCTCGAACAATGGCACGTGCAATGAAAACTCTCTGCATTTGACCGCCAGATAGTTTACTTATTTGCCTGTCCTTAAACTCATCCATTTCAACATCTTTTAAAGCTTGTAAAACAACTTCATCATCTCTCTTTGTGTAACCCTTAAATAAACCATGATATCTGCCTGTTAGTACAGTTTCAAAAACATTTATTGGAAAATCATGGTCAAATTTAAGGTTTTGAGAAAGGTAACCCATTAAATTTCTCGCTTTTTTAGGTGCCTTTCCAAATACTTTAACATCCCCAGTATCGGGAGTTAATATGCCGAGAATAATTTTTAATAGAGTGCTTTTACCCCCTCCATTAGGACCAATAATGGCTACAAAATCCTTTTCCCCAATTGAGAAGTTAATATCTTTAAGAACTAACTGCTCATTAAATTTAACAGACAAATCATTGATTTCAACAGCTTTTAAACTCATATTTTAAATCCTCGGGTTATATTATTTAATATTACTTGTTATCTTTTTAAAACTTTTACTAATCGGAATATACTGTTCGTTTATGCTTTGGAAAATGCTTTAGCAACATTCATCATGTTCTGGATGTAGTGCTCATCTAAATCATTTACAGTTAAAACTTGTCCACCAACTTGTGATGCTATTGATTGCATAAACTTAGGATCATACTGTGGTTCATTAAACAGAACAGTAATATTATTTTGTTTAGCTATATCCACCATCATTGCTATTCTCTGTGGAGATGGTTCCTCATCATTAAGCATTGCCCCGACTTGTGTAAGGTTATAATCCTTAGCATAGTAACCAAAAGCTGGATGATAAACCAGTATATCTGTATTTTGTTTTCCCTTCAATAATTTTGTGGTATTTTTATCTAATTCTTGGAGTTGTTGTATGTACTGGTCACGGTTTTTTTGGAAATATTCTTTGTCTTTAGGATCCACTTGTACTAGACCATTATAAATGTTGTTTACCATGATCATAGCGTTTTTTGGGTCTGTCCAAACATGGGGGTCCATTGTGGTCGATTCATTTTCAGCGGAATTTGGTATTAACTGTATTCCCCGGGAAGCGTTAACAATAAGCATATCTGGATTAGTTGATTTTATTTTATCCATGTAATTGGTTTCAAACTCTAGGGGCGTTCCTATTTCAACGTACATTTTAGCATTTGATACTTGAGCTAATTGGGAAGGTAAAGGTTCATATGTATGTGGATCTGAACCTTCGGGCACCATCAATGTAACAGAAACTTTATCTCCACCAACAGCATTAACCCACTCAACTTCAGGACCTATAGTTACAGCCACCCCAATTTTTCCATTAGAATTGTTAGTATTAGTATCATTAATCGCTAAATAACTTAAAACTCCTGTAGTAATTAATAAGAATACTATAACAACTAATACCCTTTTTTTCTTCATATTAAATCAAAAACCCCGCACTAAAAATAATTTTATGGATTAATATATTGGTTTAATAATATTTAAAACTAATCTTAATAACCTTTAGCATAATATATTTAAAAGATTATTAAAATATTATAGTTATGGCTAAAATAATTAGTGTATCCCTAAGTGAAAAACTACTAGAAGAAATAGATCAACTGAAGGAAGAAACAGGTTTCTCTGGCCGATCAGATGTTATTAGGGCCAGTACACGTATGTTAATTGCAGATGCTCAGGAGAAAAAAAATCTCGAGGGTAATATAAATTCCATCTTGATTTTAATTCACAACCAAAAATATGAGGATAAAGTAACCGAGATAAAACACGATTTTGAGGATATTATAGAAACACAAATTCACAGCCATATTAAAAAGGATAAATGTTTAGAACTGTTTATTATGGAAGGAGATGCAGATAGAATGCGTGTTTTAACTAAAATGTTTCAAACCACTAGAAAAATTGAATATGTACGGCTAATAACTATATAAATAAATACCAATTATTAGATAAAGATTTATATTGAACAGTAACCTCATTGGGGATTTTCTTTGTTTTTAAAGATGTAATATGCCATTATGAGTATATTAATATTAAAATTGGTAAATCAGATTTTAAAAATATCTGGGAAGGGTTTTTTTATGATAATAGATATATAAAACTTAAAAAAGTGAATATCTTATTAATTATTGGAATATAATTGATAATTGGATATTTAACAGACTATGAGATGTATTGCCGGGACATTTATAAAATCTAGTTAGTTTTAGGTATTTAAAGAATACAAAAATAATATTTGTTATACAACATTATATTCAAAATTGTTGCCTATGATTTATACAAAATTTTAAGTCGATTGTATAATAAATATATATAATATAACAATTTATAAAGATTCAAATTTTATTAGTAAATAAAGTTTATAAGTAATAATTTACCCTAAATACAGATTCACAGTTTTTAATCATTTCAATAGACAAATTAAAAATGAAAAAAAGAGAGTGAAAATTATGGGTGAAAATAGCAAACTAAATGGTAAGGATGGCATGACTAACCTTGATTGGTGGCCTAACCAGTTGAATCTCGACATTTTGCGCCAACATTGCTCGAAGTCTAATCCCCTGGACAAGAATTTTAACTACGCTAAAGAATTCAAGAGTATTGACTTCGAGAACTTGAAGAAAGACCTCCATGAACTGATGATAAATTCACAAGACTGGTGGCCTGCGGATTTTGACCATTATGGGCCTTTTTTAATCCGCATGGCATGGCACAGCGCCGGTACGTACCGTATCGGTGACGGCCGCGGCGGCGCAGGTCACGGCAACCAGCGCTTTGCACCACTCAACAGCTGGCCCGACAATGCCAACCTCGATAAGGCACGCCGACTACTCTGGCCGATCAGACAGAAATATGGTCGAAAAATTTCCTGGGCCGATCTGATGGTTCTAGCAGGGAATGTCGCTCTGGAATCTATGGGTTTTAAGACATTTGGTTTCGGTGGTGGGCGTGAGGACATCTGGGAACCTGAGAAGGATGTATACTGGGGTTCTGAAAGTGAGTGGCTTGGAGATGAGCGTTACACCAGTGATAGGGAACTAGAGAAGCCCCTCGCCGCCGTTCAGATGGGCTTGATTTACGTGAACCCGGAAGGCCCGAATGGCAAGCCAGATCCTATAGCTGCAGCGAGGGATATACGAGAGAGCTTCAGTCGCATGGCAATGAACGATGAGGAGACAGTGGCCCTTATTGCAGGTGGCCACGCCTTCGGTAAGACTCATGGTGCAGGTGACGCCTCACTGGTAGGCCCGGAACCGGAAGGTGCCGGCATTGAGGAGCAAGGTCTGGGTTGGAAAAGCAGCTTCGGCACAGGTAAAGGCAACGACACGATTACAGGTGGTCCAGAAGTTATCTGGACCAACACACCAACGAAGTGGGACAACAACTTCTTACGTATTTTATTCAGTTTCGAATGGGAGTTGACTACTAGCCCAGCAGGTGCGTACCAATGGAAGCCAAAAGGTGACGCAGGTGCAGATACTGTACCTGATCCCCACGACCACTCAAAGCGTCGTACCCCGGGCATGCTTACTACCGACCTTTCTTTGCGATTCGACCCTATTTACGAAAAGATCTCACGGCGTTTTTATGAGAATCCGGATCAGCTTGCAGAAGCATTTGCCCGCGCGTGGTTCAAGCTGACCCACCGTGACATTGGCCCACGGACACGCTATCTTGGGCCCGAAGTACCTGAAGAGGAGCTCATCTGGCAGGACCCCATCCCTGAAGTAAATCACGAACTCATTGATGATAAAGACATTGCCTCCCTTAAGGGCAGCATACTGGCTTCTGACCTGTCATTGTCAGAGCTGATTTCGACAGCTTGGGCCTCGGCTTCCACTTTCCGTGGCTCGGACAAGCGTGGTGGTGCCAATGGTGCCCGTATTCGCCTGGCACCACAGAGGGATTGGGAAATTAACCAGCCAGCTCAACTCGCCAAAGTGCTCAATATGCTCGAAGGTATCCAAAGCGAATTTAACGAAGCCCAGTCAGTTGGTAAAAAAGTCTCACTGGCCGATCTGATTGTTTTGGCTGGTTGCGCGGGTGTTGAAAAGGCTGCAAAAAACGCTGGTCATGCTGTAACTGTGCCCTTCACACCTGGACGCATGGACGC
>CAAGKR010399085.1_pt1 | contig 10526 bp, 11 predicted proteins | sample 2556971 | NCBI WGS metagenome assembly CAAGKR01 (sample SAMEA5207829, study PRJEB30636) | soil metagenome | biome: forest; feature: boreal; material: soil | place: USA | collected 2011-09 | depth 1 m
CGAGCTGCCGATGAACCGGATCCGCGTCATCGGCGCGGCCCATGGCGGCGGGTTCGGCGGCAAGACCGACCCGTTCGCGCACGAGATCATCGTCTGCAAGCTGGCCATGCTCACCGGCCGGCCCGTCAAGTGCACCCTAACCCGCGAGGAGGTGTTCTACGCCCACCGCGGGCGCCACCCGGTGCTGATGTGGGTCCGAACCGGGGTGACGCGCGATGGCCGCATCACCGCGATGCATTTCCGGACCGCGCTCGACGGCGGCGCGTACGGCTCCTATGGGGTCGCGTCCACCTTGTATACGGGCGCTCTCCAGACCGTCACGTACGACATCCCCGCGTATCGCTTCGAGGGCTGCCGTGTATTCACGAACAAACCTCCGTGCGGACCCAAGCGCGGTCACGGCACCCCGCAGCCTCGATTCGCGCTCGAGCTGCACCTCGAGAAGATCGCTCACGACCTCGGCATCGATCCGGTGGACCTGAAGCAGCGCAACTTTGTCAAACCCATGACGCGCACGGTGAACTGGCTGCGCGTGACTTCCTGCGGCCTCGAAGAATGCACGGAGCGCGTGATGAACGCGTCGGGTTTCCACCGCCGTGAGAAAAAGCCCGGCCACGGCATGGGCTTTGCGATCTCGAGCTACCTCTCGGGCGCGGGCACCGCCATCTACTGGAACGACATGCCCCACTCGGAGGTGCAGATCAAGGTCGATCGTGGCGGCGTCACGGCCTACTGCGGGGCGATGGACATCGGCCAGGGCTCGGACGCGGTGCTGGCGGCGATCGTGGCTGAGGAGCTCGGGCTGCAACCGAAGGACGTGCGGCTCGTCACCGCCGACACCGACACCACCCCCATCGACCTCGGCTCATATTCGTCGCGCGTGACGTTCATGGTCGGCAATGCCGCGATCGAGGCGGCACGGAAGATGCGCACGATGCTGGTCGAGGCCACCGCCGCGAAGATGGGATGCGACACCCATGACGTGAACGTCGGCGCCGGACGCATCGGCGACTTCAGCTTTGAGGAGGCAAGCATCCTTGCCGAAACGCGCTACGGGACGCTGACGAGCGCCGGGAGCTACACCCCGCCGAAGATCGCCGGGCCTTACAAGGGTGCGGGCGTCGGCCCCAGCCCCGCATACAGCTATTCCGCCTGCGTCGTCGACCTGGATGCGGATGCGCGAACCGGGCTGGTGCACGTCAACAAGGTCTGGATCGCGCACGACGTTGGTCGCGCTATCAACCCGCTGTTGGTCGAGGGCCAGATGGAGGGCAGCATCTACATGGGTCTTGGCGAGGCGTTGATGGAGGAGCAGACCTTCCGCAAGGGCCTGCACAAATGGCCCACGATGCTCGAGTACAAGTCGCCGACATTCCTCGACATGCCGGAGGTCGAGACCTTCATCGTCGAGACCATCGACCCGGAAGGCCCTTACGGCGCCAAGGAGGCCGGGCAAGGTCCGCTCCTTCCTGTCATCCCCGCCGTCAGCTCGGCGGTCTTCGACGCGCTCGGCGTCTGGGTGGACGAGATTCCCGTCACGCCGGAGAAAGTGGTGGAGGCCCTGCGCCGCAGGGGGAAGGGGGAGCCTGCCCGCTTCGGACCTGCTCGCTTCCCGGCCATCCCCTATCCCCCATGCATCAAGGTCGAACCTCCGCCCAAGGAACTGGGGGGGGTGGGCCCTTGAGAGGGGTCGGCGAGAGATTCGGTGTCCAGGTGAGCCAGCTGCTAGGCGCCACCGAGCACCGGAGCGCGCGCATCCCGTGGATGCGTAAGCGAGGAGCGGAGGTGGCAACAACGCAGATGGGCCGCATGGGCGCCGAAGATCCGTCGACCATCTCTCAAGGGCCCACCTGATGCTGCGGCTGCCTCGATTTAAGTACCTGCGTCCCAAGACGGCCCGGGAGGCGGCGCGGATGGCCGCCGAGCTGGGGCCTCGCGCGATGTTCGTCGCCGGCGGCACCGACCTCTTCCCAAAGCTGAAGCGGCGCCAGTTCGACGTCGACGCGCTCATCGGCCTCGACTTCCTTCCGAGGCAAATCCGGCGCGGCTCTGAGGAAACCATGGTCGACGCGGGCGTTACGCTTGCGGCAGCGGCCGCGGACGGTCACCTCAACCAAGAGTTCCGCGGCTATGCGGAGGCGGCCGGCCTGGTCTCCTCTCCCCCGATTCGCAACGCCGGCACCATCGGCGGCAACTTATGCGTCGACACTCGCTGCAACTACTACGACATGACGTACGAGTGGCGAAAGGCGGTCGGGTTCTGCATGAAGAAGGACGGCGTGATCTGCCTGGTCGCACCGGGCAGCCCGCGCTGCTGGGCCCTCTCGTCTTCCGACACCGCTCCGATGGCGATGGCGCTCGAGGCTCTGGTGACGCTCACAGGCCCTGACGGTGATCGCGAATTGCCGGTCGCGGCGCTGTACCGCGACGACGGCATCGACTACATGGCCAAGCGTCCAAGCGACGTGGTGACGGGTTTGCGAATACCGGCCGCCGACGGGACACGCAGCGCTTACGTCAAGCTCCGGCGGCGCGGCTCGATCGACTTCCCGATCGCGGGCGCCGCCGTGGCGCTGCGCCTGGACGGCGACACAGTCAGCCAGTGCCGCATTGTGCTCTCGGCGGTAGCGTCGCACCCCCTGGAGGCAAGGGCGGCGGACGAGTTCCTGACCGGCAAGACGCTCAACGAGGAGGCGGTCCGTCAGGCGGCTGAAATCGCCGCCAAACCTGCCAAACCACTCGACAACGCCGATCTCACGCACTTCTGGCGCAAGCGCATGGTCCGAGTGGTGGTCGAACAGGCGCTGATTAAGGCAGCGACCACTAACGGGGACCCCCTGGTTAAGCTTGTAGGTCAAGAGCCGGTATGAAGAGAACTTTTGGGCAGTCAGGGCAGGGAATGGTGGAGTACGCCCTCATTCTTGCCCTCGTCGCCATCATTGTCATCGTCGCGCTGCTTGCGACCGGTGGCCAGGTCATCAACCTCTATTCCGACATCATCGGGACGATGTGCCAAAACCACGTAGGTTGCTGACGCTCTCGGCCCCCTGAGAAGCCGTACCAGGGCCGGCGACCAGCTCCGGGGGCAAGCGGGTTAAGCTTCTAGGCAACCCTGTATGAAACGAACAAAACTTCGGCAGTCGGGACAGGGCATGGTCGAGTATGCCTTGATCCTCGCCCTGGTCGCCTTGATCGTGGTCGTCGCGCTGATCACGACGGGGGGCCAGGCCATCAACCTCTATTCCGACATCATCGGGACGATGCGCGGCACCGCTGGAATGTAGTCGGCGCATGCCCACGGCGCGCCAAAGCGCGGGCAGGTTGGGCCTCACTGATTGCTGGGCGGCTAGTCGCCTTTAGCCGAAGCCGCCGCTTCCGCTGCCCTCTCGGCCTTCCTCCGGATGGTGTCCATGTCCCTGTGCGCCAGCGCTTCGGGGGGAAACAGTGAGTTGGTCAGCCCCACCGCCTTCACCCCCAGCCTGAGGTAATCGGCAATCTGCCCGATCTCGACGCCACCGGAGACCCAGAAGGGAACTCCCCCCAGCGGCCCGTTGAGCGCGCGGATGTATTCCGGTCCCCCCACCGGGGCGATTGGGAAGATCTTCACCAGCGCCGCCCCCGCGAGCCGCGCCAGGTAGATCTCGGTCGGCGTCAGCGCGCCGAGGACGCAGAGGACGTCCTCCTGGCGGCACGCCTCAGCCACTTCCGGCAACAGCACCGGCGTGACCACGAAGTCGGCTCCGGCGTCCTTCGCCTCCCTGACCGCACCGGGATCCCACACCGTGCCGACGCCGATCGGGGTCTCGCCATGAGTGCTGGCGATGAGGCCGCGGACCATCTCGTAGCACGACGGCACGGTGGTGGTGATCTCGATGGTCCGGACCCCGCCCTCAATGGCAGCGAGGCAGGCCTGGAAGCCGGCGTCGGAGTTCTCGGTCCGCAGCACGCCACAAACACCGTTGGGAAAGATCTCCAGGATGCTCCGCACAGCCGCCCAGATTATCCCCTGAACCGCGGCCGACCCGACCCGAGTTAAAACGCCCGGGTTCGATATAGTAGTACATACGTATGACTGGGGCGACTGCGGCCACCGAGAGCTCCCGAGACCAGATCATCCATGCCGCCGCCGACTCACTGCTGGAGAACGGGTATTCCGGGACCAGCGTCCGCACCATCGCCTCCCGGGCGGGCGTCGCCATCGGCAACCTCCAGTACTGGTTTCCGACCAAGTCGGAGCTCCTGGTCGAGGCGTGGCGGTACCTCACCGCCCGCTCGGTGGAGGAGCTGCGGCGGGCCCTGAACCAGCTCACGGATCCCCTCGAGGTCCTGGAGTTGGGGGTCGAGTCCGTGTGGGACTCGCTGCGCCGATTGGGTGACATCCAACTTGCGGCCTTCGACCTCCTCGTGCAGGCACCGAGGACGGAGCGGCTGCGCGCGTACCTTCCGGAGCTTTTCACGCGGTATCGCGAGGTCATCCAGGAGCAGTTGGACCGTCTCGAGGAGGATGGTCGCATTCGGCTCACCGTCCCGCGCGAGGTGCTGGTCCCGCTGGTGCTGAACACCGTGCTCGGGTTCGGTCTGTACTACGTGGTGACCCGAGACGACGAGTCCTGCATGCGCGCTCTGTCGGCCTTTCGGCAGCTCGCTGCCAGTCTGGTGGAACCCGTTCCATGAGCGTCCAGGTCATCGATCGCGAGCTTGAGCGACTCGAGGGACTGTGGGCGGATGGGCTATCGGATACGTACGCGTCCTACCTGGAAGCAGTCGCCGCTTACGATGCGGCGGCTCAGCCGAAGCTCGCGCTCGCGGCGGCGCTGATCGAGGTCGGGATCCGGCTCCAGGGCTTGGGCGGGCCTGCCGCCCCGCCCGCCGCGCTGCTCATGGGTGACCTGTGTCTGGCGCGCGCTTCGCGCCTCCTCGCCGATGCCGCCTCCCAGGACGTCCAGGTCGCATTTGCGGGCGCCATCGAGGAGATGGCTTCTTCGGCTGCGTCCGGCAGCGCGGGACGGCCTGCGCGGGAGCTTCTCCTCCACGCATTCGAGCCAATGCGGTGATCGCCAAGCGGCTGCGTTTCGAAACCTCGCACTCCACTCAGTTCGTCGACATCACGGAGCAGCTCCGCGACGAAGTGCGGCGATCGGGGTTGCTCATCGGCCGCGTCCATCTGCAGTCGCTGCACACGACCGTCGGTCTCGCGGTGAATGAGAACGAGCCGCTGTTGCTGCGCGACTTCGAGAATTTGCTAGAGAAACTCGCCCCCAGTGGCGCGGGCTACGAGCACGACGATTTCGGGCGCCGGTTCGACGTCGCCCTGGACGAGCCGGTCAACGGCCACGCCCACTGCCGGCAGCTGCTTCTCACGGGCTTCGCCACCCTCTTGGTCGAAGGCGGGGAGCTCGTGCTGGGCCGATGGCAGTCCGTGTTCGCGGTCGAGCTGGACGGCCCGCGCCACCGGGAGCTGGCGATTCAACTGGACGGCGACTTTACCTCCCCGCTCAGCGGGGAGGACGCGCGGAGCGCGGGTGGGGGGATCCAGGCTGGCAACCACAACCCGCAAGCAGACCTGGTGGAGCTTGAGCTCACCCGCCTGCTCCTGGCCGACCCCGATCCGGTGGCGGTGCCCATGCGCCGGTTGGTGGAGGCCGGTGGCAAGCGCCTTCGCCCCAAGCTGGTGCAGCTCACGGCCCGCATCGGCCCGCGCCACGAACCCCTGCGCGCGGCCGCCCTCGCGGCGGCGGTCGAGCTCCTCCACAACGCCACGCTCATCCACGACGACTACGTTGACGAGAGCACGCATCGTCGCGGCCGTCCAACGGTCGCCGCGGCCGAGGGCGCGGAGCGCGCAATCGCGGTCGGGGACTACTACTTCGCCAAAGCCACGAGGCTGATCGCCGAGATCGGCAACCGCGACGTGACCTCGACCTTGGCCGAAGCGCTCGAGGCGATCTGCGCGTCGCAGATCGACGATGTCGCCCTTCGTGGGGCATACCCCGGCGACCATGATTCCTACCTCCGAGTGGTCCGTGGCAAGACCGCCGCCCTCTTCGCGGCCGCGTGCGCCTCAGGCGCGCTTCTGTCCGACGCGAGCCCCGAGGTCGTGGAAGCGCTCCGGCGTTACGGGGACCTTATCGGGGTCGCCTTCCAGATGGCCGACGACATGGTCGACTTCAGCCCGAGCTCGGGCAAGCCCGTGGGCCTCGACATCCGGCAGCGGGTCCTGTCGCTTCCTCTCATCTACGCCGCTGAGGACAGGGAGGTCGGACCCGAGGTCCGCCGCCTGCTCGCCGGGGCGCTCGGAGACGCGGAGGTCAGCCAAGTGGCCGAGCTGGTCACGTCCAGCGATGCGCTGCAGCGAGTCCGCGACCAAGCGCGAGGCCTGGTCGAAGCCGCCCTCCACGAGCTCGCGGCGGTGGAGCTGAACGGCCAGCGACCCACATTGATCGGCCTGGCGCGCTCAGCCGTCGACCGCGAGTCGTAGCCAATCTCCCGCTTGGCGGGGAGGCGCGCATAAATTCAAAGCCCCACCGCTTTGCGCGGGAGGGGAGACCCGAGCTTGCTACCCGCGCACGCCGGAAACGACCCCGACCGTCCCCATCGCCAGGCCTTCGTATCGAATCTGCGTCCAACCTGCCGCCGACGCCATGGCGCGCAGCTCGTCGGACGTGCGGTACGAATCGACCGTGTCGCTCAGGTACCGATAAGCCGAGGGCTGTCCCGACAGCGCGCCGCCGATCACCGGAAGGACTTTCCGCAGGTACAGCCGGTACGCGCCGCCCACCGGTCCTTTGGGCGGCCGCACGAACTCCAGGACCACCGCCCTGCCGCCGGGACGGACCACCCGAAGCATCTCGCGCAGGCCGCGCACCGGGTCCGCGAGATTCCTCAAGCCGAAGGCGATTGTGGACGCGTCGAAGCTCGCGTCATCGAACGGCAGGGCGAGCGCGTCGCCCTCGACGAAATCGATCCCAGGATGGTCGCGCCGTGCCACCTCCAACATCTGCGGGCTGAAGTCGAGCCCGACCACCCTACCGCCCTGGCCTGCGATCCTGGCCAGCCGGGCGGCCAGCTTGCCCGACCCGCACGCGACGTCCAGCGCCGAACCGCCCGCCGCCAAGCCCGTTGCTCGCGCCGCACGCCGCCGCCACCCCGCATCGGTTCCACCCGAGAGCACGGTGTTGACGAGGTCGTAGCGGCGGGCGATGCGGTCGAACATCGCCCGCACCGCCTGCGGGTCGCGCTCCGAAATGGCTAGTGTCCTGCTTCGGAGGTTCGGCCGAAAATCGCCGGATCGGCGGCCGAGCTCAAGGCGCCAAGAGCGATCAGTGGGGCCCCTCCTGCCCGCGCCTGGCGCGCCAACGGAGCGCGCATGTCGGTAGACCTGTAAGCGAGTAGCGGAGCCGGCAATCAGTAGGGCCCATCCTGCCCGCCGCGCCAGCGCGCCAACGCCGAGATCGGGCGCCTAGCCGGATGAGCCCGCAGGGTGGCACGGGTACCGCGCAGCGCTGCCCCTGGCATTTCGGTTGAGCCTCCGGAGCGGGACACTAAACCCTCTGCCAGATCGACGCGATTCCCTGGCCGACGCCGATGCACATCGTCGCCAGGCCGAACTCGACGTCCCGATGGGCCATCTCCCTGACGAGCGTGCCCACCAAGCGCGCACCGCTGGAGCCGAGCGGGTGGCCGAGCGCGATCGCCCCACCGTTCACATTCACCTTCTCCTCGTCGAGGCCTAGCAGACGCATGCATGCGAGCGACTGCGATGCGAAAGCCTCGTTGAGCTCGACGACGCCGATGTCCGAGGCCTGGAGGCCGGCCTGCTCGAGCGCCTTCATCGACGCCGGGACCGGACCGATCCCCATGTAGTCCGGATGCACACCTGCAGGCGCAGCCGCGACCAGGCGCGCCAGCGGCTTTAGTCCGCGCCGCAATGCCTCTGCATCCGACATGAGGACCAGCGCGGTGGCGCCGTCGTTCAACGGCGACGAGTTGCCGGCTGTCACCGAGCCGTTCTCCGCGAACGCCGGCTTGAGTTTGGCAAGGGCCTCGAGCGATGTGGCGGGACGCGGGCCTTCGTCCTCGATAAGACGAACCGGCTCCCCTTTGCGCTGCGGCACCAGCACCGGCACGATCTCCTCAGCCAGCCGGCCCGACCGCTGCGCCGCGACCGCTCGCTGATGGCTGCGCAGCGCGAAGGCGTCCTGGTCCTCGCGCGAGACCTCGTACTTCTGGGCCACGCGCTCGGCGGTCTCCCCCATCTGGAGCGTCCCGTACATCTGGACCATCCGTGGGTTGACGAGCCGCCAGCCGATCGCGGTGTCGTACATCGTCTGAGGGCCTCGCGGGTGCGGGCTGTCCGGCTTGGGCATCACCCACGGCGCGCGGGTCATGCTTTCCACGCCGCCGGCGACGACGACGTCCGCGCCGCCGGTCTGGATCTCCCTCGCCGCGGCGATCGTCGCCTGCATGCCGGACCCACAGAGCCGGTTGACCGTCTGGCCGGGCACCTCGACCGGAAAGCCCGCGAGGAGCAGGGCCATACGCGCGACGTTGCGGTTGTCCTCGCCGGCCTGGTTGGCGCAGCCAAGAATGACGTCGGCGACGTCGCCCGGCTTCACGCCGGCGCGCTCGCACGCTTCCTTCAACGCAATCGCGGCCAGGTCGTCGGGGCGCACGTCCTTCAACTGGCCGCCATAACGGCCCATGGGGGTGCGGGCGGTCGCGACGATGACCGCGTCACGCATGCGCGGGCACTACTTCTTCTGCGCGCGGCGTGCCAGGAACGACTGCACGCCCTCGACGAACTCCGGGCTGGCGGCCTGCGCCTCCTGGAGGTAGGACTCGAATTCCAGCGCGTCCTCGTAGCTCGATTCCAGCGCGTGGTTGACGGCGCGTTTCGCCGCCGCCATCGCCTGCCGCGGCTGCGAGACAAGATGGTTCGCAAGCTCGCGCACCTCTGCCTCGAGTCGCTCCGGTGGCACCACGCGGTTGATGATCCCCAGCCGGTGCGCGTCGGCGGCGGCAAGAGGCTTGCCGGTGAAGAACATCTCGTAGGCCACCGCGGTGCCGGCCAGGCGCGGCAGCAGCCAGCTGACGCCGCCGTCGGGAGCAAGGCCGATGTTCACGAACGCCTCCATGAGGTAGGCATCGGGCACCGCGATTCGGATGTCGCATGCAAGCGCGTAGCTCGCGCCGATGCCGACGGCCGGACCGTTCATCGCGCAGATCACGGGCTTCGGCATGGTGCGCAGGCGCACGAGCATCGGCATGTACTCGTTACGCAGCACGTTGCCGACGTCCTCCGGCGTGCGCATCTGGTCTGAGGGGGGGACACCCCCCCTTGAGGCGGTGGGCCCGGCGGAGCCGGTTCCCAGCGCACCCCCCCGGCCGTCGCCGACCATCTCGGTGACATCAGCACCCGAACAAAACGCGCGGCCGGAACCGGTGAGCACCACGACGCGGATCGCGTCATCGCGCTCGGCCTGCTTGATCGCATCGCCAAGCTGCCGGCGCGTGAGGGTCCCGATCGCGTTCATCTTCTCGGGACGGTTGAGCCGGATCCAACCCACGCCACCCTCGACCTCGACCTTCACATGCTGTTCGACTTCAGTTGCCATCGCTCACCGTCCTTTGAACACCCCTCGTCTCTTCTCCAGGAAAGCGTGCATACCCTCCTTCTGATCCTCGGTCGAGAACAAGAAGTAGAAGCTCTTGCGCTCGGCGGCCAATCCCTCGGCCAGCGGGGATTCGAACGCCTTGAGCACCGCCTCCTTGGCCATCCGCGCGGCGAGCGGCGCTTTCTCCGCCAGCTGCCGCGCGAGGCGCTGGGCGACCTGAATCGTCATCTCCGCCGGGACGACCTTGTTGACCAGCCCGAGCTCGTACGCACGGCGCGCGGTGACAGGCGTCCCGGAGAGCATCGCCTCCATCGCCGCGTACTTGCCCGCCGTGCGCGGCCACCGCTGCGTGCCGCCGGCGCCTGGGATGATCCCGAGGTTGATCTCGGGCTGTCCGAGGCGGGCCGAGTCGCCGGCGATGATCAGGTCGCACGTGAGCGCGAGCTCACAGCCGCCACCCAGCGCGTAGCCGTTCACGGCCGCGATGAGAGGCTTCGAGAAGGCGGCGATCCCGGCCCAGCGGCCGGTCTGATCGCGCCGCAGCTGCTCCACGGCTGTGCGCTCCGCCATGTCGCCGATATCGGCCCCCGCGGCGAAGACGCGCGGCCCGCCGGTGAGCACCACCGCCCTGATGCTCTCGTCGGCGTCGAGCTCCACGAGGGCCAGGTTGATCTCGCGAATGAGATCGGGGCTGAGGGCGTTGAGGACCTTCGGCGGGTTGAGTGTGACCGTCGCGATCGGGGCCTCGACGTCGACGGTGATGTTCTCGTACCCCATCGCAGCTATCATCGGCCATGTGGGGAAAGGAGTGCTCCGAGATTCCTATGGCCGCATCGCGGACGACCTGAGGATCTCGATCACCGACCGCTGCAACTTCCGGTGCATCTACTGCATGCCCGCGGAAGGGTTGAA
>CAAGKR010263015.1_pt1 | contig 10523 bp, 5 predicted proteins | sample 2556971 | NCBI WGS metagenome assembly CAAGKR01 (sample SAMEA5207829, study PRJEB30636) | soil metagenome | biome: forest; feature: boreal; material: soil | place: USA | collected 2011-09 | depth 1 m
ATGGTAGCATGCTCAAGTGCATGATTTTGCTTGACAGCACCTCCAAGCAACACTTGCTGCGCTACTTGCACAATTGGATTTATAGAACTCATCCGAGTGATCCTTCCTATCTAGTAGACAATATTAAACGACACGATTTCGTCACCAAAATTGATGACGTCACCATCATTCAAAGGAACCGCCTGATTTGGCTGAAGCCGCATATTATTGATCAAGGTGCCATTTGCGCTTTGCACATCTGCTAGATACCAGTGGCCGCCCTCAAACCAAAGCCGCGCATGACGCCTGGAAACAGTGCGACCCGAGATGATAAGATCGTTACCGTTCGTGCGGCCAATCGTCGTTACAACCTGGTGAAACAGGTACGATCGACCAGCCATTTGCCCGTTCTGCAGAGTAAGCCGAGCCAGCACCGGTCGGCCATTTGGTCCGATATAACGATCAGAAGAGGCCCACTTATCCGACAATTCATACCCACAAGAGGTACAGAACAATCGGTCACTTTGATTGGCTGACCCACAACGAAAACACGGCACTGTCACCATTTGTGATCTTAGATTGGACATCGACGGCTGAGAGTTTGGGGCAAGTGGTTGGGAGACCTGGCCATATCCTCCACCAGGATTGGACAACGGCCCCGAAAAAGCTCCATGTTGATCCGCCGCTGGCACAGGTGACCCTATCGATTGTAACCCTGTGCGCCATCGTGGTAAGGTAAGTTGCGCAGCAGTCAGCGCCCTGGTCAGGGCTTCGATCAACGCATCTGTCGTTTGATAGCGATCTGCGGGAGCTTTAGCGGTCATCCTGAGCAGCACTTGCTCAATAGGTTGAGGCACCCCTATAACACGCAGGTTCTCGATAGGAATCGGATCATTCAAATGTTTTACGGTGATTGAAAGCGGGCTATCAGCGGTAAAGGGAACTCGGCCTGTCAAAGCATGATATAGGACAATACCCAATGAGTAGATATCACTGCGGCGGTCTACAGGTTGCCCTGTTCCCTGCTCCGGTGACATATATTGCGGTGTACCAATACCGGTACCAACTCGTGTTAGATTGACAGTTCCTTCAAGGATTTTTGCGATACCAAAGTCAGAAAGCAGGAGATGCCCATCTTTGCGCAGCAACATATTAGCGGGTTTCACATCTCGATGGATAATGCCGTGACTATGCGCGCATCCCAAGCCTTCGGCAGCCTGGATCACAAAATCTACCGCTTCAGGAACGGTCAAGGGACGCTCTTTCAAACGATCTTTGAGCGTTCCATCTTCGACATACTCCATAACGATATAGGTGATGTTATCGTGCTCTCCGAAATCATGAATCTGCACAATATTCGGATGGGCCAACTTCGCAACAGAACGTGCCTCTTGTGTGAAACGCTTCACAAAAATTGGATCTCGTGCATGATATGCGGGCAAAACCTTGACAGCAACATAGCGATCAAGGGTTGGCTGATAGGCCTTAAAGACCGTCGCCATGCCGCCAGAGCCTATGCGTTCGCGGATTATAAACTTGCCAAGTGATTTGCCAATCAGAGAATTTATATCGTCGTTGTTATCCAATCCCATTGCAAGCCGACTTCCTTTGTTCCTGCCAACTGGTAGGGTCTATCCTCGCCTCTCAAGGAGTTCCAGCACCATGGCAAAAGGATACCTGATTTCTCGACATTCAAACACAAGTTGTCGTTGATTTCTCTCGAAAACCATCCCCTGCGAACGCCACACTCTCTTTAAGAGGGAGAGTATTGTTGGGTGTTTTTTCTCACTAGATTATACAGGTTGAATCGGCCAATGTCGAGAGAGAAGCCTGGCCGATTTTTTATCCTTCCAACAGTAACGTCTCTGGATCTTCTACAAGTTCCTTCACCTTCACCAGAAACTGCACGGCTTCTCGACCATCCACAATGCGATGATCGTAGGAGAGCGCTATATACATCATAGGGCGAATGACAATCTGACCATTGACGACAACCGGGCGCTGCTCGATCTTATGCATACCTAAAATGCCCACCTGGGGAGCATTCAAGATCGGAGTGGAGAGCAGCGAACCAAATACTCCTCCATTGGTGATGGTGAAAGTGCCTCCTTGTAACTCGGCAAGTGTAAGCTTATTGTCTCGCGCCCGCTTTGCGAGGTCCGCAATCTCGCGCTCGATTTCAGCAAAACTCTTGCGGTCGGCCTCACGTAGCACAGGTACAACCAGGCCCTCTTCCGCTCCAACGGCGATACCTATATCGTAGTAATATTTCAAGACCATCTCGTTGCCCTGAATCTCGGCATTCAGGCGTGGAAAAGCTTTGAGCGCGCCCACCACGGCTTTGGTGAAAAAGGACATGAAGCCAAGCGAGACACCGTGACGCTCCCTAAAAGACTCTTTACGCCGGGCGCGCACCTCCATGACTACGCTCATATCGATCTCGTTAAACGTTGTGAGCATCGCGGCTGTGTGTTGAGCTTCGACCAGGCGTTGGGCAATGGTCTGTCTCCGCCGTGAAAGTCGCAGGCGCTCTTCGCGACCCCCTGGCCCAGGTTGAATGGAAGGCTGTGGTATCGTCGGGACGGGCGGAGCTTCTCTCACGGGTGTCTCTACAGCGGGGGTAGCAGAAGCACCACCATCAATTTGCAGTGATGGTGCTGCAACCGTTGACAAACCAGTTACCTGTTGCTCAGTTGTTTTCTCTATGTAACTGATCACATCATCCTTAGTTACGCGACCATGAGGGCTGCGACTCTTGACCTGTGATAGGTCAATGTTATAATCGTCGGCGATACGCCGCGCCAATGGAGAGACCGGTCTCTGTCCATCATTCGCTGGAAGTGCCGGTTGCTGGACTGCAAAGGTCTCTGGACGGACACCCGCAGGTACTTCTACGCTGTCACCGATCATGCCCAGCACATCGCCCACGGTAACCACATCCCCCTCTTGCTTGAGAATCTTTTGCAGTACTCCACTGCGCTCGGCGCTGACTTCGACATTGACCTTATCGGTTTCCAGTTCCACGAGCGCTTCACCCTGTTTCACTTCATCACCCTCATTTTTAAGCCATGTTGCAATCACTGCATCAACAATTGATTCTCCCAATGCCGGGACGTGTATTTCAACTGCCATGTTTGCCTCCATATTGTTTTACAGTTGAGCGTAATGCCCCTTCGATGATCCGTTCCTGCTCGAACTGGAAGAGGTCTGAGAAACCTGTGGCGGGGCTTGAACGCGCAGGGCGAGCGATAACATTCAACTCAATACCCGAGCCGAGCAGTGATGAAAGTTGGGGGGACATGTAACTCCAGGCTCCCATATTAAGTGGCTCTTCTTGTACCCACGCTACTTCAAGTGCTTCTGGATAGTTGGCAAGCACCTTTTCCAAAGCTTCTGCCGGGAAAGGATAGAGCATCTCTACACGTACGATAGCCACGTCTTGCGCCTGCGCGCGAAGCTCGTGTGCAAATAGGTCGATAGCTAGTTTTCCTGTGCAAAGCACGATGCGCCGCACAGCATCAGCATGGGTTAGAGCCTGGCGATCATCAAGAATGGGCTGGAAGGTATCTTGCGCCAGTTCCTGTAAACTGGCAGCCGATAGCGGGTGGCGAAGCAGGCTTTTAGGCGTCATGATGACCAGAGGCCGTGGATATGTTAACAGGTTAAACGCTTGCAGCCGTAACAGGTGGAAGTACTGGGCGGAGGTAGAGCAATTCGCTACACGCCAGTTGTCCAGGGCCGCGAGTTCCAGGTAACGCTCCAGACGCGCGCTTGAATGTTCCGGGCCTTGCCCCTCGTAGCCATGAGGCAGCAATAACACAAGCGACGACTGTTGCTTCCACTTTGAGCGACCCGAAGCAATAAACTGGTCGATAACGGGCTGCGCGACATTTGCAAAGTCACCAAATTGCGCTTCCCATAGCACAAGGGAGTTCGGTGCATGAACACTGTAGCCATACTCGAAACCAAGGACTGAGCTTTCACTTAAGGGACTATTGTAGATTGAAAATGATGCTTTGGCCTCGGAAAGATGCTGTAGCGGAATATAGATTGCTCCGTTGTGCTGGTCATGGAGAACTGCGTGACGATGACTAAATGTGCCTCGTTCAGCATCTTGGCCTGTCAGGCGAATTGGAGTGCCGCCAGCCAGTATCGATGCAAATGCGAGCGCCTCCGCCTGTCCCCAGTCGATGCCTCCCTCTGGCCCCATGGTCGTTGCGCGTCGTTGTAATAATCGCGCCAGCTTGGGATTGAGCGAAAAGTTTTCCGGCCAGGAGAGCAGTTCAGTATTGAACTCGATTAATCTTTGGATAGGAACAGCAGGAGGTTGTTCTGGTTCATCATAGTGTCCATTCAGTCCGTTCGAATCTTCTTGTTCGAAGGGTTGCAAACTGGCATCCGCCTCGCGTTTGGCTTCTTCAAGAACCTTAAAAGCCTGATTCTGCATTGCATCAATATCTTCTTGAGAAACGACGCCCTGCTCTTGCAAATAACGCGCATAGAGTTCTCGGACGGTTGGATGAGCACGAATAACCTCGTACATCTGTGGTTGAGTGAAAGCCGGTTCATCGCCCTCATTATGACCCCAGCGACGGTAGCCAACCAGGTCGACGAGTATATCCTTATGAAACTGATCGCGGTAGGCATGAGCTATGCGCACTGCCATTACGGCTGCCTCAGGATCATCGGCATTCACATGGATGATCGGGACTTCAAAGCCTTTCGCCAGATCGCTCGCAAAGTACGTAGAGCGATAATCCTTCGGCTCGGTCGTAAAGCCCAGTTGATTATTCACGATGAGATGAATGGTGCCGCCTACCGTATAGCCATGCAAATTCCAGAGGTTCAAGGTCTCGGCGACTATCCCTTCGCCAGGGAAAGCTGCATCGCCATGAATGAGGATCGGCAAGGTCTGATCCACATTTTGCTGGGGACTCCCTACATGATCGCGCGTTTCCTGTGAGGCGCGTGCCATGCCCTCAACAACAGGGTTAACAAACTCCAGGTGGCTTGGATTGGGAGAAAGAGTGATTTTGAGATCTACAGTAGCCCCCTCGCCCAGAATAGTTTCAGCGCCCAGGTGATACTTCACATCGCCGGTGTAGCCAAAGCCGAAACTGTCAGTGAGGGGAACTCCCTCCTTGTGTTTCATATGTCCAAATTCGCTGAGAATAGCTACATAGGGTTTCTCAAGCACATGCGCGAGCACATTCAGGCGCCCACGATGCGCCATACCTAAGATTACTTCACCCGTACCACAATCGATTGCTGCCTGGATGATTTCGTCCAGCATGGGCACCAGTACGTCTGTCCCCTCAAGGGAGAAGCGCTTCTGACCTGGATACGTCTGGTGCAGGTAGCGTTCAAACACCTCTACCTGGGTAAGGCGCTTTAATAGAAGGCGTTGGGAAGCTGGACCCGATGATTTTCGATAGAGCTGCAAACCTACCGCGTCTCGTAACCATCCGCGTTCAAGCGGACTTTTCACCTGGTCGAATTCATAACTTATCGTACCAGAGTACATGGCACGTAAGTTGGTAATGGCTTCGAGCGCGTTTCGAGCGCCTTCGGCTGAATGCCCTCCGACAACACTGGGAGGAAGATGTGCCAGGTCTTCATCGCTAATGCCATGTGTTTCGGTCAGAAGAGCGGGATCACCCAGCGGCTCACTACCCAGGGGATCAAGATGGGCGCCGAGGTGCCCGCGTGAACGTATAGCATGCGCAAGCTCGGATGCGGCAACAATTTTGAAAACTTCTATTGTCGCAATTTCAGTGGCGGTTTCTTGCTCAGCAGCCAATTTATTTTCGGGAGACCATGTATCAAAAATGGCACGAGTGGCAGCGTCAACAGAGGCTGGGTTCTGGCGATAGCGTTCGTATAATTCGAGAACATAGCCTGCATTCGGTCCGTAGAATGCCTCGAGGTCATACATATTTATTCCTTTTTATTTGTATTTTACCACTTTCTGTGATATTATTGCGTTGCAAAAGCAATGACGGAGCGAGTAGGTCACGCATGGGCGCAATTAGCCCTCTTGTCGCAGAGAATCCGGGGATGGTGTAACCGGATACAAGACGTGGACTGAAAATCTCTCCAGAGCTGCCAGCCTAACCCATGTGATAGATAGTAGACCTGGCCGGAACCTTCCCGTTACCATGAAGAAACGCTGAAATCCATAGGGGCATAACGCTCATACTACATTCTTAACATGCTTGCTTCCAACTAGAATGCAAGCGCCCCTATCGAGATTGTTGAACGCAAATGAGTGAGCCTGTGTAGCAGAACTATACAAGGCTAATCAGGGTGGTACCACGGGAGTTCCTCTCGTCCCTACAAGGACGAGAGGTTTTTTATTGAATAATACATTAGTATGCACCAAGGAGCATGCAAACACAATGAAGACGAAGCTGCTCTACCACGAAAACAGTTTTACGTATGAATGCACCGCGAAAGTTGTCGCAGTCGAAGGCGACGAGGTAGCTCTTGACGCTACCGTGTTCTTTCCTGGCGGTGGCGGTCAGATGCCTGACCGTGGCACTATCTCGTGGAATAATCGCCGCAACGAAGGCACTGTTATTGCCCTTAACAAGCGGGACGATGTTGTCTGGCATACGCTTGATTGTCTACCACCGCCAGTTGGAACAGAAGTCGTCGGGACCATCGATTGGGACTTCCGTTATCGTATGATGCGCACTCACACTGCATTGCATATTCTGTGTGGCACAATTTTTAGAGAGTTTGGCGTACAAGTTACTGGAGGGCAGATGTATCCAGACAGAGCCAGAATGGACTTTGCTATGGAAAATCTGAGTAAAGAGCGCATCGCCTATATCGAAGAGAAAATTAATGAGGCGGTTGAGGCAGACTACCCTATCCGTGTCTACACTCTACCGCGCGAGAAAGCGTATGCAATACCTGATCTGATCCGTACAAAAATAAATCTGCTTCCTCCTGAGATTGAAGAAATACGTATTATCGAAATAGTGGGTCTCGATCTGCAAGCTGACGGCGGGACTCATGTAAATCATACCAAAGAAGTCGGCGGCATTAAAATTACAAAGACTGAAAATAAAGGCAAGATTAACAAGCGACTAGAGATTCGGTTAGTAGACTAAGATACAGTAAGAGGAGACCATTCGTGTCAGTGAAAACAAGCGTATTCCGATCAGTTACGGCTGCGGATCGGGTTGATTACCCGGCGCTGGAACGATCCGTCCAACATTGGTGGGACGAACAAGGTGTACTACAGCAGTACCTTCACCATAATGACCAGAGTGATAAGCAGTTTTCGTTTCTGGATGGTCCCATTACCGCAAATAACCCGATGGGCGTTCACCATGCCTGGGGAAGGGCCTATAAAGACATCTACCAGCGCTACAAAACCATGCAGGGATACAAACAGCGTTATCAGAACGGTTTCGACTGCCAGGGCCTCTGGGTTGAGGTAGAGGTCGAGAAGGAACTTGGTTTCAAATCCAAGCTCGATATCGAAGCCTTTGGCATCGCTGAATTTGTGCAACTCTGCAAAGAGCGTGTTTTCAAATTTGCAAATCGCATGATTGAGCAATCAATCCGCCTGGGATACTGGATGGATTGGGGCAACGACTACTACACGCTCTCGGATGAGAACAACTATACCATCTGGTCATTCCTCAAGAAGTGCTATGAAAAAGGTCTGGTCTACAAGGGACACGATGTGATGACCTGGTGCCCGCGCTGCGCCACCGGCATCTCTAATATGGAAACATTATCGGAGGATTATAAAGAAACCAGCCACCTTAGCCTGTATGTACGCTTTCCCCTGGTGGATCGGCCAGGAGAGTACCTGCTGGTCTGGACAACTACGCCATGGACGCTGGCGGCCAATGTCGCCGCGGCAGTGCATCCGGATCTGCCATATGCGAAGGTTGAACAGGATGGCGAGTTCTATTATCTCGCCGAAGCGCTTTTACCGGTGTTGAAAGCTCTGAAAGGACGCGACAAGGGAGACTATCATGTAGTAGAAACGCTCATAGGCAGTGACCTCGTGGGCTGGAAGTACCAGGGTCCATTTGACGAACTTCCGGCGGCACAAGGCGTTGTTCATACGGTCATCCCATGGAAAGAGGTAAGCGCTACCGAGGGTACCGGCATTGTACATATCGCTCCGGGCTGCGGTCGCGAAGACTTTGGCCTCGCGAAAGAATTTAACCTGGCGGTTGTCGCGCCTGTGGACGAATTCGGAGTTTACATGGAGGGATACGACTGGCTGAGCGGGCAAACTGCCTCCGACGTGGGCCAGCCAATCGCAGAGAACCTTGCTCAAAAAGGCCTGCTCTATCGCCCGCAGAACTACAAGCACCGCTATCCCATCTGCTGGCGTTGTAAGACCGAACTCATCTTCCGCCTGGTCGATGAATGGTACATCTCCATGGATCGGTTGCGCTACGAGATCATGGATGTAGTACGCCAGGCCAACTGGATCCCGGCTTTTGGCCTGGAGCGCGAACTGGATTGGCTGCGCAACATGGACGACTGGATGATCTCTAAAAAACGCTACTGGGGACTGGCATTACCCATCTACGACTGCCCCCAGTGCGGTACATTTGAGGTTATCGGCAGCGAGGATGAGTTGAAGGAGCGAGCAGTCTCAGGTTGGGAAGAGTTTGAGGGCCATACTCCGCACCGTCCGTTGGTAGATGCTGTAAAAATACAGTGTAACAAATGCGGAAGCGAGGTTTCGCGTATCAAAGATGTCGGCAACCCCTGGCTGGATGCAGGTATCGTCTCGTTTTCGACGCTGCACTATCGCACGAATCCTAAGTACTGGGAACAGTGGTTCCCCGCCGACTTTGTAACAGAGTCATTCCCAGGCCAGTTTAAAAACTGGTTCTACTCACTACTGGTCATGAGCACCGTGTTGGAGAACAAAGCACCGTTCAAAACACTTTTCGGCTATGGTACGCTCATGGGTGAAGACGGCACGCCTATGCACAAGTCAAAGGGTAATCTTGTCGTCTTTGACGATGCTGCTGAACGGGTTGGTTCAGATACCATGCGCTGGCTCTTTGCCAACCACATTGCTGAGCAGAACCTGAACTTCCCGCGCGTTCCCACAGTTGAGGACATGGAGAAGTCGATACAGACAGGCCTGCCAGTGCGATTAGGCGAAAAATGGATGCTCGTGCGCAGGATGCTGGACAAGCTCTGGAACGTATACGGTTTCTTCGTGACCTATGCCAACATCGATGCATTTGACCCCACAAAATTCAAGTTATCGGTGACACAGCGCAGCGAACTTGATCGTTGGATTCTCTCTGAATTGCAGCAAACCGTGCGAACAGTGACCAATGGCCTGGAGCTATACGACACCTCGAAGCCAGCAGCAGTAATCCAGGAGTTCCTGGAGGACTTATCAAACTGGTACCTGCGACGCAGCCGCGAACGGTTCTGGAAAACTGGTATGGATAACGACAAAGTGGCGGCGTATCTCACGTTGTATGAATGTCTGACGACGTTGATCACACTGCTAGCGCCTATCGTACCTTTCACGATGGAAGAGATCTATCAGAACCTGGTATGCAGCGTCAATGCAAATGCCCCGCTTAGCATCCATCTCTGCGATTGGCCGAAGGTGAATGAGGAACTACTAGACGAAAAGCTGACAAACGAAACGCACCTTGTAATGCGCGTGGTTGGCCTGGGCCGAGCTGCCCGTGAGAAGGTGCAAATCAAGATACGCCAACCCTTGAATGCAATGTATGTACGTGTGTTAAATCGAGACGAGGAAGAGGCCCTGGTTCGTCACTCAGAACAGGTGCTTGAAGAACTGAATATCAAACACCTGCACCTGATGCGTGACGACAGCGATATGTTGGCCTATATGCTGAAGCCTCAAGTGAAGGTACTTGGTCCTAAATATGGCCCGTTAGTACAGAAAATCCTGGCGGCTTTCAAGTCTTTAGATGCTCATGGAGCCTACGAGGCGGCTAAGCTACTCAACGAGACCGGCACGCTGAATTTCACAATTGAGGGTCAGCAAATCGAGCTTACCTCTGATGAGATAGAGGTAGTAGCAACTGCCCGCTCCGGATATGTGGCCACCGAAGAGCGAGGGTATGTCGTGGCCCTGGAAACCACGATTACACCTGAATTGCGCGAAGAAGGGCTTGTACGCGATCTGACACACTATGTTCAGGACATGCGCAAAAAGGCCGGATTCAACATTGAGGACCACATCACTCTAACGCTGCATACAGATGAAGAATTGGCTTCGATGCTGCATCGTCACGAAGAGACGTTGCGGTCAGAGACGCTTGCTGATAGTTTGTCAATTCGCGTAGATCAACCGGCTGCGCCAACGCCAGGAGAAGCGTATCGAGAGCAAATCTCACCACACGAGCTTAAAAAGCTAGAGAACTACATTGTTGAAGTGGTTTTAGGCAGATTGTAGGGACTCAATACCCTGGCTTGAAAACAGCATTCAATAAGGAAGCTAAAGAACTGAATGATTTCCGCGAACGATGCCCAGCGCGAAAAGAAAATGGTTGCTCTTTCCTCGG
>CAAGKR010114858.1_pt1 | contig 10522 bp, 8 predicted proteins | sample 2556971 | NCBI WGS metagenome assembly CAAGKR01 (sample SAMEA5207829, study PRJEB30636) | soil metagenome | biome: forest; feature: boreal; material: soil | place: USA | collected 2011-09 | depth 1 m
CCGCACGAGGGCACAGCCTGTTCTCGGCGCACACTTGTCAGCTCGCACCTTCGCCGGTGCCTTCTGACGTGAAGGGTGCTCCATCCGACCACGCTCGCGACTTCAAGACGACTGGTTGATCCAAATTGGGATTACCCATAAGCGGCGTATGGCTGTTTCGGGCAGGAGGTGCAACCCCCTGCACCGAGCCCCGTTGCCCGCCCTGCAGGTAGCCGACCTCGAACTCATCTAGCCTTTCGGTTCCGACCGCTTGCCAGTGAAAGCCGAAAGAAAACACGAACTGAAAACCTTGAGGAGGATCAACGTGAATCGTGAGGTCTTCTACTTCACCGTGCGGGAAATGGCGATGTGGCTTCAACCAGGTGAACACTCCTTTTCGCTCAAGTGGCAACCGTAGCCTAGCGACATCGGTTTCAATAATTGGCCTGCCATAAAACGGATCACTGAGACTGTTTGGATGCTCGCGAAAGTCGAGGACCCGAACGAAGGCCGTTTTCACGATTGCGATTCCGTCCTTTGAAGCATTGGCAAGCCTAGTGGTAATAACGTACGAATTCGCGGGAGAGACGCTCCATTCCACGACCGAGAGAAGTTCGCTATTGACCAGTTGCGGAAAAGGCGTCTCAATCGTTTCCCGAATTCGAGCCTCTGCTGCGTTCTTCCAGTCCCTTATAACAGTGGCTGAGTAACGGTCGGGATCGGAGTCAATCAACTTGGCGCAGGCCTGGCAAAGCCAGATTGCATTAGTGATGGAACTGCGATCTTTTATTCCGAGTTGAGCATCGTATCGAGGTCCTCCCGGAGAAGCAGCGGTAATATGTGCGGCCACACCTATGCTGACGCTCTTGTCGTCGAGTGTGTGAGGTCCGCTGGTATGTCGTTGGCAACCTGGGTTCGAACATCGGAAGCCAACGCGACGGCCAAGATGCTCTCTTGTAGGCGCTGTGAAATCGTCACGCATGTTATTCCAAGGAACCTCGCTCCAGTTGGGCACGAGTATAAATCATCGCGTCCTTCATGGTCTCGTTTCCGAGCGTGGGAAAGTCTATCTTTCCTAGTAGGATTAGCACCGTTGAATGGTTCTAGCCCCGTCGAAGATTGGCACAGTAGGTGCTACGCACCTGAGATGTTTTTGACACGTCACCCCTGACATTCAGGGCTGAGGCGTTTACGTTGTAAACGCGCCGTTAACTTTGTTAACGCACGTGTCTATTGCACTTAGCTGTTTTCGTTAACTTTGTTAACGAGCCCGTTAACATTGTGAACGCAGATGATCTGACTAATTCCTTTATGGAGACTAAGCAAATGAGCGAAACCAAGAGAACCAAGAACATCGCTTTTCGACTGACTGACGAGGAATACGAACAGGTTGAGAGATGCGCTCTTGCGGCAGGGGAAGACCCAAACACATGGTGCCGCAAGGTCACGCTCACGCAGTCGACCGAAGGATTTGGTCTGACAAAAAACGACCGGCTGCTGTACGAAGAGATCGCGCGGATGCGTTACATGGTGGGACACGGCTTTAGACTGCTGTTGAACTCAAAGGAAGCCACCGCCGCCTGGAAGAAAATCACAGTGGACGCCGACCAGAGTTCGGCGATCATCGCCGACGACTTACTTTCCAGAAGGCACGAATGATTGACCTGTGGCGACTGTCGAAGTTGAGACTCACGCGGGGCTCGCCCTTCGGAATGACTGAGCCCTTAGTGTATGTAGAACACAACACCTTGCCTAATTGAGAGTCTCAGTCAGAAAGCGAATTCTGATCTCCCTCGATCAATAGCCCTGCAAAATCGCGGCTAAATCCTAGCCAAGAGCCGCAAGAAATCCTCAACCAATCTTCTTAATTCGTTTGGTATGTGAAGTGCACTGAGCGCCAGCACGCTCCTGACAATCGGGAACGAGCAGAGATTCAGCCAGGAGGCGCTTCCATTGAAAACCCCATTAGGATTCCTTACTGAAGAAGGCCGCACCCGGTCGAAGAACGCCGCGCACCGAATTAGCGCTTACGCCGTTGTCATGATCCTCGTGGCTGGAGCTGGCGGGTACGCCATCTACAAGTATTGGGTCGCGAGTAATCTGACAACGCTTCAGCGAGTCTATTTCAAGCAATACCTGAAAAGCAGCTACCGAAGCTACCTACCAAATTCCAGATCACACTACACAACTCTGGCGCGCGTCGTAACCGACCCGCGCACAAAGAAAGATGTTTCCCTGGCTGTCCGCAACGATGAGATCGAGCCGCAGCTCGATCAAGACGGGCGCATCAAGTTCGACAAGAGGCACTATCCAATCATCTTGCTCAAGCCCGGCCTTGAGCATAAGCAATACTCTTGGCTGGAAACCATTAACCCCGATGCGATGGCGTATCAATGGTTCCGCGACACGATCTACGAAGGACAAAGCATCCCGATAATCTGGCGTCCCGCCTGGCTTGGCGCTCTCTTGATCTTCCTCCTGGGAACAATCGGACTGACGACCCTCGATGTGTCCGCGCAGCGACTCTATCTCAAAGGCGAAGCGATCAGAGGAACGCGCGGACTGTCGCCTAAAGAGTACGCGCGCGAACACCGGAAAGAGGATAGCTGCGGAATCAGAGTTTACGTAGACGGAGGCAAAGATGATTGACACGTTGAGACGACTTGTTGGGCTAGATGATCGCTCTTACATGCTGCGAGTTCCGCGCGCCGAAGAGAATGAAGGATTGCTTTTGCTGGGTGATCCCGGCACCGGAAAGAGTCAGATCATTCATCAACTGCTGGAACAAATTGCTGACCGCAGACCACCGGAAGCAGTTGTTTGTTACGACCCTGCTGGGGAGTTTATCGAAAGTCATTTTGATCCTTCTGCTGACATTGTGCTCAACCCTCTTGACGCACGATCACCGTATTGGTCGCCTACGATGGAAGTGAATTATGAGACTACCTCGACCAGCGCCACGGATCGGCATCTCGTTGCCGAGAGCTTCTTCCCGGATCGTGAGCAGGGCGCGTCTACAACTCAGTTCTTTTTGAAAGCAGCGCGCAGTATCTTCGCCCGAATGCTTGAACTGAAACCGACCGCCGAGCGGATCGTGGAGGTTTTGAAGGATGAAAAGCTTATCGACGAGATCGTAGCCGGCACTGAACACGCGCACTTAATTAACGAAGGAGCAAAGGGACAACGAGGTGGGGTATTGGCGACGCTTTCCGAAATCGGAGAGGCACTAAAGCTCTTGCCATCGCCAGACCAGTGTGCCGGGGAGTTGAGCATAACCGAATGGGCCAGACGACGACGTGGTTGGATCTTCATCACTTCCAGTCAAGACACGAGAGATGCCCTCAGAACGCTTCACGCAGCATGGATAAATATCCTGATGAAGCGACTGCTAGGAGTCGCGCCTCAATGGGGGAGACAGAACCCGTGCTGGGTGGTGGTTGACGAAGTTCACTCGCTGAAGCGCCTGCCGGCACTTTCAAACACAATAGTTGAAGGCCGAAAGTTTGGTTTGAAGATGGTTCTTGGCACACAAAACAAAGCGCAACTTGAAGAGCACTATGGACGTGGCGCCGCCACGATGCTCTCAGCTCCACACGTGAAGATTCTTTTCCGCTGCAATGAGCCGGAATCGGCGCGCTGGGTAGCCGAGATGATTGGTGAAGAGGAAAAGGAAAGACCCAGGATTGGCACGACTGCAACTGTTCAATCCAACGGTCGTGACTCGATTAACTACTCGACGGTAACGGAGCGGCGCTTTGTAGTCAGCAAGGAACAGATAATGGCCCTGCCGAATCTTCGTGGCTATTGGAAGTATTCGGATTCAGTGGTGCGCTTTCGAATCAAGCCCGTGGATCGTCCAAGAGTGGCACTGGCTTTCATGCGGCGCAATCCACAATCCGTCACACTGGCAGAAGAACCGGCATCTCCTCTCGTCGAACGACCCGCTGAGCGACAGCTGGAACTGCCAATGCCAGAGAATGCCCTACCCATTCATTCGAATGAATTAGAGGACGAGGACCTTGAATACTCTCAAGAAGTCTCACCTGAAGTACCCGCCGGCCCTCAGTTCAACTACTGAAGAGGAGTTCAGGCGATGATGACGATGAGCAAAGCGCTTTCTGCCGGGCAAGCCAAGAACTACTACCAAAAGGAATATACGAGTGCCAGGGAGAACTATTACAGCGAACGCGGCGAAGTGAGCGGGCGCTGGAGCGGCCAGTTAGCCGAAGAGTGGAACCTCACCGGAGAAGTTCAGACCGAGCAATACGAGCGTCTTTGCGCTGGTCAGGACCCACATACCGGCGAGCAACGCATCCGAGCCCGCAAATCAAGCGAAGCGGTCAACAACTACGGCGAAGAAATTACCACGAGCGAACACCGTGCGGGTTGGGATGCCACTTTCAGCGCTCCGAAATCGGTTTCGTTAGCTGCCCTCGTCGGCAATGACGAGCGAATCCGTACAGCGCATCGTGAAAGCGTGAACGAAGCGCTGGAAGAGTTGGAGCAATACATGCAGGCGCGCGGCGGCGGCAACAAGCCGGCTATCACAACTGGGAAAATGGTCGCCGCGCAATTCGAGCATACCGCCGCGCGTCCTGATCATAAGACCGGCTATGCTGCCCCACAGCTTCATACTCATGTCGTCATATTCAACATGACCCAGACGGCTGAAGGAAAAATCAGATCAGTTCAGCCACTAGAACTATACCGAAGCCAGCAGTATGCAACGTCCATCTACCGAATGAACCTCGCAGAAAAGCTGCAAGCGCTTGGCTACGAGACTGAAATCGATGCCCGCACCGGCGCACCTGAGATCAAAGGTTTCAGCAAAGAGTACTTGCGGGACAGCAGTCCTCGTCGCGAAGAAGTGCGGAAGGAAGCTCAAGAAATGAAAGAGCGGCTTGCAAGTCAGGGCATCACCGTTAAAGAAGGTGCGGGACTGAATCAAGCGGCCGCGCGCACCGATCGAGCAAGTAAGCAGTACGACCATACCGAGATGAAAGAACGAGCCCTGGAAATGGACGCAAGATACGACAACCAGGCACAGCGGTCAGTTGAGCGCGCGCTTGAGATTGGTTCAATCAGTCGTTCCGCAGATGAAGTTGCTAGACGCGCACGGGAGGCAGTCACCTTTGCCCGTGACAACGCAATGGAGCGAGAAGCCGTCGTTGAAATGCGTAAAGTGAAGATTGACGCTCTTAGGCGCAATCTTGGACTGACAACCTATGAAGCAGTCGTGACTGAGCTAGCCATGCGACAACGGCAAGGTGAGTTCATCGGCATCGTGCGCGAACAAGGAACGCGAGAGACCACTACGCGTCACATGTTGGAGATGGAGCAGTCGAACATCCAAGTAATGCTTGACGGTCAGAACTCATACCCGCCGATCGTTGGCCGGGAGCGGGCGCGCCAGAGCGTCGAGCGAATCGCGGAGCAGCAGGAAATCAAATTGAATGACAACCAGCAAGCAGCAGTCGAGCAGCTCTTGGCAAGCCGAGATCAGATTATCGGATTGCAGGGTGGCGCTGGTACAGGTAAGACGACAGCCCTCTCAGTACTGAGACAAGCCGCCGAGAGCGAGGGATACGCAGTGCGGGGCTTTGCACCAACAACTCGCGCCGCGCAACAACTTTCAGAGAGCGGCACTCAGACTGAAACCCTCCAAAAGTTCTTACGCCGACGCGAAGAAGCACCTGAGCATCAGAACAGGCTCTTCGTGCTGGACGAAAGCTCACTCGCCAGCACCAAGAATCTCCATACCTTTTTTGCGCGCCTTGAGGCTCAGGACAAGGTGCTCTTGGTTGGCGATATCAAACAGCATCAAGCAGTCGAAGCCGGGAGCCCATTCGAGCAGTTTCAAAGGCACGGAATGGAAACAGCCAAGCTTAGCAAGATCATGAGGCAGCGAGATCCCCAACTGCGCCAGGTTGTAAAAAAGCTCTCAGCCAGCCAAGTAAAGGAAGCGATCGATGGCTTGCAGCAGCAAGGCCGCGTAGTTGAAATAGCGGACGAGGGGAAACGTCTGCTTGGGATCGCAAGTGCTTACTGCAAAAGCCCGGAAAATACACTCGTGATCTCACCTGCGAATCAGGAGAGAGGAATAATCAACACGCTGATCCACCGGCAGCTACAGAAGGAAGGCAGAATCAACCAAGAGGATCATCAGATGATGGTCTATGTCAATCGTCAGGATATGACCGGCACCGAGCGTACGTTTGCCGCTTCGTATGTGCCCGACGAAGACATCATCAGATACAACCGCGTGAGCAAAGTCTATGGATTCAGCGTAGGAGACTATGCGAGAGTTACAAAGACAAACTACGAAGAGAACGAGATCACGGTGCAAACGACGGACGGGCGTGAGATCACTTACAACCCAACTCGCCTCTCTGGTGTGAATGTTTATCGAGAAAACGATCGCACGTTCTCGCAGGGAGATCGCATCCAATTTCGCGCACCGTTTGCTGAACAGCGAGTCGCCAACGGCGAGATTGGAACTATTAAAGAAATCTCAAACGACGAATACCGGGTTGCGCTAGACAGTGGGCGTGAGGTCAGTTTTGAAAGTGACAAGTTTCGCCATATTGATCATGGCTATGCCGTGACCAGTTACTCGTCGCAGAGCCAAACTGTAGATCGCGTGCTCGTCAACGCGGATGCCAACGAATCTGACCTCTTGCTCAATCAGCGTATGGGCTATGTGGCGGTTTCCCGCGCGAGAGAGGATGCAATCATTTTCACCAATTCGGTTAATCAGCTCCGGGCTGCCTTAGACAGGAGCGTCGACAAAGAGATGGCCGTCGAAGCGCTCCGCCAAAGTCATGACCGGAATGCACTTTCTCATGAAGAATGGGAGCGCTTGCTAAGTCCGACCAATAAAGAAGCGACCGCTGAACAGAGCTACGATCAGGGGCCGATGAGCCAAGACGGCACAGGTGATGACCGGGCCGCTGGCGAGGAAATCGAACTCGAACTCAACTCGTGATGACTCGCTAAAAACCCTTTGCCGGCGTCAATCAAGTAGCGTCGAACTTGCCAGCCGGGTATCACGGCACTCAGTCGGGTTGGGCTTCGTTAGGAGCCCAACATTCGAGATAGTCTCGTTCACATTTCTCTAGGTCGTTGTCTATGCCTAAATTGAAGTGCTTGTTCTGGAGGTCAAAGACGTGAAGCAAAAGATGGTGACCGAAGACTAACCCCTTTTTTATCGCTTTTCGTTGGCCGTCGCTCTCGAATGAGAAGGAGCCGTCTTCCTTGAACACAACACGCGCTTCAACTGATTTGAATGTGCTATGAGCCATCAGCAATGGTAGAAAGTACGAATAAGGATAAAGGTCCTTGAGCGCCGGTTGGTGTCCTTTCCCGGCCATTGCGCCCGCGTCAAGTTTATGCCATGAAAACATCAACTCTTGAGTCTTGCATTTCTTGCACTTGGTTTTCATGAATCTTCCCTTGACCGCTTCATACTGCTCCTCAATCTTTGCCTGCTCCTCTTCTGAAACAATGCTGCTCAATATCGCCGGTTCATTTTTGTAGACCTCTTTGAACTGCTCTACTAGCTTACGCGTATGGATAGCGTCATAACCCGTGAATGCGTCCACCTCATCCGGATACTTTGATATAAAAGCAGCGGTGACTTGTCGTTCATACATACTTCGGAGCATCTGCATTGCGCCGATTCCAAATCCGTTTCCACAGAGATTCACAATTTGCTCAAAGTCTTCGACGCAGACCCGGCCTAAGCCAAAGATGATGTAGTCGGCATGATGTCTCGCTTCGAACTTTCCAACAAACAACCTATCCCGCAATGCCTGCAATGCCGGATGTATTTTGACAAAGCACGGGAACTGTTCATTGAACCATTGCCAATTATCGTAATTGCCAAATTCCATAACCGATCCTCTCACATTCAGTGGTTCACAATCCGCTACGCCAGCTTAAGTTGGTTTTTCCAATCCAATTAGTTTCGTCCAGAGAAGTTATCCACAACCTCACCCATTTAGGTCGCGCAAAGCGCCCAGGAATTGGAAAAGCTGATTCCATTCGGTCTGCCGCCTGCGACAATGAAGTATCATCCCGCCGTTACGCATAAAGCTTATCCACTGACCAACTATAATTAAGTCCGAATCAACCTTGCTGGTCATAAGCAAATAAGGGATCAGCAACTTCATGGCTTCGACCTGATGTATCCACAACTCAACTGGAGACGCATAGATTTCAGTCAGCTTAGGAATCTCATCAAAGAGAGTTCGAGTAGGCGGAAACTGCCCGGCTTTACAAGCAATGCAAACGAGCTTCTGGGGATTGAACGGCTTCAACCATTGCGCAAAACTATTCCAGGTTGTATTCGACAAGTCGGGAGCGAGACTAATAACTGAACTGTTGCTGTGAGCGATAACTACCACTAATTTGATGGCACGATATTTTTGAGTGTACTCAGCGAAGTTTTTTATTAAGTCATCCTTGGATCGTATTAAGGCAGTCTCCACGCTCAGTTTCTTAGGTAGTATCCGAACTATGCCGTTAAGATCCGTGGCAACCGAAAGCGATTGACGGACAAGCTTGTCCGCGTCACACTCCAAAATCAATAGCGAGAGTAAAGGGAGTTTCTCTTGCTTGGACGCTTTTTGTTTCTTGGCTTTCTGTGGCATCGCAGTATTATCTCATTTCTTCATTCATTCGAGGACAGTAAGCGATGCAAAATTTATTACTTGATCCTAGTGATAGAGTTGGGGAGTGGAAAATCCAGAAGAACAAGTTGCGCGACTGCCGAACGGCGAAAAGGTGATAATTGAGAATATCGATGGGTTCGTCGCAACAGTCAGACGAACTGATGGATCGCGAGCGGGAACAGTAGCTGCTTGCCCTATCTCCAAACTTAAACCGTTAGACTTCAAGCCCTCGAAAGACCACACGTAGGCTTTCGCGCATGAGTCCTGTTTCTTCTCTACGTATGATTAGTGTGCCTATAGTGTGCCAACTCTCCCAAATCGGCCCATTCACACCCTAGCCAACCCGAAGAGATCATGAGAAACTACTAATGAATCGGCACAAACCCGAAGGTAGGCGAACTGACGAGAACAGGCATTTTGAGACTTAAAATCCGTTGACCGTAAGGTCGTGAGGGTTCGAATCCCTCCCTCGGCACCAATCGATTCAATATCTTGCATCCACTCATAGTTTGAACCTGAAAATTCGCGATCTCGTTGGCTATTGCCGTCTACATTCTTAAGCCAGCCTGCTTTCGTGCAGCTCATCACAGCGGAGTAATCGCGAGCGCCAATGTGTAGGTCATAGTCGATCACTTGAATGACGCAGGTTCTTAGGTGACTGTTTAGAATTGACGCTCCGCCCGTCAAACGCCTAAATCGAGGGCAGCATCTTGAATTACGATCTAGATGATGCTAATGCATGTATTCCTGAGAAGAGGATTTCAAAGGCTAACTACAATTCCGATCTCTGAGGAGAAGAAAATGCAGACCAACGCCAACGTCGCTCGAAAGGAAAACCAGCGTGGAAAGGTACATAGTAGTCCTACTCCTATCGCACGGCCTTTTAAGCGTTTCGGGAGAACAATGCGAGCTCTTTTGCCAGCACTTCTGATCTGGTTTTTTGTGCCAGCGGGCCGGGAGGCTTCAGTCGTTCCGAAGCTCTCTACTGTGGCCTTCGCGCAGTCTCGTGCGCAACCGTCCGAAGCCCAGAAAGCTTTCGAGCAACTGAAAACCCTCGCGGGAAACTGGGAAGGGCCGGCAACGACGGTTCCAGAAATGCCCGACATGGCCGGGCTGGTAGTACACGTCTCGCTGCGCGTGACTTCCGGGGGCGCTGCGCTCATGCACGAGATGGTGCCAAAGGGAAGATCCGACGATCCGACTCGTGGTGACGATGATCCGGTCACCATGTTTTATCTGGAGGGCGATGGCCTGCTCCTGACGCACTATTGTGACACGTGGAAGAACCGGCCTCGTATGTCGGGCAAGTTGTCGCCTGACGGAAAGACAGTTGAATTCGAATTCCTCGACGTTGCCGGCTCGAAGCGCGGATATATGAGCCATGCAGTGTTCACCTTCATCGATGCCAACCATCACACCGAGGACTGGACTACATGTTCCCGGGTGATAAGCAGGGCCGCGCGCACTTGGACCTGCATCGGACGAAATGACGCACCATACCTCGAATATGAGAATTACGATGCATTCCTGATTACGCACGGCACTAATATGCCCGGATACCCATGTGCCGCACTTTCCTTGCATTAGGAAAGCTTGGGAAGCCCGTCATACTTACAGGTTCTCAGGTTCCCAGGCCGTTCTATCAGCGAGAAAAGTGACCAAACTCGAAGCACATCGGAACGTCAGCAGACCGCGCGCAGCTACACTCCAGGGCGTTAGGCTGACGATACACACCGCGAGACATACGTGCGCGGGCTCGATCCGGTCCAACGCTTGAATGCGCGTGAGAATGAGGCCGGCTCAGAGAACCCCACCAGATAGGCTGTCTGGTTGACTGAGACTTTCTTTCCGTTCAAGTAGTAAAGAGCCAG
>CAAGKR010223734.1_pt1 | contig 10522 bp, 10 predicted proteins | sample 2556971 | NCBI WGS metagenome assembly CAAGKR01 (sample SAMEA5207829, study PRJEB30636) | soil metagenome | biome: forest; feature: boreal; material: soil | place: USA | collected 2011-09 | depth 1 m
GGCCGGGCAGCGCTGCGCCATTGCTCCCCCCGGCCTTCCCAAAGAAATAACCATGATTCTCGTTACGGCCCTGAAAAAGACCCTGGAAGACAAGGAATTTCAGGATTGGGAAAAGAAGGCAAATTTTTCTTTTGACCCCCTTTACGGCGAAGAGGCCGCCAAACTGGTTAAAGGATACATCCAATACTATAATAATATGGAGCCGACTTTGAGGAAATATTTAACCTGATATTTGCGGGGCATGAATGTAACTCCGAGGATGTCGATAATTTTATTCCCGCTGAGGGGCAATAAAAAAGCGGCGTCCGCGAGAGGAAGATATGCATTACATCACAGGAGGCGTAAATGGCTAAAGATGAGAAGAGTGGAGTGGATTCAACAGGTAAAGATTTGAAGGAATTGAGGGATGAACTGTGGGTCGTTGTTCCCTTTTTCCTGGCCGCCCTGGGTTTTTTCCTGGGCAGTTTCTCGTTCAAACGGGGGGCCGGCGGGGTTCCCATGGTGGTTGGCTTTGCAACGCTGGTCATGGCGGGAATGCGCCTTATCCACATCATTTTCCCGCAAAGTAAAATCGGCGAATTCAACGAAGCCGGCCTGGCCGGGGAATTTGACCATATGAAAGAAGCGATTGAAGAGGAAACCTTAAAGGGCCACTACGAGGAGCCCAAGGGCAAGGTGGTCACCTTTGTCGATGAGAGGAAGGCCTTTATCGGGGCGATCGGCTGTTTCCTCGCCTTTCTCCTTTGCGGTTACATCATCGGCAGCTTTGTGGTGATCGTCGGCGCCAGCTATTATTACGGCTACAAGGAGAAGCTTCCCATTGCCATAGTTATGGCCTCGCTATTCCTGATCGTTTATGTCCTGCTATATAAACTTATGGAGGCGCCCGGCGACTTCGGTCTGCTGCTGGACCCCATCTTAAGATCACTTAATTTGATTTAGAAAGGCAAATGACTATGGACCAATTTCTGACGCCCTTAATGGTTTTATTTCAATGGCAAAATATCATGCTGATGCTTTTGGGAACCTTGATCGGGGTCGTGGTGGGCGTTTTGCCCGGCATCGGCGCTACCCAAGCCATGGCCCTCATGATTCCCCTGACCTGGAAGATGGACGTGATGCCCGCCCTGGTGCTGCTGATCTCCATATATGCGACCTCGAAATTCGGCGGCTCTCTCACGGCGATTCTCTTCAACATCCCTGGGGACAACCCCAATGCCGTGACCCTGATTGACGGCTATCCCATGGCCAAAAACGGGCAGGCAAAAACCGCGATCGCCGCCTCCGCCACCGTTTCCATCATGGGCGGGTTATTCTCTGCCCTTTCCCTCATCATCTTTATGCCGGTGATGTACCAGATTATCCTGCTCTTCGGGCCGGCGGAATTCTTCATGCTGGCGCTTTTCGGGCTGACGGCCATTGCCGCCGTCTCGGCGAAAACCCTGATGAAGGGCCTGATGTCCGGCGGTATCGGGATTCTGATCGCCACGATCGGTTATCACCCCCTGGTGGGGCAGGCCCGTTACAGTTTCGGCAGTCTCTATCTCCAGGACGGGATCAACATGGTGCCTGTCATCCTCGGGGCTCTGGCCATGAGCGAGGCCCTGATCCTGTGGATGGAAGGCAGTTCCATCGTCAGTGAAGGCGTTCCTCTCTCGGGCAGTTATAAAGCGGGGATTATTGCAGTTTTTAAGAACATCCCGCTTTTCCTCAGGAGCTGCTTCATTGCCTGGGTAGTCGGCGTAGCGCCTGGGGCGGGCAGCTCGGTGGCCGGTTTCGTCTCCTACGCCTCCGCCACCAAGACCTGCAAGAACCCGGAGAACTTCGGGAAGGGCGATGTCCGGGGGGTTATTGCCGGTGATACGGCCCTCCATGCCTGTGCGGGCGGCGATCTTCTTCCCACGATAACCATGGGAATCCCGGGCAGCAACGCCATGGCCATCCTGCTGGGGGCTTTTGTGCTCCATGGCATTACCCCCGGGCCGCAGATCGTGAAAATGCGTCCCGATCTGGTCTACCTGATCGTGTACGTGCTTTTTATTGCCCACGTCATCAGTGTGATTATGGCGGTGGGTTTGTCCAACCTGATGGAAAAGCTGACCAGGACGAGGGCGGAGATCATTTCTCCGATCATCATCGTTTTCTGTCTCCTGGGCTCCTATATTATGCGCGAGTACTGGCAGGATATGATGGTCACCACCGTTTTTGGCATTCTCGGTTATTACATGCGCAAGCACGGCTATCATCCCATCCCCCTGGTACTGGGGATCATCCTGGGGCCCATTGCCGAATTCGGACTTTTCGAGGCCCTCTCGATATCCGACAACGGGCTTTTGATCTTTATCACCCGCATCCCCAGTTTGATTATCCTGCTTTGCATTCTCCTCGTCGTCTTCTGGCCCTATGTTGAAAAGCTTTACGCGCGGACCAAGATGAAAATGGCCACCTGATGGTGATGGTCCGATAGTGGTTTTGGTTTGTCGGGCCGGGAAAGTTTGATGATGGCGCTATTTCTGACCAGTCATGATGTCGCTCTGCTCCTGGGCATCGGGGATTATGTGGATGTCTTGGAGCAGGCCTATAAACAACTGGGGAGGGGGGTAAGCAATATGCTCCCCAGGATCAAGGTTGATGCCGCCCAGCGTTCAGGGTTCCTGAAGATTCTACCGGCCGCGCTGTCAGAGGCAGGGGTAGCCGGCATCCATGCCTATACGGGAGGCGGACAGGGAGATTTTCTCAAGGTAATTTTGCTGTTCGATATCCAATCCGGCAATCTCCAGGCCATCATGGAAGCGGATCGCATCGGCTGGCTGACGCCGGGCGCGGTGAGCGCCGTCGCCACCAAATATCTGGCCAGAAAGGACGCCCGCGTCATGGGCATCATCGGTTCGGGAAGGCAGGCCAGAGCCCAGTTGCTGGCCCTGTCCTGCGTGCGCGATCTGGAGCTGGTGCGGGTTTATAGCCCGGAAAAAGAGCACCGGGAAGCATTTTGTGCCGACATGGGGAAGACCTTAAACTTGCGGGTCATTCCTGCTTGTTCTCCTGAGGAGGCAATCTCCGGCGCGGATATTGTGGTTACGGCCACCAATGCCCGCACGCCCGTTTTTGACGGGAGACGGATTCCGGCGGGTACGCATATCAATGCCATCGGCGCCCATGACCCTCGCCGGCGCGAGGTTGATGGCGTCTGTGTGCTGCGGAGCAAGGTGATTGCGGACTCTCTGGAAAGGGCTTTAAAGGAGGAGGGGGCGTTATTCCTGGCGGCCGAAGAAGGCCTCATTGAGCTGCCCCATGTTTATGGGGAGCTGGGTGAAATTGTGGCCGGTAATAAGCCGGGAAGGGTGGACAGTGAAGAAATCACCTTGTTTTTATCCGGGGCTACCGCGGTAGAATATGTCGCCATCGGCGCGGAGGTTTATCGACGGGCCAGGGAAAAAGGGATGGGGCAGCAGTTGTCTCTCACGAGAGATGATGATGTCCCCCGCTCACTGTACGTAAAAACCAGGTAGAGCGACCCACTCTTAATATTATTGTCCTTTTAGTAAGTATCGGGGGTCGGACTCAGGAGAAAAGAAATGAAAAAGATAATATTGGTATTGATAGGATTGACGTTCTTGATAACCCCCCTTTACGCCGCCGCGCCGGATTACGGCTTTTATAAAGGCAAGGTCATCAACTACATAGTGGCGACCAAACCGGGGGGCGGTTACGACGCCTATGCCCGCGTGATCGGCAAGTATTTGCAGAAATATATACCTGGGACGACGGTTATTGTTAAGAACCTTCCCGGCGCCGGTCATATTATCGGCGCCAATGAAACCTATCTTGCCAAACCGGATGGTTTGACCATCGGCACTTTTAATACCGGCTTGATCTATTCCCAGATCCTGAAGCAGCCGGGCATAAGATTTGATATGACAAAATATGGCTGGGTGGGCAAGGCCTCTTCCGATCTACGGGTCTTGGTGGTGGGTAATAAAAGCCCTTATAATAACATCAAGGACATCATTGCCAGTAAGGAACCGGTAAAAATGGCGGCCTCCGGCGTGGGGAGCTCTGCCTACAATGAGACCATACTAACGGCGGCAGCTTTAGGGGCGAATCTGAAAGCTGTGGCCGGTTATTCGGGCCGGGAAGGAGAGATGGCTATCCTGAGGGGAGAAGTGGCCGGAACCGGCGGCGCCTATACGGGGCTGGTCGGCTTCATTAAAGCGGGGGAATGCCGCGTCCTGCTCCAGATCGGCGCCAGAAAACACAAGGATCTGCCCAACGTGCCCCTGGCCGCAGAGCTGAAGGGTATCTCTCCCAGGGGCAAGGCGCTGTTCGACTTGATTGTGGCTGTTAATGAACTCGGTCGACTCACCGGCGCGCCCCCCAATGTGGCGCCGGCCAGGATGCAGGTGCTGAGGGATGCCTACAAGAAGGCCTTGACCGATCCGGCATTAATAAAAGAAATGGAAAAGATGGGGCTGGACCTGGAGCCCGGTTTCGGCGATGAGGTGACCAAGCTGATGATGTCGGCGATCAACCAGCCGGAAGAAAATGTGATCCTGCTCAGGTCTCTGATCAAATTCGAATAGTCCCGTTTAGCGGGGAAACGTAGTTGATCGATAGCAGACAAGGGGAGGCGCTTGTGAATAAAAGGCAGATGCTCAGGAAAGCGGCGCCGTTTTTTTTGCTGTTGGCCATCATCTCTGTCAGCAAGCCTCTTTATGCCAAATACCCGGAACCGGGCAAGTCCATCGAGTTTATCGTGCCGGTGGGTGTGGGGGGCGGATACGATCTTTACGCGCGGATGATTGTCCCTTATCTGGCCAGGGAGCTGGGCGTCAATATCAGGATCAGAAATGAACCTAAAGCTAACTGGCTGGATGGATTGGCCAAAATTTACCAGGCCAGACCGGACGGCTACACTATCGGCATCTGGAACCCCGGTGTTTTGATAAACGACAGGGACATCCTCGGCGAGATTGATTACGATATCACGAGTTTTACCTTTCTCTACCGGGTCAGCAATGAACCGCGGATTGTCATTGTCAGAAAAGATGGTCCCATTAAGGATTTCAAGGATCTCCTGGCCAAAGGGAAGGCCCGCACATCAAAGCTGCGAGTCTCTTACTCCGGCGGTGCTTTGCTGGACGCCAAGTTAATGGATGCCGAGTGGGGGATCGATACGGAAAAGGTTCCCACGAACGGCGGCAACGATACCAGGATGGCCGTAATGCGGGGGGACGTGCACTTTTGCGTGAGCAGCCTCGGATCGGCGGCAGAAGCCCTCTCTTCCGGACGTCTCAAGGTCATTCTGCTTCTGGAAGACGAACCCATGGTCAGGATAGGAGAGGCGCAGAAGCTGATCAAAGACTTCCCAGAGTTGAGGTCTGTACCGATTCCCAAGGATCTGGGGTTAAAACCGCTTTCCTATAATGCGCGAGGCGCCCGGGCCATCATCGCGCCTCCCGGCCTGCCGAAAGAGATAAAAAATACGCTGGAAAGCGCCTTGGCAAAGATCATGCGGGACAAGTCCCTCATCGATCTGGGCTTTAAGACGGATCACCCCTTGGGGATCGGCCAGAAGGGAGATGATTACGCCGCCCAAATGAAACGGGATAAGCAGGCGTTAATAAAGATCAAGAAAATGTTGCAGGAGGATTAGGGGTAAATAGTTAAGGGTTAAGGAGTGTATTATGGGCTGGCTCAAGGTTTTAGAGGGAAACGAAGAGGAAAAATTCTTCTGGCATCCTGATGTGCCCGAGGAGGTGCGCCAGGCCAGGGAAAAATTTGTTCGTTATCAGCGGCAGGGATTTTTGGCCTGCAAGATTATGGGGCAGGGAAAAACAGGCGTGCAGATCAGCGAGTTTGACGGGCAGGCGGAAGAAATATTCATGCTGGGGCTGGTGGACGGCGGCTGAAGGGCAGCGAGAAAGTTCGGAATCTTTTTACTAACCCCGATGAACGGGATAAGTAAGTTTACGAAATCATATTCTGCAAAAATACGCAGAATGTGATTTCTAACTTACTAATAAAAATTGAGAGGGATTGGTCTATGGAGAAGAAGGATATTGATTACATGGAGGCCATGCGCAACAAGCAGGGCTGGGGGGTGGAAAATATTCCCTATCCCGAGGGAGTGGCGCTCATCGAAGCCAGATGGGATCTCTGCATCGGCTGCGGTTACTGCGAGATGGCGTGTTCGATGTTTCACTATGGCGTCATCAACAGGGAATTATCACGCATCCGCATTTACCGCTATCTGCTGCCGGCGCCCAAATCGGTGCAGAACGTCTGCTGCCAGTGTTCCGATCAGGAAAGGGAATGCGAGAAGGCTTGCCCCGTTGATCCGCCGGTCATTCACTATGATCGCGAGAAAATGCACATGGTGGTGGATGAGGAGCGCTGTCTGGGTTATAAATGCGGTAAGTGCTTGAAGGCATGTCCGGCCCAAGTGCCTCGTTTCTATCCTCCGGATCGCAACACGGCCATGGTTTGCGACCTCTGCGAGAAGGACGGCGTGCGCCGCCCTCAGTGCGTGGAGGTTTGTCCTTCCTACGCCCTGGAGTTCATGAATCCCCAGTTTCCCCAGCATATGCAGCGTATCCATCCCGATGAGAAAGCAAAATGCATGTCCGAGAGGATGTTGCCCTTGAACCCCCACAAGGCACAAATTACACCTGAGGAATTGTTTGGAGGTAAGAAATGAGCGAGATAAAATTTAATATGCTGGAAATCAACCTGTCGACGGGCGAGAAGAAAGTCGTTGATATTACGGACGATATGCGCCAATTCACGGGCGGTCGAGGCCTGGGCGCCAAGATTGTGTGGGACCGTGTACCTGCGGGAACCGATCCTCTCAGCCCGGAAAATGTCCTGTGGTTCGGATTGGGGCCGCTGACCGGTGTCATGGGTTCGGTCACTAATGTTTGTGCGCTTTCACCCCTAACGCTGCGTCAGGGCATATCTAACATGAACGGTCACTTCGGCATCGAAATGATTTATGCCGGCTACAACGGGGGGATCCTCCTGACCGGCAAGGCGCCCCAGCCCGTTTATGTTTATGTCAAGAATGACACCGTAGAAATCCGCGCTGCCTCCCATCTTTGGGGGCTCTATAACCCCGACAGCCAGGAAACGCTGCGCGAAGAGATTAAGAAAGAGCTGGATGATCAGAATTTCCGCATTGCTGCTATCGGCCCTGCCGGTGAGCACCTGGTAAGAAATGCCTCTATCGACCACGACCTGTATCACCACGCGGCACGCCTGGGGATGGGGGCGGTTATGGGATCAAAAAATGTTAAAATGATAGCCGTAAAGGGAACGAAGCAGCCGCCTTACCAGCAACCGGAACTTCTATACAAGACCTTGCTGAAATGGATCAAGGAAGGCCTGGATGAGAAGATCAGCCGGCGCCGCTGGGGGCATAGCGTCAGCATGCCGGAGCGTTATTATAAAACTACCGAGGGTATTAAAAACAAGCAGCTCGGCTGGGACCCCATCTGCGACCTGAGCAACCCCTTGAAACTGGAGCAGGCGGCCAAATTATGGGGCGATGCCTGCAATCTCTGCCATGTGGGATGCAAGGTCCCCTATATGCGTCGCATCGCACCTTTGTCTCCTACAACCGGTGAACTCCGGCACGACAATGCGGGGGGCTGGAATGCCAATGTCATGATTCCGGGCTATGACGTACAGACCTACCTTTCCACCTATGTAGACACCCTGGGGCTTGATTCTGAGGATGTCTCCGGAGTGGTGGCCTGGATGATGGAATGTTACGACCGCGGTACGATCACCAAGGAAGATCTGGGCGGGATCGACCTCACCTGGGGGAATCTGGAGGCCATCTGCCAACTCTTGAAAAAGATCGCCTTCCGGGAGGGCATCGGTAATCAGCTGGCCGAAGGCATGAAACTGGCGCCTGATTTGATAAAAAAGGCCGGGAAGCAGTACGCCATGACCAGCAAGGGGATAGCCATCACTTCATATGAACCGCGGGGCAGTATGGCCGAGGCCGTTGGTCTGGCCGTGAACCCGGTGGGAGAACTTCACGGCGGGCGGGGAGCGCCGGAAAGAATCATGTTCGATTCTCTGACCACCTGCTCCTTCCTCCGCCGTAACATCCCGATGGTCTTCGGCAGTTTCGGCAACTGGGCGCGGATCATGCTGGAAGCTGCCGGCGGCTGGGAATTGTCGGTTCAAGACTGGGAGGATCAGATACTAAGGGCGTCCTTCATGGAGCGTTGTATCTGCATCAGGGAGGGTTATGTCCCGACGCGGGACGATACGCTTCCCGATCGTTTTTTTGAAGAGACGATTTACAGCAAGTACGGAGAGCCAAAGATCCTGGACAGAGATAAATTTCTGGAAACAAGAAGAAAGACCTACCTCAGTTTCGGGCTGACGGAAGAAGGTGTTCCTCCCAAGCAGAAGCTGGAGGAGTTGGGGATGGGGTTTGTTATCCCCGTGCTGGAAGAAAAACTGGGACCATTGAAGTAGGAACAGGGGTGAGGTAATTTCGCATGGCCTTATTTTTGAATAACGAGGATGTTAAAAGTCTGCTGACGATGGAAATTGCCATGGAGGCGCTGGAGACGTCCTACAAACAAATGATTGCGGGGGAGGCGGTCTGCCGACCCCGCATTGACATCCAGATCCCCACCGGCGATCCTCAGAAGGTCTACCGGTGGGGCACGATGGAAGGCGGTTCGTCCTCCGGTTATTTTGCTATCCGCATGAAGTCTGATATTTCCTACGAAACGGAATATCAGGGCACCCGGACTTTGGAGAAATATTGCGTCCAACCTGGTACTTTCTGCGGCTTGATCTTCCTTTTTCGCGTCGATAACGGAGAGCCTCTGGCCCTGATAAATGACGGCTACCTTCAGCACATGCGGGTGGGGGCGGATTCCGGTCTGGGCGTTAAATACATGGCCCGGGAAGATGCGCAGATCATGGGGATGTTCGGAGCCGGCGGGATGGCGCGCTCTCATGTTGATTCCATCCGTTTCGCCAGAAACATCAAGAAGATTCAAGTGTTCAGTCCTACCAAAGCCAATCGTGAAGTCTATGCCCGGGAGATAGAAGAGAAATATGGCATTGAAACCATCCCCCTGGCCAAGCCGGAGGATGTTTATAAAGGGGCCGATATTGTTGCCGGTTGCACCGATGCCAGCATCCCCGTTATTCTCGGCCGGCACATCGAGCCCGGGACCCACGTAATTTCCGTGGGGGGCAGACCGGATGAGGAGACCTTCAGGAAGATAGACCGGTTCCTCCGGCTGGGCAATGCCACGGCGCCGTCAGGCAGTCCGGAGATTACGGATGAATTTATTACCTATGCCGCCCCGAACCTCGCGAAGGAAAACGTGAAAAGAGAACACGGCCATGGAAAAGGCGTGGTCCGGGTGGTGGATGCCCAGAAGGTTGTCTATCTAAAGGATATCCTGGCAGGGGAAAGAGGGCGGCTATCGGCGCGGGATATTACCTATTCGGAAAGAGGAAACCTGCAGGGGGCGCAGTTCCATGCCGTAGCTGGACGCGTCTATGAACTGGCGGTGCAGCGCGGCATGGGAAGAACGATACCGACAGAGTGGTTCTTGCAGGACATTAGAGATTGAAGGGCATGGAATAGGTAGTGGAGACCGATTCTTCCGGTTCCGGATTCCTGTTTTGGGGCCTGCTGTGCAAAGGAGGTTTAAATGAAGTTAAAGCAAATTGCTGTCCAGATTGAAAATTCACCCGGCCGCTTGTTCAAGATAACCAAGACCCTGGGAGATGCGGGTATAAATTTGCGGGCTCTTAACCTGGTTGATACCGGGGAGTTTGGCATTCTGCGGCTCCTGGTCTCCGATTTGGCGAAAACCAGGCGCATCCTGATGGAAAAGCAGGTGCCTGCTAAAGTAGATGAGGTGGTGGCGGCCGAGATCGAAGACAAACCCGGTCAACTGTCGGCACTGCTGGCGCCCTTACAGAAAGAAAAGGTGCAGATCGTTTATATGTACGCAGTCATTGGATTTTCGTCGGGTAAGGCTGTGATGGTTTTCCATTTTAGTGATAATGACAAGGCCATTGAAATTTTGCAGAAAAACGGGATCAAGCTTATCGACGCCAAGGCTTTTGGCATGCTGGAAACGACGGAAGGTTGAGTAACTTGCAGGGGCGTATTGTGGGTACGTCCCTACCAAAGCTTACCTACTTCTTAACCGGCTCAAAGGCGAAGAAAACCCCCTCGGCCATGATTGTACCGGCCTTCCCCCATCTGTACCTCGTCACCGCGTTTTAATGCGCCTGCCGGGCAGTTTATGAACCTGCTGCCGGAATTTTTGCAGCAGGCCCCTTTTGTGTCGCGTGCTGTCTGTGCAGGGTCTTCCTATTTGCCCATTCCATGCAACCACGCGTAATCTTTATTTATTTTTATAGGCCTCCTCAGACATCAGGGATGTCAGCCCCCGTTTGCCGAGTTCCTCTTCAAATTTCAACCTTTTCTCCATGTCCGTAAAACTGAAACGGCGGATGCAGGGCGAGATAC
>CAAGKR010457807.1_pt1 | contig 10521 bp, 8 predicted proteins | sample 2556971 | NCBI WGS metagenome assembly CAAGKR01 (sample SAMEA5207829, study PRJEB30636) | soil metagenome | biome: forest; feature: boreal; material: soil | place: USA | collected 2011-09 | depth 1 m
ATCTGAAAACCCAAGAGGCGCGGCAGCGGGCGCATTTCGAGATGCGGCGTTTCATGGATCCCCTGATCCTGCGCCTGGCGGGCTTCCGCTTCCCCATCGTGGCCGCGGTCAACGGCGCGGCGGTGGGCGCGGGCATGAGTCTCGCGCTTGCCAGCGACATCATCATCGCGGGCGACAATGCGTACTTCCTGCCGTCGTTCGCGCGATTAGGGCTGGTGCCGGATGCGGGGATCACCTTTCACCTGGCGCGCCGCATCGGAGCGGGCCGCTCCCTGTCCTCGTTGATGCTCGCGGAGCGTATCGACGCCAAGACGGCACTCGACTGGGGGCTTGCTTACGCAGTGGTGCCCGCTGCGGAGGTCGTGCTGCGCGCGCAAGCGGTGGCGCATCGACTGGCCAACGGACCCTGTGCGGTGCTCGGCCAGATTCGTTCCTTGCACGCCTCGACGTTCAACAATTCGCTGCAGGAACAGCTGCGCGCCGAGCGCAGCGCGCAGGAGATGTCCTTGGAAACTCACGATTGCGTCGAGGGTGTGCGCGCCTTCTTCGAGAAGCGCGAGCCGAATTTTTCGGAACACTAACCGGAGCGATCCCCAAACGATCGGCTAAGGCTTGCGCGTGATGGCGATGCGGATGGCCGCGAGCGGAGCGTGATCGTCGACGGGCTGCGATTTGGGGTCATCCGGCACGCCGAGCTGTTGCCACAGCTGCGCCAGATCGGGCGTGACCGGCGCCGCCCGGTTCGCCTGATAAAGTTCTTGCAGCACTCGGGTGCCGGTCGCCGCGTCACCAATGCGCAGCACGTCGTCGATGTCGCGTTCGGAGCGGTAACCGCCGGTTTCGTTCAGGATGGCGCGCAGCGCCGTCTGCAGCCCGGCTCGATTGTGGGTCTGCTCGCGTATGGCCACATCGGCTTGCAGGCAAAACAGCGCACCGCCCCAGTAAGTGCGTCCCCAACTCGGCGACTCATCCATGCCGCCTTCCCCGGCCCGCGGCAGTCCGAGCGGCATGGAGCGCCGGTACTCGGCCCATACGTCGGCGATGTCGCGATTGCCGAATTGCGCGCGCGCAATGCCTTCGACGTACACCGCCAAGCCCTCTGCCAGCCAATTGTGCCGCCGCCCAATTTCCGGCAGCGCGAGGTGCACCATCTCGTGCACGAGCACCCAGTCCGCCGCCAAATCACCCGCCGTCGTATCAGCGCCCACGCTGACTTGAATCATCAGTCCCGAATCGCTGGTCGTGCGGCCGCCGCGTACGCCGGTTCCCGGCTCGACCCGGATTCGCAGCACGACCAGAGGCGCCGGAAAACGCGCGTAATACGCAGCCACGATTCGCGCCGAGCGGTCGATCCAATCGCGCAACAGTTCGGTTCGAATCGAGTGCGCCGGATCGTCGATCGAGGCGCACAGCGTCGCGCCCTGCACCTCGATGCCGAGCGCGGCGCGATCCGCGCAGCCGAGGCCGCGCGCAGCGGTGCCGCTCGCCGTCGCGGCGCCGCCCGGGGTTGGGCCGCCTGGCGCGCTGTGGCCTGCTGCGCCAATCGCGACAGCCGCCAACGCCGCTGCCGCGACCGAAGCTGCTAAGCCGCGAGTTCGGGGTGCAGGCATTGCTTCACGCTGCGGATTTCTTGCGGGCCGGTGCGGCAGCAGCCGCCGATCAGGCGCGCTCCCGCGGCAAACCATTGGCGCGCTAGTTCGCCGAATTGCAGTGCGCCGGAATTGCCGGACCAGCGCTTGGATGACGCTTCGTAGCGCTCGCCCGAGTTCGGGTAAGCCAACAGCGGCTTATCGGTCCGCGCCCGCATTTGCCGGAGCAGGGGCGTCACGTACTGCGGCGGCGTGCAGTTGACCCCCACGGCGATGACTTGCGGAAAGTCTTGCAAGCGTGCGGCGCATTCGCCGATATCCTCGCCCTCGCAGTTGTGCTGGCCGTCCTGGCAGGAAAAGCTGATCCACGTGCAGGCGTGCGGAAACTCTTGTAGCGCGCGCGCCAATGCCAGCGCTTCGCGCAGGCACGGCACGGTCTCGCAGGCCAGAAGATCGGCGCCGGCATCCGCCAATACCCGCAGGCGAGGCCGATGAAAGTCAGCGAGGGCAGTGTCCGACAACGCATAACGCCCGCGATATTCGGAGCCATCCGCCAGCATGGCGCCATACGGGCCGACGGATGCTGCCACCAGCGGCCGGACCCGGCCGGCACGGTTCGATTCTTCGGCCCAAAACTCGTCGCGTGCGCCGGCCGCCATCGCCACTGCGTCGCACATCAGCTGCGCCGCCGCCTCAGCTTCGATGCCGCGCTGCGCAAAGGCCTCAAAGGTCGCCTGATAGGTCGCCGTTGTTGCGACATCGGCGCCGGCGCGAAAATAGTCGAGATGCACTGCACGGATCAGCTCGGGCCGCTCGATCAGGCATTTCGCGGACCACAGCGGATCCTTCAAATCGGCGCCGCGGCGTTCGAGCTCGGTCGCCAATGCGCCGTCCAGCACCATCATGGGACGCAGCGCAAGGAAACTATGGATGGGGTCGTGCATGATTGTTCGCGAAAGGCGTTGGTTGCGATCATACTCCGCCGCGCGTTTGCCCGTGGATTGCAAAGGGACAGCATATGCTCACCGCTCAGACCATCAAGCTGCAGCATTCGGACGTTTTCACGTTTCTGCATGGAGACCTGGCAAGCGGCGCGAGCCATTGCCACGTTCCCCAGGAGGCGGTACTCGGCAGCTTGGTTTACGTGAGCGATGCAGGGCAACTGGCGGAGGCACGGCTGCATAAGCCGGCAATACTGATCGTTGCGGCCGAGATGAGCGGTTGCATCGACCCTCTCACCGACGCCGAGGGCTGCTGCTTTTCCGTGCAAAGCATCCCGATGGGCATGACCGTCTTGTTGAAGTACTTCGACCGCAAGTGCGAGCGCTTCACTCAGTGGGGCGAGCGACACCCGACCGCGGTGGTGCATCCTGACGCCACCATCGGCGAGCGGGCTTTCCTCGGTCCCTATAGCGTGGTCGGCGCCCGTGCCAGCATCGGGGACCACTGCATGATCGGCGCCCACACAGTGATCGAGAACGATGCTCAGATCGGCACGCGCACGGTACTGCATCCGCATGTGTTCGTGGGCGCCGGCTGCCACATCGGCAATGACTGTGAAATCCACCCGCACACCAGCATCGGAAGCGATGGGTTCGGCTACGCGGTCGATGCCGACGGCCGGCCGCGAAAGATCCCCCACCTCGGCAACGTGCAAATCGGCGACGGAGTCGAGATCGGCAGCAATTGCGCCGTCGATCGCGCGACGCTGACGTCGACCTATATCCGCTCCGGCACCAAGCTGGATAATCTTTGCCACATCGCACACAACTGCGACCTGGGCGAGAACGGCTTCTTCACGGCCGGTTTCATGATGGGCGGCTCCACGAAGATCGGCCGGCAATTCGTCACCGGCGGAAATTCCGTGGTGACCGCGCATGTCACGCTTGGGGACAACGTCGTGCTGTCCGGCCGCTCATCAGTCACTTGCGACGTGCCCGACGCCGGCTCCTATGGCGGCTATCCGCTGCAGCCTCTCAGGGAGGCGATGAAGACCGCCGCCAACATCGGGCATCTCAACGAAATTCGCAGAAATCTGAACCGCGTGATGAAGCATCTGCACCTTCTCCACAAGGCCTCCGCGGACAGTCCCGACGCTTGAGGCTCGAGACGAAAACCATCGCCGCGCCGATCGCGGTGCTGATCGCGGCGATGTTTTGCTTTCAACTCGGCGCCGTCATTGCCAAGGGATTGTTCCCAATCCTGGGCGCGGCCGGTACGACGGCGCTGCGCATGGGCCTGGCATCCTTGATTCTATTGGCCGTCTGGCGCCCGTGGCGAATGCGCTTTCGCCCGCGCGAGCTGCGCGTGATCGTCTATTACGGCCTGGCCTTGGGCTGCATGAATTTTTTCTTCTACCTTAGCTTGAGCACCATCCCGCTCGGCATAGCGGTCGCCTTGGAATTCGCCGGGCCTTTGGCGTTGGCAATGGCCGCCTCGCGCCGCGCCATCGACTTCCTGTGGATACTGATGGCGGCGCTCGGCTTGCTTGCCTTGCTGCCTTTGGGTTTCGGATCTCGAACCTTGGACAGCATGGGCGTCGCGTACGGGCTGGCGGCCGGCGTTTTCTGGGCGCTGTACATTCATTACGGGCGCAAGGCGGGCGCCGCGCACGGCGGTCAGACCACGGCGCTCGGCATGCTGGTCGGCGCCATCGTGATCGTGCCGATCGGCGCCGTGCAGGCCGGCGCGCACCTGCTCTCGCCGGCGATTCTGCCGGCGGCACTCGGTGTGGCCGTACTCTCGAGCGCGCTGCCTTATTCGCTCGAAATGTTGGCCATGCCGCGCCTGCCGACCCGGACCGTCGGCGTGCTCATGAGCTTGGACCCGGCTCTCGGCGCCCTGTCGGGCTTATGCTTTCTCGGCGAGCGCTTGACCTGGCTGCAGTGGGCGGCGATCGCCGGCATCATGGCCGCGTCCATGGGAAGCGCCGCGACCAGCCGAACCGACATGCCGCAGTTACTGCCCGATTAGAGCGATGGCCAAGTACAGAACGGCCGCTCCCACGAGGGTCATGGCCGTGGTCAGAAACTTCGGGTGCGCGTGATAGCTCTCCGGGATCAGATCGCTGGCGCCGATGTACAGGAAGAATCCGGCAAACAGCGCGAGCGCGGTGCCGAACCACGCGCTGGGCAGCGTGAAGAAATACGTGGAAGCGATTCCCAGCACCGGTGCCAGCGCGTCCGCGGCCAGCCAGCGCAAACCCTGCAGGCGGCTGCCGCCGTTCTTCAATACCATGTTCATGGTGTTGATGCCGTCGGAGAAATCGTGCGTGAGCACCGCGATGGCCACCACGATGCCCACCGCGTGCGACGCTTGGAATGCGAGCCCGATGGCGACGCCGTCGAGCAGGCTGTGCACGCACAGGACGGCGGCGGCGAACGGCCCGCGCGACGGCGTGTCGCCGTGGATCAACAGAATTCGATCGATCACGAGGTATGACAAGAAGCCCAGCGCGGTGCACGACAGAATGGCCGACGGGCTGTAAAACTTCCCGCCGAAATTGACCGCTTCCGGCAACAGATCGAAAAATGCGACGCCGATGACCGCGCCCGCGCTGAATCCCAGGATCAAATGCAATTTGTCGTGCAGCTTGAGGGCCAGCAGACCGCCGGCCAGCGTGCTGACGAACGCCGCCGCGGCGATGGCTAGGAGTAGCACGGTTGATTGATTCCACGCATTCGGGCCGACAGGTTATATTGTGCGCACAAAATCGACTCTTTGGGGGACGCGTGAGCTACGACACGTATCATAAACGCAAAATCGGAAAGCACGTGCTCAAGCCGGAAACCCAAATGATGGGATATGGCTACGATCCGAGCTTGTCGGAAGGCTCGCTGAAGCCGCCGATCTTCCTGACCTCGACGTTCGTCTTCAAGACGGCGCAGGATGGCAAGGATTTTTTCGACTTTACCTCCGGAAGGCGCGAACCGGGCGCCGGGCAGGCCTCCGGTCTCGTGTATTCGCGTTTCAACAATCCCAACCTCGAAGTGCTCGAGGACCGGCTGGCACTGTGGGAGGAGGGCGAGACGGCGGCGGTGTTTTCCAGCGGCATGTCGGCGATTTCGACGGTGATATGGGCCCATGTGCGGCCGCGCGACGTGATTCTGATGAGTCAGCCGTTGTACGGCGGAACGGAAACGCTGATCGAAAAGACGTTGCCCGGCTTCGGCGTCAGCGCCGTCGGATTCAACCTCGGCCATGATCGTGCCGCGGTCAGCGAAGCGGCAGAGCAAGCTATGAAAAAGGCCGCAGAAACCGGCGGCCGGGTTTGCTTGGTGATGGTGGAGACGCCAGCGAACCCCACCAACAGCCTGGTCGATCTTGCGCTGATGCAGGAAATCTCCGCGATGATCGGCAAGCGTCAGGCGGGCGGCCGCCCCCCCGTGGTCGTCGACAACACATTTCTCGGTCCGGTTTTTCAGCGTCCGCTCGGTTTCGGCGCCGACCTCGTGATGTATTCGCTGACGAAATATGTCGGCGGCCACTCGGATTTGGTCGCGGGCGGAGTGGTTGGGTCGCGTGCGGCCGTGGGCCCGGTCAAGAAATTGCGTGGCGCGCTCGGCACTCAATTGGATCCGAACACGGCATGGATGATTATGCGCTCCATGGAAACGCTATCGCTGCGCATGCACAAGTCGGCGGAAAATGCCGCGGTGGTGGCGGATTTCTTGAGGCAACACGCCAAGGTGGCGGCCGTCAATTATCTTGGCTTTCTGTCCGCCGCCGATCCGCGGCAGGCGGTGTTCAAGCGGCAGTGTCAGAGTGCGGGCTCGACGTTCGGCTTCACCGTCAAGGGCGGAGAGGCGGAGGCATTTCGCATGCTGGATTCGCTGCAAGTCATCAAGCTTGCGGTTAGTCTCGGCGGCACGGAGTCCTTGATTTCGCACCCCGCCAGCACGACGCATTCCGGCGTGCCCAAGCAGACGCGCGATCGCCTCGGCATTACCGACGGACTGATTCGAATTTCCGTCGGCATCGAGGATGCCGGCGATCTCATTGCGGATCTCAGCGCTGCGCTCGATGCGGTTTGAGTTCTGGCGTGCGGCGGCTCTGCTGTTGGCCGCTGCGCCGGGCGCCCACGGGGCCGCGACTGAAGCGGCGGATACCGTGTACCGGCACGGCGTCGTGTACACGGTCGATGCGCGCGACAGCCGTCAGCAGGCGCTCGCGATCCGCGCCGGACGCATCACCTACGTTGGACCGGAAGCCGGGATCGGCGCCTTCATCGGCCGAGACACCAAGGTCGTCGATCTTCACGGCAGGATGATGATGCCCGGCTTGGTGGACGGCCACCAACATCCGCTGCAGGGCGGCGCCGCACTGCTCAAATGCAACATGAATTATGAGCAGCTTGAAATTGTGCGGATGCAAGCAAAAATGCAGGCCTGCCTCGATCAATCGCGCGCGCTCGAGCCGGACGGCTGGCTCGAAGTCGTCAATTGGTTTCAAGAAGGCATGTTGCCGCCCGGCACGGTGACCAACCGTGCGGTTCTGGATGCGCTGAAAACCCGACGGCCGATTTTCGTCAGTTCATCGTTCGGCCATACGGCGCTCGTCAATTCGCGTGCCTTGCAGCTCGCGGGCCTCGACGCCAAGACGCCTGACCCTCTGGGGGGCAAGTTTGGCCGCGAGCCTTCGGGCGACCCGTCGGGATTGCTCGAAGACGCCGCGCAGGACGCCGTGGCCACGCTGATTCCAGCGCCGACGCCCGCCGAGAACGTCAAGGCGGCAATGGCCGCCCTGGACGCGTTGCGCAAACAAGGCGTGACGACATTCTTGGATGCGGCCGCGGAACCGCCCTCGCTCGAAGCCTTTGCCACCGTGCAGCGCCGGGGTTCGCTGACGGCCCGCGCACACTTCGCCGTGCTGATCACCCCGCCGCAGGGCCGCGCACGGCAGCAGACCATTGCGTCAGTCAAGGCCCTGGCGCAGCGCTACGATCAAGGCGAAATCGAGATCGAGCCCACGCTCACGGTACGCAACGTGAAGCTGTTTCTCGACGGCGTGATTACCGCGCCCGCGTCCACCGGCGCCATGTTGACGCCTTACATGAGCCTGCAAGGCGCGCCGGCCAATCCCCATTGGGCGCCCTCGTTGAGCCGCGGACCGGAGGTGTATTTTCCGGCACCCGTTCTCGGCGCTCTGCTCATTGAGGCGGCCGCCGCCGGCTTCGAGCCGCACATGCATGCGGACGGCGATCGCGCGGTGCGCGAAGGCTTGGATGGCATCGGCGTGCTGCGGCGGCGATTTCCAGAGCGCGATATCCGCGCCGCCATTGCGCATGACGAGATCGTCGATCCTGCCGACTTCCCGCGTTTCAAGCAGCTGAACGCGATTCCCGTGCTGTCGTTCCAATGGGAGAAGCAGGCGCCGGACACGATGGAGGGCGCACGCGAGATTTTGGGACCGGCGCGCTTCAAATACATGGAGCCTGCCGGCTTTCTGGCGGCCGCCGGCGCGCGCATCGCCTACGGCAGCGATTGGCCGGTGGACCCGCTCGACGAATGGTTTGCGCTGAAGGTGGGGGTCACGCGCACGAACGCCGTGCAGCCCGATCACAAGTATGCCGGTCGTCTGAGCGAGGATGTGGGCCTGACACGCGAACAGGCGCTGCGCGCGATCACCATGAATTCTTCTTATGAACTCCATCAGGATCAGGCGCTCGGTTCGCTCGAGGTTGGAAAGCTCGCGGACTTGATCGTCATCGATCGCAATTTCTTCGACATTCCCGCGGCTGAAATCGCCGACGTCCAGGTATTGCAAACGGTGGTCGGCGGTCGCGTGGTTTATCAGAGGGAGCGCTTCTAGCGCGGCCGCCGCGCGCCGATGGTGAGCTGCGTGCGCTGCCGGGTCGAGACGTCGAACTCTGTGCGGCCTTCGTTGGTGAGTGCCCAAGGCAGCGGCAGGTTGTCGGAGACGACGGTAACGATGTGATGACCGGTCGCCGCCGCGGGGAATGCAAATCTACCGGAGGGGTCGGTCTGCACCGAGAAGCGTCCATCGAGCACCACCGTCACATTGGGCGCGCCGGCTTCACCCGCATCGAGTTGGCCATTATCGTTGGCATCGAGAAAGACGACTCCCGCGATTTCACCGGAGCCGGAACCGGGCGCACCGCCCAGGGGCGCGAAGGAGGAGCCTGCAGCGCGCTTGTAGCGCAGCGTCAGAAACACACCCTGCTCATTGAACGCAGGCACCGCGACCGCCGCTATCGGCGGCGTCAGCGGCGAGACCACGGTCAGGGGAGTGAAGGATCCGGCTTTGCTGTCATAGTAGGTCGCGAGAATTTCCCAATTCTGCGACATGCGGTAGATCACCGAGATATTGGCGGACACCGCCGGTGCCGCACGCCCTTGCACGGCGGCCGCCCAGTTCACGTTGCCCTCGACACCTAAGCGGGTGGTGAATTGACCGCCGCCGAACGCAGCGATGCCGAGGATGGTGCTGTCTTCCACGACGCCATTGACGATGGCGCCGCTGATGCGCTCGATCGACGTCGAGGTGCTCAGCCGCATGCCGACCGGCGTCGACCAGTTCTGATTCAGGACGAGCGTGATGTCGCGGCCGGACTCGACTTCGGCGAGATCGGCCTGAACACGGCCGGTGCCCCAGGCGTTCACGTGGTCGAGGTAGCCTCCGAGCGTCCAATTGGTGCCGCCGTCGGAGCGCGCGATGTTGGCGAGGCTGCCGATCCCCCAGTCGCGCGATATCTGGTAGCGCGCGTCGCCGGTGACGAAGGTGGTGCTGGCACCCGCACCCGACACGGAACGCACTTCGTCGATACCGACATCCGCCAGCCATTGCCGGCTCAAGTAGCCGAATCGGTAATAGCCGCCTTGCATGTCGTCGGAAATCACTTGGTTGCCCCAGGTCATGTTCGGGTCGATGCGAAAGACTCCGGCATTTTGTTGGATCCTGCCTTCCGTGATCGATCCATCGACCCAGCCGCCGACGGCGTTGGCTTTGCCGCTGACATCGCCATCCAGCAAATTGAACTGCAGACGCTCGCCGCGATCCGCCCACGCGGCGGTCAGCAGCTCGGTGCGGGATGTGATGAGCGCGGCACCGTCGACCACAGGTCCGATGCTGGGGTTCACGTCGTGCGCCTCGATGAGCTGACCGCCCACGGTCCAATGCGAGGCCGGTGACCACTGCGCGCCGGCGGTGGCGGTGGATCCATCCAAGGTGCGAAAATTCGGCACCTCGATGCCTTCAAATAACCCGGGCACTCCGCCGCCTGCGACGATCTGCAGGCCATCGGCTCCGCGCCACTCGGTAGTCGCACCCTGCATCGGGCTGGTCGGCAGATAGAATCGCGGCTGCAGCCGCGCCAGGCTGATGTTGGGGGTGTTGACGTCACCCAGGCCACCGTCGGCCTGCCAATTGCCGTCGAAGGGCATGCCGCGCTCCCGGAGCGTGAGCACGCCGCCTTGCCCCTGCTCGGACGGACCCAGGCCGGAACCGCCGGTGCGCGCCGCGGCATCGAGCGACCACGCGCCGTAGTCGACGGTATCCCATTGCGACTTGGCGAGGATGCCGTTCTCCTGCACGTTCGTAGAAGAGCCCGCCTCGCGGGAACTCAAGGCGCTCACCACGGCGTCGAGCTCAAGTGAGCGCGCCAAGCCCTGGGTGTCGCCGCTCCCAGCAAAGCCTTTCGAGATGTCGGGGGCCAAGGCTCCGCCGCCGATGTAGTTATCCTGATATTGCGACGTTCCCGGGAGATTGGTGGCGCTCCAGGAGGCTGGTTGCGCCGGCGGCGCCGATTGCGCGTGGGCGAGCCTAAGCCAAATCAATCCTCCCAGCCCGCACAGGCCGAACGCGAGTCGGGGAGTGAGTTTGGCACGCGGTTTCATCAATCAAAACGCTGGTTGATCTCGGTCTTGTGATTGCCCCACTCGAGAGTGCCTTTCACCGTGACCGGAAAAGTGAG
>CAAGKR010208417.1_pt1 | contig 10520 bp, 10 predicted proteins | sample 2556971 | NCBI WGS metagenome assembly CAAGKR01 (sample SAMEA5207829, study PRJEB30636) | soil metagenome | biome: forest; feature: boreal; material: soil | place: USA | collected 2011-09 | depth 1 m
AGCCGATTTGCCCAAAGACTGGGATACCAACAATGACAAGTATCTGAACCATCCTGGCCAGCCGCCCTATACGCGCGGTATCCACTCCACCGGCTACCGCGGAAAGTTGTGGACGATGCGGCAATTCTCCGGCTTCGCGTCGCCGGAGGCAACCAACCAACGCTACAAGTATTTGCTCGCGCATGGCGGAGGCGGGCTCTCGGTCGCATTCGATTTGCCCACGTTGATGGGCTACGACTCGGATCAGCCGCAGAGTGAAGGCGAGGTTGGCAAGTGCGGCGTCGCCATCGATTCACTCGAGGACATGGAGATTCTTTTCGACGGCATCAATCTTGAAAAGACGACGGTCTCCATGACCATCAATTCGCCGGCATCGATTCTGTGGGCCATGTATCTGGTGGTTGCGGAACAGCAAGGCGCGGATTGGAAGAGGCTCGGCGGAACCATCCAGAATGACATTTTGAAGGAATACATCGCGCAGAAGGAGTACATCTATCCACCAGCGCCGTCGATGCGACTGGTGGTTGATACCTTCGAGTTCGGCTCCCACTTCACGCCGCGGTTCAACACCGTCTCCATCAGCGGATACCACATTCGCGAAGCTGGCTCGACCGCGCTGCAAGAACTCGCATTCACCATCTACGACGGCGTCGAGTACGTGGAATGGGCGCTGCGTCGTGGATTGAAGGTTGACGAATTCGGCCAGCGACTCAGCTTCTTCTTCAATTCGCACAACGATTTCTTCGAAGAGATTGCGAAGTTCCGGGCGTCGCGCAAGATCTGGTACCGGTTAATGAAGGACCGTTTTGGCGCCAAGAATGCGCGCACCTGGTTGATGCGCTTCCACACGCAAACCGCCGGGGTCTCACTCACCGCACAACAGCCCATGAACAACATTGGCCGCGTTGCTCTTCAGGCACTGGCTGCGGTGTTGGGCGGCACGCAATCGTTGCACACAGATTCTTACGACGAAGCCCTGGCCCTGCCTACCGAAGACGCCGCGCGCATCGCGCTGCGCACGCAGCAGGTGCTGGCATACGAATCGGGCGTGGCACACACAGTGGATCCGCTCGGGGGCTCGTATTTCGTGGAGAAGCTGACGCTGGAAATGGAAAAAGGCGCCTTTGACTACTTCGAAAAAATCGATGCCATGGGTGGCATGGTGGCAGCTATCGAGCGCGGATTTCCGCAAAAGGAGATCGCGGAGGCCTCGTACAAATATCAACGGGCGGTCGAGGCCAAAGAGAAGATTATCGTGGGCGCAAACGATTTCATCGTCGCGGAAGAGCCCACTAACATTCTTTACATCGGCGAAGAAGTGGCGATTGCACAGTCAGCAAAGTTGAAGAGGCTTCGCGCTCGCCGCTCCAGCGAAGCTGTTCAGCGCGCATTGGAAGCTCTCAAGAAAGCAGCCGCCCAGCAGCCGGTGGTCAAACCCGACGGTAAAATCTCCGACGCCAACACCATGCCTTACATCATCGACGCAGTCCGGGCCTACGCCACCGTCGGCGAAATCTGCGAAGCGTTAAAACAGGTGTATGGGACGTACGAGGAAGTGAGCATTACGTAAGAGCGCCAATAGGGGTTATTCATGAAAGGAATTTCTGGACGGCAAGAGCCTTCGACGTAGATTTCCTTGAAAGCTATGATCAAGAAGCTATTGTTGAAGAGCTTAAGAGGATTGCCGAAAGTCTTGGGAAAACAACACTTTCTAGAAGAGATATTGATTCCCACAGGCGCATGAGTTCATCGGTTGTGGTTCGGAAATTTGGTTCTCTGCGGAAGGCATTGCAAGAAGCGGGATTGAGGTCTTTACGTTTCACTTAAGCAACGTCATAATTCGCGGCATAATAGAATCTGCGTGACAACTTGGTGGCGTAGAAATCGTAAAACCCGGTTTTCGTAAATTAATGTTCAGCCGTCCCTGGCGGGACTTGCGCTCTTTTGCGTTCCTTAGCCCGCCACTGAAGTGGCGGGCTATTCTCATATCGTCCCTGCCGGGACGAGAAGCCAATTGAATTCGACCAGCTCCCGTAACAACTTCTTATTCGGTGGCTCGGCCGTTGAACCATTGCCAAGCTGCGGAATCTCCTTATTCAATTACCCTCACAACATGAACCTTTTCCGATTTGCGGTTTTCGCCTAAAATCCTTCCCCACCACCATGCGCCGCGCCCTTAACCACCTCAAATCCTCTGATCCCGTTCTCGCTGCCATCATCGAGCGCGTTGGCCCGTGCCAGATCAAACTCGCTTATCGCGAGCCCGATTTTCGTGCGCTGGTGCGCTCCATCGTCTTTCAGCAGCTAAATGGCAAGGCGGCATCGACCATCTTCAATCGACTGGTGGAGGCGGCCGGTGGAACCATCACCCCCGAATCCATTCGCAACCTAACCGTCGCGGAGATGCGCCGCGTCGGGCTCTCCAAACAAAAGACGAGCTACATCCGCGATCTTGCGGACCATGCCAGTGAAGGCCGCGTCGATTTTGCCGCCTTGACGGCAATGACTGACGAAGAAGTCATCGCGGCGCTCACACAAGTGAAGGGCATTGGCGTATGGACGGCGCACATGTTTCTGATGTTTGCGCTGCGTCGTGAAAATATTCTTCCCACCGCCGATTTCGGCATTCGTTCGGCAATTCGCAAGGCTTATCGCAAGCGGAAAATGCCAGACGCGAAGACCATCGAAAAGCTGGCGAAGAAATGGCATCCGTATTGCACGGTGGCGTGCTGGTATCTGTGGCGTAGCCTGGATACGACCACTCCGTAATGCGGCGTCTTCTGATTCCCCGCTGAAATCACGCATCCCTGATGTATCCTACTTGCGATGTTCGCGGAGGCCGCAGATGGCAGACCATTCCGTGAAGTTCACGGTTCCCTATCGCGACTTGGGACGCTCTGATGTCAAGTTCAAGATTTATTCGAAGGAGCGTCGCGAGCGCAAGTTGGTGGGAACGCTCTACATCAGCCACGGCGCAATTGAATGGCGATCGCGAAAGAAGCACAAACAAAGCATCGTCAAGCTTGACTGGCCGGATTTCGACCGCTACATGTTAAAAAGAAGAGACGGATAATAAGCGCTGCGCAAGATGACAACGGACAGGAAAATTCGTGTGCTGGTGGCCAAGCCTGGCTTGGACGGCCACGATCGCGGCGCCAAGGTAATCGCACGCGCTCTCCGCGATGCCGGCATGGAAGTCATCTACACCGGCCTGCGTCAAACACCGGAGATGATCGTCAATGCCGCTTTGCAGGAAGACGTGGACGTAATCGGCCTTTCCATACTCTCGGGCGCGCACAATGCGATTGTTCCCCGCGTGATGGATTTAATGCGGCAGAACAAAATGGACGATGTGATTGTCGTCGTCGGCGGTACCATTCCCAATCAGGACTTGGCTTCGCTGAAGAATTCCGGCGTGGCCGCTGTCTTTGGTCCGGGAACGGCCATGGACGACATCATTAAATTCATCCGCGGCAACGTGAAAGCGCGCGGCATTCCCGCCTAGCTTTTCTTTGCATACTTTCACTTTTCTTTTTTACTCACCGCGCCTTCTGAACTTTTTCGCTTCGCCATGCGTATTGGTGGAAGCTGGAGATTAGCGTGGCCGAATACCAATCTGAAAACCAATCTAGCGAAGAGCAAGCGCTTCATCAACCAATTGAATCGCAACGCCAAATGTCGCCATTACTGCGACGCGTACATTGGACATTTTTCGACGCCAATGGCTTGCGAGCTGGGTGGCGGGTAGCTTTGTTCATTCTCTTGGCGTTCACGATCGGCTCAGCCATGAGGTTCGTCCTGCGATTGGTGTTTCCCCACCCAATAGCTCCTGGTCTCGAACCTGCCTCAATATTTGCGAGTCGCCTGCTCGGTTCTGCCACCCTCGTCTTGGCCACGCTCATCATGGCCATGATCGAGCGAAAACCATTTGCAGCCTTTGGCCTGCCTGTTCGTAGCGCTTTTGGCCGGCTATTCTGGGCAGGATCGGCGTGGGGCTTTGGCGCACTCACGTTTCTGTTAGTGCTGCTTCGCATCTTTCATTCATTTGACTTTGGAACTGCGGGGCTAACAAGCAATGCCGCGGTGCGCTATGGTGCCGCATGGCTGGTGGCTTTCCTGATGGTAGGTTTCTTCGAGGAATTTTTGTTTCGCGGCTATGTTCTGATAACGCTCGCTTCCGGAATCGGGTTCTGGCCTGCCGCCACTGTCCTGTCCTTATTGTTTGGTTATGCTCATTCCGGCAATTCAGGAGAGAGCTGGGTTGGGCTCACTGCGGTTGTCGTCGTGGGCCTGTTTTTCTGCCTGACTGTGCGGCGAACAGGAAATCTCTGGTGGGTGGTGGGCTTCCACATGGCCTTCGATTGGGCGGAGACATTTTTCTACGGAGTACCGGATAGTGGAATGGTCGCCACTGGTCATCTTTTGAATTCGCACTTGCAAGGAAACAAGTGGATATCTGGAGGCACCGTTGGACCTGAAGGAAGCGTGCTCATTTTTGTTGTCCTCGGGTTGACGGCGCTCTTATTTGCGAATACCTACCGCCACGCGGCTCTTTCCGATTAGAGATATCGGGCCGATTTGTAACTGGATTGCTAGAAGCCTGCTAACGCCCCTCCTGGGCCGCCGTCTAACTTCTGCAGCAGAGGTGCAATATGCGAAAGACACTCCCCTTCCTGCTGGTCGCGCTGTTTCCGCCAGCCTGCAACGCCCAGGCAACCTTTCAACATTCACACGAGTCTTCAATTACGTTCCAGGATGGCGCAAGCGGTTCGTGCCGTGACAGCTTCCATATGTTTTCCGACGAACATCCATACGTTGCCTATGACGAAGAGACCAAAACTCTTCCCAATCAGCCACTGACGGTAACGGCGTCGCGCAACGGCGGCATCCAAGTGCTCAATTGGAACAAGCCCGAATTTTCCATCAAAATCTGCAAGGCAGCGGCGGCAAACTCCGATTCCGGAGCCGAGCAGCTCGTGAAACAAATCTCAATGAACGCTCAAAATGGCGTAGTCACTGTCAACGGCCCCGACCGGCAAAACAGCGGAAACTATGATGGCCCGCTGTGGTCAGCGTCTCTGGTCATTTTCGCCCCGGTAGGCTCAACCATGGACTTGACCGCGCACAACGGCGGCATTTCGCTAAAAGGTGTGAACGCGAACGTGACTGGTCACACTGAAAATGGCGGTATCAGTCTCAACCAAAGCAGTGGCAAAGCAGATCTCGAGGCCCGCAATGGCGGCATCTCCATCAAGGACTGTAGCGGTGACGTGAAGGCCAACGTTCAAAATGGCGGAATCTCAATCAAGCTTGCCGACGAATGGCAAGGCGCTGGGCTGGTGGCGAATACTCGCAATGGTGGCGTGACTGTGGAGATTCCCAAGAACTTCAGATCGTCTCTGGAGATTGCATCCACAGGTCATGGATCGATTCAGTGCAAGTCCACTGCTTGCGACTCCATGCAGCGAACCTGGAATGACCGAGATGACCGCATCCTACGACTTGGCGGTTCGCCGGCTGTGGTGCGGGCAACCACCGTCAACGGTGGCATCGTTGTTAAGGATCGCGGCGCTTCGGCGGACACGCTCTAAGACGATTTTCTCCATTCGGCTGAGCGTGGGCTAGAATTCCATGTGGCCTACCGCGACGCGAATGCCTCGAATGTAAAGAGCGGTGAGGTGTGTGCCTGTATCGGCATTGAATCCTCCTCACACCTCACCGTTCTCCGCCTGGATGTGGACCGGCAAGATTCAACCAACCTGCTCTCGCGGAAACGCGTTCTGGAGCTCACAGCAGCGCTTGAGGGCCTCTCTGACCGCGCGACGAAATCCCCTTTGATCATCACTGGCAATGACAAATTCTTTTCTGCCGGCGCAGACTTGAACGAACTCGCCGCATTTACCGGCCCTGAGGCGTACGAGTTTGCGATTGCTGCGCAACGCTTGACCAATTCAATCGCCAACCATCCTGCACTCGTCATCGCGGCCATCCGTGGTTACTGCATGGGTGGTGGACTGGACCTCGCCCTCGCGTGTCACTACCGAATCGCCGCACCGAATGCTACCTTCGGACATCGCGGGGCCGCCCTTGGGATACTTACCGGAATGGGGGGAACTCAACGCCTGCCTCGTCTCATGGGCAGGCCACAGGCGTTGCAAGTATTCCTGGCGGCGGAAAAGCTGGACGCCAGAGCGGCGCTGCGGCTGGGCCTGATTGACGAAATCGCATACCCCGGCGTTGAAGATACGCTGCCAGTCGCGATGCGCATTGCTGAGACTCGCGTCGCTCCTGTATCGTAAGGAGTTTTCCAAGAGGAAATGAAGAACCCCACGACAATCCAACGACAGCCCGGGTCGGGGCCGTTCTTCATGAGTCGCATACACTCACTTATATAAACATGGCGGAATCTAACAACACATCCACACCTGCTTCCTCTTCCAGCAATGTCTTTCAGACCAAGGTTGATCCTACCTCGGCGCGCTTTGAGAAGAACATGCGCGCCATGGCAGACCTGATTTCTCAAATTCACAACGAGCAGGAGGAGATCAGCGAAGGCGGTGGAGCTAAGGCCATTGAAAGCCAGCACAAAAAAAGCCGGCTCACCGCGCGCGAACGGATCGCGCTATTGATTGATCCAGGCACCAGGTTTCGCGAACTCGGTCTGTACGCCGCCTATGGGATGTACGAAGAGTGGGGTGGTGCGGCCTCGGCTGGCGTCGTTACCGGGCTGGCGCGAATCCACGGACACATGTTCATGCTCATCGTGAACGATGCGACGGTCAAGGCTGGCGCGTTTTTTCCCATGACATCGAAGAAGGTGATCCGGGCGCAGAACATTGCCATCGAAAATAAAATTCCGACTATCTATCTTGTTGACTCCGCCGGAGTGTTCCTTCCCCTGCAGGAGGATGTCTTCCCCGATACAGACGACTTTGGCCGAGTATTCCGCAATAACGCCGTGATGTCAGCGAAAGGCATTCCTCAGATCGCGGCCATCATGGGCATGTGCGTTGCCGGCGGCGGATACCTTCCGGTAATGTGCGATCACATTCTGATGACCGAGGGCAGCGGGCTCTTTCTCGCCGGTCCGGCGCTGGTGCAGGCGGCAATCGGACAAAAATATTCAGCAGAAGAACTAGGCGGCGCCAAGATGCACGCGCAAATCGCGGGCACCATCGACTTCCGCGAACCCAACGACGAAGCCTGCATCACGCGCATACGTTCGCTGGTGGACAAGATGGGAGACCGTCCGGTTGCTCCCTATAGTCGTACTCAATCTGAACAGCCCGCGCTGGCCGCGGAGGAGATCTACGGAATTTTCGAGTCAGACGTCAGCCGTCCCTATGACATGCACGAGATCATTGCTCGCATCGTGGACGGCAGCAAATTTGATGAGTACAAAGCTGAATACGGAAAGACGGTCATTTGCGGTTATGCGCGCATTGGCGGATACGGAGTGGGCATCGTGGCCAATCAGAAGATGCACATGCCGCAAACCGATTCGCACACCGGCGAAAAGCGCATGGAGTTCGGCGGCGTCATTTATACCGAGTCGGCGGAGAAGGCGGCCCGCTTCATCATGGACTGCAACCAGAACCTGGTGCCTCTGATTTTCTTTCATGACGTGAACGGCTTCATGGTGGGCCGCGACGCGGAATGGAGTGGAATCATCAAAGCCGGAGCCAAGATGGTGAACGCGGTGTCCAACTCGGTTGTGCCGAAGATCACTGTGATCGTCGGCGGCAGCTTCGGCGCCGGTCATTACGCCATGTGCGGCAAGGCCTTCGATCCACGATTTCTTTTCGCATGGCCCACGGCCCGTTATGCCGTGATGAGTGGAGCTTCGGCAGCCGGAACGCTGGTGGAAATCAAGATCAAGCAGCTGGAACGCGGTGGAAAGATACTGAGTGAAGAAGACAAGAAGAAGCTCTTCGACGAAGTTAAAGCCACCTACGACGAGCAGACCGACCCTCGTTATGGCGCGGCGCGGCTATGGATTGACAGCATCATCGACCCGTTGGAGACGCGCGACGTGCTGATATCAGCTCTCGAAGCTGTTTCACTGAATCCGGACATCCCGAAGTTCAGCGTGGGAGTCCTGCAAACATGATTCACCACGGAGGCACTGAGGCCCGGAGAGAACTAATCCATGAGGGCTTGACTCAGCACATCATCGGAGCTGCTATTGAGGTTCATAGGGCGCTCGGGCCAGGATTACTGGAATCAGCCTACGAAGAGTGCCTCTGTCATGAACTGCACTTGCGCGACTTGCCGTTCAAACGTCAGGTATCTTTGCCCGTTAAGTACAAAGGCGTCAGCTTGGACTGCGGGTACTTGCTTGACCTAGTAGTTCAAGATTCCGTACTCATTGAGTTGAAGTCCGTGGAAAAAATCATTCCAGTGCACGAGGCCCAACTTCTTACTTACATGAAGATGACCGCCCTGCATGTTGGTTTAATCATTAACTTCAACGTACCTGTATTAACACAAGGAATAGTTAGGAAAGTTCTCTAGCATTTCTCCGTGTCTCCCGTGCCTCCGTGGTGAAAGATGTCTGACGTCAAACTCATCGAATGCCCGCGCGATGCCTGGCAAGGGCTCCAAGGCCAAATCCCCGCTGAAACCAAGCTTGCCTATCTGCGCGCGCTGGTTGCGGCGGGATTCAAGCATATAGACGCGGCGTCGTTTGTTTCGCCCAAGGCCGTCCCGCAGATGGCGGACTCTGAAGAAGTGTTGGAGCAGCTTGATCCGCCGGATGATGTTGAGATCATCGGCATCGTTGTAAATCAACGCGGCGCTGACCGCGCCATCGCAACCGAAGCAGTGGGCACGCTCGGATTTCCCTACTCCATCTCGCCCACATTTCTCCAGCACAATCAAAAGCAAACCCTGGAAGAGGCAATGGCAGAGCTGGAGCAGATTCGCATCAAGGCCGACGATGTCGGCATGGGCGTGGTCGCATACGTCTCCATGGCTTTCGGCAACCCCTATGGCGATCTGTGGAGCATTCGAGAACTAACCGAAGCGGTTGGGCTGCTCGCGGATTTGGATATTCGCGAAATTTCTCTGGCTGACACCGTCGGCGCAGCCGATGCCGCGAAGATTGCCGAAGTTGTTGGTACGGTGACGTCGCTTTATCAGGGGCCGCGGCTGGAGATTGGCGTGCACCTGCACAGCCGCCCCGAATCGGTTGACCAAAAGATTCTGGCCGCATACGACGCGGGATGTCGCCGCTTTGACTCCGCCGTTGGTGGACTCGGCGGATGCCCGTTCGCTCAGGATTTGCTGGTAGGCAACATCGCAACGGAAACCCTGATCAGCGCTCTTGCGCGGCGCCATGTTGCGTTGCCGGCTCTGCGGCCGTTGGATCAACTAATCAGTATGTCTGGTGTCATTGGCAGTAAGTACGTAAATCCTGGCCTGAGTACAATGTAATTTCCCATTGAAGACATGACTTACAAGAATCTTCTCGTCTCGGAATCCGAAAACATTATTACCATAACGCTGAATCGTCCGGACAAGCGCAATGCCATCAGCTTTGAGCTTGTTGATGAGCTTCAGCGCGCCCTCGATGATGCCGATCAGTCTGCCGCTCAGGTCATCATCTTTACCGGGGCGGGCAAGGCATTTTGTGCTGGTCTGGACCTCGATAACTTGAATACGTTGGTGGGCAAGACGCACGCTGAGAATGTGAAGGATTCCACCACCATGGCAAGCCTGTTCCGCCGAATCTATGATTTTCCCAAGCCAACAATTGCGGCCGTGAACGGCGCAGCCATCGCCGGCGGTACCGGAATCGCCACTATGTGTGACATTACGCTGGCTGTTCACGAAGCCAAGTTTGGCTACACCGAGGTGCGCATCGGATTTGTTCCTGCAATCGTTTCGTCATTCCTCGTAATGCAAGTAGGTCATAAGATTGCGCGTGACCTGCTGATGACGGGTCGGCTCTTTGACGCCGCTGAAGCGCACCGTTACGGTCTTATCAATGAAGTTGTCAGCGCCCAGGAGCTGCAAGAGCGATGTCGTGAAATCGCCCGTCAGATCATGGAGAACAGCCCATCGTCAGTGCGGGCGACAAAGAAGCTGATCAACGGGTTTATCCGCGAGCTGCTCGATGTCCAGATCGCTGCTGCCATCGAAGACAATGCCCGCATTCGCACCACTGCCGACTTCCGCGAAGGCGTCAGCTCATTTCTGGAAAAGCGCAAGCCGGTCTGGAGCGGAAAATAAATGCGCGGCGCCACAGGGGATGCTCGCATCCGCGTCCGTTATGCGGAAACTGACAAGATGGGCGTGGTGTATCACGCCAATTACCTGGTGTGGTTTGAAGTTGGACGGGTCGAACTGCTGCGAGGCATGGGCTTCATCTATCGTGATCTCGAACGCGAGGATGATTGCCATTTCCCTGTGGTCGACGTGCGTTGCCGCTACAAAGCGCCCGCCTATTACGACGATGAGTTAATCATCCGCACGCGGCTTAAAAACGTTCGCTCCTCTCTTTTGCAGTTTAGATATGA
>CAAGKR010128462.1_pt1 | contig 10518 bp, 11 predicted proteins | sample 2556971 | NCBI WGS metagenome assembly CAAGKR01 (sample SAMEA5207829, study PRJEB30636) | soil metagenome | biome: forest; feature: boreal; material: soil | place: USA | collected 2011-09 | depth 1 m
CCTTCGCCGCATTCGAGCCGGCCCTCGATTACTGCGTGGTCAAGATCCCTCGCTGGCCGTTCGACAAATTCCCTGCCGGCGACCGCCGCCTGGGCACTCAGATGGCATCGACCGGGGAAGTGATGGCCATCGAGCGAACGTTCGAAGCGGCGATGACGAAGGCGATGCGCTCGTTGGAGCAGAAGCCGCCGTCAGCGTCCGAATTGGACCGGGACGAGCTCGTGGACAAGCCGAACGACAGGCGGCTGTTCGCTCTGCTGCACGCGCTCAGGGGCGGCGCCGACCCCGCCTCGCTCTCGAAGCGCAGCGGCATCGATCGCTGGTTCATCGACCGCCTGGCCACGATCACGCGCCTGGAGAAGGACGGCAACGTGCGCGACCTGCGCCGGGCTGGATTCTCCGACGCCATGATCGGCGCCCTCCGCGGCGATAGGGTCGAAAAGTCCGCGCCGACGTACAAGCTGGTGGACACGTGCGCGGGCGAGTTCGAGGCGGCCACACCCTACTACTACTCGTGCTGGGAGGAGGAGACGGAGAGCGTCCCCGTTGACGCTCGCACGGCGCTTGTGATCGGATCGGGGCCCATCCGTATCGGCCAGGGCATCGAGTTCGACTACTGCTCGGTCCACGCGGCCTGGTCGCTCCGCCAAGCAGGTGTGCGGGCCGTGCTGGTCAACTCCAACCCGGAGACGGTGTCCACGGACTTCGACACGTCCGACCGCCTCTACTTCGAACCGCTCGACCTCGATGGCGCGGCCCAGGTCGGGGAGGCTGAACATGTGAGCGGAGCGCTGGTCCAGTTCGGCGGTCAGACCGCCATCAACCTGGCCCAGCCCCTTGAGGAGCGCGGCGCGACGATCCTCGGCTCGGCGGTGAAGGCCATTGACCTGGCCGAGGACAGGCGGGCGTTCGCCGCAGCGCTCGACGCGATCGGCATTCCCCAGCCCGTCGGCGGTACGACCACATCGGTCGACGAGGCGATCGGCATCGCCCAACGTGCCGGCTACCCCGTGCTCGTGCGGCCTTCATATGTGCTCGGTGGCCGCGCGATGGAGATCGTGCACGACCGCCGCGAGCTGGAGCGCTACATGGTGTGGGCGATTGGCGCCATGCCGCGCGGTACGGTCCTCGTCGACAAGTATCTGCAGGGCGACGAGGTCGAGGTCGACGCCGTCACGGACGGCGACACGGTGGTGATCCCCGGCGTGATGCAGCACGTGGAAAGAGCCGGGGTGCACTCAGGCGACTCTTACGCCGTCTATCCCGCGCCCGGACTGGAGCCGTCCGAGCTCGACGACGTGATCGATTACACGGTCCGGATCTCGCGACACCTGCGACTGCGAGGTCTCGTCAACGTTCAGTACGTCGTCCACCGCGGGAAGGTGCACGTGCTCGAGGTCAACCCGCGCGCCTCGCGTACCGTGCCCTTCCTCTCCAAGGTCACCGGAGTCCCGATGGTCGACATGGCGACCAAGGTCATGCTTGGCTGGAAGCTGTCGGACATGGGCTGGACCACCGGACTGGTGCCGCCGCGCGACCTGGTTGCGGTCAAGGCGCCCGTGTTCTCGATGAACAAGCTCCCGGCGGTCGACTCCTACCTGGGTCCGGAGATGAAGTCGACCGGCGAGGCGATCGGGATCGATCGCACGCTGACCGCCGCCCTGCGCAAAGCGTTCGCGGCCTCGGGCGTTCAGGTGCGGAAGGGCGGCGCCGTGCTGCTGACCATCGCCGACGCGGACAAGCCGGAGATCTTTCCGATCGTCTCGCGTCTGGTCCAGATGGGGTGCCGGCTGGTCGCCACCGACGGCACGGCGAGAGCGCTCCAGCGGGCCGGCTTTTCGCCCCAGGTGGTGGCCAAGATCGGCGAGGAGGGCCCAACCGTGCTCGACGTCATCACGCGAGGCGAGGTCGACCTGGTCATCAACACGATGTCGAACATCTACACCGATGCCGGCGATGCCGGCGGGCCCGTTTTCAAGGACGGCTTCGAGATCAGGCGTGCCGCGGTCGAGCGCCGAATTCCGTGCCTGACCTCGCTCGACACGGCGGCTGCGCTGCTCGAATCCGCGGCCGCAGCGCCCGAGGAGATGGAGGTGCGGACGATCGTGGAGTGGCGGCAGGGTGTTCCTGCTTAGCGCTCGGATCACGGCTCGGCGCGAGGTTGCGCAAGGGATGTGGGTCGTGTCGATGACTGCTCCCGAGATCGCCGCCTCGGTGCGCGCCGGCCAGTTCGTCAACCTCGGGTGGAGCCCCGGACCACTCCTGCGCCGCCCGTTCTCGGTGTATAGGGTGGAGGGTGATCGCATCGAGGTGGTGCTCAAGGCGGTCGGTGTTGGCACCGAGCAGCTCCTGGCCATGAGGCGCGGCGACCGGATCAGCTGTCTCGGCCCGCTCGGCCACGGCTTCGATCTACGAGCCGGCCCGCGTACGGTGGTGCTGGTGAGCGGCGGGCTCGGTGTGGCGCCGATGCCCCTTGCTGCCCGTGAAGCCATGGCGCTGGGCATGCGCGTGACGTGGGTGCATGGCGCGCGCAACGGCGAGGACCTGTGCACGGAGTCCGACGGAGATGAGGCGATCTGGGCCACCGATGACGGCTCGCAAGGCTTCGCGGGTACTGCGGTCGCGGCCGCGCCCGACGCCGACATCGTGCTGGCCTGCGGGCCCAACCGCATGCTCGCCGCGGTCGCCGAACGGTGGCCCGAGGCTCTGGTCGCGGTCGAGACATACATGGGCTGCGGCACCGGCGTGTGCCTGGGCTGCGCGGTCCCCCTCAAGCGAGGTGGGTACGACCGCGCCTGCAAGGAGGGCCCGGTCTACCGTGCGGCGGACATCGATTGGTCGATGCTTCCCGCTCATCTCCCATACGCGGCGATCAGTAAGGCCCCTCCTGGTCGCGCTCGCGCGCTCACCGCATGACCGCCGATATGGCGGTGACGATCGGGGACCTAAAGCTGCGCGGGCCTGTGCTCGCGGCCTCGGGCACGTTCGGCTATGGCACCGAGGTGCCGCTGCTGGAGCGAAGGGCGCTCGGGGGCATGGTCTCCAAGGGCATCTTCCTGCGGCCGCGCGAGGGCACCCCTCCGCCTCGAATCGTCGAAACGCCGTCGGGGATGCTGAACGCCATCGGCCTTCAGGGCCCTGGCGCCGATGCCCTCATCCGCGACTATGCGCCGCAATGGGCCGCCTGGGATTTCCCCGTGCTGGTGAACATCAATGGCGAGTCGGAGGCGGAGTATGCAGAGCTGACCGCCCGGCTCGACGGTGTGCCTGGCGTCGCGGGCTTCGAGATCAACATTTCCTGCCCCAACGTGGAGCAGGGTGGCCTCTATTTCGGCAACGATCCGCGTGCCGCGGCCTCGGTGACCGAGGCTGTGCGCAAGCGCACCAAACTCCCGGTCTGGGTGAAGTTGACGCCGATGGTGACCGACATCGGTGTCATCGCGCGCGCCGTGGAATCGGCCGGCGCCGACGCGCTCTGCGCGGTCAACACGTTCGTCGGCATGTCGATCGACCTGAACGCGCACAGGCCGCGGCTGAACTTTCGCACCGGCGGTCTGTCCGGACCGGCCATCCGTCCGCTCGCTGTGCACCTGGCCCACCAGGCCGCCCGGGCGGTGAGCATCCCGGTCGTCGGAATCGGCGGCATCATGCGCGCCGAAGACGCTCTCGAGTTCCTGGTGGCGGGATGCGCTGCCGTCCAGGTTGGCACCGCCACCTTCGTCAACCCGCGAGCCATCGCCGAGGTCCATGAAGGGATCGCCTCGTACCTCGAGTCCCACAACCTGAGCTCACTCGCCGAGCTGCCGCGCTACCTACCCCGAGACTGAGCCGGCTCCCGCGAGGTCAGGTTCGGGTGATCGGCAGCTCGGTCGCCCTGATCGGCGGGCCCGCAGCGAAGACGGACGGTCGGGCGAGGCGGATCCCGACCACCACGGCTCCGGCGGTCACGGCGCCGATCGCCATCGCCCACGGAGCGCCCCGCCACGTGGCCAGGGCGCCGGCCTGCATGGCGCCGATGGGCCCGACACCGATGAGCGCCTGCGCGTATAGGGCCATGACCCGGCCTCGAAGGCGATCCGGAGTGATGGTCTGGATGCGGTTGTTAGCGGTGGCGACGAACGAGATCTGGCAGTAGCCGGCCACGAACAGGGTGGCGAGCGAGACCACGAACACGCGCGAGATCGAGAACTCGAGCAGAGCCGCCACCCAGATCAAGGCCATCCAGAACTGGCGGCGGGGATCGCTGCCGAGCGTGGGGGAGAACGCCAAGGTGAGTGCGCCGACGAGCGCCCCCAGTCCCATCGACCCCATCAAGAACCCGAACCCCTGAGCGCCCACATGCAGCACCTGGTCGGCGAAGAGGGGGATCAGCGTCAGCCGGTTCATGGCGAACAGTGAGAACACCCCGACCGCGATCAGGAGCATGCCGACCACAGGTTCGTGTCGCGCGTAGGACGCGCCCTGCGCGATTCGTGCGAGCAAGGGCTCTTTCGGACGCTCGCGGACCAGCGCCGGCAAGTCGCGCATCATCAGGAGCGCCACCACCGCCGCCAGGTAGCTGACCGAGTTGGCAAGGAAGCAGATGGGCACGCCGACCGCCGCAATGATCACGCCGGCCACAGAGGGTCCGATCACGGCCGCGCCGTTGAACACCGACGAGTTGAGCGCGATTGCGGTCATCAGGTCCTGCTTGCCCACCATGTCGATCAGGAAGGACTGGCGGGGGGGAACGTCGAACAGGTTGATGGTGCCCGTGGCGATCGCGGCCACGAGCACAATCCAGTACTGCGCATGCCCGGTCGCGCTCATAGCGAACAGAGCGAAGCTCGGGATGGTGAACAGCGCTTGCGTGACCAGCAGCACGCTTCGCTTGCGGTAGCGGTCGGCCACCACGCCGCCAAACTGGCTGCCCAACAGCACGGGCGTGAACTGCGCCGCCAACACCAGCCCGACGAGCAGGCCGCTGTGAGTGAGCTGCAGCGCCAGCCAGGGCATGGCGACGCTCTGCATCCACGTCCCGACCGTCGAGATGATCTGACCGGTCAGGAACAGCCGGTAGTTTCTGTGCCTCAGCGCCCCGAGGGTCCCGCTTGGTACCGGCTGGGCTGCTGTCGGATCAGGCGCTGGCACCTAGCGCTCCGTCCGGGAAGCCGCTCGCCAATGCATCGGCCTAGTCGGCCGGGCTGCGCTGATGCCCGCGTCGCCGACTGCGCGCGCTCGGTCACGCATCTACGTGATGCGCTCCCTCACGTGCTCGGCTCCTTGGCACCGGCCGCCGATGCCGCGCCTTGGCGAGCTTGTTCCCGGACGGACCACTATGGTTGATGATCGCAGGATGACCAAGATTCACGAGACGGTCGACATCGACGCGCCGGCATCACGCGTATGGGCGGTGGTGCAGGAGGACGCGAAGAACGCGCCCAAGTGGTCGACCTACCTCGCCAAGGTGGAGCAGCTGGACCGGAAGCCACCCGGCGTCGGCACTCGGTACCGATATCATCTCGACCTTCCAGCCGGGATCAAGGAGATCCTCGAAGTCGAGCAGACCACGTACTCAAAGCCGAAAAAGTGCGCGGGGAAGTTCGTCGGCGGACCGCTCAAAGGCACATGGTCTTACACGTACACGGAGCGAAAGGGCGATACGCACTTGGTGTACGAGATGGAATACCAGCTGGGTGGGCTGCTTCGCCTGGCAGGCGGCCTGCTTTCGCGCCAGTATACCGACGGGATCCGGAGCAACATGATCGCGCTGAAGAAGTACGTGGAGTCGGGCAAGGGCCCCAAGGCTAAGTAGTCATTGGCGCGCAAGCGGCGAGATGGAAGGGCCTAACTGATTGCTCGCGTACGTCTTCTCCCATCGGCCGGCGCCGGGTGCGGACGCTGCGGCTTACGAAGATGCGCTGCGCCGCTTCCATGCAGCGTTGGCGACCGCGCCTCCGACCGGCTTCGTCCGCTCCGCCACCTACCGGATCGGTGACGGCTACAGCGACTGGTACCTTGTCGAGAGCTCGGCCGCACTGGACGGCCTGAATGCGGCCGCGGTCAGCGGAGCAAGGGCGCCGGCGCACGATGCCGCCGCGCGAATGGCTATGGATGGCGTCGGCAAGCTGCTCAGCCTCGCCGGTGGGGAGCTCGCACCAGGCAAGCTGGGCTTCGAGGTCCGGTTCGCCAAGCCGGCGGGCATGAGCTATGCCGATCTGTATGCCCGCTTGCAGCCCTGGACCAGCCGGCCGGCGGCCAGCCTGTGGCGGCGGATGATGGTCCTCGGCCCGCCGCCGGAGTTCTGCCTGGTCGGCCCCTCAGCCCTCGAGCTTCCGGCCGAGATGCGGCCAGAGGTCTTGCGCCGAGAGCCAATCTAATACCAGCGTTGCAGGGGCGGCCGGGGTCTCCCGGCCGCGACTTTGTCCCCAAAACTCCAGGCGTCGGGCTGCGTGTAACTATTTCTTCAATAAAGGCCCCTCGATATACCGGAATAGGAGCAGCCCCGCGCGAAGCGCCCGGCGATGAGGGAAAACCATCCGGGTTTTCCCTCATAGGGCGGGTCGAAGACCCGCCTAGGGACGGCGGAAGGGGAGGAGCTCGAGCTGCTCGAAGCGGTCCTGGACCGCAGTGCGCAGCTCGCTGGTGAGCACCTTCAGACGCTCCTGCGCGCTGCGGTCGTCGAGGCTGAGGGATCGCACTCTGCGGAGCGCGGTCTGCATCGCATACAGGCCCGCGGCCTCATTGCCCGTGATCCGGCCCGCGGCGCTGCGGAGCTCGCGCGACAGGTCGTCGTGTCCGTGCGCCCGCAGCCAGCTGGTGAGGCGCGCTGCCGCGACCAGCACGCGCTGCGTCTTCGGGTTGAGACCCGGCGGAACCACCTCGTGCGGCTTCGCTGTCTGGAACACCGACGGGACCCCCGCCGGGCGACGGATGGCTCGCACGCGCCTGATGACGCGGGCGGTGCTGGGGCCCATCATGACGAGGATCCCGGCCACCACCAGGAGACCGACGACGACCCCGACCAGCACCTCCAGCATCAGCACTTCCTAGCGTACGCTTTGAGGCCGTCGCAGTCGCCATTCACGGGGGAGATATGGTTGCGAATCGATCCAAGCCGGTCGCTGTCATCACGGGCGCTTCGTCCGGGATCGGAGCCGCCACCGCGGTGGCGCTGGGTCGACGTGGCTATCAGATTGTGGCGGGAGCGCGGCGGATCCAGCGTGTTCAGCGCGTGGTGGGTGACGCCGGCTTGGCGTTGCCGCTTGACGTTACTGATCAAGAGAGCGTTGACGCCTTCGTCGCTCAGGTGTCCAAGAAGTACGGCCGCGTCGACGTGCTCGTCAACAACGCGGGCCTCGCACTTGGGCTCACACCGATCGCCGATGCCCGCGATGAGGACTGGGTCGCCATGTGGCAGGGGAACGTCCTCGGACTGATGCGTGTGACGCGCGCGTGCCTTCCGCTTTTGCGAAATGCCAAGCATGGCCACATCGTCAACTTGGGCTCGATCGCCGGTTTCGAGGCGTACAAAGGCGGGGCGGGCTACACCGCGAGCAAGCATGCGGTGCGCGCGATCTCCCGCACCCTTCGCCTCGAGTTGAACGGCGAGCCGATCCGCGTCACCGAGGTCGCGCCCGGCATGGTGGAGACCGAGTTCAGCATGGTGCGCTTCGGTGGGGACCGCAAAGCGGCCAAGGCTGTCTACAAGGGGGTGAAGCCTCTGGTCGCGGAGGACATCGCGGACTGTATCGTCTTCGCCGTCCCCCGCCCGCCGCACGTCGACATCGACGAGATCGTGATCCGCCCCATCGCCCAGGCGGCCAGCTGGCTGGTAGCCAGAAAGAAGGAGTAGACGGGGTCATCCCTCATTCCATCAGTCCGGCCGCACGGGCCTCCGCTTTCGTCATTCAACAGCCAGGGTCTCCGTAGTGCCCGCAGCACGCAGCTCGACGAGACCCACCCCGCCGGGCGAGGTTGCCGACGATCATGCGCATCCGATCCAGGGGTCCGCGGTCACCCGTGGCGAGGTTCCGGAAGAACACAAGAGTCGCCTTGGCGGCTGATCGCGGCGGTCTCTTTCTCCTGGCCACCCGGCAATTGTTCTCTTAAACAGTCCAGGTGTGGCCAGTAGGCCGGAATCATTCCGGCCGTCACCCGACGTCCACGATCAAAACGCCTGCCAAGCGTGGCTGGGAGTCCCCAGGGGATGGTCCGAGGAAGAGGACCGCAGTCCTCTTCCTCGCTTTCACTCGTAGTAGTTGTTGGCAAACATGATCCAGCCTGGGTTCGGGCATCCGCTGGACGTCTGCGCGTGCGTGCAGTGCACACCGATCCGGGGTCCCGGGTCGATGTACAACTGCCCGTGGATGACCAGCGCATCGCCGGCCTTGATGGGGGCGTATTGCGCGAGCGTGGTGTTGTGGTCGATCTCGAGCGTCTCGCTGGTCGCGGCCCTGACGTTGAATCGCTCGTGGCCGCCCGACTCCACCGGGGTGTCGAGCACCGTGGCGTCGAATGTCACCTCGGCACCGTTGCTGCTGTTGACCACGTCCTGGTGAAAGGTCTGGTCGTCAGGGGTATCGCGCCCACCGCATGCCACCAGGGCGAGAAGGACCGCCAGACCAAGGGCGAGGGGTGCGGCCGGAGATGCCAACCGGATCTTCGGCGCCCATGCGGCCCATCTGCGTTGTTGCGTCCTCCGCTCCTCACTTACGCATCCACGGATGCGTGCGCTGCGGTACTCGGCCGCGCCTAGCATCTGGACCACCTGGACACCGAATCTCTCGGCAGGCCCTCCGGCCGCACCCCAGCGCTTCACAGCGCTAGAGCCTGCTCCAGCGAGACCCGGCCCTCGTAAAGCGCTTTGCCCAGGACGACCGCCGCCGCTCCCGCTTGCGCCACGTGCTGGATGTCGTCGATGGAGGAGATCCCGCCTGAGTACTGCACGAGCAGCCCGGTCATCGCGCGGACGCGGGTGAGTGTTTTCAGGTCGGGGCCTTCGAGCGTCCCGTCACGGTCGATGCAGGTCAATATCACCCCGGCCAGCGGCAGAACATCCCACCGCGCGAGCAGGCTTCCAATCTGGAGAGGCTCGGTTTCGGTCCAGCCGCTCACCGATGGCTGGTTGTCGCGCACGTCGAGCGCGGCCAAGACCCGGCCGGTGTGCTTCCGCGCGCACCGCTCGAGAAGCCTCGGTTCACGCACGGCCGCAGTGCCCATCACGACGGCGTGCGCCCCGGCCCCCAGCAAGGCCTCGACGTGGGATTCGGTGCGGATCCCACCCGCGACCTGCACCTCGAGGTCGCCTCGCCGGACGATGGTATCGATCAGGTCACGGTTGTCGCCGCCACCTCGTGCGGCATCAAGGTCGACCACATGAACCCGCTTTGTTCCTGCATTCGCGAAGCTGATGGCGACGTCGACAGGGTCATCCGAGTAAACGGTTGGGTGCGCGTAGTCGCCGCGCAGCAGGCGGACGCAACGGCCCCCCAGGATGTCGATGGCGGGGATGACGAGCACGTGCTAATGGTGCGACGTCCCGACGAGCGGTGGAGCTACCTGTAGTTCGTGAACTGAAGAGGGACCGGGATGTCCTCCGCGTCGCGCAACGCTTTGATGACGAGCTGCAGCGTGTCTTTGTCCTTGCCCACCACGCGCAGCTGGTCGCCCTGGATGCGCACCGTGACCTTGGGTGTGGTGTTCTGAATTCTCTTGCGCAGATCGCGCGCGATGTCGTCGGTGATGCCCGCGTTCAGCTGGACCTCGATCTGGCCGCGGCCTTTGCCCACGGTCTTCGGCTGATCCGCCTTGAAGAGCTTGGGCGACAGCTGCCGGCGAGCCGCCTTCTCACGCAGCACTTGCAGCGCGGCTCTGGCGCGCTCCTCGCTCGCCGACTCGATGAGGATCTTCTGGTCGTTGTGGTCGTAAATCGTCTGCGTGTCTTTGAAGTCGAAGCGGGTGCCGACCTCCCTGCGCGCCTGATCCAGGGCGTTGGTCAGCTCGGCCGAATCGAACTCGGAGACGACGTCGAAGGAGAACTCAGCCACTGGTGAAGTGGAAGATAGCGTCGAGGCCGGCCACCACGGCCGCAGTTGCGAGCGCGATGCCAACCAGCGACGTGATGGCCAGTAACGCGCCGATCCCCGCCGTGCCTTCGTCCAGGGCCTCCACCGGAGGCTTGTCGTAGGGATCCTTGCCGTAGTCGAGGTCGTACAGGCCCGCCTTCTGAGCGCGCTCGACCAACTCGTCCAGCACCGGCTTACCGCCTGGCGGGAGGGGCTTGGCGCTGAGCGTCGCCACCGCTTCCTTGAGGTTGTCGCGCGTTCGCCCCAGCTCACCCACGACCATGTCGAGCGTCTGGGTGGCGGCGGGCGTCGGGTTTTCACGGCGCAGGTCGGCGATGATGCCGTACAGGCTCACAGTCGCGATTAATAACAGAAATCAGTTGGGCGCGTCGTGTGGGCGCGTCCTGCCCGCGCAGCGGGGTGCGCCCGGGGCCCAGGTCGCGATTTACACTTAGCCTGAGATGAGTGTGGA
>CAAGKR010189629.1_pt1 | contig 10518 bp, 7 predicted proteins | sample 2556971 | NCBI WGS metagenome assembly CAAGKR01 (sample SAMEA5207829, study PRJEB30636) | soil metagenome | biome: forest; feature: boreal; material: soil | place: USA | collected 2011-09 | depth 1 m
AAACGTTCAGGAATTTGAGGCGGTTGATTCGCAGGGACGGTCCCTCAACTGGACGCAGCCCGACAAACAAACCTGGCGCGTTGACGCGTATGACTCCGGAGGAACGGTCCGCGCGCGCTACCGGGTTTATGCGAACGACCTCAACGGCTCTTTCTCCCAGTTCGACTCTTCCCATCTGAATCTGAACGGGGCATCCATCTACATGTACGTCGACGGGCGCAAACAAGACCCATTGACCCTCTCGCTGGACGAGCTTCCTGCTATCACGCCCGCCTGGAAAATCATCAGCGCTTTTTCTAATTCCACGGACGAGAAATCTTTCCCCGTCCCGAGCTACGACCGGTTGATCGACAGTCCTCTGGAAATCTGCGGTGAGTGTTCGATCACCGAATTTCGCGAGCGCGACAAAATCATTCGCGTGTTCGTCCATAACTATGCTGCCACTGGAAGCGATGACTCGGGACAGGCCGCGAACTCGGCCGCCGCGCTGATGGCCACACTGACGGATCAATTAAAGAGAATCGTGCACTCCGAAATGGCCATGATGCCGCTGCCGGACTTCGACACCTACACTTTCATCTTCCATTTCGCGCCTGACATTGCTGCCGGTGATGGCATGGAGCATCTGAATTCCACCCAGATCATCATGCGCGGATCGCTCTCCGAGAATGCGGCTCGAGAGGCCCTGGAAACGGCGGCGCATGAGTTTTTTCATCTCTGGAACGTCAAGCGCCTGCGGCCCGCCGCGCTCGGACCTTTTGACTATACCCGGGAGAATTACACTCCCTCCCTCTGGTTCGCTGAGGGCGTAACCAGCTACTACGCCTACGTTCATCTTTTCCGGGCCGGTCTCTGGAGCCGCCAGGTTTTTCTGAAACACATGGCCGATGAAATTCGCATCCTCGAAATGGAGCCAGGGCGAACCCAAATGTCGGCGGAAAGTTCCAGCTTCCACGCATGGTTTTATGACCGGGCTCCGCAAATGCAGGAAACGAATTTCGCGAACTCCACCATCTCCTACTACAACAAAGGCGCTTTAGTTGGATTGCTCCTGGACCTCGAAATTCGCTCGCGTACTCACGGACAGAAATCTTTGGACGACCTTCTGCGCTCCTTGTACAACAATTTCTACGAGGCACCTCCGGCTACGAATTACGGCCCGGGACGAGGCTATGAAGAGAAAAACCTCTTGGAGGCGGCGAACGCCCTGACGGGCAGCGACTTCACAGAGTTTTTCGACAGATACGTTCGCGGGACGCAGCCTCTTCCTTACGCGCAGACGCTGGCGCTTGCGGGGTTGGAGCTTCAGGTTAGCACCGCGACCGACGCAGCCCCGTGGATTGGCGTGTCAGCCGAGCAGGAAGACCGCGGACTACGTATAACCTCCGTGCGTCCGGGAAGTGAGGCCGATCGTGCAGGGTTGAGTCGCGACGATCTTCTTCTCAGCGTTGACGAACTCTCGCTGGCCATGGGAACGCTGAGGGATCGCTTGAAAATGTATCCTCCCGGCGCCGAAGTTCCCTTCACGGTCGAACGACATATGCGACAGGAAAGGATCACGGTGAAGCTGGCCGCACCAGCCAAAGAACAGTATTCTATTGAAGAATTGTCGGGAGCCACCGCCGAGCAAAAAAAAGTCCGTGAGGCCTGGTTGAGCGTTGGGAACTGACCGCGGAGGATGTGCGGCCCGGTGAGGTCAGAAGGGATGCTGTTGTTAGTCCGTCGCGCTCGATTTCCTGCGCCGTGAATAATATGCGATGACGCCTGCGGCGATTCCGATCCCTACAAGGACCAGGATGATTGTGTTGAAATTCCTCGCCCAATGGACCAGCCTATCCCAATTGCTTCCGAAGAAAAACCCGACACAACAGACCGTTGTAGCCCAAACCACCGCGCCGTTGAAATTGAATGCGAGGAACCTCAAGAAGGGCATCCGGAAAGAGCCCGCGAGGATTCCGGAGAAAATGCGCAACCCGGTGATGAAGCGTGCGACAAAAACGGCCCACTGCCCATGCTTCAGATAGTGGGTTTGGGCACGATCAAAGTGTCGCGCGAAAAAGGAGAGCCTCCGGCGGTATTTCTCGACAAATGCCGTGCCCCCGAACCTTCCCAGAAAGTAACCGAGCGTATCGCCGATGGTGGCGCCGGCCACCCCGGTAAGAATTGCCCGCCCAAGGTGGATTTCTCCTCGGTAGGCGAGAAAACCGGCGAAAAGCAGAACAGTTTCTCCCGGCACCGGCACGCCGCCGTTTTCCAGCATGACGCCCAGGAAAATCGTCCAGTACCCATAACGGGCAAAAAATGCGGATAGTACTTGGAAGATGGTATCAGCCACAGGCTGCCCTATTATGCACGAAGAGTGAAGGGGCGCGCTGAGGTTTGTGCTGTAGCCGATGCGTGTTAAACTATGTAGATAATGAGGGACCCCTTTTTTCAAAGGTTGGAAAAACGGATCGTCGTGTGCGACGGCGCGATGGGAACAATGCTTTATTCGAAGGGCATCCCTCTGAACCGTTGCTACGACGAACTGAATCTGGTCTCGCCTCAGCTGGTCAAAGACGTCCACCTGGGCTATGTGAAGGCTGGGGCTGAGGTGCTGGAGACAAACACTTTCGGCGCCAATCGATATCGCCTGGAAAAATCGGGACTGGCCGACAAAGTCCGTGAGATCAACCTCGCCGGTGCGCGCCTAGCCCGGGAAGTCGCGGGGGATGACCTTTATGTTGCGGGGGCGGTGGGCCCGCTCGGGGTCCGCATTGAGCCCCTGGGGCCGACATCGCTCGACGAAGCTCGGGAGGCTTTCCGCGAACAGATCGCGGCGCTGGTGGAAGGCGGCGTTGACTTGATCATCGTGGAGACGATGAGCGACTTGCAGGAAGCACACCAAGCGCTGCTCGCGTCGCGTGCAGAGGCGCCATCGCTCCCCGTGGTCGTGCAAATGACGATTCAGGACGACGGCGCGACGCCCACCGGCACTCTTCCTGAGGATTTCATCCGACGGTTGGATGAGTGGGGTGCGGACGTCATCGGAATAAATTGCAGTGTGGGCCCGGCCATCGTACTTGAGACGCTTGAACGGATGGCTCCTTTGACTACGCGGAAACTTTCCGCGCAGCCCAACGCGGGATTGCCGCGGACGGTTGATGGCAGAAATTTCTATCTTTGCTCGCCGGAATACATGGCGAGTTACGCGCGGCGCTTCATCCAGACCGGCGCGCGGCTGGTGGGGGGCTGCTGCGGAACCACGCCCGAGCATATCAAGGCCATCAAAGCGGCGGTGAAGTCGCTGAGCCCAAATCCAACACGCCTTTCGGTGGAGGCTCCCGTCACGCCCCCCCGAGCGCTCAATCCGTTGCCGTTGGAGAAGCGTTCGCGGCTGGGGGAGAAATTGGCCCATGGAGAATTTCCGGTTCTGGTGGAGATTATTCCACCCAAGGGTTGCGACCCCACCCGGGAGATTGAAGGGGCGCGATACGTTTTGGGCCAGGGCGTGGATGCCGTGAATATTCCTGACGGCGCGGGCGCAACAGCAAGGATGAGCGCTCTGACGCTGGCGGCGATTCTTGAACAGCGCGTGGGCGCGGACGTGCTGCTCCACTATAGTTCGCGCGACCGCAACGTGCTGGGGATTCAATCCGACCTTCTGGGCGCTCATGCACTGGGCGTTAGAAACGTGCTGGCTTTGACCCGCGACACGACCCAGTTTTCATCCAGCCCGGAAGCGCCGGTGTCTGATGTGGATTCCATCGGGCTGGTCAATGTGTTGAATAACCTGAACCGCGGCCTCGATGCGGGCGGCAATCCGTTGGGTTCGCAGACCAGTTTCTTGATTGGGGTCGGCGCAAACCCCCAATCAGAAGACCTGGACCGAGAACTTCGTCGCTTCGAATATAAGGTGGAAGCCGGCGCCAACTTTGTTCTGGCGCTACCCGTGTTTGATGGGGCGAAATTAGAGGCGTTCCTGCGACGCATTGAACCCATAACCGGAGGGCGCTTTCCCGTACTCGCTTGCGTTTGGCCCCTCACCAGCTTTCGCAATGCCGAGTTCTTGAATAACGAAGTTCCCGGGATTACGATTCCACCCGCCATCATGGAGCGTATGCGCAAAGCCGATACGGGGGACAGGGCGCGGGCCGAAGGTGTGAAGATCGCTCAGGAAGCGCTGCTCGAAATTCGGGAAATGGTGCAGGGTGTCCAAATCGCCGCTCCCTTTGGACGCTACGCAATGGCTGTGGAAGTGGCGCAAGTTTTGGGGAAGTCCATTGTCCCTGGTACATAGCCCGTTGAATTTATTCTTTGTTGCAACTGACCACGGACCACTAACGACTTATTAAATCCTATGACGCAATCGTCCAGATCCGCCAAATCCGAACCCTTCGAGAAAAACCTCGAGCGGCTTGACGCCATCGTCCAACAATTGGAGGACGCTGACCTCCCGCTCGAAAAGGCCTTGCAGCTCTATGAAGAAGGCATGAAACTCTCCGAGGTTTGCCAGAAGCAACTGGAAGAGGCGGAGGGGCGGGTAGAAATTCTGATGAAGAAGGCTGGCGGCAAAGTTGTAGCGGAACCTTTTGAGCCTGAGGAATCGGATAACACTTGAGCATCGCGACTTCAGAATCCATTCAGCGATATTTGGACGAACAGCACGCGCGCGTGGATACGGAACTCGAACGCCTTCTGCCCGCCGCAGAGGTCTACCCGCCTTCCATCCATCAGGCGATGCGCCATTCCATGTTTGCGGGCGGAAAACGCCTGAGGCCCATTCTCTGCATCGAGTCAGGGCGGCTTTTTGGCGGGAACGAAGAGAGCCTGTTGCGTGTGGGCAGCGCCCTCGAGTTGATCCACACTTATTCTCTTATCCATGATGACCTCCCGGCGCTTGATAATGACGACCTCCGGCGCGGCAAGCCCACTTGCCACCGCGCCTTTGGCGAGGCGATCGCCATCCTGGCGGGTGACGCTCTCTTGACCCTCGCGTTCGAAGCGCTCTCAGCCCCCGGGCCCCGAACCACGGGCGGGCTTGAGGACTCCCGAAAGCTGCGCGTCATCCACGAAATCGCGCGCGCCGTTGGAACGAGAGCGGGGATGGTAGGTGGGCAAGTGGTTGATATTGAGGCGACGGGCCAAAAAGCTGACGCCCCCACGCTCGAGTATATCCATTCTTCGAAGACGGGAGCATTCATTTGCGCCGCCCTGCGCGCGGGCGCCATCCAAGCGGGCGCAACGGAAGCAGGCTTGGAATCCGTAACCGTTTATGGTGAAAAGGTGGGCCTGGCGTTTCAAATTGCTGATGACTTGCTGGACGTGCTCGGCTCCAATGAGTCGCTCGGAAAAACGGCCGGGAAGGACGACAGAGAGAAGAAGCTCACCTATCCTGCCCTGCACGGTGTGGAAGAGTCGCGTCGAGTCGCCCAGCGGCTGGTCCGTGAGGCCGGTGAAGCTCTGGAATCGTTTGGCGCGCGGGCGCAGAAACTCCGCGAAATCGCCGATTACCTTATTGCGAGGAACTCTTAATGGAGTATCAATACTTGATGAAGATCGATTCACCGGCCGACCTCAAGAAAGTGCCGCGCGAAGACTTGCCGAGGGTCGCTTTGGAACTACGGGATTATCTCATCACCGTGATCTCCCAGGTCGGTGGCCACCTGGCCTCCAGCCTGGGCGCCGTCGAATTGACGCTGGCTCTTCACTACACTTTCGACGCGCCTAAAGACAAGATCGTATGGGACGTTGGCCACCAGGCTTACGGCCACAAGGTTCTAACGGGGCGACGCGACCGCCTGCCCACCATTCGCCAATATGGCGGAATCTCGGGCTTTCCGGTCCGCGACGAGAGCCCATACGATTCATTCAACGTGGCCCATGCGGGCACGGCCATTTCCGGAGCGCTGGGCATGGCGGTCGCCCGCGACCTGAAGCACGAAGATTTTTATGTGGCCGCCGTGGTCGGCGACGCCGGTCTGACATCGGGCTTGGAGCTCGAAGGCATCAACAACCTCGGAACGCTGCAGAAAAAAGTCCTCGTCATCGTGAATGACAATGAAATGTCGATTTCACCCAACGTCGGGGCCATTGAAGGTTACTTGAATCGCGTGGTCCACGGCCAGGCGTACCACCGCCTGACTCAGGAAGTGGAGAAAATGATTTTGGCGGTTCCCCGCCTCGGGCCGCGATTGCTGAAACTCTCGAAGGATCTCGTCGAGTCCGCTAAGACCGTGCTCATACCTGGGTTGGTGTTTGAGGAGTTGGGGTTTGACTACGTGGGTCCAATCAACGGCCACAGCATGGAGGACTTGCTGAATGTCCTCTCCAGGGTGAAAGATAACCCAAAGCCAACACTGCTCCACGTCGTGACGCAGAAGGGCAAAGGCTACCCGCACGCCGAACAACTCCCCGTGAAATTCCACGGCGTCACCCAGTTTGATGTTTCCACCGGCGCTTTCCACAAAGCTCCGGCCAAGGCGCCGAGCTATACGGCCGTCTTTGGCAAGGCCATGTGCGACCTGGCGGAACAAGATCCCCGTGTAGTGGCCATCACCGCCGCCATGTGCGAAGGGACGGGTCTGGACGAATTCTCCAAGCTCTACCCTGACCGTTTTTTTGACGTAGGCATCGCTGAGCAGCATGCCGTGACTTTTGCCTGTGGATTAGCGTGCGAGGGCATGCGCCCCGTGGCGGCCATTTATTCCACATTCTTGCAGCGCGCTTACGATCAGGTGATCCACGATGTCTGCTTGATGCACGCGCCGGTGACGTTCGCGCTCGACCGCGGCGGGATTGTTGGCGCGGACGGTCCCACGCACCACGGCCTTTACGACCTCGTCTACCTTTCCGCAGCGCCGGGCCTGGTGACCATGGCACCCAAGGATGAAAACGAGTTGCGCCAGATGCTCTATACCGCCATCATGTCGGATGGCCCCGCCGCCCTGCGCTATCCTCGCGGCAACGGCATCGGTGTCGCAATCGATCCCAATTTCAAGCGACTGGAAATCGGCAAGAGCGAAATTCTTCGAGAGGGCGGCGACCTCGCCATCCTCGCGCTCGGCAGCATGGTCTATCCCTGTCTAGAAGCCGCGGCCAAATTGGAGGCGTTCGGAATTCACGCAACCGTCATCAATGCCCGATTCATGAAGCCCCTGGACGAAGAGCTCTTCTGCGTCCTGGCGGCGGCAAAACAGTTTCTGGTGACGGCTGAAGAAGGGACCGAGGCGGGCGGTTTCGGCGCCAATGTCGCTGCCTTGCTGCACGACCGCCGGATCCCCGTCAGCATCCTGCGCATCGCCGTCCCCGACCGGATCATCCCGCACGGCGCACCCAATCTGTTGCACGCCAAATACGGGCTGGACGTCGACGGCATCGTGGAGAGAATCCGAAACTTTGCCGGCGAGTCGAAGTTGGGCACCGAACCGAAATACCGGTCCATCCCGCGGCCGTAGGTGCGTGGAAAAACACCTGGTACGGCGGGCCATCCGTCATCGCCGTAACGCCGCATCGCAATAATCCTGACCCGTGGTTACCGTCGCTCGCGCTCAGCAAGGCGCAGCTATTGCCCTTCGTCATCACAAATCGAGCCCGCTTGGAGATGCCCTTCCCGCTTGAAGAAAAACCCCTTGGGGTCCGCCCGCCGGGTGTGTTAGAGTGAGCGAAGAAAAGGCGAAGTAAGGCAGGCCTGAAGCATCGAGAGGTCCAAACGTGCAATCCGATTCCAATTCGCTGATGGCGGGACCGCTGGCCACCGTTCAAGGCGCGCTCGATGAGATTCGGGACAAACTCGGCAAAGGGGACGCTCGTCTCGCCCTCGCGGCGCGCGGCGGCGTCACGGCCGCAAAGCACTTCCCCGCTCGCGATGCGCAGCTCGCGCCTTTCCCCGCATCCGTTCCGGCGCGGTTGGCAGACATCCTGAGAGCTCGCGGGATCGAAAGCCTCTACTCGCACCAGGCCCTCTCCATGGAAGTCGCGAGCGAGGGGAAAAACCTGGTGGTGGTTACACCCACGGCCTCAGGAAAAACTCTCTGCTACAACCTGCCCATCTTGAGCGCACTGATGGAGAATCCCGAGGCCCACGCGCTTTATCTTTTTCCCACCAAAGCGCTGGCGCAGGACCAACTGGTTGAGCTGAACCGTTGGACGGAAAAGCTGAGCGATGAAGTCCGGACCTTTACTTATGACGGCGATACTCCGCAGGACGCGCGCAAGGCCATTCGCGCGCGCGCAAACCTCGTGATCACCAATCCGGATATGCTTCATGCCGGTATCCTGCCCCATCACACGAAGTGGGAGCGTGTGTTCCAGAATTTGCGCTACGTGGTGATCGACGAGCTGCATTATTACCGTGGAGTCTTCGGCAGCCATCTCGCGAACGTTCTGCGACGGCTGAAGCGCATTGCGGCGTTTTACGGCAGCCGGCCGCAATTCATCTGTGCCTCAGCGACCATCGCCAATCCGGCGGAGCTCGCTCAACGAATTCTTGAAGAAGATGTCGTGCTGGTGGACGAGAACGGTGCACCCTCGGGCGAGAAGTATTTTGTCTTTTATAATCCGCCGGTGGTCAATCCGCAGCTTGGCATCCGGCGCTCTTATCTGAATGAGACGCGTCGCGTGGCGCGAATTTTTCTCGAGCGCGGCCTGGAGACGATTATTTTCGCGAACAGTCGCCTCGCCACGGAAATCCTGGTGACTTATCTCAAAGAAGATTTTGCGCGCGGGCCGGCTGGCCCGGAGATCATCCGCGGCTATCGAGGTGGTTATCTCCCCCTCGAACGCCGCGAGATTGAACGCGACCTGCGCAATGGCCGGCTGCTGGGTGTGGTGGCGACGAACGCTCTCGAACTCGGGATTGATATTGGCTCGCTCGACGTCGCGGTCCTCGCCGGCTATCCGGGGACCATCGCGTCCACATGGCAGCGGGCGGGACGCGCCGGACGCCGCCAAGGCGGCTCCGCGGCAGTCCTCGTGGCTTCGAGCGCGCCGCTCGATCAGTTCATGGTTCAAAACCCGGACTTTTTCTTCGGCCACTCCCCCGAGCACGGCTACGTGAATCCCGACAACCTTCATATCCTGTTGAACCATTTGAAATGCGCGGCGTTTGAATTGCCCCTGCGGGAGGATGAGAGATTCGGCGGGCTCGACATGAAGCGCCTTTGCGAACACCTGGAGGAGTTGCGCTTCCTCCACCGCTCGAGCGATGGCTGGCATTGGATTTCCGAGAGCTACCCGGCGGACGCGATCAGTTTGCGGTCGGTCTCTTCTGACAATTTCGTCATCGTGGACAATACAGCCGAACCGCGCGTGATGGGCGAAGTTGATTTCACGAGCGCCCTGACCACCGTCCACGAAAAAGCGATTTATATCCAGGACGGCCAGCAATATCACGTCGAGCGGCTCGATTACGACGACCGTAAGGCTTACGTCCACCGCGTGGATTCCGAGTATTTCACCGACGCGATTTCCTACACCAAGATCAAAATCCTCGAGACATTCGACTCCGCTCCCGTGGGCAGGCCCACCTCCCCCACACCCCCAGCCCATCACCCCGAGGGCAATGGTGTACCCGCGGACCAGGATGGGGCGAAGAGCGCGTCAAAAAATCATGGTGAGGTGCAAGTGAACACGCAGGTGGTTGGCTGGAAGAAGATCAAATTTGGAACGATGGAAAACATCGGCTCGGGCCAATTATCTCTCCCAGAGCAGGAGATGCACACGACCTCCTACTGGCTTACGCTCTCACGAGAGATGCTCGAAGGGTTGTCGTACACCAGCACGGAACGGCTGGACGGCGTGAACGGCCTCGGGAACGCGATGCAGGCTATCGCCACACTGCTCCTGATGTGCGATGCACGCGACTTGGGAGTGGTGGTCGGAGAAAATGAAGAACAGAAGGCAGAAGGTGGAAGGCAGAAAGCGGAAAGTGCTCAGGCACTCGACAACACGCAAGCCGAAATCCAAAACCCAAAACCTAAGCTCCGAAATCTCAAATCTCGAAACCCGATCTTTGAACCCAACCTCTATTTATACGATAAGTATCCCGGTGGGGTGGGATTCAGCGAGCCGCTTTTCCGCATGAGTGCCAGCTTGCTTGCGAATACGAAGAAGTTGATTGAGAATTGCCCCTGCCTGTCCGGCTGTCCCTCGTGCGTCGGCCCTCCGGGTGAAGTGGGCGAAAAAGGGAAGGCTGTGGCGCTGGCGATCTTGGGGAAGCTATCGGTTGCCTGCGAATAGTCGTCCGCGGTCAGTTGTCCGTTGAAAGAAATTCAGTGGTCGATCCATTGTTCTGTTGAACCATTTGAATGACCTTCCACTTGCTCCAACAAGCGGATGGCCGGATGAACCAATGATCCCCACGCAGGGCAACAGGTCGCAGGCAAACGGACATCATCTTTTGATCTAAGAAGGAAAATTAACATGTTCACGAGAACATCGAAGCGCACCTCATGGGTTGCAATCATGTTGGTAATGGGATTCGGCGGGCTTTTGACGGCAAGCGCGTCAGACGCCCCATCCACGACGGAAGAAAAGAGC
>CAAGKR010511345.1_pt1 | contig 10517 bp, 6 predicted proteins | sample 2556971 | NCBI WGS metagenome assembly CAAGKR01 (sample SAMEA5207829, study PRJEB30636) | soil metagenome | biome: forest; feature: boreal; material: soil | place: USA | collected 2011-09 | depth 1 m
CCGAGGATGCGGCCGCGGCCGGCCGCGGCCATAAGCGGCAGCGCGGCGCGGAGCACGTTGAGGTATCCGTTGAGGTGCACGTCGAGCACCGCACGCCAGTCGTCCTCGACCCCGGAGGCGAATCCGGTGGGGCGGCTGATGCCGGCGACGTTGACGACCGCGTCGAGCGCGCCGAATTCCTCGACGAGCTCCGCGAACAGGGCGCGGACCGCGTCCGCGTCGGTCACCGAGATGTTCGACGCCCGGGCCTGCCCGCCGGCGTCGACGATCCGCTGCGCGGTCGTGTCTTCGGCGTCACCGCTCCCGGGTCGGCCGTCGACCGCGACGCCAGGGTCGACGGTGACGACGAACGCGCCATGGCGACCGAGCTCCTCAGCGATCGCGGCGCCGATCCCGAGCGCACCTCCCGTGACGACCGTGACGCGCGGCTTGCTCTTGGAGCCGCTCATGACGTCTCGTCCGCCTCGATGAGCTCCCACCCGGCGAAGTCGCCCGTGGCTCGCCACTCGGCGAGCAGGTCTCGGAACCCGAAGACGTCGCCGAAGCCACCGCCGTAGGCCCCGCTGCGCGGGTTGAACATGCTCGGGTTGCCCTCGAAGTTGAGGCGGGATGGCGTGCACGCGGCCATGAACGCGCTGTTGTCGCGGGCGGTGCTGAGGATGATCTCGGTCCAGGCCTCCTCCGCTTCCTCGGTGACGTCGAACACCTTCACGCCGCGCTCCTCGAGCAAGCCGACCGTCGCCGCGATGTGCTCGGCGCCGAGAACCATCAGGTGCGTGAAGTTGTGGGTGGTGACGGCCTGCTGCCCTGGCGCCGGCATGATGAACATGTTCGGGAAGCCGTGCGTCGTCATGCCGTGCAGGCTGATGACGCCGTCCTTCCACTTCTCCTCCATCGTGATGCCGCCGCGCCCGATGATGGTGTGGCCGGCGCGCCGCGCAAACGGTGTGAGCTCGGCCTCGAACCCGGTGGCGTACACGATGCAGTCCAGCTCGTACTCGGTGTCGTTGGCGATTGCACTGTGCGGCGTGATCTGGGTGACGCCGCCCGGGCAGTCGACCAATGTCACGTTGGGGTTGTTGAACGCCGCCAGGTACTCGTCGTGGAAGCAAGGCCGCTTGCATCCATAGCGGTAGTACGGCTTGAGCGTCTCGGCGACGGAACGATCGGTGACGATCTCGTCAATGCGTGTCCGGTGCTCCTCCATCACGTCGTAGTCGAACGCTTCGACCCGGGCCGCGATGTCTTCGCCCGTCATGCCCTCTTCGACGACCGGGTTGTTGACCCGTGCAGTGTGAAGCGTCCACCCGTCGTCGACGAGGTCGCGCTCGACCGGACGCCCGATCATGACCCCGCTGAAGTTCTCCATCCGCTCCTTCTGCCAGCCGGGGCGGAGCTGCTCCGCGAAGTCGTCGTCGGTCGGGCGGTTGCCGCGCTCGCCGATTGCCGACGGCGTGCGCTGGAACACGTACACGTGCTTCGCCGACTCTGCGAGCGGCGGGACCGCCTGGATCCCACTCGCGCCCACGCCGATCACGCCGACCACCTTGTCGGCCAGCTTGGTGAGGCGCGGGTCCTCCTGCGATCCACCCGTGTAGTCGTAGTCCCAGCGCGCGCTGTGGAACGCCTTGCCCTCGAACTCGTCCATGCCGGGGATCACCGGCAGCTTCATGAGGTTGAGGATGCCCACCGCCATGATCAGGTAGCGCGCGCGCACTTCGTCGCCGCGGTCGGTGCGGATCACCCACCTCGAGATGCTGTCGTCCCACTCGCTGGTCTCGACGCCGGTGTGGAACAACGCGTCGTCGACGAGTCCGTACTTCGTCGCGACCGAGTCGAGGTGCCGGCGAATCTCGTCACCGAACGCGTAGCGGGTCGTGGGCACGTAGTTCATCTCTTCGAGCATCGGCATGTAGATGTACGACTCGACGTCGCACATCACGCCGGGGTACCGGTTCCAGTACCAGGTGCCTCCGATCCCGCCGGCCTTGTCGATCAGCACGATCCGCCGGAGGCCGGCGTCGCGCAGCTTCGCACCCACGACCACGCCCGACATTCCCGCCCCGATGATGGCGACGTCGACGTCCTCCGTAACCGGTTCGCGCTCGACGAAGGGCGTGAACGGATCGCGTGTGTACTCCGCGAACGCCGCGTCGCCCTTCAGGTCGTGGATGACCCCTCGACCCTCGGTCATGCGCTTGGCGCGCTCGCGCTGGTATCTGTCGCGGACCGCCTCGGGATCGAAGGCGGGGGTTGTCTGGTCGGAGGGATTCATGCTGCAAGCGCCATCGCTCTCGGTGGCCGCATCGGGCCCACGAACTCGGATTTTGAACGCCTCATCATGCCTTGCGGCCGCGCCACCTTGCTGAGCGAGGCTCGTCCACGGGCCTGGCTACCTCGAGCTTCGCTGCTCGGCGATCTTCTGGCGGAGCGTGCACACCTCGATGGCCTTCTTGAAGTAGGCCTCCTCCGCGCGGTCGACGTCGGCGGGCCGGATCTTCTGGTTGAAGAGGTCGTCGAGCGCCTGTCGGTACGCGGCTCTCGCGGCGGCGAGCTCGTCGTTCCCGCGAGCCCACGCGCGCCCCCTGCCTCGCCAAGCCGGGAGCGACAGTAGATCAGCCGGCCTCCTTGCGGAAGTGCGGGGGGATGCGTCCCCAAGAGGTCCCGCGATGCGGTGCCAGCACGCGCGCCGTAGATCGGCATTCCTGCAGGAGTGCGTGTCGCGACGCGACCGTCGTAGCTCCATGACCCGCGCGGGGGCTCGGCGCGCATTCGCGACGTCCGCTTCTGAATCCTTGCCGTTCCCCCTGCGGGTCTGCTTGACAGCCGACTCCTTGACGGCGTATTGCTCGTGACCAACGCCCAGACGAGGAGCTTCCATGTTGATCACGGAGGAGTCTGAGGACCCGCGTTTCAACGCGCCGTTCGTCGACGTCGACGAGCAGCGCACGAACCCGGTGCCGCATCGCTACATCCACGGCGGCTTCACGGGTACTGATGCGCGGTTCTCGTTCTACTTTCCGCCGGCCGACCGGTACGAGGGGCGGTTCTTCCAGCCGACGCACCAGTTGTTCTTCAGTGAGGACGCCCAGGACGCGACGGTCACCTTCACGCTCGAGAGCGGCGCGTACCTGGTGCAGTCGAACATGGGTGGGTCCGAGTATCCCCGCAGCGCTGAGCTCGCCCTTTCGGGCAAGTACGACCCGACAGCCGGTGGCTACCGCGTCAACGCGGCGGCCGCAAAGTTCTCGCGGGTGAAGGCGGTCGAGCTGTACGGGGAGCATCGACCGTTCGGCTACCTCCACGGGCCGAGTGGCGGCGCGTTCCAGACCATCACGTCGGCCGAACAGACCGAGGGCGTGTGGGACGGTTTCGTGCCGCAGGTCATGGGGTCACCGAACGCGATCCCCGGCGTCTTCACGGTGCGGATCCACACGCTTCGCGTCCTCAAGACGGGGGGCAAGTTCGCACAGCTGATGGACGCGATCGACCCCGGTGGGAGCGGCGACCCGTACGAGGGTCTGAACGACGAGGAACGCGGAGCGCTCGAGGAGGCGACCCGACTCGGGTTCCCGATGCGCGGGTGGTGGAACTGGGAGACCATGACCGGCGGCCCATTGTCGCTGGTGGCCGGCTACGTCCCGCTCCTCGAGCCCACCTACGCCGAGGACTTCTGGGGCAAGCCGGGATACCTCGGCACCGATCCGAAGTCGTCGGTAGCGGCGGCACGCATCCAGCATCCGACGACCATCGTGGAGAAGCTCACCGACCCGAACCGCATCGTGGTGGAGACCGTGCCGGATGGTGACCTCACCGGCATCGACCTCATGATCGGAGGCGAACGTATCGAGACCCCGCCGGTCAACGCGGCGGATTGCACGGTGACGATCCCCGACATGCTGGTCGCGTTCTTCGACAGCGCCAAGGTCGGCGATCCGGTGTCGCTCGACAACTCGTGGTACCTGGCGCTGCAGACGTTCCACCGGCACAACGTGCCGACGCCCGACATGTACGGCTGGAACCAGTTCCGCGAGGGCGGCGACGGTGAGCCCGTCTACCCGCAGCGCGAGACCCTCGTGGGCCCCATCGGTGCCGTGAACGGGAGTGGCGCCCTGAACACCGGGCAATTCAAGGGCAAGATGATCGTGCTCGAATCGCTGGTGGACATCGAGGCGCTTCCGTGGCAGGCCGACTGGTACGCCAAGAAGGTGGAGCAGGCGCTCGGCAAGCAGAGCATGGAGGACAACTACCGGCTCTACTACACCGACAACGCCCAGCACGGCTTCCCCGCCGGGCCGCCCGCCCACGCGCGGACGGTCAGCTACCGGGGCGTGCTCGAGCAGGCGCTCCGCGACGTCGCGGCCTGGGCTGAGCGGGGCACCGCGCCGCCGGCGAGCACGAACTACGAGATCGTCGACAGCCAGGTGGTCGTCCCGCCCGATGCCGCGAGCCGCAAGGGCGTTCAGCCCGTCGTCGAGCTGACCGTCGACGGTGGCGACCGTGCCGACGCGGCCGTCGGTCAGCCAGTCAGCTTCTCGGCCACGATCGAGACCCCACCCGGAACCGGCGACGTCGTGGATGCGGAATGGGACTTCGAGGGTGCGGGCCCGTACCCGGTACGCGCCGACATCGCGACCATCGGGCCAACGGTCCGACTCGGCGCGACCCACACGTATGACCAGCCCGGCACCTACTTCGCGGCGCTGCGCGCCACGTCACAGCGAGAGGGTGATCCCGACACGCCTCACACGCGGATCCAGAACGTCGCTCGCGTACGGGTGGTCGTCTCATAAAGAGAACGAGCACACTGCCCACCTCGATCATTTCAGCGTTCCTGCTGGAGGAAGACGTCGAGCTGGCGAATCTTGCCAGCTTCGTTGAACTCGAAGATCGTCAGTGAGTTCCTTCGCCTGGTACGCCGGGTTCACCGTGACGAGAACGATGCCGGCGAGCCCTGCGCCGAGCTCGAGGAGCACCCACTCACGTAGGTTGGGAGCCCACGCGGCCACCCGCTCGCCGGGCTCGAACCGGGTCAGCAGCGCCCCGGCGACGACTTCGGCCTCTCGCAGCAGCTCGGCGAAGGACTAGCCCACCTAGTACATAAGGCGGTTCCGCGCGTGTCGTGCGTTCGTGGCATAACCAGCGGCCTCCGGTCACCAGGGGGGTACGCGGGTCGCTCACGGTGCTCCTTCTCATGTCAACGGATGAGGTCGTCGACGTCGTCAAGTGCGCCACATTCGCAGAGGACGACGACGGTTCCGCCGGAACCACCCCCGCTCGAGCGCGCGCCGTACACACCGGGACGGTCGAGCACCTCGGCGACGACGGCGGTGGCGGCCGGGTGGCCGAGGCCCATGGCGTCGTACCCCGCGTGGCTCGCGGCCATCAGCGGACCCAGTGCGGCGGCATCGCCCCGCGCGAGCGCGGCGAGTGCTTGCTCGGCGCGCTGGTGCTCGTCGACGCCGAAACTCGTGGCCGCCCGGACGGGGTACCTCTCAGTGGGGTCGACGGTGGTGATGGCGTCGTCGGTGTCGCCCCATCGGTCGAGGAAGGTCGCGCCGTCGAGCACTTCGGGGAGATCGGCGACCGCGGACGCAGGCAAGGCGCTCACCCACGGCCACTGCTGCGCGGCATCGTCCTCGATGATCCGCTTGCCCATGAAGGCGGCGGCGCGGGCGCGGCGGTAGGGCACACCGCTGACGTCGTGTTCGGCGCCGGTGGGTCGGCCGACGACCTCGATCCCCTCGGGCAGCGGTACCAGGTGGAGCACGGAGGCGGGTCGGCACAGGATCGGGAGCACCGCGCCGGTGCGTCCCATGGCGACGACGACCTGGTCCATGATCCCGCAGGGTGCGCCGACGACGTGGTTCTCCGCCTCCTGGCAGAGCGACGCGAGGCGGAGGAAGTCTATCCCGCCGGCGCCGAGGGCGCGCGCGGTCGCGAGCTCCAGCGCGGCGCTCGACGACACCCCGACCGACTGCGGTACCTCCGACGACACCGAGAGGCGGACCTGCGGCGGTTCGATCACGCCGTGGCGGACGAGCACGAGCGCGACCCCGACGACGTAGTGGGTCCAGCGCGGCAGCGGCGCGAGCGCATCGCGCAGCTCCGGGTAGGGGAGACGCGCCAGCGTCGCGGTGTCGTCCAGAGAAAGGTGCACCGGTCCCACGATGAGCGCGTCGGCGGGCTCGGCGAACACCCTGGTCTTCAGACGGGTGGGCACCTCGAGTACGAGTGCGCCCGCGTAGTCGGCGACACCGCCGAGCAGGTCGAGGCGCCCGGGTGCGCTACCGCTGATCGAGTTCATTGACGAGCTCCGCGAGTACCGGACCAATGCGCGCCGCGAGCGTGGGGTTCGCGTATCCCGCCCACGCCACCGGCGACACGGTGTCCAGTGGCGCGTCCAGCGGGCCACCGTATGGATCGGTGACGACGCCGCCGGCCTCCTCCAGCAGCATCGCGGTGCACACGTCGTAGGGATGGCACGCCAGCGCCGCGGGGTTGACGAGCGGGCGCAGATCGGCGACGAAGCGGTCGTGGCCGGCGATGAGCTCGTGGATCTGCCCGCCCGACGAGATGTACTCGTCGTCGAACACAACACGGCTCCCGAGACGAGTGAACAGCTCCGTCTCCAGCTGCGCCAGCGCGGTCTTGCCCGGCACGAAGAACTTCGCGAGGCCGGCGAAGCCGTGCTCGAGGTCGATGGCCGACGAGGGCCGCACAACGAGGGGGTCGCGCCGCCCGTCGCGCAGGTCGACCCTCTCCGCGCGAATGCCACTGCCGCGCGTGCCGCTGAGCTGGTCGGCGGCCCCCTGCTTCGCGGTCGGGAGCTCGGTCATCGCCGCGGCCACGACGTCGCGCAGCGAGCCGCCCTGTGGTGCCGCGGCGGCGAGGCTCCACGCCGCGCGCTTGTCGTACATCAGCCCGCGCGTGCCGTCGATCGTGTCGACGATGACGGTCCAGGTCGGGTCGTCGCCGACCACGACAGGCTCGTCGAGACCCTCCGAGACCACCTCGACGCCCGGCCAGTGTTCCTCGAACCACTGCAGCAACGTGTCGTCGGCGACGCGGTCGATCGCGTAGATCGTGTCGGCGACGGTCTCGCCTTCGATCACCGACATGTCGATGCCGCGGGCACCGACCACGACGCCGCGGATGTGGTCACCGAGCGCGCAGAGCAGCTGGCGCGCGTTCTCAGGGGAGTGCACCACGGAGCTCCGCCGCCTTCTCGTCGGGATCGGACTCGTTGGTCATCGAACCGCCACCGATCTCGGGGCCGGCCAGGTACTTCAGCAACCCCGGTGCGCGCAGCGGCGGATGCAGCTCGACGTGGAATGGATAATGCGGGTGGTCCCCGACCGGCGCCTGGTGCACCGCGAGCACGTAGGGCATGCGCAAACCCCACAGCGCGTCGTAGCGGCGCACGACGTCGCGCAACACGAGCGCGAGCGAGCGGCACTCGCCGTCGTCGAGGTCGAGCAGGGAGGTCACCGGTCGGCGCGGTAGGACGTGCACCTCGTACGCGTAGCGCGCGAACCACGGCACGCACGCGAAGAAGTCGTCTCCCTCCCCAATGATGCGTGGTCCCGCGAGCTCCCGCGCGACGACATCCTCGAGGAGTGCACGGCCCGTCCGCCGATGGTGGTCGGCCGCGACCTCGGCCTCGCGCGCCATCGTCCCGTACACAAGGGCGCCGGCGTAGATCTGACAGTGCGGATGGGGGTTCGACGTACCGACTGCCGCGCCGCGGTTCTCGAAGATCAACACATGCGCCACACCCTCGAGTGCCTGGAGCGCGCCGGTGCGCTCGCGCAACGTGCGCACCACAGCCGTGACCTCGTCATCGTCGAGGTCGGCCATCGAGCGAGCGGGGTCGTGGTGGTAGCAGACGACCTCGGCGGTGCCCACGGCGCGCCGGGTGCGGTACAGGTCGTCGCCGTCGACGGGCTCGGGCGCGTCGGCTGAGAACACGGGGAGATCGTTCGTGAACACGAACACGTCGCGGTAGTCGGGGTTCGTGATCGCGATGCGCCGCCCGAGTGGAGCGAGTGCGTTGTCGTCGGGAGCTTCCGGTTCCTCGTCGGCGACGGTCTCGCCGATCCACGGGCGCGCGCCGCGGTGGGCGGTGAACAGCACCCACTCGCCACGGAACGGGTGCCAGCGCAGCTCCCAGGTCATGTGCCCCCCTCCGTTCGCGCCCGATAGGTCGCGCGCACCGCATCCGCGTCTACCGAACTGTTCGGATCGACCACCTCGTCGTCGCTTGTCGACCACGCGGTCACGACCTCGCCGACGGTGCACGACTGCAGCACTGCGGCGGCCTGGACGCATGCACCCTTGGCCACGTGCTCGCCCGCCGGCGCGACGAGTACCGGTCGTTGGGCGAGGTCGGCGACGATGCGTTGATACGCGGCGGACCGCGCGCCTCCACCCGCGAGGAAGAGACGCCCCGAACTCGTCGCGACCCCGGCACGGTCGAGCGCGTCGAGGGCGTCGAGCAGGCTGCACACCACACCTTCGAACGCGGCCCGGGCAAGCTGCGTCGCGTCGGTGTCGGACCGCAGACCCATCAGCGCGCCGGTCGCATTCGGGAGGTTCGGTGTGCGCTCGCCGTCGAGGTACGGGACCATGACGACCCCGCCAGCGCCCGGTGCGACCTCGAGCGCAGCGCGGTCCAGGTCGGCGGTCGACAGGCCCAACAGGCGAGCAATCGTGTCGGTCACCTTGGTGGCGTTGAGTGTGCAGACGAGCGGCAAATAGCTGCCGCTCGCATCGGCGAATCCCGCGACCGCGCCGGTGGCGTCGGCGGTCGAGCGATCCGACACGGTGAACACGGTGCCGGACGTGCCGAGCGAGATCGCGACGTCGCCCGCCGTGAGTCCGAGTCCCAGGGCGGCGGCCATGTTGTCGCCGGTACCGGGGCCGACGACGGCGTGGCCACAGGTGCCGGCGGATGTCGTCGGCCCGAGGACCTTCGGGGCGACCGAGGGATCGAGCCCGACCAGACCGAGGATCTCGGCCGAGTACTCGCCGGTGGAGGGTGACCAATATCCCGTCCCTGAGGCGTCGCCGCGGTCGGTGACGAGTTCGCCCGTGAGTCGGTAGGTCAACCAGTCGTGCGGCAGCACCACGTGGCGCAGTTGCGCGAAGACGTCCGGTTCGTGTTCCTGCAGCCAGGCCAGTTTGGTGATGGTGAACGACGCGACGGGCACGCTGCCGGTGTGCTCGGCCCAGTACTCCGGGCCGAGCGCGTCGACGAGGCGTTTGGCCTGAGGCGCGGACTCGGTGTCGTTCCACAGCTTCGCCGGTCGGAGCACCCGGCGTTCTCGGTCGAGGACAACCATGCCGTGCTGCTGGGCCGCGACACTGAGCGCGGCGACGTCGCTCGCATAGTCGTCGAGGAGCGACGACAACGCGTCCCACCACGCGTGCGGATCCTGCTCACTGCGAGGCGGCACCGTCGGCGGATGCGCGGCGCGCGCGGAGCGCACCAGCTCGCCGGTGTCGGCGTCGCGTACCTCGATCTTGCACGACTGCGTCGACGAATCGATCCCGACGACAAGAGTCACGTCGCGGCGAGCACTCGAGGAACCACGACTGGTTCGTCGCCTGCCTGTGTTGCGCCGTCGAAGGCCAGGAGCACCGCGCCCGCGAGCGCTGCGTCACCCGTGAGCCCGGTCGCGACCACGGGGACCTGTTCCGGTTCGAGCACGTCTTCGTGGAGAGTCGCGCGCAGCGGGTCGAGGAGGAAATTGGCCGCGGGCGACACCTCACCGCCGACGACGACGAGTTCCGGGTTGAGGATGCTCACGAGATAGGAGGTCCCGAGCCCGAGGAGATGCCCGGCGTCACGGAGAGCGGCGCGCGCGGCGAGGTCGCCGTCGAACGCGGCGTCGATGACCTCGCGCACACCGGGCTGGCCTGCCGCTTGCGCGATCGCGGGTCCCGAGGTGAAGACCTCGAGGCAGCCGCGCTTGCCGCAGTGGCAGCGGGGCCCGTCGTCGGCGACCCGGCAGTGGCCGATCTCGCCTGCGAACCCACGCGTTCCGTAGACGAACTGGCCGTCTTGGACGATCGCGCTCCCGACACCGGAACCGACGTAGAGCCAGACGAAAGTCCGCGCGTCGGTGGCGACCCCTCGGCGCGCCTCGGCGAGCGCCGACGCCTGCGTGCTGTTGTAGGCAGTGGTCGGGATGGCGAGCACTCCGCTGATCGCGTGCGCAATCTGGACGTCCCGCCAGTGGAGGTTTGGGGCGATCGTGCAAACTCCGCTCGAACGGTCGACGAGGCCCGGGACCACGACCGCGGCGCCGCGAACGCGGTGCGCCGGCATGTCGGCGTCGCGGAGTGCAGTGCGGGCGAGTCGTCGAACGTGCGCAACCGAGCGTTCGGGCTCGCCGACCGCGGATTCGCAGGTTCGACTCGCGAGCACCTCGGCGCGCCCGTCAGCGACAGCGACCGTGGTGTGATCGACGCCAATGTGGATGCCCAGGTAAGCCTCGGTACGCGCATCGAAG
>CAAGKR010346269.1_pt1 | contig 10516 bp, 7 predicted proteins | sample 2556971 | NCBI WGS metagenome assembly CAAGKR01 (sample SAMEA5207829, study PRJEB30636) | soil metagenome | biome: forest; feature: boreal; material: soil | place: USA | collected 2011-09 | depth 1 m
CGCGCGTGGGGCACGGGTTTTTGCGGACCCACACTCCTCCGACCCACACTCCTCCGACCCACACCCCTCCGACCCACACCCTCAGCACACACACCCCCCCGAAGACTTCCTCTCCGGAGAGAGCGGAACGATCGGAGGGCTCGATGCTTTGCGGCGCCGCGTGCTCGACGCGGGGGCCGCTGCGTCTGAGATCGCCACCGGGCGACGCGCAAGGCTCGATCGCGCCGCACGGCGCCACCCTTCAAGCCGGCGCGTGCTGGTGCTGTGCGTGGAACGTGCCGCGCAACGTGTACTTGTCCAGGCAATCCGTGCCGAGATCGCAGGGTCGCGCCACACGGTCGAGTTCCACAGCCGCGCCCCGCACGAGCGTGGCAAGTTCGAGAACCTGAACCTGCTCTTGGCCGACCATGCACCGGACGACTACGACTGGCTGGTGGTCGTCGATGACGACATTGAGCTCCCGAGCAAGTTCCTCGACCGCTTCCTGTTCCTTGCCGAGCGCTTCGACCTCGACCTTGTCCAGCCCGCCCACCAGCTCGCCTCACATGCCGCCTGGCGGGTCACCCGCCGTCACCCGCGCAGCGCGGTGCGTGAGACGAGCTTCGTGGAGATCGGTCCCGTGACCGCCTTCCGGCGCACCACGTTCTCTACTCTGCTCCCGTTTCCCGAGCTGCGCATGGGCTGGGGCCTCGACATGCACTGGGCAGCGCTTGCCCGGGAGCACGGCTGGCGCTGCGGCGTGATCGATGCAACGCCAATCGTCCACCGCGCGGCTCCTGCCGCCAGTTCATACTCACGCGAGCAAGCGCTCGCCGAGGCACGCGCTTTCCTGGAGCACCGGCCCTACCTGAGCGCGAGCGAAGCTGGGCGGACCCTCGCGACCCATCGACGCTGGTGAAGATCGCAGTCGTATCGGAGTTCTACCCGCGCCAGGGCGACCCGGTGTTGGGTGTGTGGGCACACCGTCAGGCGCTTGCCGCGCGCGAGGCCGGCGCGGAGGTACGAGCGATCGTGCTGCACCGACTGATCCCGCCGCGAGCTTCGCTGTCCGCCGGACCGGGCGCTGGGGCGCGTGCGCTGCGCGACCTCGCGGGTGAGTCCCGAACACAGACTCGCGACGGGCTCGAAGTGACATATGTGCGCTATGTCTCCCCTCCCCGCTCGCGCGCATATCCGGCGTGGGGCGCCTGGGCGGCTCCAGCGCTCGGCCTGGCGCTGCGTCGTGTGCGCCGCTCCTTCGAGTTCGACCTCATCCACGCCCACAATGCGGTTCCCGCGGGGGACGCGGTCCGTCGTGCGCGTCTCGGCGTGCCGCTCGTCGTGTCGGTGCACGGCGGCGACGTGCTCTACACGGCGCCTGGCAGCGAGGCCGGGCGCCACGCCGTCGAACGTGGCCTCCGGGCCGCCACGAGCGTGCTCGCCAACAGCCGCGGGATCGCCGAGTTGGCCGGCGCCTATGGCGCGAGCGATGTGCGCGTGGTGCACCTCGGCGCGGATCTCCCCTCGCGCGGGAGGGGCACGTCGAGCCGCCGGGATCAGACCCCCTCGCTGGTGACGGTCGGACACCTCGTGGCGCGCAAGCGCCATGCAGACGTCATGCGCGCGCTCGCGGTGCTCGCCAAGCGCCACCCAACCCTGCGCTACGTAATCGTCGGCGACGGTCCCGAGCGGGTCGTCCTCGAAGGGCTCGCGGCACGACTCGAAGTCGCCGAGCGAGTCGAGTTCCGCGGGCAGCTGGCGCCGGCGGAGGCGATCGAGGAGGCACGCCGGTGCACGCTCTTTGCGATGCCCTCCACCGAGGAGGCGTTCGGCGTGGCCTACATCGAGGCGATGGCCGGCGGCGTGCCGGCCATCGGCTGCCGCGGCGAGCCGGGGCCGGAGGAGATCGCCGCGGCGGGGGACGGCTTCGTACTGGTCCCACCCGGCGACATCGAGCGACTCACGCAGCGCATCGACGAGTTGCTGTCCGACCCCGGACGACTGCGCGAGGCGAGCATTCGCGCGCGTGAGACGGTCGCGGCCAACTTCACGTGGGAGCGCTGCGGGGAGCAAACGCTCCTCGCCTATGAGCACGCCCTGCAAGGTGGCGGCTCCGACTCGAGAGCCAACGCAACGTCGGTTCGATGAAGCAAGCAAAGGAGATGGCCGGCGCCGAGCTGAAGAAGCCCGTCCTGTTCGTCACAGGCCACGCTCCGACCTATCGCGTCGGCGCATTCGAGCGCCTGCACGAGTGTGAGGGCGTCGAGTTCGCGCTGTTCGGTGGACCTCTCAAGCACGGTGGCGGGACAACGGCACACGACCTGCCATTTCCCCACCGCCATGTGCGCCAGCACGAGCTGTATGGACTCGCATCGGGCGGGCGCTACCGCGCCGTCGTGGTCCCCACAGGTGGGCGCATGGCCATGCCCGCCGCGTGGGCCGGTGCGCGGTGGGCGCGCGTGCCCGTGATCCTGTGGGCATCGCTATGGGCGCATCCACGCAGCCCCACACACGCACTCAGCTACCTGGCACTTCGTCGCCTCTACCGCTCCGCGGACGCCCTCGTCACCTATGGCCCGCACGTGAGCGCCTATGTGCGGGCGCGCGGGGCCCGTAATGTGCACGAGGCTCCGCAATCCGTCGACAACGTGTTTTGGAGCTCATCCGAGGTAAGCGCGCCGAAGGAGCCGTGGCCTGTGGATGCGACGGTGAAGTTCCTGTTTGCCGGACGCCCAGCCCGGGAAAAGGGACTGGGGGTGCTCGCGGAGGCTTGGAGTAGGTCGGGCCTACAGGCACCCGCCGCCGCGCTCATCCTCGTCGGCGTGGGATCCACCCCCCCTTGGGTCCCGGCCGGCGGCGCGGTGGTGGGCCTGGACCCGGTCCTCCCAGAGCAACTGCGCAACTTCTACGCCGGCGCCGATGTTCTGGTGTTGCCATCGATTCCGACGCGCACCTTTCGCGAGCCTTGGGGACTGGTGGCCAACGAGGCTATGAACCGTGGACTTCCCGTGATCGCAAGCGACGCCGTCGGAGCCGCCGCGGGCGGCCTCGTACGCGACGATCGCAACGGCTTGGTAGTGCCCACCGGCGATGCGACCGCGCTGGCCGCCGCGCTGCGACGACTTGCGGGCGACGCCTCGCTGCGCGCGCGCCTGGGGAAGGCCGCGCGCGCGGACGTGGGCGCCTACACGCACGAGGCGTGGGCGCAAGGCTTTTCGCGTGCCCTCTCAGACCTCGGACTTTCTCGGGGAGCGGTGAGGTAGCGTTGCGTGCCTTGGAGGGGCTTTCGGCCAACCTATGGAGGGGCACTGTGACCGTCGCGGCTGCTGCGCGGAGTTCACTGGTGCGGGCCGTAACCGGCGCGCTGAAGCCAGCTCGCGCGGTGACCGAGGTCGTGCGCGCGTTGAAGCCGGCACGGGTCGTAACCAGCGCACGCACGATCTCGGCAACCGCCGTGCCCGCGCTCGCCGCGCTCGCGTTGCTGGCAGGCGCGCCCGCCGCACGGGCGAGCGAATCGCAGACGATCATCGAAAAGTGCGGGCATGGGGAACCGCTCGGCGGTTACACCCAGAACGCCTATCGCGAAGCCTTGAAACACATGCCAACCGAGGTCAGCGAGTACACAGATTGCGCCAACCAGATCCGCAAGGCCGAGCTCGCCGCGGCCGGCGGGGGCGGTGGGGCGCCAGCTTCGGGCGTCGCGCCAAACGTTGCGTTGCCCCTCACCCCGTCCGAGCAGCGCGCCGTGCAGAGCGCACACCGCAACGGCGCGACACCGGTTCAGGTCGGTAGCGTTCCGGTCCGCCCCGGTGTCGTGCACGCCGACATCGCCTCCGCCGTGAACACGCTGCCCCACTCGTTGTTCGCCGTACTCGCGTTCCTGCTGGCCTGCGCCGTCGCGCTCACCATCGGGGAGGTGAGCAAGCGTGTCCGCGCACGCCGCGACGGCTGAGCACCCCGTGGTGGCGTTGCCCGCGGAGCTGCTCGGGCCACCCTCGCCGCCGCTGAGCCGGGTGCCGCGAAGACCCGGCGCGACGGCGGCCGCGACGCTCGCGGTCGCCGGCTTGCTGTGCTTTGCGACGTTCCTCGCGGGAGGTGGTTTGAGCCTTGCGCCGATGACGACGCTCGAGCTGACGCTTACGCTCGCGGCGGGGGCGATCCTCACCGGCGTCGTGGTGCTCGCGAGCGCGGGCCGGCGCCCGTGGGGCCTGTGGTCGGTTGGCCTGCTGCTGGCGCTCACCGCGCTGACGGGCCTGTCCGTGGTGTGGTCCGTGGCCCCCGACGCAAGCTGGCAGGACGCCGGCAGGATGCTTGCCTACAGCGGCGTGTTCGCCGCGGCAGTCGGGCTCGCCTGGATCGCGCCCGGCGGCTGGCGGGCGCTCTTGGGCGGGACCGTGCTCGCCGCGGCGGTCGTGTGCGGCTATGCGCTGCTCACGAAGATACTGCCCAACGAGTTCGGCCTGAGCGCCGAAGCCAACTTCTACGCCCGCCTGCAGGAACCCTACGGCTACTGGAACGCGATCGGCCTGACCGCCGCGATGGGAGCGATCGGATGCCTGTGGCTGGGCGCGCGGCGTGCGGGTCATGCCCTGCTGAACGCGCTCGCCTATCCCGCGATGGGCCTGGCGATCGTCACTATGATGCTTGCCTATTCGCGGGGTGCCTTGGCTGCCTTGGCGATCGGAGTGGCGGCTTGGATGTGCCTTGTGCCATTGCGCCTGCGCGGCGCACGTGTGTTGATCGTGAGCGCGCTCGGCGCCACCCCGATCGTGGCCTGGGACTTCTCGACACACGCGCTGAGCAGCGACGGAGTGACGCTCGCCTCACGCGCGACGGCAGGCCACCTGCTGGGCGTCCTGCTTGGCACGATGCTGGTCGTGCTCACGCTCGTGGGCATCGCGATCGGCTTCTTCGGCGACCGACGCGCCCCAAGCGCCGGCGCTCGGCGCGCGGTCGGCATCGCACTCGCGGGGCTGCTCGTGCTTGCCGTGGTCGCGGTCGCAGGCGCCCTTTCGATGTCCAGTCGTGGGCTCACGGGCACCATCTCGCACGACCTCTCATCTCTGACGGACCCCAACGCGCCCGTCCCGAAGAACACGCCCGGGCGTCTCACGGCGATCGGGAGCGTGCGGGCGCGCTACTGGAACGAGGCACTTGAGATCTTCAAGGCCCATCCGGCGCTCGGGGCGGGGGCGGCCGGGTATGAAACGGCGCGCCTGCGCTACCGAACTCAGCCGCTCGACGTCAGGCAGGCGCACGGCTATGTCGTGCAGACGCTGGCCGACCTGGGCATCGTTGGTCTCGCGATCAGCCTTGCCCTGATGCTCGCGTGGATGGGAGCCGCCGGGCGCGCCACGCACCCGTTCAACCGGCGCTGGATGGTCCGGCGCCGGGAGGGAAGGGACCAGGAAGGGAGGCCCTTCACGCTGGCCTGGAGGCACACGCGGGTCGCCTATACGCCCGAGCGCGTGGGGATGCTCACGATGCTGTGCGTCGTCGTGGTGTTTGGGGCGCATTCGTTCGCCGACTGGACTTGGTATGTCCCCGGTAACGCGCTGGTGGCGTTGCTGTGCGCCGGGTGGCTCGCGGGACGCGGACCGCTGCCGACCGGCAACCTGGCGGCACCGACGGGCTCGCCGGCGGCGGCCTTGGCCGTGGGTGGCACGGCAGAGCACCAGGGCGCATCCTCCGCAACCGACGGCCAGGCAACCAACCTGCGAGACGCACAAAGCGCTTCGGCAATGCGTTGGCGGCTGCCCTCGGCGCAAGAACTCGGACCGGTGCGAGTGGGTGTTGCGATCATGGTAGTAGCGGGCGCACTACTGGCCGCCTGGACGGAGTGGCAGCCACAGCGATCGGTCGAAGCCTCTGAACAGGGGGTCGCGCTGATCAAGCACAGTCCGGTGGAGGCACTCGGCGCGGCGCGTGCGGGAGTCGAACGCGATCCCCTCTCAGCCGTGGCGCTATTCAGACTGTCAGCGGTTCAACACGTCATTGGCGAGAGCGCACTCGCCAGAGAGACATTGCAAAAGGCCGTGCGCCTGCAACCGTCCAGCCCTGAAACGTGGCTGACCCTCGGCGAATATGATTTGACCACCGATCCGCAGGCAGCCGTCGGCGAGCTGCGCGCCGCCGTGTATCTCGACCCCGAGTCCATCGCGGCTCAGAATGCCTATGTGGAGGCGCTGCGCGCGAGTGGCACGGCGGCGCGCACGAGCGGTGCGGCGTCGACAACCGGTATCGCGACCCCCACGATCGGCAAATCCTCGGCGACCGCCGCCCCGGCCCGCGCCGGCAACGCGCGACCGCTGACCGGCAGAGCGCTGGTCCTTCCTCAGAAGCGCCTGCGCCGGCCGCGGGCCAGCAGTACGCGACGCGCCCCCGGCAGACCTCCGGCGCCTGCGACCGCGACCTCCTCGAAGCCGAAGTCGTCGAGCAAGACGGCGAGCGCCCCTCGGGTGTAGAAGCGCAGGTGATCGGAGCGCGGGTCGAAATGGGCCTCGAACGTGCGCCTGCTGAATGTAAGCCGCCACCTGGACAGCGGTCCGTGGTCGGGAGTGCTGAGCAGCACGAGCCCGCCCGAGCGCAAGACCCTGCGCAACTCGGAGAGCCACCCAGCCGTGTCAGCGACGTGCTCGATCGTCTCGCCGGCCCACACCACGTCGAAGCTCGCATCCTCCAGGGGCAGTGGGGCTTCCGGCGCCACAAGCCGCAGGTCCAGATCCGGGTGGCGCGCCCGAGCGCGCCGCAGAGGCTCCTCGGCGACGTCCACCGCCACGACCTCCGTCCCCTCGCGCACGAGGGCGGCGGCGAAGCGGCCTTCTCCGCAGCCGACATCGAGCACGCGAAGAGTACGGTCCACGCACTCGCTCTCCCGAGCGACCCGCTCGAGCAGGAACGCTTCGCGCAGGCCGGCGTCCGACGGGGCGAGCCCCTCCGGCACGCCCTCCCACAGACTCTCGTGGTAGGCACGCGAGGGCATCGCGTGGCAAGGCTAGCGCGCGGCGGCCTCGCGCCCGGTGGCACGCCGAGCACCGCGGATCGATCGAAGGCGGCGCGCGACCGCGGAGGAGCCGCCTCATTCCGGCAGATACGCTGTCGCGGGCCAAAATGGAGCAAACGGCTGGAAACAGCGGGAACGATCGGCTCCCAATCCGTGCACGCGGCACTCCGAGCGACTATGTTCCATCGGAGTGTGCGAGGTGGGCCAAACGTGAGACGTCTCGCGGTCCGAGTTCGCGGACGAGTGCGCGGGACACGATGAGGGTCGCCTTCGACAGCCGGCCCGCAGCCGACGTGCGCGGCGTAGGACGCTACTCGCGCTGCCTGCTGACCGCTCTACGCGAGACTGCCCCGACGGGCGCGGAGATCGTAGAGACACACCGCCCGCGCCGAGTCGACGTGTTTCACTCGCCGTGGATGGAGGGCGCGATCCTGCGCAGTCCCTGCCCGATGGTTGTAACGCTCCACGACCTCTCGGCACTCAAGCGCGCCAGCGAGCACCTGCGCACCGGGGTGCGCTTGCGCTTGCGCCAGCTTGCCATCCAGAGGGCGATGCGCGTGATCGTGCCGACCGAGGCGGTTGCCGGGGATGCCGTCGAGCGCCTCGGCGTGGCGCGCGAGCGGATCGACGTGATCGCAGAGGCCCCCGACCGGGCTATGTACGCACGATCCGCGCAGGAAGTGGACCGTGTGCGCGCGCGCTTCTCGCTGCCCGATCGCTACCTCTTGTGGGTCGGCTCGCTGCGCCACCCCGACCCCCGCAAGCACGTGGCCAAGCTCGCCGCCACTCCCCGCGAGCTGCCACTCGTGCTGGTCGGCCCGACGCGTCCGTGGGCGCACGAGCTATCCGACGTGATCCTTACCGGCGAGGTCTCAGACGAGCAGCTCGCCGCGATCTATACGGGTGCGCACGCCCTGGTGCTTGCCTCTGAGGACGAGGGCTTTGGCCTGCCCGCCGTCGAGGCATTGGCATGCGGGACCCCGGTCGCGGCGTGTGAGGTGCCGGCATTGCGCGAGGTGCTCGGCGAGCGCGCCGCGTTCGTCGAGCGCGGCGACCTGTCCTCGCTTATCGAGAGCGCCGAGCGCTCACGGCGCCCTGCGCCCGCCCCGCCACAATGGACCTGGCGGGATGCGGCCGAGTCGACCTGGCAGGTATATGCGCACGCCATTGCCCACGCCGGCGACGAATCCCATCCGGTCGGTTGGGGTATGGGCGAGCCGCAGGCGGAGATGGAGTAGGAGCGCGGGCCCCTTAGGGCCTATCCCTTTAGCCGTCAGTAAGCCCCGCGCTGCATGATCACAGCCGGAATCGTCTTAAAGAGGATCGCGAGGTCGAGCGCGAGCGACCAGCGCTCGAGGTAGATGAAGTCGAGGTGCACGAGATCGTCGAAGTCGAGCTCCGAGCGCCCCGATACCTGCCACAGGCCGGTGATGCCCGGGAGCACCAGGTAGCGCTTGCGGTGCCAATCCTGCAGCAGCTCGAAGTCTCGCTCTGGGAGCGGGCGCGGGCCGACGAGCGACATGTCGCCGCGCAGCACGTTGACGAGCTGAGGAAGCTCGTCGAACGAAAAGCGCCGCAGCAGGCGTCCGACGGGCGTCAGGCGCGGGTCGTCGCGAATCTTGAAGAGCGCCCCCGAGGCCTCGTTGAGCTCCTCGAGCGCCCCCTGGTTGTCGTGCGCGTCGCAGTACATGGTGCGGAACTTCAGGCACGCAAACGGGAGTTGGCCGATGCCCGGGCGCATCGAGCGGTAGAAGACGGGGCCCCGCGAGGAGAAGCGCACGGCGAGCACGATCGCACCTAGCAATGGACTGAGCAACAGCAGCAGCAGCGTCGCGCCAACCAAGTCGAAGGTGCGCTTCAGCGCGAAGTCGATCCCCTCGAAGACGGGCGGGCCGAGCTCGAACAGCGGGACCGACTGGCCGGGCACGAACTCGGCGCGCTGGATCAGGATCTCCATCGTGGAGGGCGCGATGCGCACGCGCACGCCGCGCCGGTGGCACTGGTCGACGAGCTCGACCGTGCTCTCCTGAGGGAAGTCGGGGTCGGCGATGATCACCTCGTCGACGCGCTCGGCGGCGATCACGTCCTGGAGCTGCTCGAGCGTGCCGAGGCAGCGCACGCCATTTGGGGGAAGTGGCTCGGGCGAGACGAAGCCCACGACTTCGATCGGCGAGTGCGGGCCGTCAGCGAGCGCATGGGCAACGTCGTGGATGTGCTTGCCCGTTCCGACGAGCACGGCGCGGCGCTGGTAGCCGGCTGCGCGCAGGACGGCGCCGGTTATCCGCTCATACGCGTAGCGCAGCGAGGAGATGTAGAGCAGCGCGAAGATGAGCGAGCCATAGAAGAGGTAGTAGCTGGAGAAGTGTTCGCCGCTCACCACCGCAAAGATCAAAGCGACGAAGACGACCTGAAAAAGCGATCCGACGATGCGCGAGAGGCCGGGGCGCTGCGAGCGCTCGGCATACAGCCCCGAGCGCGCGAACAGCAGCGCCGTGAGCAGGTAGGCAAAGGCAAGCACCGTGCGTGTGCCTTGGAAAGCGTTGCTCGCGTCGAAGCTGGAAAGCAGAGCCGCCTTGAGGGCAAGCGCCGTGAAGATCGCGAGCGACACACCGAACAGGTCGAGCGCGAGCAGCGACACGACCCGCAGCAGGCGACGCGCCGTGTCCATGCGCAGCAGAAACGAGAGCGCCGGCGGGCGCTTGCTGCGCACGTCGCGCTCTGCTCGCGGCGGCGGCGCACCCGCAGGAGGTGGACCTGGCGCGGCGTCCATGCGGTCGTCTGGGCGCGGCCGCATGGGGCGACTGGTGTGCGGCGCGTCCGGGCTGCGAACTCCCATCTCGGACTTCACAACAGTTTAGGTTCCCAGATGTAGCGGTCGGGAAGCGTCTTTGGGCACGGCGCTGGATCGCCACGTGCCGGCTCACACGTACCACCAGCACGCGTTTCGCCGTCCCGCGGCGCCCAGCTTGGCCCAAAGACGCTTCTCACGCTCAGGCAGTGTTCAACCGACGAGCTGCGCTATGCCGGAGGCGTCGATCGTGCGGCGCAGGCCGTCACGGAGCGATATCTCGGGCGTCCAGCCAAGCAGCTCGCGCGCAAGCGCGATGTCGGGCTTGCGCTGCTTGGGATCGTCGACCGGGAGAGCCTCGAAGAGGATCTCCGACTCGGCGCCGGTGACCTCCTTGACCGCTTCGGCCAGTTCGAGCAGCGTGTACTCGTCCGGGTTGCCGATGTTGCATGGTTCGTGATATCCAGACTCGGCGAGCGCGATCAATCCCCTGATGAGGTCGCTGACGAAGCAGAATGACCTTGTCTGCGAGCCATCGCCGAAGACCGTCAGCGGTCGGTTCGCAAGCGCCTGGCGCAGGAACGTGGGGATGGCGCGGCCGTCATGGGGGCGCATGCGGCTTCCATATGTATTGAAGATGCGCACGATCGCCGTGTCCACGCCCTGCTGGCGGTGGTAGGCCATGGTCAGGGCCTCGGCATAGCGCTTGGCCTCGTCGTAGACGCCGCGCGGGCCGATCGGGTTGA
>CAAGKR010118319.1_pt1 | contig 10515 bp, 10 predicted proteins | sample 2556971 | NCBI WGS metagenome assembly CAAGKR01 (sample SAMEA5207829, study PRJEB30636) | soil metagenome | biome: forest; feature: boreal; material: soil | place: USA | collected 2011-09 | depth 1 m
CCAGTCACAAACGGTGTCCACATACATCCGTCTCAAATGGTCGCTGGCGCTCCCTGAGATGTGGCCTGTCGAACCTGGTCGGGAGGCCCCAAAGTGATCGATACGCCCAATGAAATACGGGATCAGGCTGCCCGCGTGCGGGACGATGAATTTGAACTCAGGGTTGCGGTCATATAGACCGTCGAACACAAGGCGCAACGCGGCCGTGGTGGTGTCGAACAGGAAGCCGGCGATCGAGATCATGCCATGCACAGACACAGTCGGCGCGCAGAGCGGATAGGTGGGATGCAATAGAACCGGGACGTCGAGTTCGGCGGCGGCGTCAAAGAAGACGCGTCGGGCCGGAAGGTCAAGATGGCCACCGGCCACGTTCGAGTAGATCATGGCGCCCTTGAGGCCCATCTTTATTGCTCGTTTAAGCACCTCCACCGAAAGATCGGGCGCCTGTAGTGGGACTGTGGCTAGCGCGCTCAGTCGGTCCGGGTGGGTAGCCACGATGGAGGCCATCTCGCTGTTGGATGCGTCAGCCACCTCCTCGGCCTCGCTAGGCTTAAACCAGTCGACGCCTGGAATGGTCACGCTCAGAACGGCATGGTCGATGCCAGCCTCGTCCATGTGCTGGATGATCAGCTCGGGTTCGTAAAAATCTGGCGTCAATGTAACAGCCGATCCAGCACCGTACTCAACGATATGTTTGCCGTCACTTATGGTGAGGCGAGGCGCCGCCAGCCGCCGCTCCAGTGCGCGCATGAGCACCCTCGGCATGTAGTGCGCGTGCATGTCGATCAGCACGAGCTTTCCCCGGGGGTACGGAGCAGCGGCGTGACGGCTCTCCTCATCAATCTATGTGTGCTATGAGCCAATGAGTGTGTTGACGGCACCTGCGGCATACGTCTTCAGGACGGGCGTATTGCCAGTGCTGGCGTCGTAGCCAAGAACCTCGAAGCCGACGGAGTTGTTGTGATATTGGTCGAAGGCGAATGGGCCGGTAGCGCCCACGTATGCGATCGTCTTGCCTGCCGCCAGTGCCAACTTACCGTCAGCGAACGTGTTTACGACGGTCGCGCCTGGACCGTTGGTCGTGACCTTGAGGATGTAGTCATTCCACACCTTGGGATTGGTGGTGCCCGCAGCGAGCATGGCCAAGCAAGAGATGATCACGGTGTCGAAGCCAGCCTCCGAGTAGATGTCCTGGCTCCACTGCTGGGGGTTGGGAACGTCTGCCGATGAGGCAAGCAGGCCGGTGTTGAACTGGTCATATGCCGGACCGCTGAAAAACGAAGCGGAAAGCACCTCGTGGTAGACACTGGCCAGCGTGGTGGCCCCGACGGCGTCGCGGACAGCTTTAATCCAAGGCGCGTAATGCGCAGCAGTCGAGATGAACGGAGCGAGGCCATTCAGCTGTTTGAGCTCACCAAAGAACGTGGATGCGGTCTGCGGGTCGAGTTCGTTAAAGATCACATCAGGCTTGGCCGCAACCAGCCGTTGCGCCTCGCTCCGATATGAGGCCTGATCAAGGGCCACGCTGAGGTTGATCGAAATCGTCCCTCCCAGTTTCTTGAAGGCCGACAGGATTGTGGGGACAGTGCCCTGTGAGCTGATGTCGTTGCCGAACACCATGGCGGCGTTCCGGTAGCCGGAGTCATATGCGTATAGGGCCTCAGCGTATCCGTAGTAGTCATCCGAATTAGTGATCCGCCAGAAGTAATGGAAGGTCGACTTGTCGAAGTTCACCTGGCCGGTGTCCGCGAACATAGGGATGTGTGCAGCTTCGAGTTGCGGCACAATCACGCTCGCTTCGTCGGAGCTCGGCCCGGTAACAGTCATTAAGTTGTGGGTGAAGACGAGCATCTTTTGTGCGGCGGGAACGGCGTCCGCCGGGTCCCCGCGACTGTCTACTGCCGAGCAGGCAATCGTCAGATGGCCGAGCACCCCGCCTGCGGCGGCCACGGCCTTCGCTGCCGGGTAGCAGCCCGCCCCCAGCTCCGGCCCGAAGCTAGCGTCGGGACCACTGTACGGGTTAAACGTCGGGAACGAGAGGGGCTTTCCATCCTCCACATAGGAGGTACCGCTAGAACCTCCACATGCAACGACTAGCGCAACCACGCTCGCGAGCGCGCTCAATGCCAACAAACGCTCCGGTTTGTTACGACTCATACTGCCTCTCCTCTTATTGCGCACACACGAAGGCACTACTGTGCGGTGGGTATGCTGCACCCGAGCCTTCACCCCGCTGACTCCACACGGCCACCGGGGACGTTCGCCTCGACCTTTCCGAGGAATCTATGCGCCGTCGACTCGTCTGCCAGCAGCTCGGCCGCAGGCGTTGACATCGAAACGACGCCCGCAACCATCAGGTACGCCCACTGCGAAACCTCCAGAGCGGCCTTCGCTTTCTGCTCAACCAGTAGGATGGCCGCCCCGGTGCCAGCGATCCGAGGGACGTGCTCGGTCAGTAGGTCGCGCGCCAGATCCACCGACAGGTTTGAGGTCGGCTCATCAAGCACATATAGGGACGGGCGCAACATCATGACCCGCGCGAGCGCAACCAGCTTCCGCTCGCCGCCGCTAAGCTTGTGGGCTGTCCTCCGGACAAGCGGCCCGAGAGTCGGGAAGGTTTTGAGAATCTCCTCTATCCGGCCATTAGCCTCCTCACGCGTCAGGAGATAGCCGCCCATTCGGAGGTTCTCCTCGACTGTGAGCGCGTCGAAGACGTCGCGGCTCTGAGGCACGTAGCCAATGCCCCGGCGCGCCAACTCGTCCGTATGAAGGTTGGTGATCAGTTCGCCGCGCCACCGGACCTTTCCACCCATGGCGGGAATGACTCCGACGATGGACTTGAGAAGGGTGCTCTTGCCGGCGCCGTTCGGCCCGACAACTGCAACAACTTCTCCTTCGCCAACGTCAAGGCTGACCCCATGGACGACGGGTGCACCGCCGTAGCCGGCCGAAAGGTCGCGAACCTCGAGATGACTTGGCGGACGCTTCGAGCTGTCAGCCAATGAAGTAGGCATCAAGGACCTCCTGCTGCTTGCGAAGGATCGACAATGTGCCCTGGGCAAGGACCTTGCCCTGGGCCATCACGATCACGGGATCGCAGACCCGCTCGACCGCCGCGAGGTCGTGTTCGACCATCAGCATTGTTAGACCCTCGTCGCGCAGCGACTCGAGGTAACCCATGATCTCCTGTGCAAGGGTCGGGTTGATGCCGGCCATCGGTTCATCCAATAGGAGCAGCTTGGGCCTGGCCATCAGGCCCCGCATAATCTCGACCAGGCGACGCTGGCCGCCACTTAGGTTGCCCGCGTACTCCTCCTCCGTGGCCTTCATGCCGAATCGTGCCAGCAACTCGCGGGCATCCCGCACGAGGCTTTGTTCCTGGCTCTGCCAGTAGCGCTTTCCGAGCATGGCACCCCAGAAGCTCTCGCCCGCCTGATCGGGCGCCGCGACCAGTAGGTTCTCCAGCACTGTGAGCTTTCCGAACTCGCTTGAAAGCTGGAATGTCCGGACGATGCCGCGCCGAGCGATCTGATGAACCGGCTCGCTTGTGATGTCTTCGCCTTGGAAACGGACCGAGCCTGACCGGGGCTTGATCGCGCCCGAGATGATGTTGACCATGGTCGACTTGCCCGCACCATTGGGGCCGATCAAACCTGTGATTCTCCCCTCGAACAGGTCGAAGGTTGCGCCGGCCACCGCCATGACCCCACCGAAGTCACGCACGATATCGCACGCCCGGAGAACAGGCACAGCAGGCGCACTGACCACGGCAGGGATGCTCAAGCTACCGGCCCCTGCGCTGCGGCCCGAATTCCGCGTACGCGGCCCAATAGTTGTTGGCCGATGCCGATCAGCTGGCCGTCCCGCGAGTATCGGTGCTTACGCTCCGGCAGGATACCCTGGGGCCTCGCCCACAGAAAGATGAGGAACAGAAAACCGATGGTAATCCATTGGAGCGCATCAATTAGCCCTGGATGGCCGGCGATGTCTGGGAGAAAGCGGGTGGACTCTCCAAAGCCGATGGGGACAAGAAGCACGCCGACCATGATCCCGACAGTGTTGTTCGTGCCCCCGATAATGATCGCCGAGAAGAACACGAATGTCTCTGGATAGAGCCACGCACTAGGCGCCCAAGTACCAATGAAGAGAACCAGAATGGCCCCGCTCAACGCGCCTATGGCGCCACCGATCGCGAAAGCCAGCAGTCGGAGACTAATGATGTTTTTCGCCAGGGCTGCCGCGGCGTGTTCGTTGTCACGAATCGCGCGCCAGGAGCGACCCAGTGGGGAATGCGTCACCCGATGAATTACAAAGTAGGCCAACAAACACACGATCGCTGTGAAAGCGACGTAGTACCACTGGTACGTCAGTGGGTCGCCACCAAGCTGAGCGGTTAGGGGATGCGGTACCAGGGCAATGCCCGCCGCCCCGTTGAAAAGGTGCGTTTCGTTCGAGGCCACGCTGGTGGCGATGATCGATACGACGAGTAGGGCGACCGCCTGGTAGTCCGATCTCAGCCGCCTGAGAGTGACCAGACCGATCGGCACCGCGATCAGAGCGCCGACGACAACCGCTGCCAGAATAGGTAGTGGAAAGGGCAATGCATACCCGCCGATGTAGTGCTGGAATCCGCCGTTGTCGGTTTGCGGGCCCAGAGCAAGCACACCGGCGGTGTACGCGCCAACGGCCTGGAAGACGATAAAGGCGAAGCTGAGAAGTCCCGCGGTTCCGAACTGAACGTTGAGCCCCCAAGCGGCCAGAATGTCGACCCCTGCATAGATCAGCAGCGTGGTGACATAGAACTGCAGCTCCGGGCTCATGCGGTCACCTCTCGCTGTGTCGCAATCTCGGCGAGGATTCCTTGTGGCCGCAAGAGAAGGACGACGACAAGGATTGCGAAGGCCACGACGTTCTTGTACTCCGGGTTGAGGAAGGCGGCCGAGATCTCGGTGGTGAGTCCGATCACAAGTGCGCCAAGCATCGCGCCGTACGGCTGACCAACCCCGCCGAGGATGGCTGCCGACACGATCACAACCAAGAAACTGTTTGCGGTCGCAGAAGTGAAGCTGGTCGTATTGATGAAGAGCGCGACTCCGGCAATGCCGCCGAGAGCGCCGGACAGCAACCAAGCTACGTCGACGATGCGCTGCGTCCGGATCCCGCAACCCCGCGCCAGAGAGGCGTCGCTGGCGGTAGCCCGCATGGCCATGCCGAGCTTCGTGTAGCGCAACAAGCCGTGAACCGTAAGCATGCCGATTACGGCTATGCCCATTATCACAATCTGGTTGGCGCTCAAGATCATTGGGCCCACGTTGTAGGTGGACACCTCGGGGAGCGCGTAGCTGAAGAAGTTCGGGCCGGTGATGGCGAGAATGGTGTTCTCGATGATCAGAGCGACGGCGACTGTCACGATGACCATTCCGAACAGTCGCGTGCCACGACGCACGAATGGTAGGAAAACGCCTCGGTTAAGGAGGTAGGAAAGTACCGCACCGAATACCGCGGCGATTGCCATGCTGGCCCAGATCGGCAGGCCCGCCCGGTCCGCGAATAAGGCCGCAAAGCCCGAAGCTGCCATCACCTCGCCAAAGGCCAGGTTGAGGATGTTTGTGGCGCCGAACTGCATCGTGAATCCCACCGCTGCAAGCGAGAGGATTGAGGCCGTAACAAGCCCGAACCCGATCGCAGGACCCAAGAATTCCATCGCGCTAGTCCTCGACGAAGGCGACGATCCGGCAGATGCTGGATTCGCCTCCGATGAACTTCCAAGGAAAGGCGCCGATCAGGCAGCGAGTGTTTGACAGCTGATCGATGTCGCCGCCAAGGTTCTCAGCGTGGACGATGCCCTTTGGGAATGGAATGCGGTGCATCGGATACCACATCTCTTCGTTCGCAGACGCCGGTTTTGGATGGACCTTAACTGCCATGTCGTAAACCTCCCTCTTGTACGCGCGGCGTCGCCTGTGTCAGCAACCTGTCAGCTGCCAGACGAACCGCGGTGACGATGTTCTGATAGCCAGTGCACCGACACAGGTTTCCGGCCAGCGCACTCCGGATCCGTTCAGGCGACGGGTCAGGCTCTTCGCGCAGGAAGGCTTCCATTGTCATCAGGATGCCCGGGGTACAGAACCCGCATTGCAGCGCGTGACATTCATGGAAAGCCTGCTGTAGGGGATGTAGCTTGTCCTCCGACGGCGCCATGGCCTCCACCGTTCGGATGCGGTGCCCATCGGCCTGAACCGCGAACAAAATGCAGGACCTCACGGGCCGGCCGTCGAACTGCACCGTGCAGGCGCCGCAGACTCCGTGCTCACAGCCGAGGTGCGTTCCAGTCAGACCGGCGTTGTCGCGAATGAAATCTGCCAGCAGCAGCCTTGGCTCTACCTCGCCCTCGACGATCCTGCCGTTCACCGCAACGGAAACCTTTCGGTTCATTCCACAAACCTCGCGCGAGCGGCTGCCTGGGTGAGGGCTCTCTCAGCCATCACCTGGAGGAGGCCGACCCTGTACTCGCTGCTGCCGTGAATGTCGGATGTGGGATGAAGACCCCGAACAGCGATCTGAGCTGCAGCCTGGATCGCCGACTCGTCGGGCGAGGCTCCCAGCAGGGCCTTCTCGGCAGCCTCAGATCTCACGGGGGCGGGTCCAGCCGCCAGCAACACGATGGCCACATCTGAGCAACGTCCGGCTTGGTCAACAGCCAGAGTCACGGCCGCTCCTCCCAATGCGAAATCTCCATGTCGACGCGCGAACTCGACGAAAGCCGCGCCGGTGCCGGGCTTGAGGGCGGGGGCGTCGATGGAGACGAGCAGCTCGTCGGGCGCGAGTGCCGTAGTGAACTCGGAAACAAAGAACTCGCGACAAGCGAGGACGCGTTCGCCGCGCCGTGAGCGCACGTGAAAGCGAGCGTCCAAAGCGGCAAACGCTGCTGAGAGCTCCGCAGCTGGATCAGCGTGCGCGGCCGATCCACCCACCGTTCCCCGATTTCGGATCTGGTCGTGACCCACCCAAGCAACGGCTTGGACGAGGAGAGGACAATTCTCGGCTACCTCGACAGCGCGCAGCAGCTGAGCGTGGCGTGTCATGGCTCCAACGACGATGCGTCCGTTCTCCGGCCGGATGTAAGCGAGCGATTCGATACGGTTGATGTCGATCAGGCGGGCAGGCCTCGCGAGGCGGAAGTTCATGAGCGGCACCAAGCTCTGTCCCCCGGCGAGTACCTTGCATTCATCGCCATATCTGGCGAGGAGCTCCAGCGCCTCATCCACCGTCGCGGGATCTTCGTACTCGAAAGGAGCTGGCTTCACGAGCGCCCCCTTGCTAGCTCTACTACCCGCTGCGGGGTCAGGGGCAGCTGGGTAGGCTCGCAGCCCAACGCATCCGACACCGCATTCGCGATCGCCCCACCCACCACGGCGGTGCCGCCCTCGCCCGCACCTTTGACGCCTAGTGGATTTACCGGCGAGGGAGCATCTTCCGTGATGAGAACCTCGACCGAAGGGACCTCCTGAGACGTGGGGATCAGGTAGTCCATGAAGCTGGCAGACTGCGGCTGGCCGCTGACGTCGTAGCTGAACTCTTCGAGCAAGGCGCCGCCTAGTCCTTGCGCGAGGCCGCCGCAGATCTGCCCGTCCACGAGCATCGGGTTAATGCACCGGCCGACGTCGTAGGCGATCGCATAGCGATGGATGTGGACCTCGCCTGACCTTGGGTCGACTTCGACTGCTGCTGCGTGAATCCCGTACGGGTACCCCAAGAGGTCGCAGGCGAAACGGGACTCCTCGCTCATCGTGCCCCCGCGAGAGCTGAGCAGCTCAGATAGGGGGACCAAGCGTGAGGGTGTTCCGCGGACGGCGACGCCGGCAGGCGATAGCTCGAGGTCTTCGGGTGCCGCCTCCAGGTTTTCGGCGGCCTCCTCGAGGATGCGCGTCCGTAGCCGATCAGACGCAAGCATCACTGCAGCGCCTCCGAGCATCGCCGCACGGCTACCGTAGGCGCCCATCCCCTCTGGGATCACGGACGTGTCGCCATGGATGACTGAAACGCGATGGTAAGGAATGCCGAGATGGCTAGCGCAGACCTGGGCCAAAATGGTCTCGACACCCTGCCCGACCGACGCCGTACCTGTATAGACAATCACCTGTCCGCTTTCGTGGATTTCCACCCGAGCGTATTCGCGGAAATTGGGCCCGGCCTTTTCCACGAAGAATCCGAATCCAATACCGCGCCGCTTCCCGTCGAGGGCGGGTTCAGCCCGCCATCGCCTCATGCCATCGAAGTCGAATTTGGCCGCCGCTTTGTTAAGTAGCAACTCATAGTCGCCACTGTCGAATATCACCGGGTTACCGTCGTAGCTCGTGCCGACCGAGTAAGGAAAGCTCGAGCGACCGATCAAGTTGTGCCGCCGAAGCTCCAATGGATCCATGCCAAGACGGTGCGCGGCGATGTCGATTACGCGCTCACGGACGAAGTTCCCCTCGTATCTGCCCGGAGCGCGGTAGGTTCCAGCCGGCGTTTTGTTGGTGACGACGCTTCGAGCCTCCGCACGGTACGCCGGCCAGCGGTACGGCCCGGGCATCATGGCCGCCGTCATGCCCGGTACGGTCAATCCGTGCGTACGGATGTAGGCGCCAGTGTTGTTGATCAGGCTGTCCTTGAACCCGAGGAAGGTGCCATCAGACTTCAGTGCCAGCTCCACCCGATGGACTTGCTCCCGCGAGTGGTTGGTGGAGCGCAAATTCTCCTCCCTATCCTCCACCCAGGCGATTGGCTTTCCAACCCGCATCGCGGCGAATGGAATCAGGTAATCCTCTGGGTAGAACTCGCCGCGGGCGCCGAAGCCACCGCCGACATGCAGCTCGACCATTCGGATCTTGCTCTCGTCCGACCAACCCAGCAGGCGGGCCAGAATGGAGCGGTTAACGTGGGGAATCTTGGCTGCTCCCCACACCGTGAGCGTCTCAGTCAGGCGGTCAAACTCGGCCAAAAGGCCCCTTGTTTCCAACGGCACAGCAGCGTGGCGCTGAATCCGGAACTCTTCTTTGATCACCAGGTCGGCTTTCGCGAAAGCCTCCGTCACCGAACCGAACTCAATGACGAACTCTCCGGCCACGTTAGTGCCGACCTGCGGCTGCAGGAGCGGCGCCCCCGGCGCTGCGGCGTCGTCAGAGTCCATGATCACGTCGAGCGGCTCGTAATCGATAGCCAGTAATTCGCCTGCGTCCTCCGCCCGGTACCGAGTGTCAGCGATCACGACTGCCACAGGCTCGCCGGAGTAACGCACGACTCCGCTGGCGAGAGGCCGCTGGAGAAAAGCTTCCGCACGTGGGGCGCGAAACTGGCGCATCGGAATCCGTGGGCCGCCGTCGGGAAGGTCCTCGGCGGTGATTACATCAATAACACCAGGCGCCGCAAGCGCAGCGGCGCGGTCGATGCGTCCAAAACGCGCGTGCGCAAGAGGGCTGCGTACGACGAACGCGTGAACCATTCCAGGACGCTTGAAGTCGGCGATGAAGGTGCCTTCACCGCGCACTAGAGGCCAGTCCTCTTTGCGCAGTGGCGAGGCGCCGATGCCGAACAACGGTCCGCCGGCCTCGGTCGAAGCAGGACTTGTTATGGTCGAGGTCACAGCCCCTTCCCATCCCTGCGCAGGTTGAACCGAACGAAGCGGTCGTTGACATGGATGAGGCTAAATCCCAGCGCGATGCGAGATGCTGAGAAGTGCGTCTCCCTCAAGAGTAGATAAGCCTGGGCAGGTTCCAGTCCAAGGCGCCGGACGACCTCCTCGCTTGCGTTTCGCGGTATCAAATCCACCTGCGCGTGGTCGATTGGGCCGCCGATGAGAAGATCTCCCATCTCGAATGGAGACTGAGCGAGTTGATCGGGGCTCGGGGGCGCAGAGAATCCAGTGTCCGGGAAATAGCTAATCGCCCAGATTGCGGGCTTGCCATCGGCCTTCACTACGCGATCGAACTTGTAGAAGAAGGCTCCATCGCGAGTGGCGAGGATGTCAATCGCCTCAGGGGGCGGCGGTGTCCGGGTCATCTTTTTGATCACTTCGACGCGGTAGCCCTGTTCCTCGAGGAGGCGGGCGAATCCGATCAATCGCTGCAGCGCGACCATCGAAGGTTTCATACCGACGTATACATGAGTGCCGCGGCGGGGGCTTCTAGTCACAACGCCGTGCTGCTCAAGAGACTGCAGCGCCGCCCTCACCGTGGTCCGGCTGACACCGAGCATGGTCGCGAGATCGTTCTCGGGCGGCAGACGGCTGTCCTCGAACCGCTTCTCAAGGATCGAATGGAGTATGGCTTCGCGAGCCCGAGACACTAGTGAAGCGCGAACGCCAACTGGCTCTACGAGACGGCTATGTTCGAGCGCTAGTTTTGAGATATTGTATTTGTATTATGAATAGCCGAAGCTGTCAATACCCCCCCTTCTTGGTGCGGGTTTGGGATAGGCAGGATTGAAAAACGTGGCCAAGCAAAGGGGTTGATTACCCGGTGCTGATCAGGG
>CAAGKR010505746.1_pt1 | contig 10514 bp, 9 predicted proteins | sample 2556971 | NCBI WGS metagenome assembly CAAGKR01 (sample SAMEA5207829, study PRJEB30636) | soil metagenome | biome: forest; feature: boreal; material: soil | place: USA | collected 2011-09 | depth 1 m
GATACTGCTCCTTGTTTGTGAAAAGGCGGTACTCAAATGTTCTCATAGAGATATTCTACCACAAAGCATTAGAAGTGCCAAGCGTATGATGTTCCGTCTACGGACGGGCGGCAATTCACCCTCGTGTCTAAAGCCAGGAGCACTCTTGCCGCATTTTGGTAGATTTTTGGGAAAAGTGCGGAGAGTGGGCTATCAGGTTATACTTTGACATTGAAATGCGTCAAAGTTACTTGCATCCACGGTGTTTGTTGTATTTGCTCTAATGTAAGCGTCGTAGGGAGAGGTGGACGGATATGTTCTGCCGTAGCTCCTATGCGCGTGCAGGGCTTGTGGAAGATATCACACACCGCATAGTAGTTACTGAGTCCCGCCATCACAATGGGCGATGTCGCATCGGCAATTTGCTTGCGACCGTCCGGCAAGGTCAAGACTCGTCGCGACCCATGCGCAGGATGAGAACAATGCTGGCACTGAGTGGTTAATTGAAATGTTTTCCAACCGGGCAAAAAACGAGACATGAGCAGTAAGTGATGCATGTGCGTAAAAATATCTGCCTTGAAATCGTAATCAATCCCATTGATGACCACCGTAAAACCTGCCTGCTGTAATTCCAGCAATCCTTCAACGGCTTCAAGATGGGTTTGATTGGTGCATAATTGCACCTCGTCGATGCAAATAAACTCCACGCTGGCAGGCGTAATGCCTTTTTGTGCGAGTTGATCTTTGATATTGCGCAAACTATTCGAGGTCAAAACAAGTGCGGGCATTTTCTTTTCGGCGAATGCCCTGCTCACGATGAACCCAGTATCGGGGGTTTCGCCTCTATTCTCATCTCCGATGCCATTTTGTGGGATCAAGAAGGCGATCCGGCCTCCTTGCTTCTGCATTTGCCAGGCAAACAGTTTCATGTTTTTAGTTTTTTCTGTTTGCATACTTTCAGCATGAATAAACAAAACAGGCGCGATTCCCAGGGATTTCACTTCGTAATAGGCCCGTATCATCTGCATCTGTAGCTCTTGTGGCGTGGGCGTCACCAGCATATCCAGGGCGTTTGCCTGTTCACACGCGAGGTAGCGTGGGTGTTTCGGAACGTCCAGGCTGAAGGGACCGTGATGTTCCCAGGGTCGCTCTAACAATACATCCGTTCGTTCGTAGGCACCTGAACCTGGAAACCACTCTGGCATTCTTTCTCTCTCCTCACTCGCTCTAAAGGACATTACTATAACAAACGACCGTTACTTATTCTATCGCTCAGCGCTATTGTTGAGATGGAAATAGTATACCCCAATGTATTGACTTCGTGCGTGGCTACTTTCTTAACCCAAAAGTAGCCATTTCTCCCAATTATTTTAAAATCGATGAATGGAAATAAAACAACATGGTACACTTGAGCCTGGAAGTTAAGGTATCTGGGGAGAAAATGTGCGAACGTTAGAAATATTGATTGAACAAACGGTTCCGGGCGATGCGCGCCCGATGGAACTCGCTGCCCATGCGCCTGTTTCCGCGCTCGTGCCAGCCATTGTAGACGAACTGCAATTGCCGCGAACCGATCTGCTGGGTAATCCCCTGGTGTATATGCTGCGCTACGCGCCAGCCGGCCCCGTATTGCCCGACGATAAAAGTCTGATTGCCGCGGGAATTCACTCCGGCACCAAGTTGTCGTTGGATTCATATGTACTTGATGGGTCGGTTGCGACCTTAATGCAGAACCGTCAAGCTCAAGGGCCGCGTCAATCTGCCTTCTATGCCTCGGACACCCTGGCCGACTCTGCCGCTTTTCCATCTCTGGATATGCACACTTCCGGGTCGATGTACGCTGTGCCGCGTCAAAAGAAAAAACGCTGGTCGCGGCGCGCATTTCTCCTGCTGGGAGGAACGGCCCTGGGCGCGGGAGCAGTTGGTGCAGCATATGCCGCCAATCACCATGTATTCTCTTTCATAAACGCGGGCCATACGCAGGCTGTAAAAACTACACCCGCTCCGCTGACAACGCCCTCGCGTGTCAACGCTACAAGCGGGCCATTCACGCCGCCTGCTTCGGCCAGGGCCGCGCTGGTATTCACGCAGCACCAGCAAACGGTGCGCTCGGTTGCCTGGTCGCCCGATGGTAAGACGATAGCCAGTGGCGCTGACGACAGGCTGCTGATGACCTGGAATATGGACGGTATGGTGCAGGGGCAGCAGAACTTGCCGGGATCAGTGCGAGCCGTGGCCTGGTCGCCCGATGGTCAATGGCTGGTCGCAGGCTCCGCCAACCAGCTAGCGTTGTTCAATGCCGCGCACGGCCTGACCCAGCAGCAGGTCGTGGACGCGCACAACAAGGCCGTAACTACGCTGGCCTGGTCGCCTCAACAGCCATTGCACCTGCTTTCTGGCTCGCTCGACATGCAGGCTATCGTCTGGAATATCCCTGGCTTTACCCAGCAGACCGACTTCATGCGCCATACCGCCGCCATATTATCTGCCTCCTGGGCATCCGATGGTCAGACGGTAGCCACCTCTTCAGAAGGCGGCGTGGTGCGTGTATGGAATGCCAGCAGTGGACAGGAAGTACATGGTTACTACCTGGATGCGCAATCGCCAATGCGCGCGCTGGCTTTCGCTCCAACCAGCAATACGCTGGCGGTTGGAGGCGATGATGGCCTTGTGCGCCTCTGGTCAGGGCTGACCTGCCAGCAACAGCAGCAGGGCGGCTTTGGCAACCAGTGCATGGACACCCCGCAGCGTTTGACCGCGCATACCGGCGTTGTACGCGCGCTGGCCTGGTCGCTCGATGGACGGTTGCTTGCGACGGGCGGCGACGACGGCACGCTGGCAATCTGGTACCCCACGCAAAGTCAAACGCCGCTATTGCGGGTGCATATGAATGCGCCAGTGTTATCCCTTAGCTGGTCTCCGAGTGGAAAGCAAGTCGCAACTGCTTCAGGTAACAATGTTACGCTCTGGGGTTTGTATTGACCTTCCCGCCACTTGCCTGGAACGGTACCATAGTCCTATTCTCTCAGGAAAAAAGTAATCGCCCTCATCTCCTGGTCTATGGCCATTCGTATTATTCAATGGAGCAAGCCAGATTTTGTCATCTTAATACGATCGTTGTAAGCGACTAGGAAGTGTAGGTCGTCATGCATGGCAAAAAAGAAGATACCTTGCCATTTGTTGCCCCTAATTTAATCAACGAACCTTCGCTTTTACCCTCCTTGCCACCTGGTGAACCGGGCGAAGAAGAGCAACCTCATGGTCCTTCCCTTTCCGAGGGCGTGGAAGCAGACATTTTTTCAGAATCCGAGAGCGCGGAAGCCGATATGTTTTCAGAAGATGAGCTTGATTCCTGGGACGATTACATAGACCCTTTTGAACAGCGACATTTGCCGACCAGTATTGAAGCTGCTCCAATAGAGGAAGCGGATATTCAACGAGCCTTCGCTCAGGCAGATACCCATATCATCAGTAATGCGCCTGTACCACCCTCGTCTCCCACGCGCCCTCCTCGATGGTCAGTTTCTCGCTGGAGCGCACTACCATCTCGCCGCAAATTTTTTGTTTTATTGGCTCTGTTTATTGTCTTACTCTTGATTGTTGACGGTACATTATTTTTGCTCAATACTACCCGGCCTCATGCCTCCACTTTACTATCCGGCGCTCCTACGCGGCCCATGCTTACTGTGACCCCGCCTGTGACACATCCAGGTGAGACCGTTACCCTGCATATCGCCGGTTTTTCACCTTCTGCGCAAGTATTACTGACTCGCGATATGCAGCAAGCGGTACGAACCGATGGTGGTGCTTCACTCATCAAGCTGGGAAGTGATGGTCACGCGGACCTGCATGTGCTGGTTGAAGACAACTGGGGAGCGGGGATGCATCTCCTTTTGGCTGAAGATACTCACTCACATTATATCGCCAGCGTCTCGTTTCAAGTGACGAGCGATTTTCCCGCGCCACTTCCGCATTTGTTAGCAGGTACCCCGGATCAACCCGACGGGTTGAAAGGTCCGCTGGGTTTTGGGACAGATATTCCCGAAGAAAACACGATTCAATCGTTACTGTTGCGCAATACTGGTGGTAGCTGGATTTCCTGGCAAGCCACGAGCGATCAGCCATGGTTGACTCTGGCTCCCCAACAAGGCGTTTTCCAGGATAGCCAGGGTGTTTTTGTGGCGGCGGCGCGCCTGCATCTTGCGCCCGGCTACCATCAAGGAACGATTACTATTACATCCAACGTGGGAAAGCCTATCATCATACAGGCGCAGGTGACTGTGCTTCCGCCGCCAAAGGCCACTTCCGCCCTGCTGGTAGTTGAGCCTCCCCTGCTTTCATTTACCGCAACCGATGGGACTAGCAGCCCAACTCCCCAGTATCTGACCATCAGCAATCCAGGCGTGCGACCGTTGAACTGGTCGCTTACGACGAGCGTACCGCAAGATGCTCTCACGCAAAACCTGCCTGAGAACGGTCAAGATACCAGCGCATGGCTACACACAGATAACACGTCGGGTATTGTAATGCCAGGAGTCAGCGCGCGTATACAGGTCATGGCTCAGAGCCAACAACTCCTTCCGGGTGTATACGGTGGAATACTGCTTTTTACCGTCAACGGAAATCCGCTCGTTGCTCTGCAACTGGTCGCGGTGGTGCTGACTGTGCAGCCGCGCTGCGGTGTGATTGCAAGCCCCGGCAGCATTTCGCTCGCTGTTGTCGCCAGTCGGCAGGCACCATTCGATCAGCCACTCGCAATCAGCACAACTCCTGGTTGCGCAGACGTGACAAACTGGCAAACCTTCCCGCAGACAAGCTGGTTGAAGATGACGCCATCCAGTGGTCAACTACAGCCCGGTGTCATCGTGAAGGGCAATCTCCTGTTCCACACGAGTACGCTTGCTCCTGGAATGTATAACGCCTCGGTTGACTTGCTGACGGAAATGCGTTCGCAAACGCTGATGGTGCAACTAATGGTACTCTCTCCGTCAGTAACGATACCCGCGACAACCCCTGTTTCGGGAACTCCCTCCAATGGCACGCAGGTGACAACGATGCCTGTGCCAACAACGCCATCACCTGTCCCATCGAGTACGGTCGCTCCGGGAACCCCCACGCCGGTTCCGCAGCCATGCACGCTGCAAGTGACCCCCACGCACCTTACATTTATCGCGACCCTGCTTCAATCGAATCCTCCCGCGCAAACGCTCGCGTTGAGCATGTCGGGAAATTGCCCACAACCCGTGTCATGGGCTGCCTCGGTGGATGCCGCTAGCCAGGGCTGGTTGCACCTTGCGGGTGCTTCTGGCATCGCCAGTAAGGGCGGAGCTACGCTGGTGGTGCAGGTGAATACCAACGGAAAGCTGTTAGGGACCTACACAGGGCAAATCACACTGACGGCCACCGATCATAGTGGGGTGGCTCCGCAGGGCAGCCCAACAGCAATTTCGGTAACGTTGACCGTAGTCTTGTAAAAGAGAAGCGATTAATCCGCCTGCTCGTCTCTGGCCGGATGCCACTGGCATCCGGCCACAATTCTATGCTTCCCCGGCTCAGATCACAGTCACTTTTTAGAAGGATAGGGCGTGTGTATGATAGAGGCGTTTGTCTTATTAGCTGATGCAAATTCCCGTGATGGCCTTGTTGGACAAGATCGGCGTAAAATGGCTGATACGGGTCGGGACGATTATCTGGGCTATAGCAACGTTTATGATGGCCCTTGTCAGTGGGCTAGGACTGGCCATTCTCTCGCGTATTCTCCTCGGCATTGCGGAATCTCCGGCTTTTCCCGGTTCCTCCAAAGCGACGGGCTACTGGTTCCCACTGCGCGAGCGCGGCCTGGCGACTTCGGCCTTTGACAGATTGAGACTCCGTTCGCGACAAAAGCGCCAATACCTGAGCTGAATGTAGGGCCGCCAACCGATTCATCGCCTCCCCTCAAGACGTCATAATCGACGCAATCAGGGCCGCGACGGCATAATCCGGCGGGCTGACGCGCCTGGATATGCTATCGCGCTCTTTGCTGCCCACTTATCAGACGCGAGCGGCAGAAAAGTATTGCACTATGATGGAGGAATTGCCCGAATTAGCCTTTGCACGCCTCCTCAACGAATTGCACCAGCGTCTCCATATCGTCGAGCGCGCGGGATGCGACGCTATGCTGGGAGCGCGGCACGCTCGCCAGCGCAGCATGAGCCAGTCGGCATTGTTCGGCCAGAAAATCGCGACAGTAGGTTCTTGTACCTGTGAGCGCGAAGATGTCCAGCGCCTCATGTACCTGCGCGGGGGTAACGGGATTCACCTGACTGTAAATGCGTAGTAAAATCTGTCGGTCCGACGAACTGGCGTGTTCGAGCGCGTGCAGTATGGGCAAGCTTTTCTTGCGGTGGTAGATGTCGCCTGCCACCGTTTTGCCGGACTCCTCGGCACTGGCCCAGATACCCAGCATATCATCGCGCACCTGAAAAGCGATACCTGTGGCCTGGCCGAAGCTGCGCAGGCTGGCAATGGTCTCCTGCTCGTGTGTGCCGAGCAGCGCGCCCATTTCGGCGGCACAGGCCATCAACGCGGCGGTTTTGCGGCGAATCATATCAAAATACGTGGCAACCGAGACGGCCTGGCGATCCTCGAAGCTGATATCCAGGTATTGCCCTTCCGCGATTACCAGGCAGGCGAAGTCGAGCGCGGCTCCTAGTTTCACAGCGATGCCCGGCTCGACCCCTCTCTCTATAACGCCCCAGAGCGTCAAACGCGCCAGTGCGAACATGCCATCTCCCGCGTTGATAGCCTGGGGAATACCCCACAATTTCCACAGCGTGGCGCGGTGGCGGCGTTCCACGTCGCCATCTTCGATATCGTCATGAATGAGGGTGAAATTATGCGTGAGCTCAAGCGCGGCTGCTGCTGGCAAGGCGCGAGCCAGGTAAGCGGTATCGGTGAGCGCGTCGTCAGCCAGCCCGTTGGCCCCGGCAGCTTCATAGGCCAGCAAAAGCAGTGTTGGGCGCATGAGTTTGCCAGGATTGCTGGACACGGGCGCGAACGTTGTATCTACCCAGCCCAGGTGGTAGCGCATGTACTCGTAGAAATCGAAGCTTTCACCCGCGACGGACGCCATGTCGCTGGCCCTGTGCAGCGCGGCGCGCATCTCCGCCAGTATCTCATGCTGGTAGCGCATGAGGGTAGATTGAATAGCTGGTATCACTGTCATATAGCATCATCACGGCGTTAGCGCGTGCTGTTTTCCTCCTCAACTTTAGGATGTTCATGGGTGCAAGTAGAATAACACACCTGCAACGACCGTTCCCACGCCAACCACCCAACGTGTCACCCCTTTTATGCCGCCAATGCGATAGAAGGGAGAGCAGAGGTCGCAATAACGGGTGGCTGATTGGTAGCGGTGGCCGCGCAAGCCTTCGCGAATAATTGAAATACTTTCAGTCTTGCGGCGTGTATGCATCTCATCACAGACGTGGCGACCGCACCCGTTACAGCGGAATTCATCTATGTAATGCGAGGTGCGCGAGAGCGACCACTGATCGGGATAGACCTGCCTGCCACAAACATAACACACCTGCGTTTGCGCCAGGCGCATCTGCTTTTCGGCGCACGGAGAATGCTGCTGCTTGGGAAAGTGATCCTGGCAGAAACCTCTGTGGCAGTCGGGACAATGCCCCAACGCTTCCTCGTTGCATTCGTGACAGCGTCTCGCCGCAGCGATACTATTGTTGCGGCGACCCTGTTGCCTAGCAAAATCTCTTTCTGTGTCTCTCATGAAATGCACTTCCTCGATGAATTTATCGCTGTATATCTAGAGATATGAAACGGAGCAAATGGATAAAACAATAACCCTGTGGTTAGTATAACAGGTCACAAATTAATGCGCCATATGGACAGATCAGACCCAGGCCTTTTCCTTTATCTGATACAGTGTAACTCAGAGGCTAGATATCTCTGCATGGTACCACCATAAACTTCTGCACCTGGGAGTAAGTCTATCCTAATAGTTTCCCGCAACAATTAGGGTATTTCCTCATTTTTAGGTTAACTCATCTGCCGGATAACACTCTCTATTTGCTGTGTAAGACGATTCTTCAAGCTACAAGCAAGCTAACAGTAAAATATGCCTATAAGTGGTCATTCTGAAATAATCCAAAGAAACCGCAAGAAAGCCGATATTCTCGGTAAAACCCATTGACTTTCGGAATCCTTTATGGAATTATTGCTATAGGCTTGTTTCGAGGTGTAGATAATGACAATTGAAGACTATCGCATCGAATTTGGATGGTCGAAAAGCAAGCTGGCAGAAATGGCAGGTATCGATATGGGAACTCTGAAAAGTGCAATTGACGGCAACCCGATCTTTCGTGCAACCGCAGGAAAGATCGTTGGCGCTATCAACCAGGAGTTACGGCGTCGAGGCCAGCCTACGATCAGGTACACCGATTTGGAGAGTGTTCAGTTTGCTGATTAGCTATTCAGATACGCCCATAAGGGGGTGATGCCAAGAAACGCCTGAGCAATATAGCCCAAGCGTCCCTCAGAGACCTGTTGTTGAGATACTGTGTGTACCGCTTCCCACTCGCCAAAGCAGCAGCGATCCATACAGAAAGTGCCAATCCAGTTGACTGTAGTAACAGACGCGGCAGTAGCACGGCTTAGTATACCGTTTTTGCTGCCAGGACAGGCTAAGGTCTAGTGGTAGTATGCCACGAATCCCCTTGCCTGTCAATTCAGAAAGGCAGAGCTATCCGTGAGTACCTTTCGAGATGAAGAGATTCTCATCGAACATACGAAGAAAACACCCAGGCCCCACTTGACATACGTGACGGTTGATCTCTCGGCGCAGGATTGCCAGTTGTACGGACATAGTTGGCAGGCGATTTGCACAGCAGGCGCGAAGCGCTGTACACTGTGCGGCATCACGGGCTATTGCCCTGGTTGCACCTCGAACCCGCCACAGGGCGCGCAGCCCTTTTCCTGCACGAAACATACCCCTCAGCAGCATCAGGAGGTGTCGGCATGACGACTTCCTTCTCTTCCGCTTCCATCCATCCTGAAGAAGCACCACATTCTCCTTCGGCACCGCCTGCGCCCTGGATGCCGCTGGGACCCTTAACCGAACTGTGGGCGGCTTTCAGCAAAGAGGCCACGAGCCGCGAAGCCCTGCTTGCTGCTAGAGAAGCATTTGCAGCGTTAGCCGCCGAGCGTGAGGCCATCTATAACCTGAACTGGCTTGCCCCCGCCTGGCTTCGTCCTTTCCCGCAGGAGCGCACGGCTTCTAACACGGCATCGTTCTCGCTGTTTGTGGCGCAGGAAGCGATCATGGAAGCTTTGAGCCGGGCAGCCAGCCACTGGTACGAAGCAGCCCTTGCATTGGTAGAGCAGTTGGGCTTGCCTCCTTCGAACGAGCGCGACGAGCAGGCAGGGTCGCCCGAACTTGACCTGGCGACCCTGATTGGCTACACCCTCTCTCAGCGCGTGCGCGTGTGGGCGATAGCACACAGCTTGCTGGCGGAACAACTCCAACGGCTCTTTCCTCCGCAGGAGCAAGGAGGCGAGGTAGCACTATGAATGACCAGCACGACAGCGCATCGTATGAAGGGAGATACGCAGGAAGCGCCATTGTGTTTCCTCGCCGGACGACCGCAGCGCAGCAAGAGCGGTCCACGCGCAAGAGGTACGCCGCGCAACCAGAACCTTCCCACCGGCAGGGACACTCCTTCGGCATCCACCCCGCCGACGACACGTATAACTCGGATTCGTTTGAAGTGGACGGGGCAGACTATCCAGATGCACCAGCGCGCAGCCGTACCAGTGCGATCCGCTATGCTGTCCCTTCCCGGCGCGAGACTGTCCACCTCCAACCAAAGCCCACGAAAGTCATCACGCGCCGCCGTGTTGACCGCGCCACGCTGGTGATCTGGCTGTGCCTGGCGCTCATCGTGATGGTTGGCGGCTGGTGGCTGCTTTCAGGGGTGGCGAACTGGTGGCAGGGGGTGCAGGATAATCTGAAGTACGGCAGCCCGCGCACGTTCCAGGCCGACCAGTACGTCGGCCTGGGGGACAGCCCTGCTCACCCCGATCACTTCATCGCTCTGAATCTGCACGGCGTGATTGAGGTCGTGCAGATCAACCCGCAAGACCATAGCAAAGACGCCGTGTATGTGCTGACAAACGTGGGCAACGAGAGTGTCCCCGCCAGCCTCAGTTTTCGGGATACAACCGTCAACGGGAAGACGGATATCGTGGTCACAATTGGCGACAGTACCCCGTATACTATTGTCATGCTCAACAATGGCAAGACCTTTCAACCCACCCAGGCAGCACACTAACGAGAGCGGCAACAGCCGTTCTCACAGCACGTCAAGGAGAGGCAGCAATGCAGGAGTTAGACAAAGAGCCCATCCAGGCACCAGCAGATCCGCAAAGCGAACTCTTTCCGCCTCTCCCTGTGACTCAGGGAGAGGGAGAAGACGACTATCCCGACGCCATCTTCCTGAACGCCGTCGCGGAGATCGATACCCAGCCACTCCTCC
>CAAGKR010134971.1_pt1 | contig 10511 bp, 12 predicted proteins | sample 2556971 | NCBI WGS metagenome assembly CAAGKR01 (sample SAMEA5207829, study PRJEB30636) | soil metagenome | biome: forest; feature: boreal; material: soil | place: USA | collected 2011-09 | depth 1 m
GGGAAGACGACGATCGGCGCCATCAGCTGAGGCCGGCGGAAGGTCTGGCCGATCGAGCGCATGCCCAGCGCCCGGACCACCCGCAGGTTCGTAGCGAGCTGGCTCACGCCCCCACCGGCTCCTGCTCGGCGTTCTCCTCGCTCTCCTCCTCGAGGTGGTAGCCGGTCTTCTCGACGAAGACGTCGTCGAGCGTGGGGCGGACCAGCTCCAGCGCCTCGACCGCGATCCCGGCCTGGTCGAGCGCCCGCACCACCCGCGGGATGTCCGCGGCCCCGTTCTCGACCTCGACCAGGACCTTCTTGCCGTCCTTGGGGGGCAGCAGCTTGCCGAGGGGCGCACATACTGCCTCGGCCTGGGCGACCGAGCCCTCGGCCAGCGTCAGCTGGACGTGCGGGTGGCCGATCTCGGCCTTCAGCGACTCCGGCGTCCCCTCGGCGACGATCCTGCCGCTGTCGATGATCCCCACGTTGTCGGCCAGCTGGTCGGCCTCCTCCAGGTACTGGGTGGTGAGGAAGACGGTGGTGCCCTCGTTGTTCAGCGCCCGCACCTCCTCCCAGATCGTCTTGCGGCTGACCGGGTCCAGGCCGGTGGTCGGCTCGTCGAGGAAGAGGACGCGGGGCTCGTGGACCAGCGCCGCGGCGAGGTCGAGCCGGCGCTGCATCCCGCCCGAGTAGGTGCCTACCCGGCGGTCCGCGGCGGCGGCCAGGTCGACCCGTTCCAGCAGGTCGTCGGCTCGCCGCTTGCCCTCCTCGGTGGGGATGCCCTGCAGCGTCGCCTGCAGGCGGACCAGCTCGCGGCCGGTCATCAGCGGGGCGAGCGCCGCCTCCTGCAGGGCGACGCCGATCGTCCCCCGCACCGCGCGCGCCTCCTTGACCACGTCGTGCCCGGCGACGGTGGCGCGGCCGCCGGTCGGCAGCAGCAGCGTCGTCAGCATCCGCACGGTCGTCGTCTTGCCGGCTCCGTTGGGGCCGAGGAAGCCGTAGATCTCACCCTCCTCGACCGAGAGGTCGACGCCCCGCACCGCGAGCACCTCGTCGAAGGCGCGCTCCAGACCCTCGACGACGATCGCCGGCATCGCTAGACCCCCGACGGCTCGGCCTGCTGCGCCAGCGGCGGTAGCGACGCCACCCAGCGCCGGCCGTTGGCTCGCTCCAGCGCCTCCGCGGCGTCGAGCAGCAGCTCGTCGCGGCCCCAGGAGGCCTGCAGCTGCAGGCCGATCGGGAGTCCGCCGGCGCCGAGGCCGACCGGGACGCTGACCGACGGGATCCCGGTCAGGTTGGCGAGCCCGGCGCCGCGCACGTTGGCCTGGTCGGCAGTGAGCGTGCCGGAGGGCAGCTCCACCAGTGGCGCCTCCAGCGGCGGCGCGACCGCGGGGACGGTCGGCCAGGCGATCACGTCGACTTCCTCGAAGGCGGCGGCGACCCGGTGGCGCATCAGCGTGCGGATGCGGTACGCCTTGACGCTCGCCGCCGCCGGCAAGAGCATCCGGTACTTGATGAAGCCGCGGTTGATGGGGCTGAGGTCGGGATGGATGTCGTTGAGCTGCTCCGGGGCGATCCCCCCGAGATTCTCGGTGTTGGCGATCAGCACTGTCGCCAGCGCCGCCGCCTCGAGGTCGGCGAGCGCGATCTCGTGGACCTCGCCGCCGGTCTCGGCGCGCAGCTCCTCGATTGCCGCCTCGCAGGCCTCCCGCACCTCGGGGGCGACGTCTTCGGAGACGGTGTCGCGCACGACCCCGATCCGCAGTCCGCTCGCCTCGCCCGCGCCAAGCTCCTCGCCGAACAGCGCCGATCCCAGCAGCCGGCAGTCGGCCGCGTCGGCGCAGAGCGGCCCGGAGACGATCGTGCTGGAGACGGCGGCCATGTGGTGCCCGGCCATCGCCGAGCGGCCGAAGGTCGGCTTCAGCCCGGTCAGCCCGCAGTAGGCGGCGGGGAAGCGGATCGACCCGGTCCCGTCGGCGCCGACCGCTCCGGCGACGAGGCGCGCCGCGACCGCGGCGGCGGGGCCGCTGGAGGAGCCACCCGGGCAGCGCTCGGTGTCCCAGGGATTGCGGGCGGGGCCGTAGACGGAGGCGTTGCCGGTGCTGCTGGAGCCCAGCTCGTGCATGTTGGCGACCCCGGCGATCACGGCGCCGGCGTCGCGCAGGGCGCGGTAGGGGCCGGACTCGCCGGGCGCGGCCGGAGCGAACATCTCGGCGGCGCCGAAGCGCTGGGCGCGCCAGGGCAGCGGCCACTCGTCCTTGATCACGACCGGGACGCCGCGCAGCGGCCCGTCGGGCGCCGCCTCGAGCATCTCGCCCGAGCGCTCCGGGAAGGTCTCGACCACGGCGTTGACCGCCGGGTTGCGCTGCTCGATCCGCGCCAGCACCGCCTCGAGCAGCTCCGCGGGGTCGACCTCGCCGGCGGCGATCGCCGCGGCCTGCTCGCGCAGCGGCAGGTCGAGCGCGCTCATGCCGTCTCGGGGGGCTTGGAGAGGTCCGGGCAGCGCTCCGCCTCGACGCCGCTCGTGTCGAGCGAGAGCAGCTCGCGAATCGAGGGCCAGAACATCTGGTGCACGGCGCCCATCACCGCCAGATCCACCTCGTCTGCCTCGATTCCGAGGGAGGCGAGGCCGGCCGGGACAAACTCATCTGCGCGGTTGGAGGCCTCCATCTGGCGGCGCCAACCCTACAGAGACGGGGTGGCCGGGATCGTGCAGGCGTGCCCGCTGCGCCGCATCCCTCCGCCCCGGAAGGCAGAATCCTGGCCGCAACCGGGGAGTTTGCCCGGTGTTGCCTAGAAGTCGATGCTCTTCGAAGGAACGAAAAGCCGATCCGGCAGGACCTGGGCGCTGGCCCCGGCCGCCGCCTGCCTGCTCGCCGCCCTCGTTGCGTTCGCCTGGCCCGGCGCGGCCGACTCGGCCCCCCTGCGGGTCGTCGTCCTCGGCCAGACCTCCTCGACGCCGCCCCCGTCCTGCCCCGGCAAGACCGTCAACACCGTCGAGATCACGCCGTGCCGGGTCGAGGGCCACGTCACCGGCTTCCAGGCCCTTGCCGGCGGCGTGGCGAAGCCCTACGAGGCGCCCTTCGAAGGCAAGGTCGTCGCCTGGTCGATCACCCTCTCCAGGCCCTCGACCAAGGACTCCGCCACCACGACCAACGAGGTCGGCTTCTTCAACGAATTCCTCGGCCAGCCCGCCGAGGCCCGGATCGGCGTCCTGCGCCCCGTCGAAAGCTCCAACCCGCCCCAGTACACGCTGGTCCGCCAGAGCCCGGTCGAGGTGCTCAACCCCTACTTCGGCAGCACCGTGATCTTCGCCCTCGACCATCCGCTCACGGTCCTCCAGGGCCAGGTCGTCGCCCTCACCGTGCCGACCTGGGCGCCGATGTTCGCCTTCAACGTGGCGGCCGACGACACCTGGCGGGGCAGCCGCCTGCCCAAGCACTGCGCCTCCAAGGAAGACATCCAGGGTGGCCACCCGCAGCAGGGGGTCGGCAAGACCAAGACCTACGGCTGCTACTACTCCAACGCCCGCCTGCTCTACACGGCGACGCTGGTCAAGAAGCCCTAGAGCGCTTCTTGGCGGAGACTGCAGTAGGGGCAGTCGCTGACGTCGAGGCCGATCAGCTGGTCGCAGCGGCGGCAGGCGCGAAGGTTCTCCGGCGTGCGTGGGAGCGCCGAAGCAGAGGGAGCTAGCGGCAGCACCATCGCGACCGGCTCCATCTCCTCGCCGGTCTCCCGGTCGACGTAGACCGAGCCGGGCTCGGCATGGGCAAGCGCCTCACGGCCCGAGGCCGGCGCCCGCATCCGGTAGAGCTGCCGCTCATTCATCGCCGGGAAGACTAATAGCTTGCGCGGAACCGATGCGCGTTCTCATCTTTCACGGCTACATGCTGCGCGGCACCGGCAGCAACATCTACAACGCCAACCTCGCCCAGGCCCTGGCCCGCCTCGGCCACGAGGTCCATCTCCTCTGCCAGGACCGTGACACGAAGCTGGACGGCGTCAACATCCACGTCCCCGACATCCACGGCCTACTGCCCGTCTACGTAAAAGACCCCTACGAGGGCTTCGAGGTCAAGTCCTTTCCCGAGCTGACCGACGAGGAGCTCGACCGCTACATAGAGGCCAACGTCGCTGCCGTTCGCGAGGTTGCCGCCGAAATGGGAGGCGTCGACGCAGCCCTGGCCAACCACCTGGTCATGGGCCCGGCAATCCTCGCCCGCGCCGGCATCGGCCCCTTCGCCGCCAAGATCCACGGCTCCGCCCTCGAGTACACGGTCAAACCAAATCCCCGCTTCCTCCCCTATGCGAGAGAGGGGATGGAAGCGGCCTCCGGCGTCTTGGTCGGTTCCCGCCACACGGGAGAGTCCCTCTGGGCGACTCTCCCGGATGTCGAGGGCCTACGAGAGAAGACTCGGCTTGGCCCTCCCGGAGTGGACACGGACGAATTCAGCCCAAGGCCGCAGCTTCCGCGGGTGACAGGACCCGCGGCCGAGCGCTCCGACCTGGTGGTGTTCGTGGGGAAGCTGATCGTCTCCAAGGGCGTCGACCTTCTCCTCGCGGCTTGGCCGCTGGTCCACGTCTCGCATCCGGAGGCCCGCCTGCAGATCGCCGGGTTCGGGGAGTACCAGGACGGATTACGCCGGCTGCTGGCGGCTCTTGAGCGCGGCAACCTCGACGACGCCCGTGAGGTCGCGCGCCTCGGGCGTGGGCTGGAGGGTGGTTCCGCAGGACCGCTGCCGATTCTCTCGGCCTTCCTCGCCGATCCGCCTGACGGCTACGTGGAAGCTGCGCATGGGGCCGCCGGATCGGTCTCTTTCATCGGCCGCTTGGAGCACGATGAGGTCGCGGAGCTGCTGCCTCATGCAGAGGCGCTGGTCATGCCGAGCACCTTTCCGGAGGCGTTTGGGATGGTCGCCGCCGAGGCGGCCGCCTGCGGAGCGCTGCCGGTCTCCGCCGACCATTCCGGGATGAGGGAGGTGTCGCGGCAGCTGGCCGCTGCGCTGCCGCCGGAGGTTGGCCGGCTCACCTCGTTCCCGGTCGAGATGGGGGCGGTTGAGGCGCTCGCCGAGCGGCTGAACGCGTGGCTGGCGTTGCCCGAGGAGCGCCGCGCCGCGGCACGGGAAGAGCTGGTCAAGACGGTCGGCCGGCTGTGGAGCTGGGAGGGGGTGGCGCGGGGAGTCATCGCCGCCTCCAAGCCTCGAAGCTTCCCGCCGTCGCTTCAATAGAATGCCCGCCTCGTGTATGGCCGCCTGCCGATAGTGAGGATGCTCGCTGCGACCGTTGCGCTGGCCGCGGCGATCTCGGCGGTGATGCTCTCGATCGACTGGAATGGCCAGGAGGCCTCGACCGCGGCGCCGAAGATCGACGGCCTCCTCAACGTGATGATCGTCCTCTCGGCACTCGTCTTCTCGCTCGTGCTCGTGATGCTCTTCTACGCGCTCTACAAATTTCGCGCCAAACCGGGCGACGAATCCGACGGCGAGCCGATCCACGGCAACACGCGGTTGGAGATCGCCTGGACGCTGATCCCGACGATCATCGTGCTCTTCGGAGGGGGCTACAGCTGGTCGGTCCTGCACGACATCGAAGTGCCGGCCAAGAACCCGCTGACCGTCGACGTCTTCTCCCAGCAGTACGCCTGGAGCTTCGGCTACCCGGGCAAGGGCGACGTCTGGTCGCAGGGGGAAATGCACGTGCCGGTCAACCGGCAGGTCCAGTTCAAGATGCACTCCCAGGACGTGATCCACTCGTTCTGGGTGCCCGAGTGGCGGATCAAGAAAGACAACGTCCCGGGGATCACGACGACGGCGATCGTCACCCCCGACAGGGTCGGCGCCTACCAGCTGGTCTGCACCGAGCTCTGCGGGTTCGGCCATGCCGCGATGCGGGCGAAAGTCGTGGTCGAGTCGCCGGCGGGGTTTCGCAAATGGGTCAGTGGGCTGAAAGAGAAAGTCCCCCAGCCGCTGGCGGAATCGATCACCCAGGGCACGGAGTCCAACCCGGTGCCGTTGAGCGCCGGCGGGGCATAATGGAGGCGATCCGATGACGGCGGCTATCACTCGACCGGGGTGGACTCGAGCGGCGCTGGGCACGGTGCTGGCCGCGGCCTTCGGCTTTGGCCTGGTCGTCGCCCTGCGGTCGATCTCCGGCCTCCCGATCTACCAGACCGAACAGACCGGCTACCCGCAGTTGATCGTGCCGCTGATCACCGCGTCGTTCGGCTTCCTGGCCGGCTTCGGCTGCTTCGACTACTGGCTGCGCTGGGCGGCCGGGATGCCGACGATCCCCGAGGACCACTCCCAGCACGGGGCCAAGAGCTGGAAGGACTACTTCCACTTCAACACCGATCACAAGGTGATCGGCATCCAGTACATCTGCACGACCTTCTTCTTCTTCTTCCTGGGCGGCCTGATGGCGATGCTGATCCGGGCCGAGCTGGCCCAGCCGGGCACCCAGATCGTCGACGCCGCCGCCTACAACAGCCTCTTCTCCACCCACGCGACGCTGATGATCTTCCTCTTCGTGATCCCGGTCTTCGCCGGGATCGCGAACTACGTGCTGCCGCTGATGATCGGCGCGCCGGACATGGCTTTCCCGCGGCTCAACGCGCTCAGCTTCTGGATGCTGCCGATCGGCGGCCTCCTCTTCGTCGGCAGCTTCCTGGCCCCGGGCGGGGCCTTCGACGCCGGCTGGACCGGATACGCGCCGCTCTCGACCGGGGCGCCGCTGGGGCAGTCGTTCTTCAACCTCGGCGTGCAGTTCGCCGGCGCCTCCTCGATCCTCACCGCGCTCAACTTCCTGGTCACGATCGTCACGATGCGCGCGCCGGGGATGAGCTTCTGGCGGATGCCGCTGCTGGTCTGGGCCAACATGTCGACCTCGCTGCTGGTCGTCGCCGCGACGCCGTTCATCGCCGGCGCCCAGTTCATGGTCCTCTTCGACCGCATCCTGCACACCAACTTCTTCCAGTTCACCGGCGGCGGCGACGTGATCAGCTACCAGCACATCTTCTGGTTCTACTCGCACCCTGCTGTCTACATCATGATGCTGCCCGGGTTCGGGATCATCAGCGAGGTCATCTCTACCCACGCCCGCAAACCGATCTTCGGCTACCGGCTGATGGCGCTGGCGCTGCTCGGGATCGTCGTCCTCAGCTACTCGGTCTGGGCGCACCACATGTTCGTCGCCGGGATGTTCAGCTGGCTGCGGGTGCCGATGATGATCACCACGCTGCTGATCGCGGTGCCCACCGGGATCAAGATCTTCTCCTGGCTGGGCACGCTCTACTTCGGCAAGATCCACACCTACTCGACGGCGATGTTGTTTGCGCTCGCCTTCATAGTCACCTTCACGGTCGGCGGGATCAGCGGCGTGATGCTGGGCATGGTGCCGCTGGACATCCACGTCTCCGACACCTACTTCATCGTCGCCCACATCCACTTCGTCCTGTTCGGCGGCTCGGTCTTCACGATCTTCGCCGGGATCTACCACTGGTTCCCGAAGATCACCGGGCGGATGTACGACGAGAAGCTCGGTCGCGTCCACTTCTGGGGGACGCTGCTGGGTACCTGGGGCACCTTCCTGCCGATGCACTGGATCGGGATGGACGGGATGCCGCGCCGCGTCGCCGACTACGCCTCCCAGTTCGGCAACTGGAACCTGCTGATCAGCTGCTTCGCCTTCATGCTCGGCGCCATCCAGCTCGTCTTCCTCTACAACATGATCGTCAGCTGGCGCTTCGGCCCGCGCGCCACGGCCAACCCCTGGCGGGCGAACTCGATCGAGTGGCAGGTCTCCTCGCCGCCGCCGATCTTCAACTTCGACGAGATCCCGCGCGTCGTCGGCGGTCCCTACGAGTACGGCGTGCCGGGCGCCAGGCACGCGATCATGGCCGGCGAAGGGGCCGAGGTGCCCGCGCCGCAACCGAGCGTGGTGGGCTCGCCATGAGCGAGGCCGTCGATGGCCGCCCGCTGCTGGTCTTCCTCAACGAGGTCGCCGGCGGGCGCAAGTTGCTGCAGGCGGTCCGCGAGCGCGCCGAGAAGGTCACCTACGTTGCCGTCGCCGCTCCCCAGAACCAGCCGGCGGCCGGCCAGCTGATCGACTCCGGCGAGCTGCGCGATGCGGCCCGGGCCAGGGTCGAGGTGACGATGTCGGTGCTGTCGGAGTTCGGGATCGAGTCGGTCGGCGAGGTGATGGACCCCGACCCGGCGCTGGCGCTCGACGACGCGGTGCGCGCCCACGAGCCCGGTGAGGTGCTGCTCTCATGCCAGAGTGGGACCCGGTTCGGCATCACCCGCAAGGATCTGGTCGAGTGGGCCAGGGCCCGCTTCGAGCCCGAGGCGTCCGTGACTCACATCCCGGTGCGGATCGTCGACGACTCGATCCGCTGGGACGTCATCCACACCCTGGTCGTCGCCACCAAGACCGTCGCGACCCCGGACCTCGTCAACCGGCTCAGGGAGCGCGCAGCGGAGCGCCTCCACCGCTACACGATCATCTGCCCGCGTTCCGAGGAGGTCTCCGAGGCCGAGGTGGTTCGCGACCTCGCCTCGACGATGGCCGAGCTCTACCGCGCCGACGTCGACGCGACCGGCCAGCCGATGAGCCCCGATCCCTTCCACGCCGTCAAGAACGCGATCGAGCACTACCGGATCGACGAGGTGCTGATCTCCACCTTTGCCGGCGAGGAGTCGCGCTGGCTGGAGAACGACTTGATCGGCCGGGTGCGTGAGATCACCGAGAAGCCGGTCGAGCACCTGGAGGTGGGCCGCCCCGCGGCCGCCGTCGCGGCTGCGGTGGCCGCGGGAGGAGAGGCCTGATGGAGAGCGCAACCGTCGCCCTGGGACACGGGCACGCCGACGAGCACCACGGTCCGCCCGAGGCGCACCAGAGCTCCCGGATCGATCGCCAGACCCTGGGGATCCTCCTCTTCATCGTCTCCGAGGTGATGCTGTTCGGGGCCTTCTTCGCTTCCTACTTCTTCCTCCGCGTGGTCGTCAACCCGCCCGCCTGGCCCCCGCACCCCTACACGCTGCCGGTCGCCGTCGCCGGGGTCAACACCGCGATCCTCGTCTCCTCAAGCTTCACGATCCACTACGCGCTGGAGTCGATCCGGCGCGGCAATCGCAACGGCCTGAAGCTGGGCCTGGTCCTCACCTGGATGCTGGGCGCGACCTTCCTCTTCATCCAGCTCAACGAGTACGCCCACATCGGCTTCAGCGCCCGCGACCTCGCCTTCGGCTCGATCTTCTACGGCCTCACCGGCCTGCACGGCGCCCACGTCTTCATCGGCCTGATGCTCCTCACCTTCGCCACGATCCGCGCCTTCCGCGGCCACTTCGGGCCGGACGCGAAGGACCACCTCGGCGTCGAGGTGCCGGGCATCTACTGGCACTTCGTGGACGTCATGTGGATCATCGTCTACACAGCCGTGTACATCCTCTAGCGCGGCCGCGGACAGACCGGCGCCTGGATGCGCATCTCCGAGCAAGCCGTTTTCCGCTGGGTACTGATCGTGGGGATCGCGGCTGCCTCGGTGATCGCCCTGACATTGCTGACCCGGCCGCTCGTTGGGGCGATCTGGGGACTGGTGTTGGTCTGCGCCGGGGCGCTGCATGCCTACCGGTGGCTGAAGAGTCGTTAGCGGCGCTTGCGGATCTCGAGGACGGCCAGGGTGAGGGCGATCGGGACGGTTGCCGGTAGCTCGTCGACTGCGAAGAAGATGAGGTCGGAGGCGAGGGCCAGGGTCGCGGCTAGCGCCGCTCCGGCGAGCTGGAGGCGGCGGTCGCGAGCCAGGAGGGCGCCCAGGGCGGCGGCGATGAAGAGGTCGCCGAATCCCATCGCGGCGGGTCCGAAGGAGACGAACTGGAGCCGGGGGAGGCTGCCGGGGGAGACGGCGTTGAGGACGGCGTTGGGACCCTGCAGGAGGTCTGAGGCGACCAGCCAGGTGTCGATCGCCGCCATCGCGTAGATCCCCGGCTTCAGCCACTTGGCGGGGACGACGCAGGCGAGCAGCCAGCCGAGGCTGACGCAGGCCAGCGCCGATAGCGCCAGCGCCGCCGCTTCGCCTGAGAGTGAGCCCTTGAAGGCCCAGGCCGCGGCGAACAGGGGGACGACCAGCAGGCCGAGCTGCGGGCGCCCGCCGCGGACGATCGTGCCCAGGGCCAGCGCCGCCAGCGGCGGGACCGCGAACAGCGCCAGATAGGTCAGCGCGTGCGCCGAGGCCGAGTCGAGCGCGATCGCCGCGATCACGACGACGATCGAGACCGGCAGGACGAGCGCCCACCAGCGGCTGCGGAGGCTGGCGAGCGCCGGCAGGGCGGCGGGCCGGGGGGCGGCGACCAGCGAGGCCTGCGCGAGGCTGAGGATGGCGATCGAGAGGGAGAACGGGAGCATCGGGCTGGGTCGCGGCCCGAGTCTAGGCTCGAGGCTCGAGGCGTCCCGCGGTCGCGACCGTCCAGAGCATCGCCAGCCAGGTGAGGGTCGCGAGCGCGACGTGGACCCAGACGATCTCGGTCGGTAGCTTCA
>CAAGKR010264167.1_pt1 | contig 10506 bp, 8 predicted proteins | sample 2556971 | NCBI WGS metagenome assembly CAAGKR01 (sample SAMEA5207829, study PRJEB30636) | soil metagenome | biome: forest; feature: boreal; material: soil | place: USA | collected 2011-09 | depth 1 m
TGACGAAAAACCGTATCCGCGTGCTCCTGGTCGACGACCATGAAGTGGTCCGCGACGGCGTCAAGTCACTCATCAACGCGAATGACGACCTCACCGTTGTGGGCGAAGCCGATTCCGTACGTGGGGCGATCGACCAAGCTCTGAGGACGAAACCCGACGTGGTCGTGATGGACGTCCGCCTGGCCGATGGCAGCGGCATCGAGGCCACACGAGAGATCCGCGCCCGCTTGGAGAAGACGCAGGTCCTGATGCTGACCTCATTCGCCGACGACGAGGCCCTTTTCGCTTCGATCATGGCGGGTGCCGCCGGCTATGTGCTCAAGCAGATCCGAGGCGGCGAGTTGATTCGGGCGATCCGCGAGGTGGGCGCCGGCAAAAGCCTGCTTGATCCCGAGGTGACGCGGTCGGTGCTGGATCGGCTGCGCAAAGGCAAGAACATGCGCGACGAGAAGCTCGCGCGCCTGTCAGCGCAGGAGGAACGCATTTTGACCCTGATCACCAAAGGCCAGACCAATGGCCAGATCGGCAAGGAGCTGCACCTGGCGGAGAAGACGGTCAAGAACTACGTGTCCACGATCCTCTCCAAGCTGGAGGTGGCGCGGCGAGCAGAAGCGGCGGCTTACCTGGCTCGGCACACGACGATACCCGGCTCGTAGTAGACGCGAAAAGAGCGAGAGGCCCGGGTCGGCTCAAGCCATTTCATCCTCTATCAGGTGTCGCCTTGCGGCCCTGGGGTTCTCGCTCTGGAACCACCCTAAGACCCACTCGTCCCTCTTGTTTAGGGCCGAATGGCCCCCCTTTGTTGGGCCCCGCTCACGGCTCGCCGGGCGGGGCGATAGCGGCGTCAAGGCGCTTGGCGATCGACTCGGCGAGCTCCTTGACTGTGGCCTGGGCCACGTTGTGCATCATGGCCTCATCGAGCCTCTTTCCGATCCGGCCGAGGGGCGGCTCGTACATGCCGCTGACCGTGAGCCTGGTCACGTTGGCTTCCACCGGCGCCAGCTCGACCTTGCCAACCATGACCGGGAACAGCTGCTTCACAAAGGTCGCCTTCCACGTGAGCGGGACCTCCGTCCAGCTACCGCCGGTCACCGCCTCCCCCACCTCGATGGTGACCCTCTTGCGTACCGGAATCCCCGCGATCCGCAGCCCGACCACTGAAACGTTCTCGTCCTTGAGGCGAGGAAACCAATCGTGGGCGCTGTTGGCAAGGAGCCTGCTAACTGCCGCGATCGGCTGATCTATATGAACGGAGTGTCGGACAAACATGTCCTAAGTATCGATACAACGAGGTCCCACCTCAGGTGCCGAAGGTCCCCAGTCGCCCGTGTCAAAAGGCACTCCTGCCAGCCGGCTTACCCGGGCTCCCGCCTACGCCAGGTGAAAAGAGAGCTCCAAGACACAGCCGGTGGGCAGCCACAGCTTAGTCAATCCTGTTTCTGACCCAGCCCCTCGCTAGGGCTGGGTCGCTCGTTGTCAGCGGGCGCCTAAGGGTGGCCTCGGAGTTCCCTGCTCCAGCCTGATGCGGGCATCGACGACAACTGCCCCTGCTGGATGCACGATCAGCGGGTTGAGGTCCATCTCGGCTATCTCTGGATGAGCTTCAACCAGTGCGCTCACGCGAAGAAGGACGTCTTCCAGAGCGCCCACGTCTGCCCGCGGCGCCCCGCGGTAGCCATCAAGCCGCGGGAACGTCTTGAGCGAGCGGACCATTCGGCTCGCCTCGCCGCGTGTGATCGGGGTGATACTCACTGCCACGTCTTTCAGGAGCTCGGTCGCGGTCCCACCGGCTCCGCACGCCACCACTGGACCGAAGTGCTGGTCTTGGACCACCCCAACCAGCATCTCCACCCCCGCTGCCACGATCGGCTGCACCTGGTACCCGGTGACGAGGCGCCCTGACTGTTCGAGGCGGGCAGCCATCTCAGTGGCGGCCCGCTCCACGGCACGTGCGCCCTTGAGGTCGAGCACTACGGCACCGGCGTCTGACTTGTGCAACAAGCCGGGCACGATCGCCTTGAGCGCCACCGGCGATCCCAACCGCCTCGCCTCCCGGCCGGCTTCGTGCGGCGAGCCGGCCAGACGCGTGTCGACCATCGGGATGCGATAGCAGGAGAGCAGATCCATCACGGCATTCGGCGCCATCCAGCCCGGATCCCCGACCAGTGCCGCGGCGATCACCGCCGCGGCCCGGTCGCGATCGATGCCGTCTGGGGTGGCTACTGGCTCCTCCGGAATCGCGCGCCATGCGCTGTAGTGGGCGGCGAGGCTCAGGGCGCGAGCGGCCTCCTCCGGGAACGGGAAGTGGGGTACGCCGACGCCTCCGGAGGAGATCACGCGCGGCCCAGTCTGCTTGGACATGAAAACGCTCAGCAGCGGAATGGGCCGGGACAGATCGCGTGCCGCACTCTGGATTGCGCGCACAACGGCGGCTGCCTTGGTCACCAGCGGTGGCGTGAAGATCACGATCAGAGCGTCTATGTCCGAGCAGGAACCCAATGTCGCGATCGCCCGGCCGTAGTCCTCGCCAGTCGCCGTGGCCAACATGTCGACCGGGTTGGCAGTCGAGCCGGCCGTGGGCAAGAACGCAGCGAGCTCTTCGCGCACGGCATCCGGCAGTGGTGGCACGACGAGGCCGTTGGCCTCGCATGCGTCTGCGCATAGGATCGCCGGCCCGCCTGCGTTCGTGAGGATGGCCACCCGGTTGCCTGCGGGCAGCGGCTGGCTGCCCAGCAGCAGGGCAGCATCGAACAGCTCGGCAAGCGTATCCGTGCGGATGACGCCCGCCTGCTTGAACAGCGCGTCGACCGTGATGTCTGAGGCTGAAAGCAGCGCGCCCGTGTGCGACGAAGTGGCACGGTTCCCGGCCGGGGACCGCCCGCCCTTCACGGCCAGAATCGGCTTCGTGCGGCTGACGCGACGAGCGATGCGCGCGAACTTGCGCGGGTTTCCGAACGACTCCAGGTAAAGCATGATCAGGTCGGTCGCACCGTCTGCCTCCCAGTACTGGATGAAGTCGTTGCCGGAGAGGTCGGCCTTGTTGCCGACCGACACGAAGGACGAGATGCCCGACCCGAGGGCCTGCGCCCGTGCCATCACGGCGATGCCGAGGCCGCCACTCTGCGATAGAAAGCCGATTCGCCCCTGAACTGGCTTATCTGGGGCGAACGTGGCGTCGAGATTCACGTCGGGCGCCGTGTTGATGACGCCCATGCAGTTGGGACCCACGAGTCGCATCCCGGCCCGGCGGCACACATCGAGCAGCTGGCGCTGAAGTTCGGTGCCTTCCGGCCCGGCCTCGCTGAATCCAGCCGAGATCACAACCAGGCTACGCACGCCCTTCGCTGCGCACTGGCGTGCGACATCCAGGACGGCCGCTGCCGGCACCGTGATCACGGCCATCTCGACCTGACCAGGAATGTCGAGGACCGACGCGAACGCGGGAAGGTCCTCGATCTTCGTCGCGGCGGGGTTGACCGGATAGACGACTCCTTTGAAGCCAGCTGTCAACAGGTTGTGGAACAGCTCGGCGCCGATGCTCCCGCGTTGACGCGACGCCCCGATGACCGCCACCGAGCGAGGGGCCAGCAGGTGGCCAACGGCCGCGACGGCCGCGAGGCGTTCGCGATCCTCGAAGTGGCGTAAACCCTCGGGTGTCAGTACGGTGGGCAATTCCGCGTGCACCTCGCCGGGTTCAGAGCGACCGTGAACAGGGAAGCCGCTCTCCCGCAGCATGTCGAGCATCCGGTGGTTCTCCGGCCTCACGATGGCTTCGAAGACGTCGATCCCAGACGCCGCCGCAGCCTCGGCTAGCTGGCCGAGGAGAACGGTGCCCAGGCCGCGGCCCTGGTAAGCGTCGGCCACCGCCAAGGCAAGCTCGGCTTTTCGCGGCTCGATCTCGACATACATGGCGTGAGCGACGATCTGTCCCTGGGCGCCGGCCACCGCCACCAGCCCGTACCGCGACTTGTAGTCGACCTCGACCATCCTCTTGGCCGAAGCGTCGGCGTTGGCGACGGCTGCGAAGAAACGCAGAACGCGGGACTCCATGGACAGAGCGGAGAAGAAGTGGGCCAGGTCGGCCTCGTCCTCCCGCCGGATCGGCCGAACTGCCAGGGTGGAACCGTCCCGAAGCACGATCGTCGACTCTCGATGGGCGGGGTACGCCGTGGTCATCAGGTCAGCATGCAACGTTGCCATTTCCAGCCACCGGGCCGTCGGCTTTCCGCTTCGCCGAATACATCGCAGCATCGGCGAGTCGCATGAGCGTGTCCATATCCGAGGCGTCGTCCGGATAGAGAGCGATGCCGGCGGAGACCCTGACCTGCATCCGTTCTCGACCGTTCGAGAAGGTGATCTGAAGAGCGTTCAGGCGCTTGCGCACCATCCTCTCGGCCGCCTGGCGCCCGGCCACGCTGGGCAGAACCCAAGCGAACTCGTCACCACCAATCCGCGCAGCCGTATCGGTGGCGCGCAGCCCTGCCCGCAGCCTAACCGCCAACGCCTTCAACAGCTCATCGCCGACCGCGTGGCCGAAGGCGTCGTTGACTTGCTTAAAGGCGTCCAGATCAAGAATGACAAGCGCCACCTTCTTTCCCTCGCGGCGAGCGCTCATGAGGGCCTGGTTGAGGCGATCGAAGAAGAGAGTGCGGTTGGCCAGATCAGTGAGGGGGTCATGCAGGGCCTGATGCTCTAGGGCCGCCTCCAGTCTCATGCGCTCGGTGATGTCACGGATCTCAGCGACCGTTTGCAGGCCACTGGGAGTCTGGACCGGACCCAGGGCGATGTCGGCGGAGAACTCGCTGCCATCCTTGCGCCGGACCCGGAAGTCCCGGTCGGCGCCGCCCATCGATCGCGGTCCGGCGTCGGCCGCGTAATAGTCGCGACGGTGTCTTCTGTGAACCGCCCGTAGCCGTTCGGGCACCAAGAGCTCAATTCCTTGTCCGGCCAGCTCTCCCCGTTTGTAGCCGGTCATCCGATGGGCCTGCCGGTTGGCGAAGACGACCCGGCCTTCGGCATCGACAACCACCACTCCGTCGGGCATCCATTCCAGCAGCTCATGGTCCGACGGACGCTTCGCCTCGCTTTCGTGACGATCCACCGGCGTCTTGGTTGTCGAAGCGTGCGGCGACCGAGCCGTGCGCCTCTTCACACGTATGTCATTCCGATCCGGTGTGCTCGAGCCGGCCACCGATGCGCTCCATGAAGTCTCGGACCGTCACCTCTGCGACCCGGTGCAGCAGCGCCCGATCGGCGATCTTTCCCACCAACCCCAGGGGCGGTTCATAGCTGGCGCTGAGGCCCACCTGGGTGGTGGTCAGTCCCAGCTTCGCGATTTCCAACTGTCCCTCGAGGGCTGGGAACAGCCCGGCTTTAGCCGCGGCCCGCCAGTGGACGGGGACCAGCGTGACCCCAGCCGTGCGTTGGGGAGCACCAAGCTTCACCTCGATTCGTCTGCCGATCCGGCGCGTGCCGACGTCGAAACCAAGCTCGGAAAGGAGCTCTACCCCGTGCCCGTTCGCACGCTCCGCCATTGCGGGAATCCAGTGCTCAGCACCCGCGGTGAACTCTTCTTCGACTTCCGCGAACGGGCGGCCGATCATCACGTAGTAGCGCACGAACACTTGTGCAGGACATCATCCTGAGGACGGATGAAACCCTATAGGGCCAAGTGGCCCGATACGTTCGGGACCAACATCTGATCGAAGTTCGCGGCACGGGGCTTGAGGATCTCGACTCGGTGATTGATCGGAACCCCAGGAAGGGCCTCGAGCAGTCCACGCCCCGGGTCATGACCCCAGCACCGGCAGCTCCTCCACGAGAAGCAGGCAGCTGCCGGTGCAGAATGATCCCCCTCCATTCAGCCCAGCGAATGGATGAGGCGAGGGTCATCAGCAGGCGGCTGCGGGCTTCTGAACGGCGGCGGCTCTCGAAAACTCCTTCACCCGGGCAGGGCCCCGGTCGACAAGAACCGGCACGTCTGCCAGTTGCATGACCTTGTGCGTCACGCTGCCCAAAAGCAGCCCCTGCACATCGGACAAGCCTCTTGAGCCCATCACGATGAGGTCGATCCCCCTAGCGGCCGCTGTCTCCACGATGGCTTTTGCCACGGCGGCCACGTCGCGCAGCTCGCCCACGGCCGAGATGCCCGCCTCCCGAGCGGTCTTGACCGCGTCGGCAACCAGCCGTGTCGCTTCGGCCGGAGTTTCCAGTGAGAAAACTGCCGCCCGACCACGGTCGTGCTCGCTGACGTGGAGTACGCAAACGTCGCTCCCGAACTTCTGCGCCACCTCGATCGCGGTGGGCAGTGCCTTTTGCGAGTAAATGGATCCGTCGATTGCAACCAGGATGTTCTTGAACATGTCAGTTCACCTCTTTTTCAGGATGACCCAAGTGTCCCCCGGCCTCCACTGGTAGGCGAGGGTCGAATGACCCGGCTGCGAAGGGACACCTGGTCCGAAGCGGTGCCCGAGGCGGCTGCCGCGAGGGCCCAAGACCCCGAGCGTCAGCAGCAGCTGTGACTCATCACGGAGCCAACAACCTCTTGGTCTTCTCGAACTCTTCCGGGCTGATCTCGCCTGCCGCCAAGCGGCGGCGAAGGGTCTCGATGGCCGAGTCCGAGCTGTTTGCCGGTCGGGCGAGTGCACGGAAGGCCCATATGGCCAGCAGGATGACGGCGCCCCAAAAGACGACCATCATGCCGCTCATCCACAGCCAGTTCCAACCACCGCCGTAGTACCACATCATCTCGACTTGCCTCCTTGAGAATCTGACGCGTCGTCATGTCGGGAAACCGTCCGATGTCGCGGCAGAGCGCTCACGGCCGGACGCGTTCTGCGATCAGGACCGGACGCCCGGTGGTGCGCAACAGATGGTGCGAAACGGAACCGAGCACTAGGCTGCCGAGATCGCCCATCCGGCTGGAGCCGACCACGATCAGATCCGCGTTCCAACCTGCTGCTATCTCAGCGACGGATTTCGCGACCGGACCCGCGTGCGCAACCACGCCCTCTGCGTCGACCCCAGACTCGTTTAGGAGCCGGATTGAGGTCGCCATCGTGGCCTTGATCTCGTCGTCGGATTCTACGTACGCGAAGCCTTGGGCACCGAAGAAGGCCTGGGCCACGTGGACGACCATGACCTTCGACCCTGGCGCATTGGCTGCGGCGACAGCGGCACGAACAGCGGGCGCCACGTCGTCCCCTCCCGCTACGGCGAGCAGGACCCTGCACGGTTGGTGGACATCCCCGGCCGCCCGTCCGCGCACGACCAGCACCGGGCAGTCGACCGCCGAAAGGACTTGATGGCTGACACTGTGTTTGAACATCGACTGCCAGTCGGAGAGACCACGGGAGCCGACCACGACCAAGTCCGCCGAGAACTCTCGCGCGATAAGAGCGATGGCCGCGGCGACATGGCCGCTGTCTGCACGGTAGATCTCGCCGTCAGCGACCAAGCCGGCGGTTTGAAGGCGGCTAACCGAGGCGTCGACCAACCGCTCGGCTTCGCTTCGGACCTCAACGTCCCAGTGCCCGTCCCGGTGGTGGACCTCGAGGTTCCAGATATGCAAAACCCGGACCTTTGCCGAGGTGAAACGCGCGAACCCAATCGCGGCGTCGACCGCCGCCTGCGCCTGCTCGCTCCCATCGGTCGCGAGGAGAATCCTTTTGAAGCCTGTTGAGTCATCCATGACCACAGCGTTCCACCAGCGCTCGGGGCTCCATAGGGTCGAAGGTCCCGGCATGGCCGGGTCAGGCGGTCGGCGCGCGGCGATTCCCTGGGCCTTTCGACCGTTGCGGATGGGGACGTCCGGCTCCTGTGGCCTCGAGCGTCGAGCTCGATACTCAGTGTGATCGCGCCCTGGGCGTCGGCCAGGGCCTTGGTCGCGCCGGCCTCCGCTCGCTTCAGAGCCGAAGGGCGTTCCTGTCCGACAGCCATGAGCCTTTGGAGGGCTTCTGACGCCAAGTCAGCCCGCTGATCGCATGCGAGGACACCGCTGCTTGGCACGTTGCAGACAGGGTCCCGGCCTGGGACGACCGGGACCATCGGCCCTGGATCGGCCGGACTCTGCCGATCACATTGGTAGCGGAGGTGATAGGCATGGCTTGGACAGTCAGCGACGTGATGACAAAGGAGGTCGTGACCGTCGGTGCGGATACCGACTTCAAGACCTGTGTGGATCTGCTTCGCGTCCACGGTGTCAGCGCCGTGCCGGTCGTGGACGGCGACTACGTGCTCGGGATCGTTTCCGAGTTCGACCTTCTGCTCAAGGAGGAGAGCCGTGATTCTGTTGCCCATCTGGCGCGGCGCCAGGGCCGCCAGGCGAAGGCCAGGACGGCCGCCGAGGTGATGAGCTCTCCGGCGTTGTGCGTGGGCGTGGGCGCTTCGCTGGCCGAGGTGGCCAGGTTGATGCACAAAAGGGCCGTCAGGCGTCTGCCGGTCGTTGACGCCGCCGGTCGATTGGTGGGCATCGTGAGCCGGCCTGACCTGTTGAAGGTGTTTCTTCGCAGTGACGAATCAATCCGGCGTGAGGTCGTCGAGGACCTGATCGAGAAGACGCTATGGATCGACCACCGGGCGGTCGAGGTCGAGGTCCGGGCTGGCGTCGTGGTGCTGACCGGGGAACTGGAAACCAAGAGCCTCACTGAGCTGGTTGCTCGCCGAGTCGCTGCTGTCGAGGGCGTGGTGGGTGTCGACGGCAGGCTCGGCTTCCGGCTGGACGACACGCATCTCAAACCGGAACTGCCGCCGCAGGCGCTCCAGCTGTCCGCCAGTGAGAGGCAACCATCAGGGTCGAGGCGGGACTCTTGACCCTGACCAGCGTTCCGAGTCCGTAGCAACTTCGGTTCTGGAGCCACTACATGCCCTCGCGGTCATTGCACCTGACGGAACCGGCTTCGCCTCCAAAGGCCGGCCCCGGCCAAACCATCCCGGCGGTCTTCTTCGAGCAGGCCGGGCTTCACGGCGATGGCGGTTATTTGCACTTCTTCCGAGGCGACGCGTGGCAGACCCTGAGCTGGGCCGAAACTGCGGAGCGCGCGCTCCGGGTTGCGTGTGGCCTGGTCCGGGCCGGACTCAGACCGGGCGAAACCGTCGCCCTGATGTCGCCGAACCGCCCCGAGTGGCTGTACTGCGACCTGGGGATCATGGCCGCCGGCGGGATCACCGTTCCCATTTACCCGACGCTCGTCCCCAGAGTGGTCGGCTACATCGCCGCCGACGCGAAGACTCGACTGGCCATCGCCTCGGACGCCGAGATGGCCACCAAGCTGGAGTCCAACCCGTATCCCAGGCAGATCTTCGTGATGGACGACGAGATCGCGCGATGGGAGAAGAGCGAACCCGACCAGGAGGTCAGGCGCGAGGTGGCCTCCCGCCTTCAGGCGCTCGGCCCCGACGACGTCGCCACGATCATCTACACCTCAGGCACGTCCGGCGATCCCAAGGGTGTGATCCTCACCCACCGCCACTTCGTGGAAGTCGCCGGAAGTTGCCTCGAGGTGTTCAGCATCGGACCGGATGATGTGATCCTGTCGTACCTCCCCTACTCCCACGTCATGGAGCGCGTGGACGGGATATTCGTTCCCACGAGCGCCGGCGCCACCGTCTGGCTGGCGCGAAGCCTCGACACACTCGTCGACGACATCCAGCTCGCCCGACCGACCATCATGCTGGGCGTCCCGCGCGTCTTCGAGAAGGTTTACGAGGCCGTCGGTGACCAGGTTCGCAAGCAATCGATCCACCGGCGCGCAGTATTCAGGTGGGCTCTGGCGGTGGGCGCCGAGCGGGCTCGGGGCAGCCGGTTACCAGGGATCCGGGTGCGCATGAGGATCGCCGAAGGCCTGGTCCTCGTCCAGCTCCGCAAGCGCCTCACCGGGGGCCGGCTGCGATTCTTCATCAGCGGAGGAGCCCCCCTCAACGAAAAGGTCGAAGAGTTCTTCTGGGCCCTGGGGGTCAAGATCCTGCAGGGGTGGGGTCTGACCGAGTCCACGTCCGGGGTCACTTCCAACACGGAGCAGAAGCACCGCTACCGAACGGTGGGCCTGCCGATCCCCGGAACCGAGATCCGTGTCGCAGAGGGCGGAGAGATCGAGGTCCGCGGACCGGGGGTGATGGCCGGTTACAAGGACAATCCTGCCGCCACAGCGGAAACCATCGTGGATGGCTGGCTGCAGACGGGCGATATGGGTTTTATCGACAAAGACGGCTTTCTTACCATCACCGACCGTAAGAAGGACCTCATCAAGACCTCTGGGGGCAAGTACGTGGCCCCGCTGCCGATCGAATCTCAGATCGAGAACGATCGATACGTCAAGTCCTCGCTCGTGGTGGGTGACCGGCGACCCTACGTCGTGGCCTTGATCGTGCCCGACTGGCAGGCGCTCGCGGCGGACATGGGCCTCGAGGGCGCGCCGGCAAAGCTCGTGGCCGACCCCGGCGTCCGTGCCCATTTCGCGGCGGTCATGGACGCTGTGAACCAGGGTCAGGCCGGCTTCGAGACCGTCA